>Ga0075418_10000010_pt1 | contig 168289 bp, 158 predicted proteins | sample SoiMetdeltSBSDD2_FD_81776 | JGI IMG/M metagenome (GOLD analysis project Ga0075418, IMG submission 81776) | Bulk soil microbial communities from a Populus tree surrounding site in Tennessee, USA - Soil MetaG P. deltoides SBSDD2 | ecosystem: Environmental > Terrestrial > Soil > Tree plantation...
AAGATCCGCGCGTACACCATGATGAGCGCGCGGAGCCGCTCGGCCGGGGTGGGCGCGTCCACGTGCAGTGAAGCCGGCCGGTACACCCTGACGCCGTTCTCACGCCGCGCAATGCGCAGCAATCCGCGCCAATGCAGCCACTCGAGTGCATTCGTGGTTGCTTTCGAATAACCGCCCCACGCATTGACGACGCGGCGCTTGCCCAGGTGCGCCTCGAGGGCTCGGGGATGCGCCTCGCCTAGACGCAGAACAACGTCGAGCACTTTCTTTTCGAGCGCGCGAAGCGGCGTCGTCTTTCGTGGATGCAGCAGCTGCCAGACCGGCTTCGACAGAAATCCGTACGCGTACAGGTAGTCCTCTTCGATGTCCAGCGACGCGTAGTGCCGCTCGAGGTCGCCTGCGCGATAGTCGAGCACGCGGTGCCTCAGGATGAGATCTTGCGCGCGCGCCGGCGAACGGATCGGATCGGCCTGGACGAAGCCGAGACGATCGATGGCGTCGCGAAGCGTCGTTGGCGGAAACAGCGATTCAGAGATGGCGTGCGCGCGCAGCGCGCTTATGGTGCGATGGGAGTCCATTTACACGCCGAGCTCCAGAGGCCGAGATCGAGCGAAACCCTCATCAAGGGAGCATCGTTCGCCGCGTAGCCCTGGGCGAAGATCCGGTACCGCCCCGGTGAGATGTTTGTGCGAGCACTGACCTCTCGGGGGCGTACCGGGCCGACATACACCGTGCACAGCGGCGCAATGGCTGAGCCAGTGTACGGCGCATTGAACAGTCGATCACATCCCGCACTAGTGACAAATCCGTCGACACCGCTCAGGTTGGGGTTCGATAGGTCGACTTCGACATCGACATTCCGCAGATCGACATCTTGAAATGCCACGCCGCCGCAGCACGGCAGCTCGACGCTTCTTTGCTGCATCTGATTGTTGATGGTGACGGACGCCGGAAGAAACAGATGCTGCTGCAGCGTCAGCCCACACGGACTCGTCCCGCACCCCGACAGGAGAGCGCACGCTGCCAGAACGGCTGCGTTCAATCGCGCAGCGGCCATAGATACTCCGTCGTCACGTTCTCGCCGCGATCGTATTTCGCCCGGTCGCCCGGATCGAAGATGCGCACGACTCTGTCGATCTCATATTTTGGCGGCCAGTCAAGTTTACCGATGTCGCTGTCGTTTCCGAACCGGCTGCGGAACGCCTGCTCTTCCCACGACTCGACGAGGATGTACGGCGTCCGGCCGTGATCACTCAGCCACGCGAGGCTGCGGTCGAGCCATGCCGCGTCGAGCCCCGCCCACGACAACGCCTCCTTGCGGCCGTGAAACCGCACTGCTCCGCTGTCCCACACTGACAGGACGACGGCATTCGGCGGCAGCCGGTCGCGGACGACGAGACCGGCGCTGCGATACCGCTGCTCGAGAAATTTCAATTTGAACGCGAGCCGATCGTCGGCCGTGCGCATGCAGAAAATGGCCAGCCCCGCGGTAACAGCGGCCACGACTGCCGCCATACCAGTTGTCACGATCCCGGCCCGTCCGGTTGTAGTGTCCGCCTCCAGACGGACCGGGACAGAACGGCGGAGGACGTACGTCACAGCGTTTACCGTCACGGCGCTTGCCAGCAGCACCATCAACGCAATCGCCGGCAGAAGAAACCGCACGTACGACCACTCATCGAAGGGCGTGTAGAAAAAATAGATCGCGCACGTCGCGAGCACGAGGCCGATGGAAAGCGCGACATCTCCTCGCTTCTCGTGCCGGACGACGAACGGTGCGGCAAAGGCGAGCAACGGAAAAGGCGTGTGGGTCTCGACCAGCCAGCTGAAATACCGTGATGCGTTCACGGAGAATGCGGACAGGCTGAAGAGGTGCTCGAGCTGACCGTAGCCGGTGCGGAATGGGCTGCCGTAGAGAGCGTTGTTCAGCCACAGCACCAGGAGACCGAACGGAATCGTTGCGAGGACAAACTGCGCGACATTCCTAATCCCGAATCCCCGCCTCCGCGCGTCTGCGCGGTGCGCGCTACGGCGAGGCTCGCCATAGCCTTCGGCGAAGGCGGCCCGATCCCCAGTCCCAAGTACGAAGAGGCCTGCGACGAGCGCGAGCGGGACCAGGTTTGGCCGAACAAGCAGGGCCAAACCGCAGAACACACCCGCGAGCACCCACCGCCTGTGAATGAGACCGGCAAACGTCGCCATCCACAACGCGGCCGTCGTCACGTCGTTCATGGGCTGGACGACCTGATACAACAACGCCGGGCTCGAGGCCATCAGCACGGCAGCCATCGCACCGGCGATCGGGCCAGCAAGGTGGCGGCCCGCCACAAATGTCAGCCACACGAGCAGCGCGCCCGCAATCGGGGTGAGGATGAACGCCGCATCGAGGCCGCCTACGGCGATGAGCGGCGCGAGCAGCAATGAAAAGCCGGGCGCGCAGACTGGCGCCGAGGCCGAAGGATTGGATTCGGACGGGACGAACCCGCCAGGCGTGAACGTGCTTGCCGCGTTTGGCCACGGCACCTGCGCGGCGAGCTGGCTGGTCGGCTGGAGCGCGCCCGACGCGAAGGCGTCTGCCATCAACGCATAGCACGACGAGTCCGATCCGCCGGCTGCGTAGGTGCCCCAATGCAGGCCGACGACGGCCACCAGCACTGAAGCCGCAGCGGCGACTATGGATGAAAGGCGAGGCATGGTTATACGGTTCTCGGTTCTGGGTGCTGGGTTCTGGGGTGCCGGTTCTAGGTTTCTTGGTGCTGGTTCTTGGTTCTCGTTCTCCGGCCTGCGAACCCCACAACCCGGAACTTAGAACCGGCACCCCAGAACCTCAGAACCCAAAACCTAGAATCGCTGAAACCTGTATTTTATGAGCACCGCGATCGCGTGCACGCCATCGCGCCACCCGATCTTCTTGCCGCCTGCGCGGTTTCTCGGATCGAACGCGACCGGCCGCTCGACGATGCGGCGGCGCTGGCGCAGCAACTTGGCCGTGATCTCGGGCTCGATGTCGAAGCGGTTCGACTCGAGATTGAGGCTGCGCGCGACCGGAGCCGCCATGATCTTGTAGCAGGTCTCCATGTCGGTCAGATTGCCGCGGAAGAGGACGTTGGTAAACCACGTCAGACCACGGTTGGCCGCAACCGACAGCCACGGCCCTGGAGGCCGCCCGGCCAGAAAGCGCGAGCCGTATACGACGTCGGCTTCGCCATCGAGGATCGGCTGGACGAGGCCGGCCAACTGCACTGGATCGAGCTCGAGGTCTGCGTCCTGAATGGCCACAATTGTGCCGCGCGCCCGCGAGAACCCCATGCGGAGCGCACTGCCCTTCCCTGCGTTCACTTCGGCGTGGACGATCGACAGGACGCCCTCCACCGGCGCGATGCCGTCGAGCACTTCGCGCGTGCCATCGGTCGAGCCGTCGTTGACGACGATGATTTCGCGCGGGGCGGGAAGCGGAATCTGCAGCAGGCGATCGATCACCTGCCGTACGGTGCGCATCTCGTTGTACACGGGCACGATGATGGAGATTAGTTCTGAAACTGGCATTGGAAGAATGGCGGATCGGAAGATTGGGAGATTGTTGACAGATTGACGAACGACGATTCTTCACGCTCGCACACGGTCGCGGCTTTAGTGTTCAATCGGCAATCTCTTTATCCACAATCATTCTCACAATCTCGCGATCTTCCAATCTTCCAATGGTGCGTCACCGCTTGCGCGGAGGCGCCGGCGCGGGCGCGGGAATGTACTCCACGGTCACGTCGCTGATGATGGCAATCGGCCGGCCCGACGCCGAGTAGTTGGCCGACTGGCCGTCGGCGCGCAGCACGGTCAGTTTCTCGCCGAGGATCGTGACTTCGGCAAGCTCGGCGGGAAGCTCCAGGGTGATCGGCTCGGTGCCGACAGGCGCGACGGCTTTGACGCCCCCTGGGCCCGCGCCTCCGGTGATGCGCTCGAGCAAATCCTCCGGCCGCCTGAACTCCGTGGCGACAGCCGCGCGAGTCAAGAGCGTGTTGTCGAGCGTCAAGACGCCTATTCCCGCGATGTACGAAGCAAATGCTGTCTTGAGCCTGACTTCTTCTTCGGAGTAGGTGTGTCGGTTGTGCAGGTTGAACCGCAGCGTCACCGGACCGCGATGCGGCGGCAGCTTGATGAGGATGCCTTCCTTCGGATCCCGCCCTGTCAGCACGTCGCAGTATTCGCGTTTGGTCTTGACCCCCGCGCCGAGCGGTGAGGGGCACGTGATCTCGGCAGGCGCCACCGTGGGCTTGCGCGCCGCCGGCGCTGGCTTGCGCGTCGTCGGCTTCGTGGTTGGCTTCGCCGTCGTCGGCGGGGGCGTCGGCTTCGTCGTCTGCCCCTCGAGCGAGCCCGCGCACAGGAACGCAAGCACGACCATGACGGCCCATCGACCGTGGACCGTCGCCCATCGCCGATTCGCCTGCCGCGCCGAAGCGATATGAATCGGGCGCGAAGGCGGGACGATGCCGTTATTCATCGACACACGCGGCCATCGGCTCAGACGAGGTGCGGAGCGCAGTGCGAAGCTTGATGAGCTCGAGGAACTCCATGCGCGTCCGGGCATTGTCTCTGAAGCCGCCGAGCATCGAGCTCGTCACGCAGAACGAGTTCTGCTTCTCCACCCCGCGCATCGACATGCAGAGATGCGTCGCTTCCATGACGACCGCCACGCCAAGCGGGTTGATCTTCTCGCGAATCGTCTCCGCGATCTGGCTGGTGAGCCGTTCCTGAATCTGGAGGCGGCGGCTGAAGATGTCGACGAGCCGCGGGATCTTGCTGAGGCCGATTACCTTGGTTCGCGGGATGTAGGCGACGTGACACTTGCCGAAGAACGGCAACAAGTGGTGCTCGCACAAGCTGTAGAAGTCTATGTCCTTGACGATCACCATCTCGCTGTATTCGACGGTGAACAGCGCGTCGTTGAGGACTTCGTCGACGTCCATGTTGTAGCCGCTCGTGAGGAACCCGAGGGCCTTTTCGACGCGCTTTGGGGTGTTAAGAAGCCCTTCGCGGCCCGGATCTTCACCGAGCTCGGCAAGGAGCTGCCGGATCAGCTGCTGCATTGGGAGAATTGTACACGGGGGCTGACCTGAAGGTCAGCACTACGACCGGGGGGCGACTACTTCACGCTCGTCGCTGACCTGAAGGTCAGCACTACGACCGGGGGGCAGGCCCACACTCGTCGCTGACCTGAAGGTCAGCACTACGACTGGGGCGGCTACTGAAATCGTAGTGCCGACCTTTAGGTCGGCTATTGGTGAATGGACAGCGTAGCGCCGACCTTCAGGTCGGCAATTCGCCGGCGACTAAAAACGGACGCCGACCGAAAACCGGAACAGGCGGGGTGTCGTGTAGGCGAAGCTGATCAGCGGGGCGCCGAATGCAGATCCCGGCGCCGTATTGACATCCCAATTGACCCCTCGGACTGGAGTGGTCGTAAACGGATTGAACGCCTGATACACCGTTGGCGCGTTCCGAGGCGATCGCACCGCCTGCCCGATCGTCGTCAGGTCGGTGGCTCCTCCGTTGCTGAACGCCGATGCGCCGCAGCCACAAATCTGGAAGTCTCTGAAAAGGTTCAGCACCTCGCCGTGGAAGAACAGCTCGGGTTCCGCGCGTCCCGCGCGAATGCGATAGCCGTAATTGACGGAGAGGTCGGTCCGGAACGTCGTCTCGGTGCGGAACGCGTCGCGCGCGGTGAAGAAGTAATCGACAGTACCGGTCGGGCCCGGCGCTGCAACGTATCCGGGGTTGACGACATAGGGCACCGTGCTGATCCCTGAGCTGCCTGTGCCGACGGCACCGTATGGCGTGCCGGAGCCTACCTGTTGCAACAACCCGAACGTGAGCGATCCGGCGCCCTGCGGCATCGGCGACTCAATCGTCGCCCACAGGCGCGCGCGATGACGCTGATCTGCTGCCAGATAACCCTCCGGGGCATTCCAGCCGGCGCTCTTGTACTCGGGGTATGCGGTGACTTGCGCCACCGACGGTCCTGCTCCACTTGTCTCGCCGTCGAAGTTCCCGCGCGTGTACGAGAGCGTGTAGTTGCCTCCAACATTCACGGCGTCGCTGACACGCACGCTTGCCTGCGTCGAAACTCCCGAATAGCGTCGCTTCACCTGGTTGGTATTTTCGACGACAAACAGATCGTATTTGTTGCCGAAATCGTCGGTCACCTGCTTCGTGGACGTGTCGGCGCGTTGGCTGTAGAAGTCGTGATACCGGCGCCAGACGCCATCCACGCGGAGCGTGCCACGCGACCCCAGCTGGCGGCTCGTGCCGAGTGTGTACTCGTCGGCGTTCGGCGACTTCAGCGGCGCGACGATCTGGACATTCTTACCAGGCGCGAACGAGCTGACCGGCTGAATTTTGCTGATGCCGTTGGCGTCGAACCAATCGAATACACGCTGAATCGCGACGTCGCTGGTCACCAACGGCCCCGTCGGATCGGCATTGATGGCCGGACCCTGGTACAGCCACACGTATACCGCCGCATTGCCGGCGGCGGTGGTCGACGCAGCCACGTTGCTGGTCATCGGCACGACGTAGCGGGCATAGCTCGTATTGACTGCCCATCTTCCTTCTCCCGTTGGGTCCCAGACGACCGCCAGGCGCGGGCTCAAGAGGCCCTTGTTCGCCACGACGGCGCCGCCGCCGTCCTGCGCATCGTTCTTGTCCCATCGCACGCCGAGATTGAGACTCACGCGGTCTGTGGCACGCCAGCTGTCGTTGAAGAACAGCGAATGCATCCTGAGGTTCGACCCGAGGCTCGATTGCTGTACCGGCGTGTACCAGATCTGCGTCGAATTCGGCATGAACTGGGGAAACACATACGAACCGTCGGCGCTGGCAATCGAGCTGGTGCCCTGAATACGGTAATCGCTGCCGCTCGCGTAGGCGTTCTGCAGCATCTTGTCGTTGAAGCGGTCGTAGCCGAATACGAAGTGGTGCGCGCCCGTTTTATTCGTCGACAGGAAGTAGGAGCCTTTGGCGAGAATGTCGTCATTGTCGCGATTTTCGTCGCCGCACACGCTGCAGAACGTCGGGCTCCAGTAGCGCATATTTTTGGAGGCATCCACGAGCAGCGTGCCGTTGATGCGATCGCGCACGGTCGCCCCGGTATTCAACGTGAGATGGCGGCTCGAATACTGCGCCTCGACGGAAAAATTCGGCGTGACGATGCCGCTGTAGCGAAGCGACAGCATGTCGGACGGCTGCAGCTGCGTGGCGAGACTTCTGATGTCCATCACGTTCTGCGACGTGAAGTTGTACTGCGTCTGATCGATTTTGATGTACGACGCCTGCACCGAATGCGCCGGCGCCGGCGTGTACGTCAGCTTGCCCTCGTAGCGCTTCTCGTCGTTGGTCCGCGTGTAGGGCTGGCTCGTCATCAAAGTACTGCGAACCGTTTCTTCGCTGCGGATGCGCGTCGCGCCAAAGAACCAGAGTCGCTTCTGAGCGATGGGACCACCGATGGTCGCTTCGTACATCGGCGTGGTCACTGGATCGGGAATGTCGGCTTTGGGATCCCGTGAAAGCCGTTTGGGGTCGTTGCCCGCGGGTGTCAGTGAGCGCCAGTAGTCGTTCGCGAACGACGTGCGCAGCGAGCCGCTGAACGTGTCGCCCCCGGACTTCGTGACCGCGCTGATCATGCCGCCGGAGAAGCGGCCGTATTCGGCCGACACACCGGCGCTCGCCACGGTCACTTCCTGGAGGGCGTCCTCGATGTAGAGCGGATACGCCGCACCGCGCAGGTTTTCGACGATGACCGCGCCGTTGAGCGTGTAAAGGTTTTCGTATGACAGCGCGCCGTTCACTGAGAACGCGCCGCGCGGTCCCGTCGCATGAACCGACGGCGCCATCAGCATGACGGCGTCAATCGTCCGGTTCGACGGCAGCGTCGCCATCAGATCCTGCTTGAACGTCGTCGCGACCTGCGCGGTGTCGGCGAGCGGCTGCGCGTCGGCGCCGACAACAGTCACCGATTCCGTGATCGCGGCGGGCGACAGCGACGCGTCAACCCGGGCGTCGTACGCGGAAGCGACCTGCTGAGTGCGTGTGACAGTCTGAAATCCTGAAAGCTCGAACGACACGGCGTACGTGCCCGGCGGGAGCATCGGAATCAGATAATCGCCGGACTCGGACGCCACGGCCATCCGCACGCCCTGCAACATCGGCGACGTCACCGCGATCGTGACGCCGGGAAGCCCCTGACCATCGGACGACTTCACCTGACCCGAGATGCTGCCGTTTGTGGCTTGCGCGTAGGCGAGCGATCCAGCGCTCAGGAAGGCAACTGCGAGAGCTAACAGTTTCGGCAGAGTGCGATGCATGCCCCCGTTTTATCGGATTTTGGGGAGATTGCAATAGGCGTGGAACTCTTCAGGGGTCATGTGTTTGCAGCCATCGGCGTGTAGGAGAGAAACCTACTTCATGGTTTTGGATACTAGCGACCAAAAAATTGAATTTACGTGCAATTTGATCCGAATGTTCCGTAGAATTGCTAGCAATTTGGTATATTCGTGTGTTGGAAAGGTTGGCATCTTTCTCGTAGGCAAGCGCCTGGACGTTAATAGTGACGGCCACGGCCATTTTTCAAGGAGAGGCTATGAATACGAGACGACGCGAACGGGGGGCTGCAGCCACAGCGCTGCTGTGCTTCTTGTTGTCGCTCGGCATGCTGCTCGGACCGGCGCGTATGGCGCACGCTCAAGAGGGCACCACAGGAACAGTTTCGGGTGAGCTGACGGACGCGAGCGGGGGCGTGCTCCCGGGCGTCTCAGTCGTGTTTACCAACTCGGTTAACCAGCGCGTGCACACCGTTCAGACCGACGGCTCGGGCTCCTATCGCATCGAGCTGCCGCCCGGCCACTACGCGGTACGGTTCGAGCTCAGTGGCTTCGCGCGGCAGGAAACGCCGAACTTCGAAGTGCAGTTGGGGCGCATTTACGACCTCGACGCAGCGCTCAAGGTCGGCAACGTGACGGAAGCGGTGCAGGTCACGGCGGAGAACGCGCCGCTCGTCGACACGCGCAGCACGATCATCGCGCACAACGTCACGGCAGAAGAAATCGATCGTCTTCCGAAGGGACGCAGCTTCCAGTCGATCGCCCTCACCGCTCCGTCGGTGAACTCGGGCGAAATCGAAGGCGGCTTCCAGGTGAACGGCGCGAGCGGCGCCGAGAACGCCTTCACGGTTGACGGGGTCGTCACCAACAGTTTGATCAATGGCTCGTCACGCCAGAACACGGTGTTCGAGTACATCCAGGAAGTGCAGGTCAAGACGACCGGTATCCCGGCTGAATACGGCGGAGCGCTGGGCGGCGTCATCAGCGCGGTCACCAAGTCGGGCGGCAACCTCTTCACCGGTGAAACCCACTATTACATCGACGGCAGCCCGCTGAGCGCCGGTCCGGTCAAGCGCCTCGTGCTGAGCCCGGTCGACGACAAGTCGGTCCAGTATTGGCAGGACGATAAGCAGTCCGATGTCCGCCAGGAGTTCGGCGGATCGGTCGGCGGCCCGATCGTTCGCGACAGACTCTTCTTCTTCGGTTCGTTCTCGCCACGGATCAACGTGCGCGACAACAACTACAAGTTCTCGAACGGCACTGAGGACGGGAATATCGAGCGCACGACGAAGCTCGTTCAGGCATTCGGGAAAATGAGCGTCGGCAGCCGCCGTGTCAACGCATACGTATCGTCGCTGGTGACGCCGTCGTATGTTACCGGCACGCTCAGGGCATACGACGGATACGGCTCGAATTTCCTCTCCGCTTCGAAGGCTTCAATGGAGCCGAACAAGGAGCGCGGGTGGGAACAGATGCAGGCGAACGTGAACGGAAACGTCGACATCGTCGTCTCCAATGGCGCATTTGCCACGATCCGGGCTGGTTATTTCCATGACCGGTATACCGATACGGGCATTCCGCTGACGACAAGCTACGAGTATTTGAATCCCACCTCTGCTTGCGTGGGTTGCGCAATCCCTGCCAATCTCCAGGGATCGGTCGGAACGACGAATACGCCGCGCGCACAGATCACCGACTTCGACACCACGAAGCGCGCGCTGTTCAACGCCGATTACAACCACACGTTCCAGTCGATGGGCTGGCACACCCTTAAGGGCGGCTTCGGAGTTCAGCACACGCTGAATGACGTGCAGTCGACGTATCCCGGCGGATACGTTCAGGTCGCGTGGGGTCAGACGCTGTCCCTTGCCGGTCAGGCACCAGATAAAGGCGCGTTCGGGTACTACGCGGTCAACGACCGCGGCGTCTTCGGAAAAGCCGGCGCCAACATCCTGTCGCTCTACGTTCAGGATCAGTGGCAGGTCGGCGATCGCCTCACGTTGAACATCGGCCTCCGCACCGAGAACGAAAACGTTCCTGCCTACAAGACTGAAGTGCAGGACAACGTGTTCGAGTTCGGATGGAAAGAGAAGATGGCTCCGCGTCTCGGATTCAGCTATGACGTGACCGGTACCGGTCGCGGCAAGGTGTATGCGAGCTACGGCCGCTACTACGACTGGACGAAGTACGAGATGCCCCGCGGATCGTTCGGTGGAGACATCTGGTGCATCAAGTATCGCGCGATCGACAATCCTAACGACCCGATCGTGGCTAATTTCACCAACGCACCTGGCCGCGACCTCTGGAAGGGCGGCGGGAACTGCCGCGACCGTCGTGTCCCGAGCTTCGACACCGTCGACAACAACGCGAAGCCGATGTCGCAGGACAGCTACAGCGCGGGCTTCGATTTCGAAGTGAACCCGCGCACTGTCGCGACCGTCCACTTCGTGCACAACAACCTGAACCGGACGATCGAAGACCTCGGTGCACTGGTCAACGGCAACGAGGTCTACCTGCTGGGCAACCCCGGCGAGGGCAGCTCGTCGATCATGCCGGCGTCAGCGGCGCCGCTGACCGGTGGCGGTCAGTTCCCGATGCCGAAGGCGAAGCGTCAGTACGACGCAGTCGAGCTCGGTGTCAGCCGCCGCTTCTCGAACAACTGGTTCGGCAGCGCAAACCTCACCATCAGCCGGCTCTACGGCAACTACGCCGGCATCGCGAGCTCGGACGAAATCCGGACGCCGACCACGGGAGTTAGCTCGGCTACTGCACAGCAGCAGGCGGGCTCAATATTCCGTGAGGGTGGAAACGTCAATCGCGGATGGGACCTCGACGACGCCATGTTCGACTCGCACGGCACCCTCGACGTCCTCGGCAGGCTTGCGACAGATCGTCCTGTGGTCGCCAAGTTCTACGGCGGCTACAACTGGCGCAACACGCAAATCGGCGCATTCGTCTATGCCGGCAGCGGCACGCCGATGACGACCTATGTCAACACTGTCAACCAGACAGAGATCTTCGTCGACGGCCGCGGCGACATGGGCCGTACGCCGATGTTCAACAAGACCGACCTCCTGCTTTCGCACGAACTGCCCATGGCGGGCACCAAGCGGCTGCGGCTGGAGCTGAACGTGCTGAATCTCTTCAACCAGAAGACGTCGCGGCACGTCTTCAATTACCTGAACCGCGGTGCTGGCAACCCTCGGGGGTCATCGGCTATCGATCTGGCGAAGTTCGATCTGTATAAGGGCTACGACTACAACGCCCTAATCAGAGGGACAGCCGAGGGCCAGGGCGCGTACGATCCGCGCTACGGCATGGACGACCTGTTCGAAGCGGGTACCCAGGGTCAGGTGTCGGTGAAGTTCCTGTTCTAAGGTTCGTCAGTTCGTTAGTCGTAGTTCGTTAGTACGTGGATGTTTTGGGGGGAGCCGCTGCTCCCCCCTTTTCTTGTACGACCCCTTTTTGCGCCACTTCAGGTGACATCTCGCGCAAATCATTGAAATCCATGCCCCTTTTCCGCGGCCGAAGTCCACGTCAGATCTTGGCCTGCTTCTTGTATGAGTAAGTCGACAGGAGACGGAGGCGAACCATGATGACCACCACCGACGTTAGAGTACCGACGACAGTGAGGCCCACCTCACAGCAGGTTGTCGTGGTCAGCAAGCAGTCTCAACTGAACGGTTTACTCGAGACTGTGCTCGACGCAGGCCAATACGACGTCGTGTTCGTTGAATCGACCGAACACGCGTACAGCCATATCAAGCGGCTGACGCCGCACTTGATTATTGTGTGCCTCGATATCGATGACCTCGACGGGTTCCAGGTGTTGTCGATGCTGAAGCTCGACGAGGAGACAAAAGGCATTCCGCTCGTCACCTGCACGGCGTCGCAGGACGATGAGGAGATGCCGGACGAATCGCTCGACCCGCGGGAGGGCGTATTCTCACAGCCGGCGGCGATGCAGCTCAACTGACCCGCCTTCGTCCGCCCGCGCGCGATGCGCGCCGGGCGGGAACTACGGCGAGGCCGGCTGACGCACAGGGGCGAGGAGCAAATAGTTCCCGCCCCTTTTTTTTGCATTTTGGCGGTGTGATTCGTACACTACGCGGCACACGTGAGCGAAATCGATGACGACAAGCGCGACCGGGAGCGACTCGAAATTCTCGGCGAGCTCCATGGCGAGGTCATGGTGTTCCAGCCGCTCTCGATCAAGGAGATCAGCCGCGGCGGGTGCCTTGTCGAGACGTCATTTCCACTCCACCTGAACTCACTTCACGACATCAGGCTGACACTCGGCGAACAGTCTGTCGTGCTGAAGGGCCGCGTCGCGCATTGCCGCATCAGCGACGTCGACCAGGAATCGGTCCACTACAAATCCGGACTCGAATTCATCGAGCCGTCCGAACGCATACGCGGAGTGATTGTGGATTTTATCGAAGCGATCCGGGCGGGGAGGAGACTCGTGTAAAGAACTGGCGGTTCTGGGTTCTGGGGTTCTGGGTTCTGAGGTGCCGGTTCTTGGTGCTGGGTTCTTGGTTCGCGAGTCGGAACCAGAACGAGAGTCGGACCCAGAATCGAACGCAGAACCATGAGCGCAGAACGCGAACCAAGAACCCGAACCTAGAACCCCAGAACCGGCACCTCAGAACCCAGCACCCAGAACCCAGAACCGGTTCCTTGGTTCATCTGGATTTCAGATGTTCGATGTAGTCGCCTGAGGTAATTCGCTGCGCTCCTCCGAGCGGAGCGTTGTAGAAATACACCCACACATCTTCGGTGCGGCCGTCGTCCAGCGTGGCTGATACGCGGACGCGGTTGTAGAGGCTGCTCTCGGGCTCGGCCGGGCGATGGCCCTCGATGCGATCGAGCGCCGCGAGCACGACCGGCGGATCGGTGATCTCGAAGACCTCTCCCCACACTCGCGCGTCGCTCGCGGGGACGGCCGCCGGATAGATACCGAGATCGAACAATTTTCCGTTGATCCAACCGCGGCCGACAAACTTGAGGAACGCATCGATACCCGCGCGCGTGGTGCGGTTGAAGCCGGTGCGCAGCGTGCCGTAGAAAAACACTTGTTCGGGCATGGGGGCACCGAGGACCTGGAATCCAGAATCTAGGATCTAGAATCTAAGAACTAGAATCTAAGAGCTGTTCCAGAATCTGGAGATTGTAGCTTACTTCGCTGGTTCGGGTTTCGCGGGATCGGGCGATCCGGCGTTCCCGCGGCGGCGCGTCGCGGGCGCCACTGCGCGAAGGGCTTCGGGGGACAGCGCGACGGACACACGGACGGTTGCGTCGCTGCCCGACAGCTCGATCGACTTGAGCATGCCGTCGATCTCCGGCTTTGCGCCGCCCTGCAGGCGTCCTAACGAGATGAAACCCCGCACCACGTCGCGCAGCTGATCTGCCGCTGCCTTGTCGCCTGCCTCCGCACGGATCGTCGCTTTGACGCCGCCGTTGATCTGAGCCTTGACCGATACCAGCTTGATGGGAGGCACCTGCTGCGCCACGCCGTTTGGAAGGCGCATACGGCGGCGAATCTCGTCGAACTGTCCGACAACCCATGCAGTGCTGCCGGTGTTGTCGCGAATGAGATCCATCATCTCGGGGTTCGCTGTGATGTTCTTCGCGAGCCCGGGCCCCTGTGACAGGTCGATGATGCCGCGGACGAGATCTGTCGGCCCCATGGCAATCAAATCGGATCCGACGAGGCCAACCGCGACGTCCTGGCCGTGCACGCCGTGGACGAGAACCTTGCGTCCCTTGTAGTCGTCCATGCTGCCCGCGTGCTCGCGTATGAAGGACTCGATACGAGCGGCGTCGAACGTGCCGTGCACCAGCACCAGCGCCCTCGGGATGTCGGGCTCAGCCTGCGCCTGCGGGTCTGGAGCTTTGTACGGCTCGACATACGCCACGACGCGGTTCACCTGCTTCTCGAGATCGACGCCGGCAAAGTCGTTCATCATCTGCCGGCCCTTGCGCGATTCGGGGTCGACGCTGGCCATCAGCGAACGGCGCAGCTCGGAGCCCATCACTGCGTGTACGTCGGCGAATGCCACGACCGCGGCGTTGACGGGAACGTAACGCATTTCGGGCGGCACGCCCGGAGGCATGCCGGCCACGCGGTTGTACGCCAGGTAGGCGATAAGACCGCCTCCCAGGCCGACGACGAGAACCGTGCCGGCGGCCAGGACGAAATAGCGAGTTTTTCTGGTCATGAGGGCTTGATAGTTCTTTTGACGGACCTGCGGTTCGGGGAGTTCCCCAACCGCCCCCTATTGATCGAGTACGTATTCCTTGCGCTCGACCGTTCGCGCGGCCAGCCAGAGCGCCACGACGGCGATGAGGGCCAGCGACAGAAGACTCGATACGAGCGTGGGAGGGTCGGCAAACAGCGATTGGATGGCGGCCACCGTATCGTCCTGGGGCATCGCGTGCGGCACCAGTCCCTGCAGATAATGCGCGACCGTGAAGCGGCGGAGATAGCCGGGCACCACCAAGGCGACCTGCTCCCATCCGAAGATCAGCAGCAGCCCGGCAACCAGGGGCCGCGGGACCAGCGCACCTATCAGCGCGAAGACGGCGCCGTATACGGCCAGCCCCAGCGCCAGCAGCCCGAGGTCGGTGAGCAACTGCAGGAACGTGCCGCCGATACTGCCCCCCGATACCGGCGTGATGAGCAGATAGACCGCGGTTACCGACGGCAGGACCACGAGGGCAGTGCACACGACGTACGCGAGGTATTTCCCGATGATGACGGCGCCCCTTGGAACAGGCCGGGTGAACAGATACGTGATGGTGCGATCTTCCACTTCGTCGGATATGAGGGACGTGCCATAAAACGCGCCGAGCACAGGGACGATGAAGCGCAGGTAGAGCAGCCAGATCATGCCGCCGAAAATCACGGGGCCGGGCACAGCCACGCCGTTGATCCTGAACGACGACAGCCCCATCTCGTGAATGACGCGCAGCAGCACCGCGATGACGACGGGCGCGCCCGTGGCGAGCGCCATGAACACCGTGCGGCGCGACCACAACATCTGCCCGAGCGACATGTCGAACACGCGCAGAACCGCAGTCCAGAACTTCATGACTTCACCAGATACTCGAAAACCGCCTGCAGGTTGTCGTCGGGCGACGTGATCTCGTAGATGTCGCCGTCTCCCCCGTTGGCCGCCATCTCGGTGACGCGCGCATAGAACGCGTCGGGCCGCGCCGTCTGTACGTACACGGCATCCTCTTCGAACCGCACGCTCAGCACGTCCTCATTCGCCACCAGCGTCGTCGCGAGCGTGCGTGGATGCTTCGACCGCACGCACACCGTGTGCGGATGCTCGTCGATGAGATCCCGAATCTGGTGGACGTTTCCTTCGGCGAGGACACGTCCGTGGTGCATGAGCAGGATGTCGGACGTGAGCGCTTCGACCTCGTGAAGGATGTGGCTCGAGACGATGACGTGACGCCCTTTGACTGCCCAGGCGCGAAGCAGGCGAATGGTCTTGCGGCGCGCGAGGGGATCCATCCCGGACAGCGGCTCGTCGAGGACGAGCAGCTCGGGTTCGTGGGCCAGCGCCTGCGCCAGCTTGACGCGCTGGCGCATACCCTTGCTGTACGCGCCGATGCGTTTGTTGGCGGCGTCTTTCAAGTCGACCTGCTCGAGCGCCGCCATCGCGGTGTCGGCGGCCGCGCGATCGCCGAGACCGTGCAGGCGCAGCAGCGCCGTCACCCATTCGTGACCCGTCATGCGGTCGTAGAACGCGTCTTGTTCTGGACACACACCGACGCGGAGAAAGATGTCGGGATTGCCCCATACCCGCTCGCCAAGAATCTTCACCGTGCCCTTGTTCGGCTTCAGCTGGCCCGTGATGAGCTTGAGGAGCGTCGACTTGCCCGCGCCATTCGGTCCAAGCAGGCCGGTCACGCCGCCGCCGATGGTAATCGAGATGTCGTTGAGCCCGATCACCTGGCCGTACCACTTCGACAGGTTCTCGGCGCGCACGACCTCAACGGGAGTCTCGCCAGCGGTCATGTCACCACCTCGATCGCGCGGATCCGCCGGCGAAGGACGGCCGCGGAGGCGGCGATGATGAGCAGGATCACCATTGCGGAGATCAACGGGTGGGTGTCGTGACGCGGCGGCAGATGAAAGAGGACGTCGCCCACCTGGCGGACGTTTGCGAAAATCGACACCCACGAAAATGCGGAGCCCGGGAGGGCGGCGCCGAGCACGCCGAAGACGGCGTGTGTGAAGAACGCCAGGCCCGCATAGAGGACAGCCACGTACCACCGGCTCTTGCTGAGCGACGACAACGCGAGAATCAGAAAAGTGGAGAGCGTGATCTGAATCAGCGAATACGCCGAAATCGACGCGAGCAGCGACAAATTGTCGAGGAGGAACGTCATCCTGCCCGCAAATGCCGGCACGAGCAGGAGCAACAGCATCGCGGGCACGAAGGTGACGGCGGACAGCGCTCCCATGAGAATCGCGGCTTTCCCGGCAATGTATTGCGTGCGCGTGATGGGCCGCGACAGGTACAGCTGCAAGGCGTTCGCCCGGATGTCGTCGGCAATCAAGCCCGAGCCTACATAGACGGTGATGAAAAAGACCAGCGGCTCCTGCTGGTTGAGGAAATCACGGAACATCTGTGGTTTGACGGCGAGCATCCCGATCTGCGACATGCCCGGCACATTGGCCGAGGCCCAGATCTGGACGCCGCGGACGACCACCGGAATCCACGACAGGATCATCAGGAACAGGAACGCGCGCTTTCGCACGATCGATCGCAGGCCGTGGGCCGCAATCACCGCCCACGCGGCGCCGCGCCACTCGACGCCCTCCTCGCGCCTTCGATATCGCTCGCGATGGATAGGCATCTACTCGGCCCCCACCGCCTCGGCGAACACGTCTTCGAGCGTCGGGACACTCGGCTTGAGGTGACGCACCTGAGCGCCGACAGCCACGGCCGAGGCGAACAACTGATCGGCGCCGGCGCCGGGCGGCATGAGGACGCGGAACATGTCGGCGTCGGTCTCGCGGCAGTCGTACGACTGCGCGCGGAGGCGCGCGACAAACGCCTCTCGATTGCCCTTCACGCGTACTTCGAAGATGTGGCCGGCTGGTTTCTTGAGCGAGGCGATCGGGCCCTGCATGACGACTTGCCCGCGGTTCATGACGACAACCGCATCGCAGACCGACTCGACGTCGGGCATCACGTGAGACGACAGAATCAGGCTGATTTTTTTGTTGTGCGCGATGTCGCGGACGAGCGCCAGCATTTCTTCGCGGCCCTTCGGATCCATGCCGTTGGTCGGCTCGTCGAGCAGCAGCAGGTCGGGGTCGTGCACGAGCGCCTGCGCCAGCTTGATGCGCTGCTTCATGCCGGTCGAATACGTCTCGACGTTGCGATACCGCGCTTCGCCGAGACCGACGTAGTAGAGGACTTCGTGCGCGCGCTGCATGGCGTCGGCCGCGGGCAGGCCGGACAGCTCCGCGCAATAGGCCACGAACGAGACGGCCGACATGCCCGGAATCTGCGCGTCGTTCTCTGGCATGTAGCCGACGCGCGCGCGAATGTCGAGCGGCGCGACCGCGACGTCGAGATCGAGCACGCTGATGCGGCCGCTGCCGGGCGTAATGAGGCCGAGCAGCGCCTTCAACATGGTGCTCTTGCCGGCGCCATTCGGCCCGAGCAGCCCGACCGCTCCTTCCGGAAACGAGGCCGAGACGTCAGAGAGGGCCCACTGATTGCCGTAGCGCACCCCCACATGGTCGAGAACGGCGACTGACATCAATGGACTATACGGATAGGGTGAATGGGGCGTTCCCAGACAGCGTCATAGCCCCAGCAGGTCCCGGCGCTCCCGCAGGAACCCGATGACGTTCGTGATGTGCTCGTCGAGCGGCAGTCCGAGCTCTTCGGCACCCTTGCGCAGATCGTCGCGGCTGACGCCTTTCGCAAACGCCTTGTCTTTGATCCGTTTCAAAACGGATGACGCCTCGAGGTCCTGGACGCTCTTCGACGGCCGCACGAGCGCGGCCGCGGTGACGAACCCCGCCATCTCGTCGCACGCGAACAGCGTGTGCTCGAGCTTCGATTCCCGCGGCGTGTTGGTGTGCTCGCCGTGCGACAGGATGGCGCGGATGACGAACTCGGGGCACCCGCGCGCGCGCAGAATCTCCGCGCCCCGGAACGGGTGATCCTTCAGCTCGGGATACTGCTCGTAGTCGAAGTCGTGGAGCAGCGCGACCACGCTCCACACTTCTTCGTCCTCGCCGAACAAACGGGCGTATCCGCGCACGGCTGCTTCCACAGCGAGCGCATGCTTTCGCAGGCTCTCGCCTTTCGTGTGCTCGGTCAGGATGTTCCACGCATTCTCACGCGTCAGCTCGAACGCCATCGTTCTTCAGTGTCCTTTTCGTTCTTCGTTTTTCGCTCTTCGTGTTTTTGCTTTTCCTTCTTCGTTTTTCGTTTTTCGTTTCTACTCCTCCGTCGGCCGCGCCGCGCGGTGCGACAACTCCGCGATCAACGACCGCGGCGCCATACGGGCGGCGACCGGAATCAGCTTGTTCCGTAAGCCGGGGACCGCCACCGCCTTTCCTTTCATCATCGCGTTGTAACCGACGCGCGCCACGCGCGGCGCGTCCATGACGAACGCCTCGAACAGCCGCGACCGCTGCGACCCGGCGCGCACTTTGAATTCAGACTCGGTCGGTCCCGGGCAGAGCGTGGTCACCGTGATACCGCTCGTCTTCAGCTCGTAGTCGATCGCCTGCGAAAACGACAGAAGGAACGCTTTGGTGGCGTAGTACACCGACATCCACGGTCCGGGCACGAAGGCCGCCGTGGACGCGACGTTCAGAATACGCCCGCTGCGGCGCTCGAACATCTGCGGCAGGAACCGCTTCGTGAGATCGACGACCGAAGTCACGTTCAGCTGAATCATCTTCAGCTCGGCGTCGAGACCGGTCGTCGCGAACTTGCCGTACAGTCCGACCCCGGCGTTGTTGACGAGATAGTCCACCTGGAGACCACGGCTCGTGACGGCCTCGTGCAGCCGCCGCGCGCCGTCGGGGTCGGCAAGATCTTCGGCGAGACACACGACGTCCACGCCGAACGTGTCGTGAATCGCCCGTCCGCGTGCCTCGAGCTTCTCGCGAGTGCGAGACACCAGAATCAAATCGTGCCCATGCCCGGCAAAGACGTCGGCCAGCGCCGCGCCGATGCCGACGGATCCGCCTGTGACTAGCGCTCGCGTTTTGGCCATTGGTGCGTCCTCGCAACGTCGAGCGCCTTTTCGATCACCGACGTTGCCTTCGGCGTGAGGCGGTACCGCTCGAGCTCTCCGGGATCGACCAGCTCAGCGGCCGCGACATCGGAGCCATGAGTGAGAGTCCCGCCGATCGGCCGGCACAGATAGTCGATGAGCACGTAGTGATAGCGCACTTTCCGCTCGGGATCGAGCAGGATGCGGTCGAACACGTCGACCACCGGCCCAACCTCGACGTCAAGGCCGGTTTCCTCGAGCATTTCCCTCGCAAGACCGGCCTCGAGCGTCTCGCCAAGCTCGAGCCGGCCGCCGGGAAGACTCCACTGCCCCGCCAACGGTTCGAATCGCCGCTTCACGAGAACGACCTTCCCGTCCTGCATGATGACCGCTCCCACGCCGACAATCGGCTGGCCGGGATACTGCCGCGACGGCCGGGTCGGGTTGGCGGGAACCACGACGTCTTCCTCGGTCTGGAAACTCAAGGGATGCAGGACGCCGCGCTGGCGGCGGATCAGACCATTTTCGATCCAGAACTCATCGTAACCGGCGCTCGTCAGCACGTCCCCACTCTCGGGATTTTGTTCGCGCCCCCGCCACTCCGCGTGCATCGCGCCGGTCTCGACGCGCGCGATCATCCGCACGTTGCGCTGCGCCGATCTCGCGAGCGTTCCGGCGATCTCCTGCCGCACGGCTTCCCGACCGCGAGCCACGACGGTCCCGACATCGTTGGTCGCGTCGTCGTGATACAGCGCAGCCAGGCCGTCGAGGTCGCCGGCGTTGAACGCCTGAAACCACCTGCGGACGAGATCGAAAGGATCGAGCGCCATGCGTTGGAGTATTTTACGTGCATGAAAGCACAGACGAAGTACCTGACGCTGAACATTCCTTCAAAAATGGCGTTCCGCAACATCACGCCCGAGGTCGACGAGACGGTGCGATCCAGCGGCGTCCAGGAGGGCCTCGTGCTGGTCAACACGATGCACATCACGAGCTCGGTGTTCATCAACGACAACGAGCGCGGGCTCCACCACGACTTCGGACGCTGGCTCGAGGAGCTGGCGCCGTTCAACCCCGACCCGGATCACTACCATCACAACCGGACAGGCGAGGACAACGCCGACGCGCACTTGAAACGGCAGATCATGGGGCGCGAGGTCGTCGTCGCGATCACGAAGGGCAAGCTCGACTTCGGGCCGTGGGAGCAGATTTTTTATGGTGAATTCGACGGGCACCGAAACAAGCGAGTGCTCATTAAAGTGATTGGGGATTAGGGATTTGGGATTAGGGGTTAGGTCTAGAGTTGCAGCGAAGGGTCGGCGTTCAAATCGAGCCCGGCACGCTTGCCGGCGTGGAAGTTCCTGAGCCCGGCGGCGGCGATCATCGCCGCGTTGTCCGTGGACAGCGATAGCGCCGGCACGTAAGCGGGAAACCCGAGCCGCGCCGCGCGAACGGCAAAATCGTTCCGCAGGCGAGCGTTCGCCGACACGCCTCCGGCGATGCCGACGCTCTGCGCTCCAAACCTTTCGGCGGCGTCGAACACGCGATCAAGCAGCGCGCTCACCACCACGCGTTGAAAGCTCGCGCAGATATCGTCGATCTCCGCGTCCGTCAGCGGCGCCGTCCGTTGGCGGACATGGCGCAGCACAGCCGTTTTCAACCCGCTGAAGCTGAAATCCAGATCCCCCTTCACGCCCGGCGCATTGCGATCGGCGTGGGTCATGCGTGCCAGAGGCAGCGCGACCGCCTGATCGTTTCCGTCGCGCGCGCGCTTATCGACAATCGGCCCGCCCGGATAGCCGAGGCCAAGCAGCCTCGCGACCTTGTCGTACGCCTCTCCCGCCGCATCATCCCGCGTCCGGCCGACGCGCGCGTACACGCCCGGCTCCTTCACGAGATACAAGCTGGTGTGCCCTCCGGACACGACGAGCGCAACGAGCGGCAACGGCAGATCGCCGTGCTGCAGAAACAGCGACTCGATATGACCGGCGAGATGATGCACGGCCACCAGCGGACGATTCAGCGAAACCGCAAGGGACTTGGCAAACGAGACGCCGACGAGCAGGGATCCCACGAGGCCGGGCCCTTGCGTGACGGCGATCGCATCGAGCGCTGTCAACTCTGTCTGCGCGGTATCGAGCGCCGAACGAACGACGCCGCAGATATCCCGGATGTGCTGGCGCGACGCGATCTCAGGGACGATGCCGCCCCATTCCTGGTGGATCGCCACCTGCGACGCGACGATGTTCGAGCCAATCGCCCATATGCCGCCCGTGTCTGTCACGACGGCGGCCGACGTTTCGTCGCACGATGTCTCGATGCCGAGCATCCGCATGGAAATGATGACGATCCCTCGTTTAGACGCCCGTGCCGTTGACCAGGTTCGGCAGCGACTCCGAGAAGGGCGCGCGTGCGATGCCGCGTTCGGTGATGATCGCGGTGACGTATTTATGCGGGGTGACGTCGAACGCCGGGTTACGAACCTTGGCAGCCTGCGGCGTCAGCCGCGTGGGACCCAGGTGCGTGACCTCTTTCGCGTTGCGCTCCTCGATGGGGATTCCGCTGCCGTCCGGAGTCGCGAGATCGATCGTCGAAATCGGCGCGGCGACGTAGAACGGGATGCCGTGTTCCTTCGCGAGCACCGCTACGCTGTAGGTGCCGATCTTGTTCGCCACGTCGCCGTTGGCGGCGATCCGATCGGCGCCGACCACAACGAGATCGATCTGACCGGCGAGCATGAGCGCGCCGGACATGTTGTCGGTAATCACGGTCGTGTCGATGCCGTCGCGCGTGAGCTCCCACGCCGTCAGGCGGGCGCCCTGGAGAAACGGACGCGTCTCGTCGGCGAGGACCGCGACTTTCTTTCCCTGTTCGACGGCGCCGCGAATGACGCCCAGCGCGGTGCCGTATCCCGCGGTGGCGAGCGCACCGGCGTTGCAATGCGTCAGCACCCGCGCGGCATCCGGCACCACGGTCGCGCCGAACGCCCCCATGGCGCGGCAGCTCGCGACGTCTTCGTCATGAATCATGCGAGCCTCGGCGGCGAGCCGATCCTTGATTTGATCGGCCGACTGGCCCGAGGACGCCGCCTCGGCAAACACGCGCTTTATTCGATCGATGGCCCAGAAGAGATTGACGGCCGTCGGGCGCGTGTCGGCCATCATCTCGCACAACTTATAGAACTCTCCGGCGAGCTTGGTCGTGCCGGTTGCGGTGCTCTGCCGCACGCCGAGCGCGAGCCCCATGGCCGCGGCGACGCCAATCGCAGGCGCGCCCCGGATCACCATCGTCTTAATCGCTTTTGCGACGTCCTTGGCGCTCTTGCAGGTCACGTAGATCTCCACGCCCGGCAACTTGCGCTGATCGATCATCACGACGCCTTCGTCGTTCCATTCAATAGTCGGCAGCATGTGGTGAGATCATACTAGAGGCGGAGTTTTTTCCGATCCAACACGGAGGCACGGGGGCGCGGAGTTCCACGGAGAATTCTTTGTTAAGAGAATTTCTCTGTGTCGCTCAGTGCCTCCGTGTCTCCGTGTTGAAGCACGCTATTCGATGAACCGCGCATCGAACGGATGCGGAAGCAGATCTTTCAGCCGGTGCGTCGTCTTGATCTTCTCGAGATCGGCGAGGATCACCTCGATGTCGCCGGCGAACTCCCACAACATCTGGCGGCAGGCGCCGCACGGCGACGTTGGCTGCGACGTGTCGGCGACGACGACGATGCGCGTAAATGAGCGGTACCCTTCGGATACTGCCTTGAAAATCGCCACGCGCTCGGCGCACATCGTCAGACCATAAGTGGAGTTCTCGATGTTGCAGCCGGTGATGATTCGGCCATCAGTCGTTTCCAGCGCGGCGCCGACCTTGAACTCCGAGAAGGCCGCCATCGCGCGATCGCGCGCGATCCTCGCGGCCAGGACGATGTGCGAATGCGGGGTGCCGTTATTGGCGTCGCCGAAGCTGGTGAGCCGGAGGGGCTCGCTCGCGCGGCGAGGACCGACGCGGCGGTCGGCGAGCACCCGTTTGTCGCCTCCGTTGAACGCGGCGCTCTCCGCGCGGCGCCGGGCGATCGTACGGCGGTCCGACACACTGCGGCGCTCCTGCCATGGACCGGCGGCGGCGAGCCCGACCTCCACGGCCCACGCCACGTCGACGATCGGCGTCGACCGAAGGTGCTTCGCGAGGTCGCGCCTCAGGCCGTCGATGTCGGTATCGCCTTCAGCCTTCGCGGCCGCGTCGGCATTGCGCCAGATCCGAATGTCGTAATACCGGCGCGGATGCGAGCCGTCCTGAAGCAGCTGATTCGTGCCGTAGCCTTTCGAGCGAACCAGTGCCTGGAGCCGCCCGGTGAGCGCGAGAAACTCGCGCTCCTGGCCATCGGAGACTTCCAACGCGACAACGGACACAACAGATTGGTCAGTCACGCAGCCCCTCAGATTCCGGCAATGACGCCCTTCAACAGCGCGATGAACGTGAGACGAACACGCTGCGCGGTTTCCAGCACTTCCGCGTGGTCCAACGGCTGCGGCAGCACACCCGCAGCAAAATTCGTGATGCACGAGATGCCCAGCACCTCGATGTTCATGTGCCTCGCCACTATCGCTTCGGGGACCGTCGACATCCCGACGGCGTCAGCCCCGATCAAGCGCAGATACCGCACCTCCGCCGGGGTCTCGTACGACGGACCGTGACAGGCGGCATACACGCCATGCCGCAGCGCGATGCCTTGCGCCGCCGCCGTGTGGTCCGCCAGACGCCGTAGCCGCGGTGAATATACATGCGTCAGGTCCGGAAAACGAACGCCAAATCGTTCGTCGTTCGGACCGACCAGCGGATTGCTGCCCAGAAGGTTGATATGGTCATCGATGACCATCAAATCCCCCGGCGCGAAGGCTGTATTGATGCCCCCGGCGGCATTGGTCAGGATGAGCGTCTTCACCCCCAGCACGCCGAGCACCCGCGTGGCGAACGTCACCGTCCGAAGGTCGCGCCCTTCGTAGAAGTGGGCGCGGCCCGAGAGCGCCGCGACGCGGCGCCCGGCAATATCGCCGATGACCAGCCGCCCTTCATGGCCGACGACCTTCGCATCCGGCCAGTTCGGGATGTCCCCATAGGGAATCGACAGGGCATTTCCGAGGCTCGACGCAAACCCGCCCAGTCCGGACCCCAGCACGATCGCGACATCGGGAATCGTCGGCGACGTCGAACGAACACGCGCGGCGGCGCTCTGCACCTGGTCGTAGTACGGAGGCGCGCTCACCGTTCCTTCTCGTAAGGCTGGCCGAGCGCCCGCGGCGGCCTGGAGTGGCCGATGAAACCAGCCAGCACAATCATCGTGAGCACGTACGGCACCATTTGAATGAACTGCACAGGCAGCGGATCTCCGGACGGCAGTTTAACAACGCCCTGAACCTGGATGGTAATGGCTTCGGTGAACCCGAAGAACAGGCATGCAAGCAGGGTCTGCACGGGCCGCCATTTGCCGAAGATGAGCGCTGCCAGCGCAATGAACCCGCGGCCCGACGTCATGTTACGCGTAAAGAGCGACGACTGGCCGATCGAGAGATACGCCCCGCCAAGCGCCGCAAGCGCCCCCGACAACAGCACGCCGCTGTATCTGATCTTCGCGACGTTCAACCCCGCTGCGTCCGCCGCCTCAGGGTTCTCGCCCACCGCCCGAAGGCGCAGGCCAAAGGGCGTGCGATACAGGACGTACCAGGTAATCGGCACAAATGCGAACGCCATCACGATCGGCGCGAGGGGAACGAGATGCTCGATCGGAATCTGCGGCGTCGAGCCCGAGGAAAGGAAAAACGCTCCGCTCAGGAAACCCGGCAGGCCGATCATCAGGATGTTGATGGCAGTACCCACCACGACCTGATCGGCCCTGTAACGGATGCACGCAACCGCATGCACCAGCGCAATCAGCACACCGGCGCCGATGGCAGCCGCGAGGCCGGCCCATGGACTGCCGGTGGCGTAGGTCATCGCGGCGGCGGTGAACGCGCCCGCCAGCATGAGGCCTTCGAGCGCGATGTTGATGACGCCCGATCGCTCGGAAAACAGACCGCCCAACGCCGCCAAAATGAGGGGCGTCGCCAGGCGGATCGTCGAGAAGATCAGCGCGATCGTAAAGAGGTCAGCCATCGCTCTTGTCGCGCCGAAGCGATCGGCGAAGGCGGAGGATCGGTTCACGAAAAAAGGCTTCCGCGGCGACGAACAAAATGATCGTCCCCTGAAGAATCTGCACGATGTCCTTGGTCACGTGCTGGGTAAACGCGTCCACCGGCACACCGCCGCGTGTGAGCACCGCAAACAACAGCGCCGCGAAGATGACGCCCACCGGATGGTTGCGTCCGAGCAGCGCTACCGCGATGCCGGTAAACCCGTACCCGTCAGAGAACCCGTCGTAATACCGGTGCCGATACCCGAGCACTTCGTTGATGCCCACCATCCCGGCCAGGCCGCCCGAGATGGCCATTGCGAGGACGATCTGGCGGCGGACGGAAATGCCGCCGTACTCGGCTGCTGACGGGTTGCTGCCAGTGGCGCGCAGCTCGTAGCCCCACTTCGTTCGCCACAGAAACACGTAGACGAGCCCGCACGCCACCAGCGCGAGGAGGAACGAGACGTTCAGCGGTATGCGCTCCGGCAGGCCCGGAATGAATTGCCCGAGTCTGGCGATCTGCGCCTGCGCGGCAATCGGCGCGGTCTGCAGGATCGGATCGCCAGGCGTCCGGTAGTGGTATTGCGTGAAGTAGCTCGCGAGCGCGATCGCGATGAAGTTCATCATGATCGTGTTGATCACTTCATGCGAGCCGAACCGCGCCTTCAGCCACCCCGGTATCGCGCCCCAGACGGCGCCGGTCGCTATCGCCGCCACGAAGCAGAGCGGGACGAGAATGACGGCAGGCAAGGCTCCGAAGACGATGCCAACCCACGCCGTGGCGAACGCAGCCATGTACAGCTGCCCTTCGGCGCCGATGTTCAGTAGCCCGGCCCGAAACGCGACCGACACCGCGAGGCCGGTGAAGATGAGCGGAGTGGCCAGAAACAGTGTGTAGCCGATGCCATCGGGCCACCACAGCGCGCTGCCGATGAGAAGCCCGTACGTCTCAATCGGGTTGTCGCCGATCGCGAGGACGAACGCTCCGCCGACGAGGAACGCGGCGACGACCGCGATGAACGGAAACAGCAGCGCCATCATCCGCCCGTCATCAGGATGCCGACGTCTGCCGGTTTCGCCGAGGCAGGATCGACTTCGCCCGCGATGCGGCCGTCGCGGATCACGAGCAGGCGATCGGACAACGACATCACTTCTTCGAGCTCCGCCGAGACGAGCAAGACGGCGCATCCTGCGTCCCGCAGTTCGACAAGCTTGCGGTGGATGAACTCGATGGCGCCGATGTCCACGCCGCGCGTCGGCTGCGCGACGAGCAGCAGCCGTGGCTTCAGCTCGAACTCCCGGCCGATGATGAGCTTCTGCTGATTGCCGCCGGAGAGCGCCCGGGCGGGCAATTCGGGATTGGGCGGCCGCACGTCGAAGCGCCCGATGATATCGGCAGTCCGGCGGCGAACCTCCCGATCGTTCAACATCACGCCGGACGCCACAGGCGGCCGATAGTGAACGCCGAGGATGCTGTTTTCGTCGAGCGGAAAATCAAGCAGCAGCCCGCGCCGGTGCCGGTCTTCCGGTATGTGCGCGATGCCGAGCTCGCGCCGCGCCCGCACATCCACGCCGGCTAACGACGTGCCTTCCAGCGCTATCTCGCCGGAGACATGAGCGGGGTCGACGAGTCCGGCGATCGACTCGATGAGTTCGCGCTGGCCATTTCCTTCGACGCCGGCGATACCGACGATCTCACCGGCTCGAACGTCGAGCGTGATGTCTTTCAGGAGCCGATTCGCGCCCGAGCCGACGGAGAGACGCCGGACACTCAGCATGACGTTGCCCGGCTTCGCCGGAGGCTTGTCTACTTGCAGGAGCACTTCCCGCCCCACCATCAGCCGAGCCAGCTCCGCTGCGCTCGTCTCCTTCGTCTTGACGCGCCCGACGACCTTCCCGTCCCTCATGACGGTGACGTCATCGGAGATCGCCAGCACTTCTCCGAGCTTGTGCGTGATGATGACGATGGTCTTGCCCTGCTCGCGCATGCCACGAAGGATGGCAAAGAACTCCTCGACTTCCTGCGGCGTCAGGACGGCCGTCGGTTCGTCGAGGATTAACAGCCGTGCGTTGCGATACAGCGCTTTCAGCAGCTCGACGCGCTGCTGCTGGCCGACCGAGAGCGTCTCGATCAGCGCATGCGGGTCGACCGACAGCCTGAATTTCTCGGAGAGCGCGCGGATCCGCGCGGCGGACTCTTCGACGTCGAGCGCGAGCGCCGAACCGGCTTCCGCTCCGAGCACGATGTTCTCGGTCACCGTCATCGTGTCAACCAGCATGAAGTGCTGATGCACCATCCCGATGCCAAGCGCGATGGCGTCGAGCGGCCGCTGGATGCGCTGAGGCTGTCCGTCGATGAGGATCTCGCCGGCGTCGGCCGTGTAGAAGCCGTAGGCGATCCGCATCGCCGTCGACTTTCCGGCGCCGTTTTCGCCGACGATCGCGTGAATCGTGCCGGGCGCGACCGTGATGTCGATGTGGTCGTTGGCGACGACCCCGCCGAAGCGCTTGGTGATGCCCCTAAGCGACAGCATCACTGAAACATCGCATCGATCACCTTGATTTCGCCCGCGATAATCTTCCGCTTCGCGTCCTCAGCGGCAGCGATGGCTTCGGGAGACAACAGCGACCTGTTGTACTCGTCGACGACGTAGCCGACGCCCTCGCTCTCGAGGCCGAACACGTGAAGCCCGGGCGTGAAGCGCTTCTCGGTGACGTCTTTGACGATTTGGTACACCGCCTGATCGACGCGCTTGATCATGCTCGTGAGGACGAACCCCGGCTTCACCATGTTCTGGTTGGCGTCGACGCCGATGACGAAGTGCGTGGCGCGGCCGCTGGCATCCCGGCCTTTCTCTTCGACCGCGTCGAACGCGCCCAGGCCCGAGTTGCCGGCGGCGGTGAAGATGACGTCGGCGCCCTTTGCAATCTGCGCCAGCGCGAGCTCCTTGCCGCGTCCTGGATTGTTCCAGGCGGCGTCGGTGACGCCGACGTAATTCTCGAGCACGCGGATATTCGGGTTGACCGATCGCGCGCCCTGTTCGTAGCCCTTGCCGAACCGGTGAATCAGACCGATGTCCATGCCACCGAGAAATCCAATGGTGCCGGTGCGGCTCGTCATGGCGGCCAGGATGCCGACGAGATACGACCCTTCGTGCTCCTTGAACACGAGCGATGCCACGTTCGGCAGCTCGCTGACGCCGTCGACGATGGCGAACCGTATGTCGGGGTAGTCCTTGGCGACAGAGTCGAGGATCGGCGCCTGGGCGAACCCGATGCCAACGATGACGTCGTACTTGCGCTCGGCAAAGGCGCGCATCGCAGGCTCGATGCTGACCGGCGTGCCCGGCTCGACGTCGCGCAGCACGATCCCCAGGCCGGGTTTGCCGCAGTCCACGCCGTTGGGCAGCCTGCCAGTCTCGGCGCACTTCATGCCGTTCCAGGCGGCGGCATTGAAAGAGCGATCGTCCTTGCCGCCGATGTCGAAGACGATGCCGGCTTCGATTTTCGCGGGATCGCTCACCGCATACGTTTGTGGGCTGCACGCGGAGAGGACGGCAAGGCAGGCCAGCGCCAGGGCCGACCTGAAGGTCGGCACTACGTACGGCACGACGACCCGCACGACGACCGGCACGACGACGCGCGCGACGACCGGCATGACGAGGCGCGCGACGACCGGCATGACGAGGCGCGCGACGACCGGCATGACGAGGCGCGCGACCGTCGTCCGCATCACCGACGCGGCCGACTTTGCCGACCTGAAGGTCGGCACTACGTACGGCTTCGTCAAACAATCTCTCGTAGTGCCGACCTTCAGGTCGGCTCTTCGGTCACTCGTCGCGCCGACCTTCAGGTCGGCCTTCAGAAGCGTCATAACACCTCGCCGATGATCAGCGGAACGCGCGGCCCCAGCGACGCGCCCACCTCCACGGCCGTTGTCAAAAGCGGGAGGGCATCCTCGAGCCTGCGCTCGGACCTGTATCTCACGCGCAGCACCGCATCGCCCGCGCGGACGGCGTCGCCGACCGCCGCAGCAATCATGATACCGACCGCCGGATCGACCTTGTCATCTACTTTGTCACGGCCGGCGCCCAACACCACTGCCGCCCGGCCGATCAGCCACGCATCGAGCCCGGTGACAAAGCCGTCACTCGGCGCGCGGATGACGCGCTCTGACGGCGCCTGCGGCATCCGGCTGTCGTCATCGATCACTCGAGGATCGCCGCCCTGACGCTCGATGATCGCCCTGAGACGCTCCAGCGCCTGCCCCGAGTCGATCGCGCGCCGGCACAGCGACGCAGCCTCCGCGCGATCGTGCGCCACCCCGGCGACGATCAGCATGCGCTCGCTCAGCTCGAGTGCATTCGCGACAAGGTCGGGACGTCCGTTGCCCTTCAACAGCTCGATGCACTCGACGACCTCGTTGGCGTTGCCGACGGCCCGCCCAATCGGCGCATCCATCGCCGTGATGACGGCCTGCGTCTGCACACCGGCGGCTTTGCCGATGGCGACGAGCGACTCGGCGAGCGTGCGCGCCTCGGCCTCGGTTTTCATGAACGCGCCCTTGCCGCTCTTCACGTCCAGCACGAGCGCGCCAATCCCCTCGGCGATTTTCTTGCTCATGATCGACGCCGAAATCAGCGGCACGCTCTCGATCGTGCCCGTCACGTCCCGCAGGGCGTACAGCTTCTTGTCGGCCGGCGCGATTTGCGCGGTCTGGCCAATCAGCGCGCAGCCGATCGCGGCCAGCGACGCACGCATCTCCGGCAGCGACAGGTCGGTCCGAAAGCCGGGAATCGACTCGAGCTTGTCGAGGGTGCCGCCGGTGTGCCCGAGACCGCGCCCCGACATCATCGGGACGACGCCGCCGCACGCGGCGACGAGTGGCGCGATCACGATCGACGACTTGTCGCCGACCCCGCCCGTGCTGTGCTTGTCGACTTTGATGCCGGGTATGTCCGACAAATCGACCCTGATGCCTGAGTTGACCATGGCGTCGGTCAACACTGACGTCTCCTCAGCGGTCATCCCCCGAAGGAGGATGGCCATCAGCAGCGCGGCGGCCTGATAGTCAGGAAGTGAAGAATTGGTAACCCCGGTGACGAAATACCGTATTTCGTCAGGGGTAAGGGCGTCGCCGTTTCGCTTCTTCTGGATGATGTCGACAGCGCGCATCCGTTGACCGTGTGCGGCCGATAATATCGAAGAATCGTGTCTTCTCCACATTTGTGAGATGAGTACGCAGGAAAAAGAGGCGCCATCGCTCGATTCGGACAGCACGGCGAGGCTGACCGATTTTGCACGCGCCTGTAAAGCGGCCGCGCGGGCGGTCACGCTGTATCCCTCAACCCACCCCGCGATTCGCCTGTCGCTCGGCCGGCTGGTGGACGCGGCGTCGCGCATTACCGCGAAAGGCTCCGTCACCCTCGGTGTCGTGCCCGACAACCTGCTGATGGACGGCGCCGCGCCTCTCCGGCCCGATCAGGCCGTGCGCGAGACCGCCGCACTGCTGCACGACCACATGATTGGGCTCGTCACGCTGCACTCCAGCCCCGATCCGGAGAGCTGGCTGCCCTTCTTGAACATGCTTGGAAAGTCGTTCGATGAAGTGCGCGCCGCCGGAGGCATCGGGCGGCTGTGGAGCGCGACCGGCCAACGGCACCTCGAACTGCAGGAGATCGATTACGCCGACATCCTCCGCGAGCGCGCCGGCGACCAGCAATCGCAATGGGACGCGATTATCCGCGCGTGTCAGGATCTCGATTCTCCGCTCACGGACGAGGCATTGCGCGAGCTGTTGGCCGTATGCGGCAATGCCGAGCGCTTCAGCGAGTTCGTGCTCGAGCTCGAAAGCAGCGGCATCACGAGCATGGGCTCGAAGGCGTCTGCCCTCCTCCGCATGCTGCGGGGGGTCGTGGACCTCGTCTCGCGCACCGACCCGTCCAAGACGGAGACGATCCTGAAGAACATCGCGCACGGATTCGGCGCGCTGTCGCCGGATTTGATGCTCGAGCTGCTGTCGACGGAAGAAGGCCGCGCGGATAAGGCGGCGGATCTCGTCCTTCAGGTCGCAAGCCGTATGACGGACGAGACGCTGGGCGCGTTCGTGGCCAACGGCGTCGTGGCACAAGGCGGCGCCAGCACCCGACTTGCGCAGGCGTTTCAGGCCCTCGTCCCGGACGCTGACCGACGCCCGGGGCTCCTCGAGAAGGCGCGGATGCAAGCCGCGCAGTCCCCGCTCGGCGCCACTGACGGCTTCGACGACTTGTGGAAGAGCGCGGCCGACATGCTGACGTCGTATAGCGACGAAAAGTACGTGTCGGAATCGTACGCGCGCAAGCTGTCCGTGGCCCGCACGCAGGCGCTCGAAGTCGAGCGAGTGTCAGACGACCCGCCCGACCGGATTGGGTCGTGGGTCACGTCGGTCGGTACCGCAGAGGTCCGCGCGCTGGATCTCAAGCTTCTGGTCGATCTTCTGACTATCGAGAGCGATGCCGCCAGGTGGAGCGGCGTCAGCGCACTTGTCGTCAGCCACGTCGAGGATCTGCTGCTCGTCGGCGACTTCGGCGGCGCCATCCAGCTCACATCCATGTTGGCGAGCGAGGCAACCGGTGACGGGGATCGGAAGCCTGCGGCAACTGCCGCGCTCGTGCGCCTGGGCGACGGTGTGATGATGACGCACGTCGTCACGCACCTTCGGTCGGTTGACGATACGGCCGCGGAGCAGCTTCAGAAGGTCTGCCACCTCGTGGGGCCGACCATCGTCAAAGGGCTTGCCGAAGCGCTCGCCAACGAAAAGCGCGCTGCCGCGCGCCAGCGGTTTACGCAGATCCTTCTGGGATTCGGGGCTGCCGGCAAGACCGCCGTCGAGCAGCTGCGCGCGTCAGCCAACCCCGCTGTCCGGCGCACCGCGATCCACCTGCTCCGCGAGTTCGGCGGATCTGAGGCGCTGCCCGATTTGACGACCTTGCTCGACGATCGCGAGCCGCACGTGCAGCGCGAGGCCGTGCGCGCCATTCTGTCGATTGGCACCGAGGAGGCGTACGCCGAGTTGCAGAAGGCGCTGGCGAGCGGCACCGATCAGACGCGCGAGGCGCTCACCTCGGCGTTCGTCACGATGCGCAGCGAGCGCGCCATCCCCCTTTTCGAATACATCGTGCGGAAGATCGATCGCACCGGCCCGCTCCGCACCGTATATCTGCAAGCCGTCGAGTCGCTCGGCGCGCTCAAAGCCGAGCAGACCGTCGATATCCTCAAGGAGGCGCTGTACAGCGGTCAGTGGTGGGCGCCTTTCCGCACTGCGGAACTGCGCCGCGCCGTCGCGGCCGCGTTAAAACAGATTGGCACCACCGAGGCCCAGCGCGTGCTCCAGGACGCGTCGCACTCGGGACCTCGCGGCGTGCGCGCCGCGATACGGGCGGTGCAGGCATGACAACGGCCATGAAGTACGGAAACCGAAAAGCGAATAGAGATCTGCGTTACAAGCAACCAGCGGATTGGGGAGCGAGCCCCCGCGACTAGTGATAGACGCCACGACACGCGCTCATCTCTCCGACGATCTGATCCGGCGCTTCGGTGCGTCGCTGCGCGGGATACAGCTGTACTCACCTAGCCATCCGATCGTCGCGCGTAATCTCGAGGGGCTGGCCGAGGCGCTCCGCGCCCTCCACGCGCACGATGCCTCGGTCGTCATCGGGATGGTGGGCGGCGAATTGATTGTCGGCGACCTGCCGATGACGAAGGCCAGCGCGTCGATGGGCGAGCTGATTCGGCGGTTCGGCGCGATGGGGATCGAGCGCATCACGATCGAGCGGCACGTGACGCTCGAGGAGCTCAAGGCGTTCGCCGACAAGTTCGGCCAGCTCGAGAAGACGCTCAGCGGAACAGCGCTGAAAGAGGGCGCCGCGCAGCTGGAGTCTCCCACCATCCGGGTCGGGCGCGTCACGCTCGAAGAGCGCGTTCCCGAGGAAAAGACCGATGCGTCCACCATCCGGCGCATGTACGCCGACGCCGTGTCGGTGGCCAGCATGGTGTGGGAGACCGCGCGCGCGGACGCAAAACCCGATCCGACCGCCGCCCAGTCGATGATCGACAATCTCGCGCAGGCCGTCGTGCACAACCGTTCCGCACTGATGGCGCTGACGGCTCTGAAGGACTACGACGACTACACCTTCACGCATATGGTGAACGTGTCGATTCTCACGATGGCGCAGGCACGCGGCCTCGGCATCGACGGTCCGTTACTGCGCGAAGTGGGGCTCGCCGCGCTCATGCATGACATCGGCAAAGTGAAAACACCCAGCGAAATCCTGAACAAGCCGGACAAGCTGACCGACGAAGAGTTCGGGATCATGAAGCGCCATGTCGTCGACGGCGCCGAGATTCTCCGGGGCACGCCGGAGATTCCGTCCCTTGCGCCGATCGTCGCCTTCGAACATCACCTCCGGCTCGACGGCACCGGCTACCCTCACGGAGTGACCAGGCCGACACTGAATGTTGCGACGATGCTGTGCGGCATTGCGGACGTGTACGACGCGATGCGATCGCAGCGCAAGTACCAGCAGGCATATCCGTCCGAGCGCATCCTCGCGGTACTTCAGCGCAACGACGGAAAGCAATTCGATCAACATCTCGTTCGCCGTTTCGTACAGCTGCTTGGAATCTATCCGGTCGGCAATCTCGTCAAGCTGAACTCCGGCGAGATCGCGATTGTCCTGCAGGTGCACGCGCCCGATCCGTATCGCCCGAAAGTCCGCGTGCTCTTTGCGTCCGACGGCGGGAGGCTCGAACTGCCGCACGACCTCAACCTGTGGGAGGCCGCGCAGGCGGGGAGGGAAGACGTCGCCACATCCGTCATCGCTCCGCTCAATCCCGCCGACTACGGCATCGATCCGCTGTCATTCATCTGATTGCTGTTATTCTGGTGCGACGAATAGACGAATAAAGGGGCTCCTTCGGACCTCTTTGTCCATCTGAGGAGTACCCATGTCGGGCTTCCACAAGATCATTCCGTGCGCTGCGATTGCGGCGCTCGTCTTTGCGGGCAGTTCGCGGATCACCGGCCAGGCTCCTGTCGAAAACGGCCGGCCGATCGCGCTGGCGGCCGCCGAAGACACACTTCCCGCCGCGCTCGATCGTGTCGATGCGATGCTGACCTCGGGCCAGCTCAACATCTCGCAGCTGCGTGACGACGCGTTGATTCCCGGCCGCGCCTTCGAGCGTCTCGGCCAGTACTACGAAGGGCTCCCCGTGTTCGGTGGCCACGTCGTTCGTCAGATGGATGGCCGCGCGGTCGTCAGCGTGACCGGACGGCTGTATGAGTTGGGCAGCCTCGACGTGAATGCGTCGATCACGCCAGAGCGCGCGAGTGAGGTTGCTGTGGCTGCTGTTGGTTCAGGCGCCAACGTACGCGGCGATGCCACGCTTGGCATCCTGCCAGTCGAAAACGGATACCGCCTCGTCTATCGCATAAGAGTCTTGAGCGACTGGGCGATTCGTGACCTGTACGTCGCAGCAGATTCCGGTGACGTGCTCCTGTCGATCAACGGCATACAAACGCAGGCCGCCGTCGGCCAGGGAAGTGGGATTTTCGGCACGCTCCGGAAGATGAGCACGAACCAGACGTCGTCCACGTATCAAGCGGTCGACAAGCTCCGGCCGGCTGAGCCGTTCACGCTCGCGTTTCCTGGCACCCCCGCGCGATTCAACCTGTTCCTGCAAACCCTCATCCTCTTCAATGCGGATATCGCCACCGACAGCGATAACTTCTGGACGGACGGTCCGACCGTCGATGCACACGTGTCTCAGGGGTTTGTATACGACTACTACTTCAAGCGGTTCGGCCGGCACGGCATGGACGACGCGGAGATCGAAGTCGACAGCATCGTGCATCCCCTCTCCCGATCTGAAGCCAATCGCCAGCCACCGGATGTCGTCAACTCGTACATCAACAACGCCTTTTATTGCTGTGAAGGCCTGCTCGTATTCGGCGACGGCGACGGTCGCACCTGGAATTTCCTTGCCGGCGGCCTCGACATCGTCGGTCACGAATGGACGCACGGGGTCACCGACTTTACCTCGCAGCTGATCTACCGCGACGAGTCTGGCGCTTTGAACGAAGCCTTCTCGGACATCATGGGTGCTGCGATTGAGTTCTACTACCAGCCGGCTGGCAGCGGCCGCGATCTGGCCGACTGGCTGATCGGAGAGGACGTGTACCTCGCCCCTCCGGGTTATCTGCGCTCGCTCAGCGACCCTGCGTCCAAAGGGCACCCCGACCACTACTCCCTTCGCCGCTACCTGGGGACGAATACCGACGATGGCGGCGTGCACTTCAACATGACGATCGGCACGCACGCGTTCTATCTGGCAGTGGCGGGCGGGCGAAACAGGGTATCGGGTATCAGCGTGCCGGGCATTGGCATGGCCAACATCGAGCGCATGGAGCGCGTGTTCTACCGCGCGTTCACGCAGCTCATGGGGCCAAGCTCGCAGTTCTCCGACGCACGGCGCGCGACGCTGCAGGCGGCGGCGGATCTGTACGGCGGCGGCAGCAACGAACGGACGCAGGTGGAGCTCGCCTGGAACGCCGTGGGGGTCAACTAGTGCGCGCGACGCTCATCGGGGTTTGTGCCATCACATTCACTTTTGTCGGTCCCGCAGGCGCCCAGGAACGGTTGCGGATTGCGGCCAACGTCGGGCAGCAGGCCTCCACAACGACGGTGTCCCAGGAGCAGTCGTTCGATCGGTACTTCGAACAGGGCTCGTTTACCTTTGAACGCTCGATTCCCCAATCCCTGGTGTACGACTTCGGCGCCATGGTCCGTGTCTGGCGCGGTCTGTATACAGGAGGCGCGTTCTCCGTGTTCGACCAGACCGGAGCCGGTACGGTGACTGCCCGCGTGCCCCACCCGCTGCAATTCAACAAGCCGCGAACGACGACGGGGGAAATTGCCGACGTCAACCGCCGCGAGTACGGACAGCACATCGCAGTGGGCTGGGCGATTCCCGCATCCGGTGGGCTGGACTTCATTCTCTCGGGCGGGCCCTCGTTTTTCATGACGCAGCAGCTGTTCGTGACTCGACTGAACCTCTCGCTCCAGGATGAGGTCTTCCCGTTCGAGGAGCTCGCATTCCCTCGCGCCGACACCGAGACGCTGCGCGAGACCGTGATGGGCTACAACGCGGGCGTCGACATGACCTGGCGCATGAACAAGAGAATCGGGCTGGGGCTGCTCGTGCGCTATTCGACCGGCAAGAAGGAATTCATACCTTCAGGCGGGTTGCCGGTTGAGGTGACTGCCGGTGGACTCCATGCCGGCGGCGGCTTGCGCATACTGTTCAACTCATTCGGCAGCAGCAGGCGGAAACCGCTGCCTCCACCGAAGCCTCCGGCGAAGCCACAACCGCCAAAGCCCCAACCTCCGAAAACGCCGACGCCGAAATAGATCACTCGTATCGCAGGGCGGTCATCGGATCCACGCGCGCGGCGCGCTGGGCCGGGATCAGTCCCGCGCAGAGCGCCACTGCCGTCAACAGAATCGTCGCAACGGCAAACACGATGGGGTCGCGCGCGCTCATTTGAAACAACAGAGACTCGGCGGCCCGGCTAATGGCAAAGGCCGAGGCCAGACCGATCGCCGCGCCAATGCACGTCATCAGCCCCACCTGTCGCAGAACGAGCCGCCGCACGCTCGTCGCGTTTGCCCCCAGCGCCATCCGCAAACCGAACTCTCTCGTCCGCTGTGTCACCGTGTAGGCAAGCACTCCGTAGAGCCCGAGCGCCGCCAGCAGAGTGGCGAGGCTCGCGAATACCGCCGACATCACCGTGACGAAACGATCGAGTAAGACATTCGTGTTGACCTGTGCGGTCATCGTGAGAAGGTTCGCCACCGGCAGCGTTGGATCGATCTCGCGTATGAGTCGTGGAATCGCGGCCAGCAGATCCTGTTCGGAAGCCCGCGTGCGCACGTAAAAGTTCGCGCCTGCCACATCCGGGTCCTGTCGGTACGGCATGAGTACCTGTGGCTGCGCCTTCTCTTTGACCTCGTCGTAGGCTGAATCGCGCGACACGCCGATGATTTCCATGTCGAACGCAGTTCCCCGGCCGGCGCGATTCATGTGCTTCCCGACGGCATCGCGTCCGAGTTTGAATTTCTGCAGAAACGCCTCGTTGACAATCGCAACCTTGGGAGCTCCCTCCATGTCGGCACGCGTGAACTCACGGCCCGCGAGGAGCGGAATACCAAGCGTGCGGAGAAAGTCGGGGCCGACATAGTTATAGAACGCACTCGTGTCCGCGTCGGGTCCTTCGACAATACCCTGCAGCTGAAAGCCACTCATCGATGCGTCGCCAGAGATGAGGCGAACCCGCGCGGTTGCCACGCCCGAAACGCCCGGAATACTCAACAGCTCGTCCTCAATCGCCTCCAGGATTTGTCTCGTGCGCGCGACGGAGTGGCCATTCATGGCCGGAGACACGCCAAACACCGCGATCCTGTCCGTATCCAGACCCAGGTCGACTCGTGAGATGTTGAACAGGCTCTTCGTGAACAGCCCTGCAGACACAAGCAGCGCCATCGACAACGCGATCTGCGCCGTTGCAAGCGTCACGCGAAATCGCGCGGCGCCCTTCGCGCCTGACGGCTGGCCGGCATTGGCTTTCAACGCCGCGACAAGATTCGGCCTGGTGCTATGAAGTGCCGGAAAGAGGCCGAAGAGAAGGCCGGTCGCGAGCGACAGCGCTGCTGCGAAGGCGAACATCTCAACGTCGAGGTCCATGCTGATCGTTTCGGCCGCGCCCTCCGGCATGACCGCGGCCATTGCCGTGAGAGTCCAACGCGCGACGAGAAGTCCGCCGATGCCGCCCATCGCGCCCAGAAGCATCGACTCGACGAGCAACTGGCCGACGATGTGCCGGCGGCCGGCGCCGATCGACAGGCGCACCGCAATCTCCGTCGAGCGGGCGGCGGCGCGACCCAGCAGCAGGTTAGCGACGTTGGCGCAGCAAATCAGCAGGACGATCGCGGTGACGCCGAACAGCAGCGTCAGGGGCTGACGCGCTTCGTGCGGTGCGCGGCTCTGGCCCCGGGTGCCGGGCTCGAGCTGCATCTGCATGTCTCGGAACTGCGCCAGCATGGACGGCCGCATTCCCTGCTGGATAGGCACGTCGGCCTGGGTGAGGATCGATCGATATTGGGCGTTGAAGGTGGCGCGCGCCGGTTCGACCTCGATGCCGGGTTTCAGCCGCGCGAACAGGTACGCCCAGTAGGAGCGTCTGTTATCCAGCCCTTTCCAGCGTGGAACGATCGCCTCGCGCATGGAGATCGGCACGTACAGGAGCGGACGGCCGCCCAGCGTCGTCCCATGAAACCCACGTGGAGCAACTCCGACGATCGCCAATGCCTGTCCGTTCACGAGTACTGATTGGCCGATGACGTCTGCTCGCTCGCCGAATCGCCGTCGCCAGTAGTCATAGCTCAGGACGACGACACGTCCGCTTCCCGGCTCGCGATCGTCATCGTGATTCAGGAGCCGGCCGAGGTGCGGGGTGAGGCCCAGCACCGGAAAGTACGAACCTGACACCAGTGAGCCGTCGCCTCCCTCTGACACGCCGCCGTACGAGATGTTCGCGCCGAAATCGCGGTGCGCCGCGATGCCAGTGAAGACCGTCTGAACGCGCTCCAGATCCCGGAACATGAGGTAACTGAAGATGGCGTCGCACGTCCCCGCCTGACCGCACGAGATAGAGCCACTCCGTGGTCCCGGCGACACGAAGTTGACGAGTCTCTCCGGCTCGTGCACCGGCAGCGGCCGCAGCAACATGCTGTTGAAGATCGAGAAAATCGCGACGTTGGCGCCGATGCCGAGCGCCACCGACAGCACGGCGATGGCCGTGAAGATGGGGGTTTTCAGCAGCGACCGGATAGCGAATCTCAATTCATGCATTGGCAGATAGGAGATTGGAAGAATGCCAGATGTCGGATTGGCGATGTCGATTGGGTGACTACAAAGCGCGTGCCGTCTCGGTGGGCTGGATTTTGCGCTATCCTCGAAGTCTGGACGTTCGCCAGTGGGACGACCTGTCCCATGCGTATCCCAAATGGCACCTAGTGTTTCCGATTTCGCGGCGCGGGTTCGTAGCGTGGTCAGACGCATTCCGCACGGGAGGGTTGCGACGTATGGTGACGTCGCCGCGGCCGCGGGGCGTCCACGCGCGCACCGCGCTGTGGGCAACATTATGCGCGAGACCCGCGACCCCTCTGTCCCCTGCCACAGGGTCATCGCCGCCGGCGGCAAGTTGGGCGGCTACGGGCGCGATCTGTTTGCCAAACGGGCACTATTGCTCGCAGAGGGCACCGTGGTGTCGGCCGGACGCGTCAGAGATTTCACGCAGAAACGGTGGGCGAAAATCAGCAAATCCACATCGAAGATTGGCAGATAGAAGATTGAAAGATTGTTGGCAGAATTGAGAATGAAGATTGGCGGATTAATTGATTCATTCGGAAAATGACGAAGTGCCTTCGGCATTCCTTTCGCTGCTCTAGCGAGCATGTCAGCTGCCTCTGGTGCCCTGAAGGCCCGCGCCGAGAACTTCGCGGTTGGCGTCGTGAAGTTTTGCGAAACGCTCCCCAATTCAATCGCGGGCCGCAAGATTGCCGGCCAGTTGATCGACGCCAGCACCTCGGTCGCCGCTAACTACCGCGCGGCCTGCCGGGCGTACACGCGTCCCCTCTTCGTTTCAAAGCTCGCCATCGTTGCGGAAGAAGCGGACGAGAGTGAGCTGTGGCTACGAATCATCCGCCGGACCGGGCTCCAGGCTGGCACGGCGGTGGCGCCGCTGGAGCAGGAGGCGCACGAACTGGCCTCAATCTTCACGGCCTCCCTCCGCACGGCTCGCGGCCAGCGAAATCGCCCCTCCGGACCCTCCACGCCTCGTAATCCAACAATCGTCAATCTTCAATCCCACAACAATCCGTAAATCTAACAATCTACGAATCTTCAATGGTCGGAGGCAGGCAACCCTGCCGAGACCGACCTCGTCTAAAGTTGGCGAGTGTCCAAAGCTGATGTGCCAGCTTTCGAGGAGCTCTATCGACAGCATTCGACGCGGTTGTTCAACCTCGCGTGGCGGATGTGCGGCACCCGGGCCGATGCGGAGGACCTGTTACAGGAAATCTTTCTGCTGGCTCATCGAAAGCTCCCGGAATTTCGCGGCGACTCCGCAGTGGGAACCTGGCTATATCGCCTGGCGATGAATAGGTGTCTCGATCACTTGAAGAATCGCCAGACCAGGGCCCGGGGGGCCACGACGACGCTCGACGAGGAGACGATGCCAGGACCCAAGGTGGTGCCTGATGGTGGAATCAAGCGGCTGGATCTCGAACGGGCTATTGCGCGGCTGCCCGAAGGGGCGCGCGCGGCGTTCGTCCTCCACGACGTGGAAGGGTTTCAGCATCACGAAATCGCGTCCATTCTTGGCATCAGCGAAGGCACATCGAAATCGCAGGTTCACAAAGCCCGCCTCAAGCTGCGGGCGCTTCTGACGGCATCCGTATGACATGCGAACAATGCAATGAATGGCTCGGCGACGCGGTGGACGGCACGCTGGACGCCGATCGGCAGGCGCAGATCGACGCGCATTGCCGCGGATGCACGGCATGCCGCGAGCTGCTCGCCGATTTGAAAGAGATTCGCGCCGCGGCGGCCACGCTCGAGCGGCTGACGCCTTCACCGGACGTCTGGCGAGCGATCGCCGCAAAAGTCGAGCGCCCCGATGTGTCGCGCAGCAGGATGGCCGCGGCCTGGCCGCAGCTCGCTGCCGCGGCGGCGCTCGTGCTCATGCTGGGAGCGGCCGCGTGGACGGCGACCGGCACCTACTTGCGGGGCCGCAGCGAGAGTGCGGCGGCCGACCTCGTGCGTAACGCCGCGTCAGAGCTGCAGCTCGCCGAGCAGCACTATACGAACGCCATCACGACGCTCGAAAAGCTGACCGTCAACAGAGACAGCACGCTAGACCCATCCGTCGCTGCGGAGATCGCGCAGAGCCTCGCGTCGATCGACCGCGCGATCGACGACAGCCGCGCCGCGTTGAAATCCGATCCGAATTCGTTCGTGGCCCAAACCAGCCTGCTCGAAGCCCTTCGCATGAAGGTGGCGCTCCTGCAGGAAACCGTATCGCTCATGAACGCCAGGTCCTGAGAGGAACCGCAGATATGAAGACGTCCATCACCTCGATGCTCTTTGCTGTGTCCGCCGTCGCGCTTGCTCCGCAGATGGCTATGGCGCGACAGGCCGGCGCACCCGTTTCACCTCCACCCACTCCACCGAGTGCTCCCGCTGCACCGGATTCATCGGCGGCACCCGCCACACCCATCGCACCCATTGCACCCATCGCACCCATTGCACCCGTGCCCCCCCTGCCCATCGCACCCGAGATATTCATCGCACCAGACATTCATCTCAAGCTCGATCAGAACGTTCTCAAGCAGGCGAAGCAGCTTGAAAAGCAGATGGAGCTGCTGGAACGCCAGTTCGGCCGGAAGGACTTTCAGGAACGCATCATGGCCGAGGCCCTGGAGAAAGCGGATCGCATGATGGCGAGGCAATTTCCGGTGCCGCCGGTGCCGCCGGTGCCGCCTCGCGATCCGCGTCAGAAGCCGCGCGAACGCGAGAGGCGCCGAATCCCCGAGGGATGGGTCGAAGCCACCGAACCGTTTACGCGCACGTTCCCTGTGACCAAGGGGACGACGCTGATGCTGTCGAACATCGCCGGCAACATCCAGGTCACGCCGGGCACGGCGGAACGGATCGAGGTCGAGGCCATGAAGCACGCGTGGGGGCCGAACGCCGAACAGGCGAAGCAGCGCCTTCCTGACGCGCAAATCGAGAGCTATGCCACGAGCAACCGCGTCGAAGTGCGCGTCGAGCACGGCGAGCGCCGCGACGGGCGCGGCATCGAGATCGAGTTCAACGTCAAGGTTCCCGCAGACGCGACGATCGACCTGCGCACGGTATCGGGCGACATCCGGGTGACGAACGTCAAGGGCGAGGTACGCGTGCAGGGCGTCAGCGGAAACCTGTCGCTCGAAGGCACCGCCCGTCTCGCAACCGTGAAGTCGGTCTCGGGCGGCATCACGATCAACAACGCCGGTGCCGACGCGCCGCTGTCGCTCGCCACGGTCAACGGCGATTTGTTGATTCAGGGGCTCAACACGCGCGGGCTCGACGTGAACACGGTGAACGGCGACGTGCGCATCAGCGGCTGGTCCGGCGATCGCGCGCACATCCGAACACTCGACGGCGATCTTGATCTGGAGACGAGCCTCATCAAGGGCGGGCGTTACGAAATCGAGTCGCATTCCGGCAGCATCAACTTGTCGCTGACGGAGCAGCCCGGATTCGAGCTCGAGGCCAACACGTTCAACGGACGCATCCGCATCGACTTCCCCATCAAGAGCGAGGGACCGATCCGCGACGGCGATCGCGGCCCGCGCGCGGTGCGCGGCACCTATGGCGACGCCAGCTCGAGCCTGCGGCTGCAGACGTTCAATGGGAACTTGACCGTGACGCGGAGATAGTGACGCGTCCCCATTGATAGATTGGCAGATCGATAGATTGGGAGATGGTTGACAGATTGATGAGTGTCGATTGGAGGATTACTTCACACCTATAATCGTGGCGTGATCCAGAGGTACCGTGTCGCTGCAGCATTCACGCTTGCGATGCTGGCGCTTATCGTTAGACCAGCACACGGGCAGGCTGACTGGAACCTCCCACAGGCTCCTTTTCAGATCTTCGCCAACACCTACTACGTCGGCACGCGCGGCTTGAGCGTCATCCTCATCGCGTCGGACGATGGGCACGTGCTGATTGATGCGGCCGTGCCCGAATCAGCCGGTTTGATCGCATCGAACGTCCGCGCGCTCGGTTTCAAGGTCGAAGACATCCGCCTCATCCTGAATTCGCACGCACACTTCGATCATGCGGGTGCCATCGCCGAACTTCAGCGCCTGCCCGTAGCCGGTGCAACGAATCTCCCAATCTCCGAATCTTCACTCTTGCAACAATCTGCCAATCTTGCAATCCGCCAATCTTCCAATTCTTAGTGGGTGTACCGGTCGCTCAGCGACATCAGATCGAACTGTTCGTGGTGCAGGTGCGTATCCGGCCGGATGGTCACGTCCTTGCCGAGCGCCTGCTTCAGATCGGCCATGACGGCGCGCTCCTCCTCCTTCAGCGCGCGTGCGATTTCGGGGTTGACCCGCAGGACGACCCCGCCGCCGTTCAGGTCGGCGCCGATTTTCTTCACTTCGGAGAGAATCTCGTAGCAGATCGTCGAGGTCGATTTGATGGTCCCGGTGCCGGTGCAGTACGGACACGGCTCGGTGAGCACCCGCTCGAGACTCTGCTTGACGCGCTTGCGCGTCAAAATCACGAGCCCGAAATCCGATACCTGGAGCAGCTTGGAGGGCGAGCGATCCTTCTTCGTCTCGAGCTCGACCGCCTGGAACACCTTCTGGCGGTTCTTCCGCTCTTCCATGTCGATGAAGTCGAGCACGATGATGCCGCCGAGATCGCGGAGACGGATCTGGCGCACGATTTCGTTCACGGCTTCGAGGTTCGTCTTCACGATCGTGTCTTCGAGCCGGCCGGTGCGCTTGCCGACATAGCGGCCCGTGTTGACGTCGATCGCGACGAGCGCCTCGGTCTGGTTGATCACGATCGACCCGCCCGACTTCAGCCACACCTTGCTCTTCAGCGCCTTGTCGATCTCGTCCTGGACGCCGTACTCCTCGAAAATCGGGTAATCCTTGGTGTAGAGCTTCACGCGCGGCGCCAGGTTCGGCATGATGCGCGCGATCAGGTCCATGACGTGCCGGTGCTCCTGCTGGTTGTCGATGCGGATGGCGGAGAATTCCTCCGTCAGCAGGTCGCGCAGCAACTTGGCCACGAGGCTTTGCTCGCGATAGATGACCGCGGGCGCTCGCGACGTCTCGAACTTGTGCCGCGTGTCCTTCCAGATGTCGTTGAAGTAATCGAGGTCGCTCAGGATATCGGCTTCGGGTCGTCCGCCTGCGGCCGTTCGGATGATGACCCCGCCGCCAAAGCCGTGAGTGTCGCGGAACGTCTTGACGATGCCGCGGAGCCTGTTGCGCTCCTCGCGCGACTCGATCTTGCGCGAGACGCCGACGTGATCGACGGTCGGCATGAAGACGAGGAACCTGCCGGCCAGCGACGCATGCGAGGTCAGTCGCGCGCCCTTTGTGCCCAGCGGCTCCTTCGCCACCTGGACGACAATCTCCTGGCCTTCCTTCAACAGCTCTTCGATTTTGGGCTGAGGGCCGCGATCGCGCCCTCTCCCGCGGTCGCCGCCGCCGCCCTTTGCGTTGCCGCCGTCCTCATCCTCGTCGGAATCGAGCCGATCGAATTCCTCGATCGTGTTGACCACGTCCGAGACATAGAGGAACCCGTCGCGTTCGAGCCCGATATCAATGAACGCGCATTGCATGCCGGGGAGCACTTTCGATACCCGGCCCTTGTAGATGTTGCCGACGACTCCGCGATGACGCTCGCGCTCGACGAAAATCTCGGTGACGAGATCTTCCTCGAGGATGGCGACCATCGTCTCGTGCCCGCCGGCCGAGATGATCATTTCCTTCTGCATTCACACAGCTCCCTGCGGAAAAGAGGTACGGCCCCTTTTCCTCCTGCGGATCGGCCGCAGCCGACGAGCAGAGCGCGCGAAGCACGTGTAGCAATTTTCGCAAAGCGTTGCTCATAAAACCGATCCGGCATCCGGCAGCGTCCGGCCCAAGCCGGACACTGCCTGCGATAGCTAGTTAGTAAACCGGCGCATCCGCACGTTGAGAATCAGGCCGAAGCTCGCCAGCGTGGCGATCATCGACGACCCGCCGTAACTCAACAAGGGAAGCGTCAAACCCTTCACCGGCGCGAGGCCGGCAGACATCGTGATGTTGTAAATCACCTGAAACGTGAAGCTGGAGAGCAGCCCCAGCACGAGATACACACCCAGCCGATCCCTGGCCAGCCGCCCGGCCTCGAGCGAGCGCCAGATCACCAGCAAATACAAGGTGAGCACCAACAGCACACCGACGAAACCCTGTTCCTCGGCCAGCGCAGAAAAGATGAAGTCGTTGTGGGCGACCGGGAGGAACCTGAGCTGGCCCTGTGTGCCCTTCCGGTACCCTTTGCCGGTCAGCCCGCCAGAACCGACCGTAATTTGAGCTTGAATCTGCTGGTAGCCGGCGCCCTTCGGATCCTGCGAGGGGTCGAGGAACGTCTCGACGCGGCTTTTCTGATACGGCTTGAGCGCGTAATTCCACGCGATCGGAACGGCGATGATGGCCACCACGGCGAGGATGCCGATGATGCGCATGCGCATACCCGCGACGTACGCAATACCAAGATAGATCGGGAGGATGGTCACCGCGGTTCCCAGATCGGGCTCGCGCGCGATCAAGATGAGCGGCAGACCTGCGAGCAGTCCCGCAATCAGCAGATCGCCTGTGGTCGGCGCTCCGCGGCGATTCTCGCCGAAGAACTGCGCGAGCACGAGCGCCACGCCGACTTTGGCGAATTCGGATGGCTGGAGATTGAACGCGCCCAGAGAAATCCAGCGGCGCGCGCCGCCGGCCGACGTGCCGAAGAGCAGCACGTACACAAGCAGCCCCAACAGCGTCAGGTAAATGAAGTGTGACTTGTCGGTCAACGCGCGGTAGTCGACCATCAGGCAGAGCGCGAAGGCGACCGCGCCAATCACGATGGCGTAGATCTGCGTGGTGGGCAGCCGCCAGCTGCCGGTCGTGCTGTAGATCATCGCGACGCCGATTGTCGTCAGGCACACGATGGCGCTGAGAAGGAGCCAGTCGAGGTGCAGATACAAGCGGCGTTCCAGCATGTCAGTTCCCGCCTACGCGCGGACTTCGCACATCGCTGCGGTGGGGCTCTTCGTGCGGCGCGGCTGGACGAGGCTGAGTGGCGACGATCGCCGGCGCAGGCTGCGGCGCAGGCGGCTCGTCGGGCTCCAGATTCGGCTCCGGCGCCGGCATCGCAAGTTTGGGCGGCAGCGGCTTGCCTTCCTTCTTGTTGAAGTAGGTCTCCATGATGTACTTCGCGACGGGCGCCGAGACCGCGCCGTGCTCGTTGTGCTCGCCGAAGATGACGCCCGCAATCTCAGGGTTGTCGCGCGGCGCGAAGAAGACGAACCACCCGTGATCGCGCAGATCCCGCTCAGTGCGCCCTGCCGCCTTCTTGCCGCCCTGAAGCGAAATCACCTGTGCCGTACCCGTCTTGCCCGAGACATCCTTGCCTGGAATCCGCGCGCGTCCGCCAGTACCGGCACCGTTGACCACGAGATACAGCCCATCGTGCACGGCGGCGATCGTTTCGGGCTTCAGTTGCACGCGCGACTTCGGCGGAGGTGGTTTCACCGGCTGCCAGCCGTGACCCTCGTCGACGGCCTTCAACAAATGAGGAACGAATCGGATGCCTCCGTTCGCGACCGTCGCCATCATCACGGCCAGCGATACGGGCGTAAGCGAGACCTGACCCTGGCCGATCGACACGGATATGGTTTCGCCTGCGTACCACTTTTCGTTGTACCGCCTGCGCTTCCATTCGGTCGATGGCACGAGCCCCTCGACTTCGTTTGGAAGATCAATGCCGGTCTTTTCGCCGAGGCCGAGCAGCGTCGCCCACTTGTGGATCTTGTCGACGCCGACCATGTTCCCGATCGTGTAGTGATAGACGTTGCACGACCCTTCGAGAGCGTGACGCATATCGACGCTGCCGTGCCCGCCCCTCTTCCAGCACTGGAACGGCCGGCCGAAGAATACGGCGCTGCCGCCGCAGTACACTCTGAAATCGGGCGTGACCACGCCCTCCTCGAGCGCCGCAATCTCGACGACGATCTTGAAGGTGGACCCTGGCGAATAGAGCCCCTGGATAGCGCGGTTTTGCAGCGGCTTCAACGGATCGGTGTTGAGTCCGGCCCAGGTCGCGCGATCGATGCCAGCGGCGAACGCATTCGGGTCGTACCCTGGCCGGCTGGTGAACGCGAGCACTTCGCCGGTTCTGGGATCCATCACCACCGCGGCGCCGTTGAAGCCGCCGGCCTTGAATCCTTCTTCGGCGGCTCGCTGCAAATCCTTGTCGATGGTCAGCTGCACGCGGCGCCCGCCCGTCGCAGGAATTTCTCTGACGAGGTCGATCTCGCGCCCCATGCTGTTCACTTTGACGAGGCGCGCGCCGTCCTCCCCCATCAACAGCTTGTTGTAGATTTTTTCGACGCCCGCCTGCCCGACGATCGCGCCGCTTTGCAGGCCGTCGCTTTCGACCTGCCCTTCGCTCGCCTCGCCGACATATCCGAACAAATGTGCGGCGAATGAATCCGCGGGGTACTGCCTCGTCGGCACTTCTTCCACCTGCACATCGGGCAGCTCGGTGTCGAGGCGCCGCGCCAGCACAGCCGCGACCTGCGCCAACGACGCATCGTCGACGATCACGATCGGGCGGTAGGTCGGCTCACTGCGATGGCGCTTGACGATATCGTAGACGTACTTCGGATCGAGCCCGGCGACTTCGGACAGCACGCGCACCGTCCTGTCGAGATCCTTGGTGTGCTCGCGGACGATGGAGATGGTGAACGAGCTGCGGTTTTCGACCAACACCTCGCCATTGCGATCGAACATCACACCGCGCGGCGCGCGCAGCGCGATGGTGCGCTGATGGTTGTTCTCTGCCAGCTCCTTGAACTTCTCGTTCTGGACGACCTGCAAGTACCAGAAGCTGAACGCGAGAATCGTGAACACCACGGCAAAGCCCACCTGTAGCACGACGAGACGAATCGTGAGGCTGCGTCGATCTTCGATGGGTGCTGTGAATTCAGCCATGGAGCTAATCCCTAATCCCTAGTCAGTCCAGCCGTCGATTGATTCTCATTCCGCCGCCCATCGACCGGCGCCGGTCGACGAAGCTCGGCAGGTAGTCGGAGATCTGACAGACGAGTACGCCCACTAATGCATTGGCGCCCGCCTGGCTGAGAATCGCGCCGGCGGTGGCCTGCGTGTATCCCCGGTCGATGACCCGGTAAAGCCCTACAAATATGATCGCATGGGCGACCGTCGCCGTGAAGAACACCAGCGCTCTGGGGAGCGGCCGTGCAACGATGAACTGGCTGCCAACGATCCCCGAGAAAAACCCGACAACCGTCTTCGCGAGGCTGCCGATGCCGATGATGCTGCGCGTGCTGACGGCGCCCGCGCCGATGACGACGCTCAACGTGCCCGATCCCGCCAGCGCGTCCTGCGACAATCCGGCGATCGCGCCGGCCACCATCCCCGCTGTCGCGCCGCTGCTGAGCGCAATGTACACGACCGCCACGAACACGAGGTCGACCAATCCGCCACCGGGTGTCAGGAAGCGCGCAAGGGACGTCTGCAGCGCCAGCGCGATGATGATGACGAGCGCGATGCCTGCCGCCCTCACGAGCCGTCTCCACCGGGAGCAGGCGGCGTTTTCACCACCAGCACGTCTTCGAGCCTGTTGAATTCGACCGACGGACGCACGCGAATGGCCTTGTAGATGCCGTTGCCGTTTTCGACCTGCTCTATCGTCCCGATCACGAAGCCCTTGGGGTAGATACCGTCGACGCCTGACGTCACGACGGTGTCGCCCGCCTTCACGTCGGCTGTCGCCGGGACGAAATCCATACGCAACATGTCGACTCCGGATCCGACCACGATGCCCTGCGCGCGCGATCGTTCCACCAGCGCGCCTGCCGCGGCGTTCCGATCGATCAGCAGCTGCACCTTCGACGCATGCGCCGTCGGCGTCACGACCCGCCCGACCAGACCGGCCGGGCCAATCACCGCCATGTTGGCGGTCACGGCCTGACTCGTACCGCGATCGATCGTGATGCCGCGAAAGTCGAGGCTGGCGCTTGCGCCGATGACGCCGGCCGCGATCGTGTCGACCCGCAGCTGCTGCTTGAACCCGAGCAGGTTCTCCAGCTGACGTGCGCGTTCGGCTCGCGCGCGTTCCTGCTGGAACTGCACCTGCAGCTCGCCAAGCTTTCGCCTAAGCTCTTCGTTCTCCGCGCGGACGTGGCGAAGGTTCCCGTACCCGCTCCACGCGTCGCGAATGCTGCCGGTCAGGCCCGCAGCGCCGCGCTGCACTTCGGCGAACGCGCCGAAGGTGACCACCTCGAGCAGCGGCACGCCGGCGCTCGAGTTGACCTGCGCCGAAATGAGAATGATGTGGCCCAGCACCACAGCGATGAAGAGCACGGCTGTGCGCTGACGGAAATCGGTGACGGGCATTACCTGCAAGCGGCCCTAATCGATTGAAATCTTCCGCAACAGATTGAAGTCCGACAACATCTTGCCGGCGCCCAGCACGACCGACGACAGCGGATCTTCCGCCATGGCCAGGGGCAGTCCGGTCTCCTCACGTAAGCGCTTGTCGAGATTTTTCAGCATCGAGCCGCCGCCGGTCAGGACGATGCCGCGGTCGACGATGTCGGCGGACAGCTCCGGCGGCGTGCGCTCGAGCGCGACGCGCACGGCGTCGACGATCACGTTGACCGTCTCGGTGAGCGCTTCGCGGATTTCCTCGTCCGTGATGGTGATCGTCTTCGGCACGCCCTCGATCAAGTGGCGGCCCTTAATCTCCATCGTCATCCGCTCTTCGAGCGGGTAGGCGGAGCCAATCTCGATCTTGATCTGCTCGGCGGTGCGCTCGCCGATCAGCAGGTTGTACGTCTTGCGGATGTATTGAATGATGGCTTCGTCCATCTCGTTGCCCGCCACGCGGACGGCCTTGCTGTAAACGATGCCCGCGAGCGAGATGACCGCGATGTCGGTGGTGCCGCCGCCGATGTCGACGATCATGTTGCCCGACGGCTCGGTAATCGGCATGCCTGCGCCAATCGCCGCGGCCATCGCTTCTTCAACCAGGTGCACTTCGCTCGCCTTGGCGCGGTACGCGCTGTCTTTGACGGCGCGCTTCTCGACCTGCGTAATCTCCGACGGCACGCCGATGACGATGCGCGGCCGAACCCACACGTTGCGGTTGTGCGCCTTCTTGATGAAGTACGTGAGCATCTTCTCGGTGACTTCGAAGTCGGCGATCACGCCGTCCTTCATCGGCTTGATCGCCACGATATTGCCCGGCGTGCGCCCGAGCATCTCCTTGGCATCGCGCCCGACCGCTTCGACGCGGCCGTTCAACTTGTTGATCGCCACAATCGACGGCTCGTTGACCACGATGCCCTTGCCACGCGCGTAGACGCACGTGTTCGCGGTGCCGAGGTCGATGGCGAGATCGCTGGAAAACAGAGAGAAAACCGAACGAAGACTCACGCGAACTCCTTGGCCGACCTGAAGGTCGGCACTACGTACAGTGTTTCCTCAAAGTCGGCACTACAGTCTTCGTAGTGCAGTACTTCGTAGTGCCGACCTTCAGGTCGGCAAACCTCATCAAACAATCGTATTGACCGCGAGCATGACCCCGTTCTTTCCTTGAGCCTTCACGCGGTACATGGCGGTGTCGGCCGCCTTGATCAATTCTTCAGCCGTTCCGGCGACGTCGGGCAGCGTCGCGACGCCCACCGACGCCGTCAGGCGAATGTTGAGCCCGTCGCTCGCCCGCAAAAACGCGCGCGCCGCGATCCGCTCGCGCACGCGTTCTGCAACCGCCACCGCGCCGTCGCTGTTGGTGTCCGGCAGCACCACGGCAAACTCGTCGCCGCCGAAGCGCGCCGTGACGTCCGTCTCGCGCGCGCACGCGCGAATCACTGCCGCGGCTTCGACGAGCGCGCGGCTTCCGCACAAGTGGCCGAACCGGTCGTTCACCGACTTGAAGCCGTCGAGGTCGAGGAACAACAGCGACAACGCACGGCCGTTCCGCGATGCGCGTTTCGATTCGCGGTGCAGCACCTGGTTCAAATAACGCGAGTTGTAGAGGCCTGTCAGGTCGTCCGTGACCGACAAGGCCTCGACGCGGCGCAGGTGCAACAGCGTGTCGAGCGCGAGCGACGGCCCCTCCAGGACAATACACAGTGCGGCGGTCAACTCTGCGCTGAGACGCGGCTTGTCCGTGGACGGCGACGAATCGAGCGCGATCAGGGCGCCGATCGTCCGTTCGCGGCCAATCAGCGGGAAGCCGATGACCGTGGCCGGTGGCCCGCCCGGCGGCACGCGCTGGTCTTTGGCGAGGCTCGCCGTCACGAACTCCTCGTTGTGCTCCGCAATCCACCGGGCAACGCCGGCAAGAGCGTCTTCATATTGGTCACACGGGCCCCGCTGCGAGATGATGAGCGGCTCCGGCGACCCGTCCTGTATCGCGACGACGAGGCAGTCGGCAGGAAACCACTCGGCCGCCTGACTGAGGAGCGCATCGCCCACCTCGGAAGGATCAAGCGTGCCGTTGACCGATCGGATCAATTCAATGAGCGTGTCTCGGCGATTCAGCCGGTCCTCTAGACCGGTCGCCGTTTCTTGGAGACGGGCGGCCAGATCCGCCTGAACGCCGCGCGGGGCGGATGGATTGGTGCGCGGTGCTCCCGGCATTTTCGTGAGAAGGCAAACTCCCGCTAAGTCCTTATATACAACGTAAATACTACCATAGGGTGCTACGCCGCTTTCGCCTCAGGAGCGGTGTATTTGGCCCTAGGTCGCACAACCAAAACCAGCCACTGCCCGTCGAATTAGAGTCGATGCTACGATAATCAGCTCCAACTGTTCGTCTTATCGGCCACACACGAAAATTTCTGAGGGGTTTGACCTCTAATGACCATGCTTGATCGGATGCGGCGCCACAAGGGCTGGCTCAAGTGGAGCCTGGCGGTCGTCGTCCTCACCTTTGTCGTTTTGTATATCCCGTCGTTCATGGACACCGGCCAGTCCCTGTTACCCGGCGACCGGCTGGCCACCATCGATTCGCGATCGATTTCGGTGACGGATTTCAGACGCCGCTACATGGCCCAGGTTCAGGCGTACCGTTCGTCGTATGGCGGAAACCTGACCGACGACATCCTGCAGCAGATGCAGGTGCCGCAACAGGTGCTGCAGCAGATGATTCAGGAGAAAGCGGAGCTGACCGAAGCGGAGCGCGCGGGCATTACGGTGAGCGATGCGGAAGTCCGCGCGCAGATCGTCGCGATTCCCGGCCTGCAGCAGAACGGGCAGTTCATCGGCGAGGATCGGTATCGCGCGCTCCTCGCGCAGCAAAACCCTCCGATGACACCGGCCGACTTCGAACAGTCGGTGCGCGAAAGCCTGATGCTCGACAAGTTCCGCGCCGGGCTGACCGAATGGATGTCGGTGGCGGACGCCGAGCTCGAGAGCGAATACAAACGCCGCAACGAGAAGGTGACGCTCGATGTCGTCGCCGTGCTCGCCGACAACTTCAAGACGCAGGTAAACCCGAGCGACGCCGACATCTCCGCGCACTACGACAAAAACAAGGAGCTGTACCGCATCCCTGACCGCCGGAAGGTCAAGTACGTGCGTATCAACCCGGCGGAACTCGCAACGCGGATCAAGGTGTCCAAGGAAGACATCGAGCGCGCGTATAACGATCAGCTCGGCAAATACACCACGCCCGAGCAGATCCGCGCCAGCCACATCCTGCTGGCGACCGAAGGCAAAGACGACGCGGCCGTGCGCAAGCAGGCTGAGCAGATTCTGAAGGAAGCAAAGTCAGGTGCCGATTTCGCCGGCCTCGCGAAGAAATACTCGCAGGACGAAACCAACGCCCAGCAAGGCGGCGATCTCGATTACTTCTCGCGCGGGCGGATGGTCGCTGCGTTCGACACTGCCGCATTCGCGCTCGCTCCCGGCGAAGTCAGCGATCTCGTCAAGACGGAGTTCGGCTATCACATCATCAAGATGACCGATCGCAAGCCCGCGATCGTGCGGCCGGTGAGCGATCCCGCCGTGTATCAGGAGATCGAAACGGCCCTGCTGCGCGATCAGGCGGAAGCGCAGGCGACTCAGCACGCGGACGCGATCATCGCCGAAGCAAAGACCCCCGCGGCGCTCGACAAGGCGGCGGCCTCGCGCGGCCTCAAAATCGAGGAATCGGGTTATTTCCCGCGCGGCGGGATGATTGACGGGCTCGGCCCGCAGTCTCCTGTCTCGATGGCGGCGTTCGATCTCGCAGAGAACACGGTGAGCGAGCCGCTGGCCGGACCGACAGGACGCGTGATTTTCTACGTATCCGGCAAACAGGACTCGTACCTGCCGAAGCTCGACGAGGTGCGCAGCCGCGTCCGCGACGACGTGATTCAGGAGCGCGCGGTGACGCTGGCGAAGCAGCGCGCGGATACGCTGGCAACGCAGTTCAAGACAGCCGCGAACTTCCAGGCCGCCGCCAAAGCTGCGGGCCTCGAAGCCGTAACGACGAACCCGATCGCGCGCGACGGCGTGATTCCCAACATCGGCCGCAGCCCCGAGATCGAAGCAGTCGCGTTTTCGTCGCCGGTCGGAACGGTGACAAACGCGATCGCGACACCGCAAGGGGCGGCGATCGTGAAAGTGGCATCACGCCAGGACGTCAGCGCGGCCGATTACGCAATGGCGAAGGACAAGTTCCGGATGGAGATGCTCGGCGAGCGGCGGTCGCGCTTCTATCAGACGTACATGGAAAAAGCGCGCACGAAGATGAAGATCGACGTCGATCCTGAAGCGCTGAAGCGCGCGGTCGGATAGCAGAAACAGGTTGCGATCGTACCAAAACGAGAATTTCATATGTCATAGTGGGACATTATGGAATTCTAAGGCCTGTGGTGAGTTCGTGGGCTTTTTCCCGCAAAGCACGAACATTCAACAGTTTGAGGACACCGCCGGCGCGCAGGTGTAATTCTTGCTCAGCGCTCTGTGTGACATCCCGCGATCGACGCGCCGAACCACGCCTAAGTCCAGACGAACTCAGCACGCCCGCGTCGATACGGATCCCGAATCGCCCAGGCGTGTCCCTGGTCGATCTCTCATCCGGCGGCGCACTCATCGACCTCCCGTTTCAAATCCGGCCGGACTCTCGTCTCACGCTGGAGTTCCGCGCGGCATCGGAACGGATGATGCTGCCGTTTCGGCTCCTCCGTTGTTACGTGACCTCGCTGCAGGGTGGCGTTCGTTATCAGGCCGCGGGCGCGTTCGAGGAACGCCTCGATTGGAAGCCGCTGCTCGACGATGCCGCCGCGCAGACCGCGACAGGCCGGCTCATCGCCACGCTCGAAGCATTTCTGCGTCACGATGCCACGAATGGGCGCATCGTCGAATTCGATCAGTTGCTGATGTGGATTCTGGATGCAGCGCGGCGCGGCGAGCGTGCCGACCGGATCGCCGTCGAGATTCGCCTGCGCCTTGGCAGGCTGATTCCGTCGGTGAAGATTGAAGCCGCGAGGAAACCCACGCTACCCGATCCTACCCGTGGCGCGCGGTTCTTCGGCTTCGACTTCAACAGTGACTGCATCCTCACGACGCCCGATCGGCGTTTGCTGCGCGCCGCGGCGCAGCTGCTGTCGATCGTGAACACCAACGGCAATGCCGTGCTGCGAGCGCCCAAGCCGCTGGACTTCAAGCCCCGCAAATCCTCTGACGCCGGACTGATCGTGCACAGCATCGCCGACTGGCAGGAGATGTGTAAGTCCGACGGCGGCCGTCCGCTGGACCCCTGGGAGCGGACGGCGTAACGCTGCTTCTAAAACTGCACGAAGCTCACAGGCATCAACGCCAGCGGCTCGCCCGGCCGAAACAGCCTGGCCGGAGCGGTCAGCAAACCGATGGCTCGGCGTTCGGCCGTGCGAAGACCCGACGCGAGTGAGAGCAGCGCGTCGAGCTGTCCATCGCTTCCCGATCCGCTCAACTGCTCAACCAACAGCTCTGCAAGGGTTTTCCTCGCCGGATAGGTCACGACCTCGACTTCGGTGTCGGCCGCGATGCCGGCACGTTCTTTTGCGAGCGCAATCGCCCGATCCAGGCCGCCCAGCGCGTCCACCAGGCCGCGCTCGCGCGCCTGCGCGCCGGTCCAGACGCGGCCCTGCGCGAGCTGATCGACACGCTCGACCGGCATCTTGCGCGACGCAGCGACCTTCTGGATAAAGCCATTGTAGAAGTCGCGAATCTGTTCGCGCAGCTTCTGCCGCTCGCTGTCGGTGAACGGGCGCGCCGGCGATTCGATGCCCGCGTTACGGCCGATGACGACCGACTCGATGTTCGCGCCCACCTTCTCGAACACGCCGCCGGTGATGAACTTGCCGCCGAAAATTCCAATCGATCCGGTCAGCGTTCCTGGCTGCGCGACGATGCTCGGCGCCGCCATCGCAACATAGTACCCACCAGATGCGGCGAGGTCCGACATCGATGCCACGAGCGGCCGTGACGGCTTTTCGTCCTTCGTGACGCTCAGCTCGCGCCAGATGACATCGGACGCCACACTGGAGCCGCCAGGACTGTCGATGCGCACGACGATCGCGCGAACGCTGTTGTCTGCGCGAGCCGAACGAATGGCCTTGACGAGCGGTGCCGATCCGGCGACCTCTCCGTTCAGCGGATCGAAGCCGCTGTCTCCCGAGTTGATGATGCCGCTGATATAGACGACGGCAATGCGCGGAGCGGAGCGAGGCGCCGAACGGCGTCGCGCGCGGGCGTACACCTGCCCCTCGACGGTGCCGCTTTTGCTGACGGCTCCCTGGTCGTCCAGCTGATCCTCATAGGCCAGTCCGTCGACCAAGCCCAGGCGCACGGCATCGCGCCCGAGGAATGGGCCATCGTCAATCAGCGCCCGCACGTCTTCCACTTTCTTCTTCCGCGTCTCGGCGATGCCGCGCACGAGCTGCTCGTACATGTCGCGCGACAGCGATTCGGTCATCTCGCGATGCGCCGGTGTGAAGGTGGTCTGCGTCAACTGGTTGGGCGCGGTCTTGTACTCGCCGATTTTCTCGAAGTCGGCCCGCGCGCCCACCTTGTCCAGCGTGCCTTTCAGAAACAGCTCGTAGGTCGCGACGCCGGTGACGTCGAGGCTGCCCGTCGGCACGAGATAAATCTTGTCGGCCGCGGTCGCGAGGTAGTACTCACGCTCGCCGGCATATTCGAGGTAGGCCGAGATGCGCTTTCCGGACTTACGGAAGTCGAGCACGGCGTCGCGAAGCTCCTGGACCTTTCCCCAGTACGGCGACTGGAAAGGCGTGGGAACAATCAGCACCGACTCGATGCGGGGGTCGCTTTTCGCGCGCCGCAGCACATCGACGTAGCCCCCGACGGTCTGCGTACGCACACCGCCCGTCAACTGGCCAAAGACATCGTTTGGGGGCGTCTCGACGAGCTCGCCGCCTATCCGCAGCACCAGCGTGGAGTGGTCAGGGACGGACGGCCCTCGCCCGACCACCATCCATGCGCCGACGCCGGCGACTATCCCGAGGACGACGAACAGGATGACGAGACTCAGGACGAACTTCAACAGGCGGCGCATGGCCATGGCGGGACTCCTTAGTGATCAGATTACACGAAGGGATCGTGGGCGTGGGACTCGTGGGGTTCGAGGGATCGTGCGGGCGTGGAGTATAGTCTGGGCCCGTGTTCGGGCTCATCTACCCGTACGGCATCGTTTTGCAGGCCATCGCGATTCTGCACTTCGTGCGCAGGCGGCCCGAGACGTACTGGCTCTGGATTATCCTGATGTTCGGCGGCGTCGGCGCGCTGATCTACATCGTCGTCGAGGTCATCCCGGACGTCGGACTGCTTCGAGGCTCGTTTCAGGTTTTTCCCCGCCGCAAGCGCATCAAGCAGCTCGAGGGGCTCGTGCTCGACAACCCGTCGATCGGCAACTACGAAGAGCTTGGCGACCTCTACCTCGATGACGGGCAGTTCGCGCGGTCGCGCGAGTGTTTCGATCGCGTGCTCGCGAAATCGCCTTCCATCGATCCGTTCTATCGGCGCGCGTTGTGTGAGATGGCGCTGAACGATCTCGCCGCGGCGGCTCCAGATCTGGAGCGGGTGGTCTCGGAGGATCCCAAGTACGACTACCAACGGGCAGCGGGCCTGCGGGCGCACGTCCTCGCGAAAATTGGTCAACGCGAGAAGGCCGATGCGCTGTTCGCCGATGTCCTGCAGACCTCGACGCTCTCGGAAACTCAGTACAACTACGCGTGTTTCCTGCTGGCGGAAGGCCGCCGCGACGAGGCGCGAGAGTGGGCCGAGCGGATTCTGCGGAAGAAGGCGACGATGCCTGACTACATCCGAAGGCGCGAGCGGCCGTGGTTCCGCAAGGCGAATGGGCTGCTGAAGAAGCTGAAGTAGGGGGATCGTAGGGATTCGTAGTGTCCGGCTTTAGCCGGACTCGGACCGTGAACGTCGATGGTGATCCGCGACGACAATGAGAAATGTGGCGAGGACGACGTGCAAGACGACAGGAATCGCATCCCGCCGCAGTAGCGCGTAGCGCACGATCATTCCGACAGCGTAGATCCAGCCAACGATCCACAACGGCGTTGCAAGCCAGCCGTGATGACGTACGAAGTAGCCGCTGCCCCGCGAGAACTGCGCGCAGACGGTCGCAAGGAGTCCGAGAATCAGTATCTGCGATGCAAGCAGCAGCGGATACGGCAGCAGACCGGACTGCCAGTCGTCCATCGGCGGCAGGAACGGCGCCAGCCCGGCGACGACGAGGATCTGGCCGAGGACGCGGAGCGCGAACAGCGACAGCAGGAGCCAGAGCACCGCGGCGCGCGGCAACGCCCGAGGTTCAGTTGTCACCGGCCGAAGGCCGTTGAGACGTGCGCTTCTGCTGGGCCGCCAGCCAGCCCCAGCCCGCGAGATATCCCGCCGCCATCAAGATGCCGCCGCGGCGAAGCCACCTCGCCGTTTTGGATCCCCGGGGTTGCGGGTTCAGCATTTGACGATAGCCGTCGATCCGGGAGGCATCTGTATGTTTGTCCTTCGGGGAGAGATGCCGCGGCGCGGGATCGACGGTCACCCACCGTGTGATGAATCCGAAGGCTTCTGATGTGCAAACCGGGCAGCGGTCGGCGTCGTGAATCTCCTGGCAGTCGAGACACAGGCGAGCGACGCTCAGGTGCATCGTCCAATTATAAGCGGCGGCCCGGGCGCGTGTGGGTGACGCGGCAAAGCGCTGCCTTGGGAAGGCAGGTTATAATGTGCGTTCCTGCCCCTCGAGAACTCCACTGCGGAAGTGGCGGAACTGGCAGACGCGCTAGCCTCAGGAGCTAGTGGGAGCAATCCCATCGGGGTTCAAATCCCCGCTTCCGCACCAAATTTACTAACAATTATGACGACTGCACCGCATTGGGGCAGTCGTGACATGTTGGCCCACCAAGTTGGCCCACTTTCGGTATACTCGGGTCGATGGCGACTCCGACGCAGACAAGTGCTCGGCACCCGCACCCGACGTATCCGGGCGTCTACGTATTCAAGCGACCCAAGAGTCGCTTTTACTACATGGAGCTGTGTGCTGACGGGCGCAAGGCGCGGAAGTCCCTAAAAACAGATCGGCTCGCCACGGCGTTCACGCTAGCAGGGGATGAATGGAAGGCGCATCAACGCGCTACGCTCGCTGAAGACAAGAAACGGAAGTTTGACCGGCTCTCCAGCGATCCAACCATTGGCGAGCTGTTCGCCTCGTGGCTGAAAACGCTCCCGCCATTGAAACGTCCCTACCATGAGACCAAATGGGGTGCGGTCGGTCCTTTCTGGCGAGCCCGGCTCGTCACCGAAGTCACACCACAACTTTTCCGCGATTACTTCCAGCAACGACGACGGGCGAGCACGCAATTCGACAAGCCTCCGTCGAATGGCACGCTGAAAAAGGATGCAATTCTGCTCCGCCTCATTCTCAAGCACGCTATGGAGCACGGGCACCTAGCGCAGCTCCCAACCATCCCTTCCCCTGGAGAGATCATCCCGAATCCGCGCCCGTGGTTGACGCATCAGGAGTGGGAACGTCTCAAGGCCGCATCGCTGAAGCGCATTGGCGAGGCGTCGAAGAATCCCCGGCTACAACAGCAGCGAATTGACCTACACGAACAAATGGAGTGGATGGTCGCCACGATGATGCGCGTAGATGAAATGCTTGATGTGCGGTTCAGAGATTGCCGTGTCGAAACTCGGACCGAAAAGCGCATCGTGGAGAAAAAAGACGGAACGCAGGTAGAAAAAGATGTGAAAGATCGGTTCCTGATCTGCCACGTAGAAGGAAAAAGAGGCGGCCGAACTGTTGTTGGTCGAAAAGCCGCAGCACGGATTTACCGCCAACGATTGGCCGAAGCCGACGATGATGACAACGCGTTGATCTTCCCGACGCATCATCGGGATGCGCTCACCGAACTGCTGAAATCGAAAGCCGCCGACCTGCATGTAGACCGACGCACGGGGTTCACGAGGAACTTCAAGAGCTTCAGACCGACCGCGATCAGCTTCGAGATTCTTCGGCAAACGCCGTCACCGAACCTGTTGCTCATTGCCCGCAATGCGGGGACATCAGTAGCGATGATCGATCAGTTCTACGCCCGTCGCTTGTCGGCTGAGATGGGCAAGGATGTGTTGACGGCTAATCAGGACGACGATTAGCCAGTCTTGACGGTCAAGTCTTACATCGTGTAAGCTTTGCTCAATGGACCGAATACCGCATCCTTCCGGGCTCGAGGCGGAAATTCTGCATCAGCTCGTTGTTCACGGCGAGATGTATGGCCTTCAACTCGTGGCTGCATCGAAGCAAATCAAACGCGGGTCCATTTACGTCACTCTCGGACGCATGGCCGAGAAGGGCTGGATAACTTCCCGCGAAATTAAAATGAAGAACGAGCCGGGTTTACCCCGACGTCTGTTCACACCCACAGGTCTCGGTGAACGCGCCCTACGCGCTTATGAGGTGGCTGGGGCTATCCTTCAAGGATCGTTCGCATGACTTCGATGCGATCCCGCTCCATCTCTCTAACAGCCTACGCGAAAGACATCGCCAGCGTCTTCGTGCTCAATCCGATGGTAGTGGTTGCATTTGGCTTGGCAATAGCGGTCTTGATCGTGCTCACGATTATCATGATGCCATTTGCGTTCGTCGGCGCTGCAATTCATGACGCACTGGGTGCGATAGATGATCGGTCCAGTCTCGACTGGAAACGTCGGCGCATTCGTAGCCTCATCGAAGTTCCTCACATCGCTGGTGCTCCGGGGTGGCGACTATATCGGACGGCATCATGGCTCTATTCGCGACGAACGTTCCAAGAAGTTTTTGTTCCGGTGTTGTCCGATATGCAGGTTGAATATTTCGACGCCCTAGCGACAAGGCAACCGTGGAAGGCTCGGTGGATTCGCGTAAAGGGCCTTGTTATGTTCTTGTCTCACATGGCGGCTCAATTACCGGTGTCGTTAGGGCGAATACTCGGAATCACAGGGTGGCGCTCGCCACTCTAATTCCGACGCTCCGCAATGCCCAATTGTTTCCTCGTCCCCGCCACCGTCGAACACTTCCCGCTGGAGAACGGTCAGTCTCGCCTTTCGATCCTATGGACGAACGGACAACGCGGGAAGCTGGAAGGTCCGCAAGCTGCGATTCGTAGCGCTCGGGACATTCTGCTGCAAGCGATGACGGAGCAAGCCACCATCAACGTCGCTCAGTGGCCGGGGATGAAGGTCGGTAGTGGGTATGAGCACGATTGGTGATCGTGGTCCTGTAGGTGGCTTTGGTCCGGCCGGTTGTGCTGAATCAGGTGAAGCCCCATACTCTTCTCCATCGCAAACGGGAGGGACGCATGCGTATGCTCACTGCGGTATTCATCGTTCTGATGGGTCTAACAGCGTCTGGTGCTGCGGCACAGACGTGGGAAAAACAGCCCACTGACTTTCGCGGTGTGCCTTTTGGCGCTTCAGTCGCAGAGGCTAAGACGCACATTCAAGGTCTTGTTTGTTACCCAGGCAACAAGCCCGACACGTGCCGACTTGTGTTCAGCCTTGCCGACAGGGTTCAGGTCACTACGTTCTGGAAGTTTAGTGACGACAAGTTTGTGTGGGTCGGCTGGAACTTTTCGGCGCGGGATTTCGACTTTGTTCGCGATGCTTTAATCGAACGCTATGGACCACCCAGCGAAAAGGCCCAAGAGCCGGTCCAAACACGGGCCGGTGTCAACTACACGAATGAAATACTGCGCTGGAACGGTGATCGGATCTACGTTTCCGCCAATCGCTATGGCAGCAGCGTGACAGAGAGCTTTATTCAGATAAGCACCCAAGCGTATCAGGAACAGATGCTCAAAGAAGACGAGGCGAAAAAGAAAAAGGCTGCGACCAGCTTTTGATCCGGAATAGACAAGGGCTACACCCACGATGCGATGCAGCCCTTGTCGTCTACGCCGTTACATATCTATACCTGCCATGCCCACCCGCACCCGTCTTCTGCAAGCAATTCACGAATCTGAGCAGGGGTCATGTCCCAATCCCAGGCGGTAGCCTGAAGCTGTTCCCGCTCATATTGCTCAGCCTGCCACTTCACCAATTCCCACTGCTCTTTAAGCGTTGGCTCAGGAATGAAGCCATCATCTAGTGGTGGCTCGTGGTCTACGTTGATAAACGCGTGCTCCTCCGCGAAGCGTGAAGGGTGTGAAGGGTCTTTCCTCTTACTCCCTCTAGAAGAAGATATAGAAGAAGAGTTAGGGATTCTCCCTTCACCCTTCACAGACCGCCACGCCACCCCCGCATACCGATTGCCTTTTCGTGTGTGGAATCGCTCATACGCCATCTGCACGGCTATGCCGAACTGCTTCAACGGGAGCAGTTCGACCCCTTGTGATTCGGACCATACTGTAAACGCCGTATACATTTCCGATGCGCTCAGAGTCGAGTCGGCCTTCGCTATCGTCTGGTCCCGCAGAAATCGCTTCACCGCATCCCGTTCACTCCGTAGCTGCTGTGATGCCTGAATCGTTTCCTTCGGTGGCGTCAGGCCGTGCTGCTGCCACAGTAACGCGCCCTCTACGAGCCACCGAAGAATCCCTGACGCTTCCCGATGGAGCGCGTCTTTCCGCGTCATATCCACTTGTTGCCCCTCAAATATCCTTGGAAAGATAATCGTTCGGCAGCGTCGAGCGATACCCCGCGATGTGTCTTCAAACGTCGGCGGATGATTCGTCATCAACCAGAACTTCGACTGTGGTGTAAAGGTGAAAAACTCGCCGTAGAGAAATCGAGCCGTCACTTCATCCCGACCCGTCAGACGTTTGAGCAACCCCTCATCCATCCGAATGCTCTGGTTCGACTCAGGCACCGTAACGAAGCGCTTGCCCACAATCTTGGCAAGGTCGTTCCGTGCGGTGCCGCTGTCATGGCGCTCTAACGATTTGAACAACAGCGTATCGGTATAGTCTCCGAGAATGCGCCCCACGGTATTGAGCACCGTGCCCACGCCTGCTCCCCCGCCACCTCTACACAGAAAGAAGCATTCTTCCTGCGTGCTCCCGGTTAGCGAATACCCAAGCGCCCGTTGCATGTAGTTCACTTGCGCTTTGTCGTTATCGAACACCTCCATCAGTGTGCTCTCCCACACCGGACATTCCGCCTGTCGGTCGAACACAACGGGGGATGTTTGCGTGATGCGGTCTGCTGGCCGTCCATCACGCAGCGTGCCTGTGCGAAGGTCGATAACCCCGTTCTGCACGCCGAGCAAATACGGGTCGTGATTCCAGTTGTCCCCGGCTGCTGACGCAATCCCTGGCTGCGTCTGGGCAATCGACAAGAGACTTTCCAACCTACGTCGAGACTCTCCTTTCAGCGCCCAATCCATACTCGCCTTGCGTTCGCCCGAATCCTCGAGTTTCAGGGCGTCTGCCTGTCGTGCTCGCATTGTCTCGATAGCCAGAGACATCACGCTCGCGGCTGGTTCCCAATGATGGGAGCGAAAGACCAGCCACTGCTTACGGCTACGGTCGAATCGAACTTGAGTGCCGAACCGATGAGCGAAGTATTCCGCGTCTCCTACTTCCGTGAGCGGAAAGTCTGGGAGTGGGTCTTTGCGTTTGCTCATCGCCCCTCCCGTAGATTCTCAATCGCCGCGTCCACATGCTCGAACATATACCCCGTATGAAAGTCCTTCCCATATAGCCGCTCGCAGATTTGCAAATGCAGTCGGTCAATCACTCGCCGTGCGGAAGAATGTTCCTTCCGCGCCTCTGGATAGTCGTATCGTTCTGCCGCCTCCTCCAACCATGTAAGCAGTGTGGTGAGCGGAATCGTTTTTGCGGTCGTCACGTCGCTGAGTGCGCGTGCGTTGGTCTGAGCTTGTGACTTGCGGTTGCGATTCATCGAGTTATCTCCAAGTGCGCAACATTGCGCTTTGCGGGCATAGCTCACGCTTACCCGATGGTTCTTGCTGCTTTTCAGTTCTTCCGTTGGTGTCTGGTTTCTACGAGGGTCTTACTGTGCCGTTGATGCTGTCGTTACACGAACGCCCATTCGGACGGTGGCGTGTTACTGCCCCGTCCCTCATTCCCGACTGAGGCGTAAGATGCTGCCGCTTCCGCAGCAGATTCGTAGGGACCAAAGCGCCGATAGCCGCCACCGATACGACTGACAGCCACATACCGCTTACCTACTCGGCGCACGCCGGTTGGTAGCCCTGTATATTTGCGCTTGACGATTTCCTCCGGCTTCCGTGGACAGATGGTATCGAACACCGCGTTGTCGTAGCTGAACGGGGCTGATTCGTCCAAGCGTCCCAACTCGTATTCCGGTTTGGCGATGGTGCCCCGGTCGAATCGCCCGAAGTCACTCCAGAGCCACGCATACTGCTGTAGGTCCAACTCCCAGGCCACGCCCTGCTGCTTAGCTCGGCGTTTGTCCCGTTCAAAGCAGCGGATGACACCGAGCGTCACTCCCTCTCGCCTCAATGCCGCATCACCATCGCGGATGCCACCATGCGTTGCGGTGTCAACGCCGAAGCGCTTCACGCACCTCCGTTCCTGAGCCTGTTGCGCTCGCACCTGTCTGCGAATCGTCCGAATCCGTCTGCTGTTGATGCCCGCTGTGTCGAGCACCTGTCTGACACGCTCACAAGAAATTCCGTGTTCTGCTCCGAGCTGTCGAAGTGTGATGTTGCCCTTGAGATACCTCTCTACAATCTGACCGTCACGCAAAGCATTCGCCGAGCCACTATTCACTGAAGCTGTCCTTTCCGAAGTTACCGAGTTGTTGAGATTGACCGTGGGATGGCTAGAGACGCGAATGGCCCCAAGACGAGCGGGGCCACACTTATATTGGCTGCATTATCGATACCAGTCGGAGGTGAAGTCCTCGGCGTGTCAAGTCATGAAAATAAATCCTCCGTGGTTTGCAATCATTCGTAAAACTCCCGATCAGATTCATCTGATCGCGTTGACAAGTCGCCTTGCCATCTGCATTGCTGTCCTAATCCGATGGCATTCTAGTTAAGTCGAAGTGACCTTGAAAGTAGACGAACCTCGACCGCCAAGCGTCACCCGCGCTCGTTGCTACCTCCGCACCTGTTGATCGGGAAATGTGGAGAAGAACTACTCCACCTAATTCACATGTTACTACAGGTCGGTTGAGCGTTGTCTACTCAGAATTGTTGATCGCTTGATCGCTTCGTCGCACTATCTAATCTTTTATCCAATCTTTCCCTCCACAATTCATCCCCTTCCGCACCGCTCGTGGAGCAACGGCAGCGATATCACCTCGCGCTGTTGTTGCTTCACCAGAATCCTTATGGACATCAAGCTCATCACTCGCGCCCAGGCCGGAAATCGCAAGGCTCGAACGGCGGTGATTGAAAGTCTCGTGGCTGTTGCGAAGTGCGAATCATCAAAGTGGCGGAAGCTCGAACGCTCAGAAGCCAATGCTGTCGCACTACTCGCTCTCATTCAAGGCGTGGACGCTGCCCTTCTGACATTCGACGCGACGAGACAGGCCGGTATCACTGCTTACGTCCGTAAAAGCATCCGCCGTGCTCTCGGCGCAGCTCATGACAAGCGTCTCATCGTCTCAGCCCCACTGGACATCCAGCAACAGCTTCGTCGGGCTCGTGCTGGACATCGGATTCCACCCCGCACTATGAAGACACTTGGCACTCTGCCACAAGGACAACGCAGCTTGGACGAACCTATTTCGGATTGTGATGGAGACGGAGAGGCACGAACGTTCAAGGACTTACTTGCGGACCAGATTGAGACGCCGGAGCAGATCGTCAGTCGCAAAGAAGGTCGAGCGTTGCTACGAACCCTACTCCTCCGCGACTTGAGCCCGCGTGATGCCCTCGTCATCACTCTCTGTTACGGACTCGACAACGGCGAGCCCCTGGAGCAAGGCGACGTGGCCGCTCAGACCGGGCTATCGATTGCGACCATCAAATCCATCCGGCAGTCTGCTCTGAAGCAGTGGCGGCAGATTCCTGATCTCCACAACATCCTTCGCGCCCTAGTGAGTGACCGGCCCATACGCGCTCGTGTGGCCGCGAAGCCGCTGGCTGATGGTGCCGCTGGACGGATGCCGAAGTCATTGGAGCATCAGCGGAAGTTGTCTGATGAGCAGATCCAAACGATTCGCGCTCGTCGTGCTTCAGGAGAAGCGAACCGAGCGTTAGCCAAGGCGTTCAACGTCTCCCCTGCCACTATCACCCGAGTCACCAAGGCACGATTCAAACCCGCTGCCTAAGGAGCCCGCCCTGTCTATCCTGCATTCGCTCTGCAATCTCCTTCTCTCCTGTGTGCCAAAGCCACCGCCACAGCATGCGCCTGAATATTGGCGCAGACGTGGTGATGCCGTGCTCGAAAGAATGGAAGCGAGGATTGATGATGCGCTGAAGCTAGGGTCCGAGCAATCGCAACTATCAAAAGCATCCGCGTTGCCGCGCTGAAGAAGTAGCGGCAGAATCCACAACTACGAAATCGTCTTCTCGGCTTAGTGGCTTCCTCATGGTGACTTTCGCACGCTGTCTTTTGCAGGGTCAGGTGAGACGACTGACAGTTGGGGCACTATTTTGTGCCTATTAGCATCCTCATCTGCGCGTTTTCGTTCTCCCTGCCAAACGACATCCCCGGTCTTGGGATTTCTTCCAACGGACGGTCAATAAGATTGATGCCAACGTTGTGCCGGGTCAGCTCTGCAGCAAGCGTTTGAGCCGCCTTGCGGACGGGCTCTGTCGCTGCTCTCGGCAAAGCCAACACGATTCCTGTGACCGTAACGCGACCCTGAGCATGTGCCAGAGCGACATCCCAACCTGCGGCGACGAGGCTGCCCCCAATGGCGTTGGCAATCGCATTAACTTCAGTAACATCGCTATACGTGAAAATCTCAATTGAGAATGGTCCCAAGGGTTTAAGAGTCGCCGCTATAGCGGCTTGTTGCTGTAGCGGAAGGGATCGCGGCGCTAGCCGTGCTTCCAGTTGAAGCCGTGCCAGTCGTTCTCGCTCAGCAACTTCATTGGCCGTCGCGGCACGTTCATTTGCTTCAGCTATCGAAAGTCGGAACCCTTCAGCAGTTTTGTTCGCTTCGGCAGCGTGTTTCTCAGCGACTGCAACACGCTCCGTCGCAAGCGCCGCAACCTTGTTGGCGTTAGCAATTCGTTCCTCTCTGGCGCGTTCATAATCGCGTAGCAACGCATCCTTGCGGCTCGTCGCAAGAATTACTATGGCGGTGAACGCAAACGTCAACAGCAACGTTGCCGCGATACCCCAATTTACGGCGGTAATGACGCTATTCAGTCTGTCGGCGGAATTCCATATGGAAACTAGCCAATTCATCGTTGTTCTCACGGCAATTTTTGGAATGATTGTAGCAGCGTTTGTTCTGGGGTATTCAGTCGGTCGCAACAGTCGATAATACGACGCGTGGTTCGCGTCCACGGGCCGCCAGATCAGCTCGATCAGTATAGGGAGACACCCTCTCCACTGGTTGTCTCTCCAGCGACCTTTGAGTAGCACTCCGAACTAGTTCATCTTTTTGAAAGCACAACTGCTTAATGGCAAGAATCAGAACTGGACGACCACCAGGACGCCCACCCGGCACTCCTGCCTTCGCTCGTGTGGAACGTGCTCGTCAAGCACTCGCGAAAGAAGCGGAGTTCTATGTGAGGAATCACAAGACCGCAGCACAGGTAGCGGCGAAGCGTGGGAATGCAGCTCCATCAGAGTGGGCACTCACGCACATTGCCGCCGTCGATGACCAGGGGAAGGAACAGCGGATTGTTGCGCCGAGTGTGGATCGTCAGCAGATTGAAGCAGGCAATCGCGCACCCGTCATCAACATCGGATTTCTCACAGCTCCGGCTGCACCGAAGCAGCTTGAAGCCGCGAATGTCCAGGTGATTGATGTAGAAGCGGTGAAGGCGGAATAATCAGAATCGCACGATTTGCTCAGCAATGTGTGCGGCATTTGGTTTACATAGGTGCGCTTATAGGACGCAAATCCTTAGCGAATCGGCGGATCTGTTGAATGAATCGGTGGAAAGCGAAAGTGATCGCTCAGTGACTTACGAGGATCGTTGCGCCGCTAAGTGAGTTGTGCCCAAAGCGAAAGTCAAAGGGCAGACTTCCAGCGCTCAGCAGACGAAGCTCAGGTAAGCATTGACGAGGTAGACCACAGCCGTTAGGACGCCAACCTGGAGGGCTCTCTGAGTGACACGCTTTCCAGTCATCATTTCCACGTTAGGCCGTCGCATCTAGTTTGTCAAAGGGATCGATTCACCACTCCCTACGCTGCCCGATAGAGCCGCAGCCACACAGCGAACATTCGACCACACCGCCCTCTGTGCGCCAGTCCTCGGCTCCGACTTCTCTCTTGACCCACTGGTCGGTGTGAAGTGGCCTACTGTCGTCTACACCGCTACCCACTTTTCAGCATTGGAGTGACGGGTTAGAGAGTGAGATAAGGGCTGCAATTTCACGATAAGTCGCAAAAACGCCCGTAAACACCGCCGATATCCGTAGTAGTGACGGGTTGAGCTATTTCCCTATTTCTTTCTAGAGAGAGATATATAGAGAAAGAGTGGGGATCAACCCGTCACCCGTCACTCAGTATCCAGACTAAGCGTTCTCCCGCTTTTGGTGTTGAACCAGTGGCTCCTCAAGCTCCACCCGCAAGAATTCCTGTGCGTCTGAGAGTGAGACGGGACGGCCCAGCATGACGCTGAAATGATAGCGACACTCCTCGATGGTGCGCCATTCGTCGATTCTCTGCACCACTAGGACATCACGAAGGCGTTCACGTTCAATAGCTGAGAGCATCACGTTCCTCTCAATAAATGCCGAGATGGCGGTCGGACCATTCACCCTCAGCCTCTGTATCCCATAGAGACGCAGCTCGTTAATGGGTATTGGCTCTACCGCTATCGGAAGACCACGAAGCGCATGCTGTCGTAAGAACGCTCGGCTTAGCGGTCGATCAACCGTGGTTGATCCGTTGGTCCCATGCTCACAGCTACCAGACGATTATTGACGCGCACCGCCGACACGCCGAATGGACTCGTCTTCTGCGCTGGCACAACGACGGTCGCCATGTGCGTAACGGGAGCCAGCCTGTTCGCAATCACTCCCACGGCTACCAGTGAGGACACCCACAGAACAGCCACGATAGACACAGTGCGAATTGACATGACATTCATCTCCTGAGAAGGGTGACGACTCGTTCAAATTGTGTGACCAGGATATTGGCTAGTCAATCCCTTCTTCGACACCTCTCGCTTAGAAAGGTTCCCATGATTCCCCGCACCAGACCCGCCATTCCCACAGCCGCAGAAGAGAAGCCCATACCTGAGGCCGAACAAATCGAAGTGACAGACCTTGCGCTGATGTTCGCTGGTGGGCATGTGTTGCCGATGACGATCTTCCCCGAAGATGAATTCTTCAACGCAGCGGATTCACCACAAATGAGCGTGAAGTCCGCCTCGACAGGTGAAATCACCATCATCCACAAAGACAGGCTACTCTACGAAGTCTCCCGCAAGCGCACCATCACTCGTGTGAAGAAAGCCACCACCCCCGCCGTCTAGCGTCGGCTCCCGGCTTCCGCCTCAATCCCGCTGGTCCTTCTCGCCATGAGTCCGCTACAGCTATGCCTAGTCCCTACGCGTTCACCGTCAACGACACGGTTCTGTTCGATCCGCTTCCTGGCGCACAGCGCGAGTTCCTTGCAGCTCAAGAGGCCAACGTCTTCCTCTGGGGCAATCGTGGTGGCGGCAAATCCATCACGGCGCGGATGTTCTGCCATGCGATGGCACTTGCCCATCCCGGCTTCATCTACTACGTCGTTCGTCGCAGCTTCCCCGAGCTGACCAAGAACCACCTCATCTACCTGGATGAGGAAATGAAGAAGTTCGATGGGAAATACAACAAGACCGAGCACATGTGCTACTACCCGAACGGCAGCATCGGGTTTTACGCACAGTGCAACAGCGCGGAGGATGTGAAGAAGGTCGTTGGTGCGGAAGCCGCGCTGATCATCTTCGACGAAGCCCCAGAACTCGAGTGGGAGTGGATACGGCTCATCGCCGCATCTGCTCGTGTATCGAAGTCATCGGGACTGATGCCGATGATGCGGTATCTCGGAAACCCCATCGGGCCATCGATTGATGACCTGTGGACCTACTGCATCGACAAGACCGTTGATCCGCTGAAAGACCCCGAGTATCGCCCGCAAGACTGGCGAGCCATTGAGATCAGGCTCGAAGACAACGCCCACCTCGATACGGAGCAATACAAACGGCAGTTTGCGGGCATCCCCGAGCACATTCGCAAGGCGTGGCTAGAGGGCAAGCGCGTTGTCGAAGGCGCGTATTTCATTATCGACCCCGATGCCCACTTCACTCGTGAGTATGTCAGCACGCAAGGCGCTCTCATCTATCGCGCAGTCGATTGGGGCACGCATGATGCCGCCGTGTGTCTCTGGATTGCGGTGTTTCCGTCTGGCCGAGCGATTGTGTTCAAGGAACGGAGCTGGACTCACACGACCGCGAAAGAGGTTGCCGCAGAGATCAAGCGTGAGTCTGCAGGGATGAGGGTCATCGAAACGTTTTGTGACCCGACGATGTTCCCACCGGAAGGATCGGACCTTCAGCTTGCCGGAAACATCATGGAGGCGAACGGCGTTCCGCTCACCAAGTCACGCAACGACCGCACCGCAGCAGGATTCGCTATCAGTGAATGGCTCTATACGCCGCTGGCTGATGGCAAGCCACGGCTGCAGATTCACAAATCCGACTTCGCCGGTATCGGCTGTCCGATGCTCATCAAGACGCTTCCAGCCATGCGAATGGACCCGAAGAATCCAGGTCGGCTGGCCGATGGGAATGACCATTGGGTCATTGCACTTGGGTATTTCTGTATGGCTCCATCAAGCGCACCTCGCATCGTTACGCCTGTTGCCGGACCCACCCGTATTCAACAACTCATCCGACAGGCCGCGATGAGTCGTGGCATGGGACGCACTCGGCTGGGCCGTGAAAGCGTTCGAGTCCGATAGTCACCCGCTCCGGCGGGCTCACATCGCCCAACAAGACTATTGACTTACAAAATGTAAGAACGATAATCATTATATTATTTCGCGCATTCGACCACTTTCGAGTGAAGACACCTATGACTAATCACGTCGTCACAATCATTCAGGACGTGTTTCATCACAAGTTACTGATGGTGCGTGCCCTCGTGGTGGGTCTGGTGGGAGCGATTATCACGGGACAGCTTGTAATACTGCCTTTGATGGGCATATTCCTGCCTGACGGACTAAATGCGGGTGGATCCTTCTCGTGGCATCTATTCCTGACACGATGGGCACCCATTCACGGTGCTCATGGGGCGTTTACTGGCTGGCTGATCGCAAGGCTCCACCGAAGCGTTCGCGGAGCAGCATTGACTGTGTTCGTCGTGTTTGGACTTCCAGCCGTCCTACCGCGCTTATTTAGGTTGGCGCTTCGGCTAAGCCCGATGTTCTTTCCAATCTTGGCACAATCGTTTTGGCCAGTGGTCTGCTTGGTAGCAAGTGGCTTGATCTTTGTGAAGTCGGTCGCATCCAAGAACCCTACTCCGTCTTCCGCCCGGCTAAATCTCTAGCTCCTTCCTTCACCCTGCACTTCAGCAGGCCCGCCGCTATCCGGTCAGATAGCGCCTCAGGTAAGCCTTTGTCCGATCCAAATACCGCTACCGCAGTCGTTGCGTCCTTCGAAACCCTTCCGTCCGCAGTTGAGTCAACATCAACCGTTGAAGCCAGCACGAACGGCACTGGTGAGACCCCAAACACAAGCTCTCAATCCGAGCCAACGCTCGAAGACAACATCGCTGAAGCCCTCCGAGCCCTAGATGGAGACGAACAGCCCGAACCTGGGCGTGTTGAGACGGCTCCTGAATCTCAGTCTGAGACCGATGAGGACCGTTTCAATCGTGAGAACGAACTTGAGCCGGGATTCCACAGGAAGCGCGACAACCGTATTCCGCACAAACGTGTGACGGAGATGGTATCGAAGGCTCAAGCGAAGATCCTGAAAGAGTTGACCGGAGCCGAGCTGCCAGCAGGTATGACGCTTGAGGCTCATCTCGCGCAGCACAAGACGGCGTTTGCTGACACGACGACCAAGCTGAAGACTTACGAGAGTCGGATCGTCAACGTCGATAAGATCGAGAAGATCATGCAGGACGATCCTGCGCAGTATCTACAACTGCTCGCAGATACGTTCCCCGCTTACGCCCAATTGCTGAATGGCGGTGGCACTGCAGTTCGTCGTGAAGCTCCGGCACAGGATGAGATGCCACAGCCTGACTACGATCTGGGCAATGGCCAGTTCACCTACAGCGTCGAAGGGCTACAGAAGCGTGATGAGTGGCTAGCTCGACAGGTCGAAGCCCGCATCACGAAGCAGTTCGCTCCGCTGACACAGAAGTTGGAACAGGAGAAGCAAGCGCTTGCCGCACAGCAACTGATTGAGGTGAACATTCCTGCTGCGACCAAGCAGCTTCAGCGGATGGAAGCTTCACGGCCACTATTCAAGGAGCACAAACGGGAAATTCTTGCCAAGCTCCAGGCCGACCCGACCCTTGCTGTCGAGGACGCCTATTGGGATGTCGTGGGGGCGAAGCTCCAGACCGATCGGAACAAGATCCGGCAGGAGATCATCGAAGAACAGAAGCGTATTCCCCGCTCCACCTCCACAACGGCCAACGCTCCGACCCAAAAGGTTGAGGACGAGAACGATCTGAATGCGCGGATCGCCACAGCGATTAAAGGGCTGTAAAAGTGAGCGGTTTCACGCTCCTCATCCCACAGGAGCCGTTTCCGTCTAACTAACTCATATAGAGGAACTCCCCACGTTCCTCATTTGCGCTCCGATCTGCCGCGCACCATCGCCGTTGACGGTGCCCGATCAGAGCCACTTGGTTTCTCCCTCTTCGTGCGCTCCCAGGAGTAGCGTGTTCGACTCCCGAGCGAGAACCTCCCACACTCAGACACATTCGGAAGGGAACAGACGACGTGTCGTTTGCCCCTTCCGCCCGCCTTCTTGCGTTGGGCGCACCAAGCAAGGCTTCTGCTGGTAGGCCAACCGGCTCCTCCCTTACCTGACGGGTTAGTCAGAAATCCATCCTCGTATTTCTCTCAACCCGGCTGTCTCTCCGACAGCACTCAAAGGTAATCACAACAATGGCTGTTCTCTCTCAGCAGGTTTCTGCTGCTTACAACGAAGTTATCAAGGACCGCAACAAGCCCTTCAATCAGTGGGGCGAGAATGCCTTTCTCAAAGCGCTCGAAGAGAAGGGATTCATCGACCGTCGTGCGGGCGGCAATCAGATCGAGTTCACGCTCGACATTCAGGTGAACGCAGGTGCGGACATTCTCGCAGCGGACACCACGGCGGTTTCGACATCGGTCACGGATGTGCTCGGTGGAGCGGTTTACGACTGGCGTCCTATCGTCAGCCCGATCAACTGGACCATTCACGACGAAGCCAAGCTCGAAGGCGATGCGAACGCCAAGGTTCCCTTCCTCCGCTCGCTCGCGGAGAACGCAATCATGTCCCACGATCAGGTCATGGAGCAGGCGCTGTTCTCGACCTCCACGGACAGCTTCTTGGGTCTTCAGAACCTCGTTCCAACGACTGGCCAGCCGAATGCTGGTGGTATCGACGGCGCGTCAGCGGCTTACTGGCGCAACTATGCAGATACGTATCAGGCCGATGGCTCCGATATTCTCATCGCCTTCGGTCTGGCGTTCGATACGGCAGCCAAGGGCACGGGCGGATCGCAACCCACGATGGTCGTGAGCGGCATTGACACGAAGAACGTCTTCGAGTCGCAGCTCACCCCGAATCAACGTTACGAGGGCAAGACGGGCGTAGCGGGCTTCGAGATGCTCAAGGTGCGTAGCGCCGATTACGTCTACTCGATGCACGGCGGCACCAAGGCGTATTTCCTCAACCCGCGTGGCTTCAAGCTCGTGGTCAACAAGAACTACTTCCGCAAGCTGGAACCGGCTGAGCGGATGGTCTCGGCGGCGATGCGTCAGAAGCTGATCTTCTCGTCAGCACAGGCGTGCATCTCGGCTCCGAGCCGTCTCGCGGTTGTGTCGCAGGCGTAATCACTGACGTGTGAATAGGGGCGCTCGATTCGGGTGCCCTTATCGCGTCTCACATTTCAGGAGATTACGCACATGGCAGAACTTTCATTTCAACTCGCCGGGATTGTGGGCAATACCTCTTCAGTCCATGACTCGGCACTCAACACAGTCGGACAGGTTGCCTACAACCCCGCGACAGGTGACAAGTTCATCTACCTCAAGGGTGTGGCATCCACCGTCGCAACCGATTTCGTCACCTATGACGAATTGGGCGCAACCACGCGGCTCCTGACTGGTCAGGTTGGTCCTCTCGCCGTCGCAATGGCGGCTGTCGTGGCGAACAAATACGGCTGGTATCAGATCGGTGGATCGGCCCAGGCGAACACCGGCACGATTGCGGATAACGCGGCGCTCTACGCCACGGCAACCGCTGGCCGTGCAGACGATCTCCCGACCGTTGGTGGAGTGAATCAGCTCCAGGGCGTCACGGCTCGCTCAACCGTCACCGCAAACGTCTCAACGGTTCAACTCGACAACCCACGTATTGGTGTGGCGGCAGCACCCACCGTCGTGGAATACGCGGCTGATGGCGCGATTGCTGTCACACCGCACATGGCCGTGCTGTCCAAAGCCGGTGTGGGTGCGTATACCATCGCAGCCCCGTCGTATGACGGTGTGATCATCGACGTGGTGAATACCACATCTAACGCGCACGTCATTACTGGAACGAACCTGTTCTGGGCGGGCGTGACAGGTGGACCGTTCAACAAGGTCACGGCAACCGCGTTCCCTGGCGGCACAGCCCGCTTGCTTGGAATGGGTGGCTTGTGGCACGTCATGGGCGCTGGGGTAGGCGCACCAACCGTAGGCGACTAACACGTTGCTCTCTTGAGGTGAGTCATCCTGATTCACCTCTTCTCCTCTTCAACCTCCATTCGCAGCACTCGCCTCACATGCTGAGGACAAGGCTGTGATGCAACCAAGAAGGCCAACACACAATGGCAGCTCCTAGACCGTGGACGGTGGTCGTGACCCCGAACGCGGATACTCTCGTTCCCGTCAAAGCCGCAGTGGCCGGACGCACGCACGTCGTCACCAAGATCGTCTGGGCCATCGGCACTCACGTCAACGCGAAATACATGTCGGTGCAGGACTCGGCGGATACGCCGGTTGTGCTGGCGACGTTCCGTGACCTGACCAAAGCGGCAGGCGTGGAAGATTGCTTTGAAGTGAACTTCAGCGACCGTAACGATGGTGGCGGCTTCCCCTGCACCGCAGGCAAAGCCATCAACGTCGTCGGTGATGCCTCCAGCCACACGACCGGCAAGATGACCGTGCAGGGCTACACCATCTAAATTCCACCAGTTTGGCATTCATAGGACAGCGCACTACAGCCGGAAGTCCTCCCGCTTGAACGCGCGAATGTCAAGGAACAGTCGGGGGAGCGTGAAAGCGCTTCCCTTTCTGTTTTTCCGTCCAGTTCATTCCTTCGGTTTTCCGTTTAGGTGATCAGACAATGACAACGAAGAAGCAAGAGACTTCAGAAGACGCGACTCCCGCCATCGATATCGCCGCCATCGTCAATGCCGCCGTCACGGCTGCGCTCAATGCAAAGAGCGGTGCGGAGGATCTTGCCGCGACTCTGGGGGGTTCCATCAAGGACGCGATTGAAGCGGCGAATCCCCGTCCCATGACACCAGGGAAGCGCCGAGAGCTTGGATACGGTCGGACGCCGTTCGACGCGCCCAAGGGTAAGGTCAAGCGCCTCAACCACTACTTCTATCAGAACAAGTGTGAGCTGAGGATTCCCACGCTCTCCTTCGATGAGTGCGAGACGTTGAACCGGATTGCGGAGTTGCCGAACGGCAAATACTGCAACGGCTTCATCACGCTGGCAAAGGAAGAGAACGGCGATGGGCGGTTGAAGGTGTGGATCGGCTACCCCTACGAGACCGCTGATGACAAGCTCCGAGAGAAGAACATCGGAGCCAACTTCACGCAGTTCCTGAACGCGATTCTCCTTGATGCGAAGGCACAGAAGGCCGCACGACTGGCCATGATGAGAGCTGAAGTCGAAGAGGCGAATCAGGTAGAAGCAGCCGCGCTCGGTCAGTAAACCCGCACAACCGCACTTCCCCAACCTTTGGGTCATAAGGCCAGTTCCCGCGTATGTCGGGTCTGGCCTTTTTTTTTGTTTCTGTTTCCTATCCCGCCCATTTCCTCCATGAATGCTGAATCCGCACCAGACACCCGCTCCCCGTGGTTAAGCCGCATCGCTCGGTGCAAGTCACGTCGCCAAGAGCTGATTGCCGAGTGGCAGATCAACGTGGACTATCGCCGGGGCACGCCGTTCACGAGCGAGAGCAACGAAGACCGCATCAACGTCAATCTGGACTGGCCCCGCGTCAAGGCGAAAGCCACGAATCTGTTCAGTCAAGTCCCAGAGGTTCGGCTCTCCAGCGAAAACGACCAACTGTCCGACGCCACATCCGTGTTTGCGAAGCAGCTCAACAAGACGCTGACCAAGGCGAAGGTCGGCACGGCGGTTGATGAAGCGGTCCTGGACTGCATCAATGCCAGCGGTATCAGTGCCGTGGTCGTCAGCTACGAGCGCCGCACAGAGCCGAAGGACGTTCCAACCGTTGATGCCCTGACCGCTCAGACGCTTGTTGCGCAAGGCCAGCCCATCCCTACAGAGAGGGTGGATGTCACCACGGACGCCGCGTTTATCAATCGGCGTATCTCTCCTGCCGATCTCCTCTGGCCTGTCGATTTCACTGGTAGCGATTTTGACGACGCGCCCTGGATTGGCCGCTCGGGTGTCATGACATGGGCGGAAGCGAAGAGTGAGTTCAAGCTCAAGGATGAGGACAAGGAGAAGGTTGTCGGCACGGCGAAGACGGTAGACGGCACGCTGAAGACCGATCCCGATCCACAGTCAGCGGATTGCGATGTCGTTCACTTCGACGAGATTTTCTATTGGGCATATCGATTTGATCCAGACGAGAAGTCCTTCAAGCGCATCAAGCGTCTCGTCTTTGTCAGTGGCCTTGATGCGCCCGTTATCGAAGGTGATTGGGACGGACAGCGAATCGATAAAGAAACGGGCGCATATCTCGGAGCCTGTAGGTTTCCGATTCGTGTCCTGACACTGACCTATATCAGTGACGACTGCGTTCCGCCGTCAGACAGCGCCATTGGCCGGCCCCAGGTGTTGGAACTCATCAAGTCACGAACGCAGATGATCCTGCAGCGTGAGCGTTCAATCCCTATCCGGGGATTCGATGTCACCAAGGTTGACCCTGAGGTTCAGGTCAAGCTGATGGATGGCTCGTGGCAGGGGATGATCCCCATGAACGGCCCATTTGAGCGGGCTATCTGGGAAGTTGCCCGAGCCAACTACCCCGCTGAAGACGCCACGTTCGACCGCATCGCCAAGAACGACCTGGATGAAGTGTGGGCGACGAGCCCCAATCAGGGAGGCGCGTTCAACACGGGTGAGCGTTCCGCCTCTGAAGCTCGCATCGTTCAGCAGAACTTCCAAACACGCATCGGATATGAGCGTGGCAGGGTTGCCGCGTTCTTCCTCGGTATCGCAGAAGTCCAGGCAGGACTGTTGGCGTTATATGGCGACTTTGAGACGCCGGGATGGGACCGCACGAAGATCAATCAAGAGCTGGTCTTCTCTATCCTGCCCGATTCTACCGTTCTGCTCGATGTCAATCAGAAGATCGAACGCAAGATGGCCGTGCTGAACATGCTCGGCAAATCGGGCTTCATCAATCCTGAGCCATTGGTTCGGGATATCGCAGAGCTGGCAGGCGTCGATCCATCAGAACTGATGGTGAAGCCCACGCCTCCACCCGCCGAAGCACTCAACATCAGCATCCGCAATGCGGAGGATCTGAGAGATCCGCTGATGCTCGCGTTGCTCATGAAGACGGGTCAAGCCCCGTCACCGGATGAGCTGGAAGCGGCCAAGAAGCTGCTTCTCGCCTCGCAGTTTCCCCCTGCTCCAGAACCCCTGGCTGATCCGAACGCTCCTCCGATGGTTGAAGGTCAGCAAGCGCCTCCAGTCGGTCCCAACGGCAACCCGGAGGATTGGAACGTCATGAGCAAAATCACGAAGCGCGGGGATTACAACTAATGACCTGCGAACACTGTCAGCACGAACTGCAGATCGGGGAATACCCCTTTTGCCCGCACGGGTTCGCCACACTGAAAGTGGTTGGCGATGACATTCCTGGTGGCGTGCTGATCGAACACGGACTCTGCAACCCGGACGGTTCTCCTCGCCGCTACTACTCGAAGTCGGAGATGGCACGAGAAGCCGAGAAGCGTGGATTGGTGAACGTCGTCAGACACATCGACGGTTCACCGCATACCACCAGATGGGTTTAGTTAGCGTGCTTGCTTCGGTAGGTAACTGAATCTTGCCAACACGACAGCGCTGATGACCGCCATAAGCGGCCAGCGATGGGCGCTAGAGAACAACGTCCAGAACCAAAGAGCAGCCAGCCCAACCCACACACTGACTCCCGGAATTCTCCACATAGCGAGCGAATTGTAATACACCAGCGAAACCAGCCGCCATATGACTTTCACCGACATCCAAACCGAGATTCTTGACCGTCTGGGGTTGACCAGCACCGATGACACGACCCGCATTGGTCGCGCCATCAACCGCGTCTATCGCACCGTCACGTCTGCGCTCGGCATCAAACATGTGTCGAGGCGGACGACGGTCCAGGCAACGACGACGCTTGGTGTCAGTTCGCTGTCATTCACAGGTGCTGAAAAGGTTGTTGCGGTCTTCAATCGCAACGTCACACCTTACAAGCAACTTGAGGAAGTCACGGTCGATGAGCTGCGAGCGGAGCAACCGTTCTCCGCATCCGACACACCCACGAAGTATGCGGTTGAGTCGATAGCCGCCGATACCGTCACGGTGTTGCTGAACTGCACGCCGCAGACGGCGTTTGCGCTCTACGCCGATGTCTATGCGACGGGGGCAACGCTAAGCGGCAGCGATGAGCCCGCGTTCTCAGAGAGCTACCACGACATTCTGATTCATGGGGTGTTGGTGGATGAGTATCTGAAGCTCGAAAAGCCAGGTCTCTCCACAATCTCTGAGAAGCGCTATGACAAGCGGATGGGCGAGCTGCAGTTGTGGATCGCCGTATCCACGACGAAGCAGATACACCAGGGCAAGACCCGCCAGCTCAGGCCGGGAGCGAGTGCGGGCGGCTCGGGCAGTGCAACTAACGGGGCGCTGAGCTACACACAGACCGGATTGATCACGTTCGACCGCTCCGCTGCTGGTGACGTAGCCCCGTTTGCGGTTGACGCAGACGCAGACGCCGTTGTCACGAACCTCGATGCAGACAAACTCGATGGCCAGCACGGCAGTTACTACCGCGATGCGAGCAACCTGAACGCAGGCACGCTGCCCGATGCACGCTTCCCGGCAACCCTTCCGGCTGTCAGTGGCGCGAACCTCACGAATCTCGATGCCTCGGACTTAGCCTCGGGAACAGTTTCGGACGCCCGTCTCGCCACCACCATCGCGAGATTGGGAACCGCGAATACAGGAGGCCATCTCCTTTTCACTGACGCCACCTACGACATCGGTGCAAGTGGAGCGACCAGACCCAGAGACTTGTTTCTGAGTCGCAACGCGGTCATCGGCGGAACACTGGCGGTGACGGACGCGACCACGCTTGAACAAGTGGTCATGAATCCGGCCTCGGGGAGCCCGGATCAAGGGCTGGTCATTAACACCACGGGCTTGGCCAACGGGTCGAACGCGTTCTTCATGAATGCCCCCAGTGGATGGACCGGCAACCTGTTCAAGGGCAACTTGAACAACGCCGAAGTCTTCGCCATCACGGAAGCAGGCACTGCATTTTTTGCACGGGGCACCGCAACTCCCGCCGGTGGATCGGCCACAGCACGTATCGCTATTGGCTCCGCCGTATTCGGCGTCTATGTTGGGTCCGGCGTGCCAACGGTATCTGCGGCCAAAGGCAGTCTCTATCTGCGGTCGGACGGCACGACGACGAACAACCGCGCCTACATCAACACCGATGGTGCCACGACGTGGACGGCCATCGTAACAGCAGGCTAAAGGACACGCAGCGTGGATACCAACATCACCTTAAACGAATTCCTACTCCTCATCGGGGAGAAGGAAGTGCTGAACTTTCAGCTTAGGCGCGAGAACGCTCAGCTCAGACAGGCCTGCCAAGCGCTGATTGCTGAGTTGGACGCACTGAAGCAATCGCTAGCGAGCACCAACGGCGGCAAGTAGCACGCCTCTCGACCCGCACTACATCACCGCCCACCTTTGGGTTCTTCGCTGTTTCTGCTGATCACAACTCAATGGCTGATTTTTCTCTCCTAAACCTGCGTGGGGGTCTGAACGATACAGACCCCCCGACAGCGCTTCCCGACAACCAATGCACCGTTGCCACTAACGTGGAGTTCAACAAATCCACGCTGGGTGAGCGTCGGCTTGGCTGTGTGGATATTGATCTCCCGACCAGCATCACAGGCAACGCGAACATTCAGGCCATCACGTTCCTGCATCGGCATCTCCCCACGACCGATGAGACGGCGTCCGAGCTGTGGGTCATGGGACAGCACCTGACGACACAGAACGTTGTGCTGACCCGGAAGACAACGAGCTGGACGACAGCGACGTTCGATACCTCCAACAGCAACATCGATGTCACGTCAGCGAGAGGCTTTCAGGTTGCCGCGCAGACGCTGCACGGCAAACTCTTTCTTGCCTACAAGTCCACAGGAGCACAGAACCGGCTGCATGTTGTAGACGCTTCGGGCACCACGGTTCGCAGAGTCGGGCTGGCGGAGCCTGCCGCACCTACCGGGGCGAACACTGGCACACCTGGCATCGCCTTCACCGGAACCCGTTACTACCGCGTCCGCTACACCGTGCAGTCAGGTGGAGCCACACTGCGGCGTTCTGAACCGTCTGATGTGCTCACCTTCGCGCCATCGGGCACCGGCACGGCAGCACGAATCACCAAGCCTGCGTCTATCAGCGAGAGTGAAACGCATTGGGAGCTGGAAGCCAGTCTCGATAACAGCACTTTCTACGTCATCGCAACTACCGTGGTGGGCACCACCACCGTTGACGACTCGGGGGCGTTTTCAACGGGCTATGCCGCGTTTGTGCTCTCGGAAGACATCGGGGACTACTCGACCATTCACTCCGGTAAGTTCCTTAGTGCTGATGAGGACCGTCTCATAGTCGGTGGCAGTTGGGAAGACAACGAACTCGCTTCTCGTGTGAGCTGGACGCCGGTATACGGCGATCCGGGTGACGGCAATGACGAACGCATCCCGACAGATACGGACAACTATCTCGACCTCGATGGGTTCGAGGGAGGGCCACTCACCTACCTCTCGCGCCCCATCAATAGCTACATCTGGGCATTCAAGCGAAGCCACACGTATCGCCTAAACCGGACGAACAACCGCAGTCGAGCGTATGAAGCGGTGAACCTTTCAAAGTCCCTTGGTGCGCTCCCTGGCTCGGTCGTTGAGGGTGTGGACCAATACGGGATGCCCTGTCTCTACTTCCTTGACCCGGAGACCGGCCCCTGTCGCACTGGCGGGGCTCGCGTCATTCAGTCGGCATCACGCGACATTCTGAACACATGGCGAAGCGTCAACACGGATGCGATTGTGGTGAGTCGTGCAGTCTTCTATCCGGAGTCTCGACAGATTCATTGGTGGGCTGCGACGAACGATTCTGACTATCCGAATCTCAAGCTCGTGCTTCAGACGAATGAGACGCGAGAGACGGAGGATGGTGTGCGTAAGGGCTGGTCGTTGGCGACTGGAAAGATTTCCGAAGCTTACGCGGTCTGCATGTATGCCGACAATATCGATGGCAACATCGCGCGTTCACTCACACTCAAGCCGTTCATCGGTGTGTCGAGCAGCAACGGCTACGTCTTGCGATGCGACACCGGGAACGATGACAACGGCACCGCTTTCGCTGCACGTATCGTCACGAAGCCGTTCGTCCTTCGCGGAATCCTGAATAAGTTCGGCGTCTTGGCGTCTGCGCTGCTCGCAAAGGTTCATGCCACGGCGAATGTGAAGGTGACGCTGATACGCGATTTCGGCCTTGAAGAACCGAAGTTTGTTGAGACCGCCCTCTCAGCAGCAGCCTCGGAGACACAGGTTGTCAAACAGCTCCGCAATCTTGTTGGCTCGCAAATGTATGCGATGCAGATCGAATTTGAGGATGTCACCGTGCCATCTGGTCAGTGGGAGTTGAATCGCCTCGATATGCGGATCAGCGATCAGGAGCGGGCGTAAATCATGTTTGGATTGCGCTTTCGTGACGTTCTCCCTTCTGCCGTTGCCGATGAACTCGATGGTCTGACATCCGCGATGGGTCGATTCGCTGTCACCGAGCATCATGAGGACGGCACACATCGTGATGTGACCGCTGATAGCGTAACGCTCCAAGGCGCAGCAGTGGGCGAGATCGTCAGTCTCGCGCATGATGCGGCTCGGTATCAGACCAGTGGTGCGGGTGTCTGGACCGTCGCAGCGGGGGATCAGGTCTATCTACGCTTCTCTCGACTCGGACAGATCGTGTTCTTGCAGTTTTACTTCCAGACAACGGCACTCACCGTGTCTGCGGAAGACTTCCTGATCATCAACGTCCCCGAGCTGCACGCGATACCGACGCTCACTAGCCTGAGCAACCCCGCCTATCAGACGGGTGGCATCGGGGAGTGGAGCGACATCACAAACGGACGATCAGGCATCCTCTCCATCTCAGCGATAGCAGATAACTTCATCGGCACTCCCACGACTTCCATCTACCTGCAGCGATATGGCTCAAACGCCGGGTCGGCAGACTTCGCGCAGTGGTCCACCACGTCGGAACTGTGGCTTTCGGGCTCCATCACGTTTATGTGTCAGCCCGACAACATTCCCACTCCCTTCTACGGTAGTTAGTGATGCCTATCAACATCGATCCGGAACTCATCAACGAATTCGTGAAGCGGCAAATTGCCGAGCAGGATACACAGGCGCGGATGCAGACTCCGGCTGTTCCGGCCAGCGAAAAGAAGAATGGGTTGGGTCTCCTTGCCAAGCTGATCTATGCGGCAGGGCTTGGCGCGGATGTCGGCACGTCCATCTACGGGGAGAGCACCGGGGTGACGCATGAAGTGAACCCCCTGCTCAAGCCGCTCGACGGTATGAACCCGAAGCTGAAGTTCCCGCTGGCAGCCGGGGCGGAAGTGGGCGGCATCGCGCTGCTCAGCAAGCTCATCGGTAAGAAGCATCCCAAGATCATGAAAGCCATCGTCATGGGCACAGGCGCATCGCATGGTGCAGCGGCTGTGCGGAACATCGGTCAAATCAGGCAGGGACAAGCAGCGCTCGCTGCGCATCCGCCGTCCGCATCTTCTCAACCCCCTTCTCCAGGTATGGTCCAGCTCGAAGACGGCAGTTGGATCAACCCGGACTACTTCGGACGCTAACGGTCTCATGGAAACATTGGTCACTGCGCTCACGACTCTCTTCACAGCCGCCAACGCTCTCACGCCTCTCGCGCTCGTGGGATTGATGATCGGTGTGATCTACATCCAGATTTACAAACAGCCGAGCAAACAGGAACTTAGCGTGGTCAAAGACAACCATCTGCACGAGCTACCTGAAGTAGCCGCGAACATGCGGAAGGCAGCGGAGACGTTGCAACGGATGGAAGTGTCGCAGGAGCGCAACTTCGCCGTGATCATCTCGAAGCTCGAAGGACAGAAGTAATGGCTTACGACAACTATCTCGACGCGTCCGCAAATCCCTACGTGTATGGGCAGGATGAATTCTGGCGCGATGATGAGGAGCTGAAACGCTTCGATCAGTCCGCCAATCCGACGCAAGCGGCGAAACAGGAAAGCGGGGGCTTCACGGCTGCCCCACCGCCCTCCTCGTCTCCCGCGACACAGGCATGGACGCGACAGAACGTCAACGAGACGTTGCAGCGTTACGGAGCACCAACCCAAGAGAACCTTGTGAAAGCCGTGGCCGAGAATCCGTGGCTCGGCAAGGTAGCGGGCAACGGTCGCATTCAGGATACGCAGGCAGGTGGATCGGGTGAGACATGGGATGTCATTGCGAATCTCATGGACCCAACCCAAGCGAAGCACTGGCAGACGCTGACCGGTCACACCGCTGCGGCCAAAGCAGCGGCTGCGGCGAAAGCGGGCATCAGCTCAGCAGGCGCGACTTCAGGCTCTAAGTCGTCTTCTGCTGCTCAGTCAGTGGTTCAACCGATTACGGGCGGCAGCACGCTGTCCATCGATGAGCAGCGAAGGAAGACGGAGGATGAAGCGCTCCGTCAGCAGCTCATCACTCAGCTTTCGCAGCGGGCTCAGCAGGGTCTAGCGATTGACCGCAACGATCCCAATATTCGTGTCCAGGCAGACGCGTATGCGGCCAACGAAGAGCGGGCGCGACGGAACTATCTGGCTGACATTGCTGAACAAGCGGGACCACTCGCCAACCTTCGTGGTGAACAGCGACTTGCAGCGGAGCGTGTGGGACAGCGAACCGGAACATTTGAAGCCGAACTCGTGGGACGTGAGCTAACAGCGAAGCGTGCAGAGATTGCCGATGCACTCGAATCCATGCGCGGGATGCTAACGACGGGTCAGGAAATGACGCTGAGGAAGGAACTCGCGTTGATGGATGACGCCATCAAGCGTCTGCAGATCAAGAACCAGTCTACGCAGTTCGGTCAGAACCTCTCTGAGCAGGCACGTCAGTTTAACGCGGATCTCGAGTTCAAGAATCGTCAGCTCGCAGAACAGAGCAAGCAAGCGGCGAATCAGCTTGGATTCAACTACGACAGTTTCGATTGGGTTCGTTCGCCATTGAATCCGGCGAACATGCCACAGAGCTAACCGATGACTGACACATCTATCAACGATTTCAATCTCAAGATTCGGCTGACGCCTTGGTATCAGGAGTGGTTCGCTCAGCGCGGACTGAACCCGAATCAGGTGAAACTCAATGACCGGCAGCGAGAAGAACTCAAGCAACTCGTCGTTGCCAACACTGAGGAGTTTCGACGGAACGGGATGCCGGGGGATATGAAGATCGACCCTGCAGGCAACCTGAATGAAAAGGGCGGATGGGCGGGACTGCCTACGGGCGTCAAGCTTGCCATCATTGCTGGTGCCACCTTAGCGACCGCTGGTGCTGCAGGTGCCTTCTCTGCAGGCACTGCACCTATCACGACGATTGGTTCTACTCCCCTGTCCACGAGCGTGGCAGGCTATGGTGTGGTTCCTTCGCTCGCGGGCTCGACTGCAGCGGGAGCGGGTTCGATGGCTGCTGGAGCAGGAACGGCGGCTGCAACGACAGCGGCGAGCGGTGGAGCCTTCACGACGATGGCTAACGCGCTGAAGAACCCCGCTACCCGAACGGTGCTCTCCGGCGTGGGTCGGATGGTCAGTGGTGCAGGCGATGCCGCTGCTGCCAATCGTGGCACGGAGATCGAAGCGCAACTCGCGCACGATAGGCTGACACTCGATGCGGAGCGTGAGGGCCGTTCGCGTCAATCCGACGCCTACCGCAAAGCGATGCTTGGGCAGCTCGCATCGAGCTATCAGCCCTCTAACCGTCCCGTAGGTTCCGAAGGTCGCAACCCACAAGGGTTCATCACGCCTGAAGCACGAGCGGCAGGCGAATTCCTCTACTCACAGGGCATGGATCAACTGAAGCACGGTGACACACCGTCTATCACGCCGTTTGACAGGCTTGCGACTCAGCCGGGACGACTTGAGCGGTTCTCGGCCTACGCCGGGCCAGCGCTCTCTATGTTCGATCTACTCGCAGAAGCAAGGAAGCGATAACGATGGCTCTCAGATTTCATAATCCTGGCAGCGCAGCAGTCGATGAACTGACGAAGTTCTTGGCTGAACGCAAGGCTGAGCAACAGCGCGAGTTCATCAACCGCATCACGATGCAGGAGCAAGCGCGAGCTGACGCATCGAGTAAGCGTGCAGACCAGCAGATGGCACTGCAGCAGGACCAGTTCAACGCGGGTCTCGCCGACAAAATTTACGATGACCTGATGCCTAATGATGTCCTCAACCCAGAGAGTGCTGCTCTGCTCAAGAAGTATGGACGTGGTGGAGGGTTGAAGGATTCAGGCACAGGTATTGCGGCTGAAGCGCGGTTCACACCCGATGAAGTGGATGTGAATACCTCTGGCAATCTGACACCAGAGCAAATGGCCGACCTCGACAAGGCGCTGACCGGTAGCGTCGATGACCTGAAGTCCACACAGACCAAATCGACCATCGTTCCCGGTGTCATCTTCTCGGAACGTGGTGGACCGAAGTGGGCGGCTGCGAGACAGACTGCCCAAGAGCGGGCAACTGCGGCGGGCGTATCAGCAACAGCGCGGGCTGAAGAAAAGGAACGGGATCGTGTTGCTGCGAAAGAACGTGCCGACGATAGAAACGCCATTACGATGGCGATTGCTCAGTTGAGCAAATCGAATGATGCGACTTCGCGTGAACTCGCCAACCAGCTCAAGCAGCTCCAGATCGACGCAGAGCGCACCAAGCAGGACACCGCTGCATCAGAGCGCAATAAGACGTTGGACGCTGCGAAGTCGTCTACCCAGACAGCTTACGACCTGACGAATCGATTGCTTGACCCGAACGACGTGGGAGCCGACATCGGTGCCGCGACTGGTGCGTATGAGATGCGAGGGTTCACACAGGGCGCACAGGACTTCAACGCGGTTCGTGAGCAGTTGGTCGCAGCCCTGGCGCTGCCGAATCTCGGGATGCTCAAAGGTCCAATGTCTGACAAGGATGTGGTCTTCGTGAAGCAGCTCGCTACACGGCTGGCGAATACACGGATGTCAGAACCGGAGACGGTCACAGCGATCCGTGAGGCTCAGCAGTTCCTGGAGAACAAGGGAGCGGTCAGACCGGAGGCAGCAAGTCCGACTCCTCCGCCTGCAACAGCAACAACACCACCGTCGCCTGCTCCTAACGACTACCGCACGAAATACGGATACTAACCATGCCTCTTGATGAACAGCGTCGTTCACAGCTCGACGGAATCGTCCAGAAGATGGTTGCCAACGGGGAGCCAGATGACGCGATTCAGTTCGTGGTGGGCGACTTCAAATCGAAATATGAAGCCCCGATGTCTTCGGCTACAGCATCGTCTCCTGACCAACAGCGACAGGACATCGCAACTGAGTCGGGGTCTGGTCCTATCGGGGATCTGGCTGCTGGCTTCGGCAAAGGCGCGTTGAAGACCGCCGTGGGTCTTGGTGAGCTGGTTCACATGATTCCCGGTGTCTCTCGTGCTGTCGATGCGATGTATGGACAGCCGGGGCTCTCGGCTCAAGCATTTCCAGCAGCGCAGAAGAAATTGGAAGCGTCGAACCCTGCACAGCAAGCGGGGATGCACTTGGAGACAGCGGCGGAAATGCTGGCTCCCGGTCCTGCTGTTGTCAGAGGGGCGAAGGCTGTTCCCGGAGTGGTTGCTCGTGCGGCGGGAATCAGCAAGACCCGCGCTGCAGCGAATCTCGCCAGTGCCGCCGATGCCGCTAAGAATGTCGTCATCAATGCGGAAGTGCCCGGACAACACGCACTGCGAATCATCCAGCTCGGTGAGACGGGCAACTACGTTCCTGCTGTGGTTCGGAGGTTCGCACAACGTGTGACCGATCCGAACAAAATGGCACTCACGTTCGAGGAGGCACGCGATTACGCCTCAACGATCTCCAAGCTCTCAGCCAACGAATTTGGCAAACTTGCTCCTGTGGTGCAGCGTGAAGTGGGCGCGATGCGACAAGCGCTCCAAACGGCGCTCACCGAAGCTGCGGGCACGGTTGGCAAAGCTGGCGACTACACGAAGGGGATGCGGGAATACGCTCGTGCGACAAAGGCACGGAACCTCGCATCTGACCTGACGCCATCGTTACCAACGGTGGTCAAGGCTGCGGGTGGAGGCTGGATCCTGAATCATCTCGCACAGGCAATCGGCGGACGATAGATGTCCGCCGTCCCTGACCTCCGTTCAGTGTGAGTCGATCTCGGGAAGGCGGTTCATCACGCCGAAAATGCCGTCCGCGGATTTCTTCAATTCCATAACGATTCCTTCGTTACCTGGGCCCTTGGCCTCCAACGCTTTCCGAGCGTCATCAATCAGCCTGAGACACCAAGCGACATGTTCTCGCTCTCGGTCTGTGATTTTGAAAGTCTTTTCTTTTTCCATACGGTCAATCTAATCAAAGATTCGGCGCACCCCTCAAACCTATCCAAGAAACGACCGGCCCAACAGTCCATACGGGGTGTCCGGGCTCGACTACGATGTGATTCCAGAGAGCGAAGGCAATCGGCGCTAGGCAATCGGGGATGGGGCTTTCGAAGCTTCATCCCTTTTTTCTTTTCAGTGAAGATTTCCGACGACCGTTGCCGATCCACTCTTTGATCACAATGACGAGCATGATCAGCGCCATGATACCTATCGGACCAACCAGCGCGAACAGCGCGCCCACAAGGATGATGGCACCGACCACAAGAGCGAACAGGACGGGCGGCACGAGGTCGTGCCAAAACGGTTCATTCGGTGGCCTTGGGTATGGCGGAATAGACATCTAAAGATCCCTTTCGCCTCGTGCCTATCCTAAGCGCTTTTTGAGGAATGTTTGATCGGCAGAAACGCATTAGCGCCCGTCTAAGGGGCTGATCGGTCTGGGGAGAGGCACGGCGAGCCTGAAGCACCGATCACACTCGCCTGAGCCACGGCAGGCCGATCATCAGCGGTTCTGGATGACTATGGCGTCCTGCGTTCTGGCGGTTCGCCCTTGAAATAGACGACCAACGCCAGCAGAGCGATCATCCCGACGAAGAAAACGATCCCCGATAATCCCGGAAGGCTTCGAACTCCAGTCGTCAGACAGGTGATCCAACCGATCAGAAAGAGCCAGCCCTGTAGATTCTCAGGCGGTCCACAGCCGAATCGCTTTCTGGAAAACCAGTAGTCGTGGCTCATGGAAGCAGCTATTTCGGCTTCATCAACTCAAGTTCCTTACGTATCAGCCGTCCGCACAGATACCTCAACTCGTGCAAAAGCCGCCACTCCTTCTCGTTGAGTGAGTTCTTACCACTATGCACGATACGACTTCGTGTCTCATAGATTTCATCGAACTTGTCTAGCAGTTCTACTCGTTCCGCATGATTCTCAGCAAGCATGTAAGCACATCGATTCGCTAGTAGCTGACCCAGACCGATCTGCTCTGAGATAGCCTTGTCGCCCAACAGAATCTCAAGTGCTACCGTCGCTTGGACAAACTGCAACAAGTTATCCGTCCCCGCGTGGCTATCGAAATACCACTGCCCGGATTGACGTAACGTCGCACATTCTTTCGCCTCACCAAACGCCGGTTTCACTGAATTTATGATGTGTGCAATAAACGCTTCGTGAACTCGGTCTCCCTCCATTGCCGGAAGAATCCATTGAAGGGACTTGACTAGATCCGCATAGTCTGCGGAGCCCGTGTGGCGTTCCAGGGGCTCCCATTCATCGCCTTCTGCTAGATAGACGTGCAAGGGAGCTGCCGCAAGAAATGACGTTCCATAGGAGTATTCTGATGAGGGCGGGCCCTCTTTCTTTATCTCGACCGTGGCTGAGGCACGCATCAGCCCCCCAAACGAGCGCAATAGCAGCCATGTTTTCTCCACAAGCGGTGTCGAAAAGTAGTCCGCCACGAAGCCTTCTGCTCGATGAACAAAATAGAGAGTGTCCGCCTTCCATGTCCCGGGCTTGAGTGCCTTTTGTGCGTTCCCTCCCTCTAGTGACGCCAAAATCAGATCGCGCAAGTTGTAGTCATCACGCGTGCGAAACTTTGCAGAGAACTCAGGTCCGGCTTCAATCACAGATATGCTCGGCGTGATTACGTATTCCTTGTCTCGCGGTTGGTCATTGGGAATTGACGACTTCAAACCTAACGAAAAGATAAACGTGTATTGCCACGGGAGTGTCTGGAAGGCGTCTACTACTGTCGAAGCCACTTCGCGGGCATCTTGAAACCCGGCTAACTCTATAAGGGGTCTCGTCGCAGCGTTCTCGTTATACTTTAGCTTTGCATTCAGCGCTTTTGATAGGTGGCTAACCGCGAACGCCGTGAATGGGCGCTCGTATACACATTCGGCCAAGCTCTTCCTGATTTCTGTCGGCAGAGCTTCGTCAGCCGGTGAAAAGAGCGTCCACGCGGACGGCTCAAGGAACACGTTCTTCGCAACGACTACTTGAGACACCGCGCTGACCGCGATACTAATCAGGCGATCACGGCAATACGGATGTAAATTCATCGTTCGGCATGACACTGACAGCGCTTCATTGTTCTCAGGCGCGACGACGAGCACGCCGTGGGCGCAACGAAGCGCGAGGCGGTTTCGGACGGGCTGATCCAACAGTCCATTCATACGCGCACAACGTGCAGCGCCAGTGCATCACCAGGGCTCCGCGCTCGCGGGTCACCTTAGCGACACTAATCCAGACGGAGCTGGCAGCACATTCGGGACAAGGGGTCTTCACGGGTTCCCTACTATTTTATTCTGCCGGAGGCGAAACCAGATTGGCCCACTTTGGCGATCTGTTGGCCCACTCATGCCACATTAGACCAATAAAAACGGGCTCATTGTGCAACCTCTACTGGTCTCAGGAGCTAGTGGGAGCAATCCCATCGGGGTTCAAATCCCCGCTTCCGCACCAACCTTCGCTCATGTAACCATGGTTTTCCGCAATGATCTCGTTGCAGACGTCAATGCACTCGCCACAAATGAATGCCGTCGCGCCGGCGATGAGCTTGTTGGCTTGCACAGGATGACTCACTCATGTGGAATGAGGGTGAGCCGATATTCCGGATAATGCCCCCGCCGAAGAAGCCACTGCAACTTATCGTGCGCCGTGGTGCGCTGCGCCGATTCCACAAACTCAAGGAGCAGACCGCCAGCCTCCCGGTGAGTGTGATGTGGGACCGCAGAGAACACGATAGACGCGCTGAGACTGGCCAGGTCACCACGAAACGCCGAGCCAAAGACCGACGTCAGAAGGCCCCGTTTACGTGGGACGTAAGTGATTTCGTCGTTGTTGCAAAGCCCACAAAGCGCAGGAAACGCCGCTAATCAACGCTACCCCAGCGATTGTTCACTTCGAAGTGAGTGACGTCAAACCGTCCGGCGCGAGCAACGTTGCTCGATCGGACGCGATCCGCTAACGCGCTGGAGGAGGCCCGCCGACAAATTTCATTCCTGGCGGCAAACTCGGGAGCTCCGACGTCAGCGAAGAATCGTAGAGCCACAGCGCCACGAAAACCATCACCACAGCCGTCAGGCCGGCGCTCAGCGCGTAGATCGGGTGCATTCGTGCGCCTTGCATGGCTCGCTTGATGGTTTCAACGTCGCCAAACTGCTTACGAGCCAACTCCATAGCGTCCTCCTCACTCATGCCCGCGAGCATGTGGTTATCAGCACGCATTCTCAGGTGAAAACCCACCTCATCATCGATGTCCGCATCGTGAGATCGGGAATCGAACAGGTTCTTCAACCAGCGACACACGGCCATCTCATGCATGTTTCATGACTCTGGCTACCGCCTTCACATGCCTCGCCCACTTTCGCTCCAATAACCGCAGCTGCCGTTGCCCTACGCTAGTAATCGCGTAGTACCTTGCGCGCCTGTTATTTTCAGATACCCCCCATTGCGATCGGATCCATCCAGCATCTTCCATGCGATGCAGGGCTGGATAGAGCGAGCCTTCTTCGACGCGCAGTACATCTTCAGAGAGTTGTTGGATGCGCTCGGTGATCGTGTAGCCATGCAGCCGCTCTCCCGCTGAACGCAGGATGCGCAATACCAGAAGGTCCAAGGTGCCCTGAAGCTGATCGGGTTGTCTTCCCATAGTTGTCTATGGGTAGTATGGCGAACGGCCCTCTCTCCTGTCAATGTGTTTGAGGGCTATCGGAACAGGACGGCGCCCGCCGCGTCAAGCGCGATCAGTACTGAAACGACAAGGCGCGGGCAATGTCGCACGTCGCCGGCAGGTTCGCTTCTTTCGGCGGCACGTTGCCCATATAGCAGCCGGGGATAAGGTAAAACGTCGCCGGCTGCTTCGCCGCAGGCGGCGCGTTCACGGCGGCATCGGGCGCAGGCCGCGGCGCGGGCCTGATCGGCGTCAGGATGTGCCGAAAGGTCGCCGATTGTCCGCGCGTGAGATTGACGTCGAAGCTCACCGGCTGGTAGTCGCGCTCGAGGATCTCGATCCGGTGGGGACCCGGCTCGAGCACCGCACCGCCATCCTCGTATCGAAAGTCTTGCGGAATGCCGATGTAATAGCCGTCCGCGAATATCTGCGCCGTTGCTGGATGAACATCGAGAATGAGCCGCGCAGGCGACAGCTGCTCGACCATCACAGGCTCGCGCGCCGCCTCATAGACCACTTCGCGCTCGACCACCACCGGCAAGGCATATGGAACGAACACGACGTTCGCGCCGTCTGGCGAACGTCGATGGCGTGGTCCGTAGTCTCCGTCCCTGTGGCCCGTTCGCTGTGGCTCGAGATCGGGAAACGACCGAAAACCAGGATTGAGCGTGGAGCGAAAACCAGGATTGAGTGGAGAGACAAACCCGGGATTGAGCGGGGAGAGAAAACCGGGATTGAGCCGATCGGCCTGAGGACGCTCATCACGCCAGCGTCCGCGCGCCGGTTCAGCGCCACTCGACGTGTTGCGGCGCTCGCGGCCCGCGCGCGACTCCGCGGCGTCATCCGACTTCTCCTCGCGCGGTGACGGCGTTCCTGTCTCCCCGCGCGGTTCGGCACGACGGTCGGTCTGCCTCGCCGGCGCCGCCTGAACGGCTTCCTCCCGCGGTACTGCGGTTCGCCCCGTCGCCGATCGCTCCGAACGGTGGCGCTCCTGCCCCACGGCGTACGCAGGCACTGCCATCAGGATCACGACGCCGAGAATGAAACCGCGCATGGGAACCCTCACTACCTGGGCTGGCAGGCTGGCAGGCCTGGATCAAGCATACTCCCAGTTCGTCTACGAGGACGCTCAGAAACTATTCCGAGGCAGGACCGATACCCAGCAGATTCATCAGCATCATCACCTCGTCGTCGATCCGTCCGACGAGAGTGTGCCCTTCAGCAGTGTTCGAATCGGTTTGTGCCAAGTCCCGAACGAGATGCCTGATCCGATCGATATGAGCGGCCGCGAGTGGATCCACTGATTCGACCAGCTCCGTATCCGCTGTCCTGGCATCGTTGCGCAGTCCCGAGACGATGTACTCGCGAGCTTCATCCAGCCCCATGCCGTAGGCGAAAAGGCTTGCAGCAGCGACTGGATCGTTTTCGCGCAACAAGGCCAGCAAGAGATGCTCGGGTTCGATGGTTTGTTGAAGAAGGCGGTCGGCTTCCTCAGCGGCAAACTCAAGTACGCGCTTCGTCGCCGCAGCAAATGGGATCTCGACCGACGTCGGAAATCTTGCGCCGCGCGTGACGCGCTGTTCGATGTTCAACCGCAGCTCTGCGGGCGGAATACCCAGGCTCGCAAAGAGTTGGTCTGTCCGTTTTGAGTCGCGCAGCAATCCCAATAGCACATGCGCGGGATCGATTGTCTCGCCACCGAGTGCGCTCAGCTCGTATCGAGCAAAGAAGAGGACCCGGCGCGCACGTTCGCTATAGCGCTCGAACATCTTTTGCACTAATGGTTCCCCAAACCGCGTTCACGTGCAACGTCGAAGCACCTGATCGACAAGCGTCGCAGCAATTTGCATCTCATCCTGCATTCCACAATGAGCGCCACGTGCGCCGGCCGCGCGCAACTGTCGGCCAATTGCTCGTATGATGGGCGCCAGTGTCGAACCGCTTTTTGTGGAAATCGGTGCTGTTCGGCGCGGCGCTGTCTCTGGCCGGTGCAGGATCCATCGTCGCTCGCCGCCTGACGATCGGTTCGCCCGAAGGCGGCTGGTCCTATCCGTATGTAAACACCGCCGACAGTGGCACGTCGCGAGTGCTCATCCTCTCGTGCCTGTTGGTTTGCGCAGGCCTGGCGGCGTCATGGCGGCTGCTCAAACGGTTTGACGAAGACAGCGAACATGCCGTTGCTGCTCCGATTCAGTGGGCGCTGATCCTGGGGTGGTGTCTTCTCGCGCTTCCCGTTCAGGGGTTGCTTCGCTCGACCACACCCCACTCGCTCGGCGCCATCGTCGCGAGCGATACTGCGAACTCCTTTTATAGCGTGGCAGTCAGCACTAACGCGCGGTCAATCCTCAGCGGCTTCGAGCGCCGGCGTCACACGTGGCCTCTCCACGCGCACAGCAATCTCCCCGGCAAGCTGCTGCTCGTCCGGGCGGTAACGCGTGTGTCGACGCAGCCAGAAATTGTGGCGTGGCTCATCATCGCGATGTCGAATCTCGGTGCCCTGCTGCTGTACTTCTTCATCCGCGATGCGTCGAACGACAGATTCCTTGCAGGTCTCAGCGCCATCCTGTACCTCTTCACGCCGGCGAAGCTTTTTTTCGTCCCGCTGCTCAACACGGTGACTCCGGTCGTGGTGCTGATCTGCGCGTGCTTGATGATTCGATGGCTGAACACCAACCGACTGATCTATCCCGTCGCGCTCGGCGTCGCGGTCTATGGGCTGGTCCTGTTCGAGCCTACGGCGTTGGTTGTTGGAGTGTTGCTCGCAGTTCTGCTATTTCACAGAGTTGTGAGCGGGCGGTTCCCACCGCACACTGCCGTTCTTCATATCGGCGCCGCGCTCTTGTCATTCGGGGCCATCTATGCCGCCATGGTCGGCTGGTTCGACTTCGATCTGTTCCGCTCATTCGCGGCGGTCGCTCATGACGCGGCGGAGTTCAACTTGAAGAGCGGCCGCCCGTACGCGGTCTGGGTGTGGCAAAACCTCTTCGACATTGCGTTTGGGTTGGGGTGGTGTCAGACGGTCTTGTTCGCCGCCGCGCTGGCCGATGGCGTGGCTCGCTGGCCCTCGCGCTGGAGGCTGGCCGATGCGCCCCCGATCGTGCTCATCGGCGTCTCGGTTCTCGCAATGGTGGGTGTCGCCGACGCGATTGGCGTGAACCGCGGCGAGGTCACTCGCCTCTGGATATTTCTGGCGTGCCTGGCTCAGATTCCTGCCGCGTATGTCTGCCGCCGCCTGGGGAGCGCGTTGGCGTTCGGCCTGGTGATTCTGGCGACGCTCGTCCAGGCCGTACTCGGCACGGCGATGATCGCCTTCGTCGCACCTTAGCTCGGTTGCGACGGATGGCGTGTGACGCCCCGCCACGAGTGCGGGATGTCACACGCCAGAGTACTGGCTACATCTCCGAGCCGTCGTCCATCCGCTCGCTGAGCACGCGAGCGACGACGGCGCGCCTGATCGCGCGCTTCACGACGGCACGTTTCACGGCGCGCCGCCTCAGGGCCTTCTTGGCGACGCGCTTTTTCACAGCGCGCTTCACAGCGCGCTTCTTGACGGCGCGCTTCACCGCCCGCTTCTTCACCGCGCGTCTCGCCGCTGCTCTCTTAACTGCCTTCTTTGCCATCTTCCCTCCACTTAGGACGCGGCCGATCCGCGCGCTCGAAGCTGACTGATGACCCGTCACATCATGTGCGGCCATCGTGTCGGGTCGGCGCAAGTGTAGAACGTGTGTCGCACCGCTACAACAACTTTGACGTCTGCGCGTCGCATCGCGCAGCTCTCGCGGGCCTCACGGATGCGAACGGATTCTCAAACCGTCGACACGCGAAAGCACATCGGGCGCGACTCACAGCATTTCGTGATCGACGGGAGTCGCATCACGCGCCAGGCTCGTTGGCGTTGGGGGTGGCGCACAACTACCGAGGCCGCCAGTCGAATGCAAGGAGGAGCGTGCGCTGAGTCGGGCTCGCATTGTCGTCGGACAGCAGGTAGAACCGGTACCCGCCATCCGAACGCTGCTCGGCGCCAAGGCCTTCAAAATTATCGACAGTCAGCGGCGCCGTCAGGTCCATTTCCGCAACGATCTTTCCCGCGCCGACGATCCGCAGCGACACGCGTACGCCGCGCACCTCATCATACGCACGCAGCAGGTACGCGGACTGCCCTCGTGCCAATCGTCGCATGGCAACCAGGCCGAACTCGGCCGGTTTTTCGACGCTCGGACCTTGGATGCAGGCCGCCGCCGCACGGCAACTCCACGTGCTGCCGCTCTCCTCGGCGCCCACGAGATAGGCATCCTCACCGGCTTCGGGATCCGCGGCAAGCGCCTCCATGCCGGCGTTAGGAGGAAACGCCTCTGCGGGTGCAGACACACGGCGCGGCGCACCGCCTCCGGCCGGGTACAGCAGGATTCGATGCCGTCGCTCGAAGCTCACGAGACGATCGCCGCCAGGCATCAGGGCGAGCCCCTCGGCATCGACATCGGTCTTGTCGGACGGCAGCGTGCCATCTTCGTCACGCAGCCGTGTAATTCGAGCATCGGCGAGGCCAGCCAGCCGGCCGGCTGCGTCGAATATCAATCGCGCCTCGAGCAGGATGCCGAGATCTCCGACCGCGATCAGCCGGTCCGTCCCGGCGATTTCGAGATCGGAGAGGCCGTGCAGCTGTTCCGTATCACGGGCGCTAATCGCAACACCGCCGGCATAGCGGAAGTCGCCAACCGCGGTTTGCGAAGCATCCTGAGGATTCAATAGAACGGAAGTGTTCTCAACATCGACGGCTGTGGAGTCGACCTCACCGGGACGCGACTGCTGCGCCAGTCCGACAGCGACGACGCCGAGCGTGAACAGGCAGACAAGTCCTACAGAATTCAGCCGGAACCCACTCGCCCACCTGACCGATACTTTGCCGAGCGGCATGGTTGATACGTTATAGGAGATGCGTTTGAAACGCATACGCGATGCGCGTGTGCGACTAGACCGTCGAGCGCTCGTCGCCTCTCATGGAAGCGACTGAAGCCCCTTGCGCCAGAAGTAGACCGCGAAGGCCAGACTGATGACGCCGAACCAGATCTCCCACCAGACAGGACCGTTCGCCCATTCTCCGGCGACGAAAGACCAGTTGTTCTTCTTGATCTCGTAGCCGACGCTGCCAGCGACGAGAAACACCGTGCCGAATGCCGTTGTACTAAACGCTGCCGACAGGGGCGTCGTCCGCTGCATAGACGTACAGTCTGCCCCTGCTGGCACTTCCAATCAAGACAGCTGCCTCGGCCCGCGCCTGTCCAACCCACGTGGAATAGCGCGCAAGCCCTTCCCTCTGATATGCCAAACCGCACCCGCCGATAACGATCGTACGGAGGTTGAAGTGCAATTGACTGCACGTGTTTTCCTGGCCATTGTTTTACTGAATGCCTCGCCGCTCATGGGGCAGACGAAACCTGCGGCGCCGTCTCTTGAAGCGGCAGAGGCCGCGCTGGTCAAAGCGCTCGCCATTCCAGATCGTGACGCCTTTCGGCAGTTCCTCGCGCCAGACACGGTGTTCCTCTTTCCGGTTGAAGCACGCGGTCCGGAGGCGATCGTCGAGAAATGGCTCCCGTTCCTGCTCGATCCGGCGTTGACGCTCGCACTGACGATTGAAACCTCTACGACAGCGCAGTCCGGAGAGATCGGGCAGACGACAGCCGCGTTTGCCATCAAGGGGCGCACGAATACCGGCATGCGCACGACGCCGGCGGGAAGTTTTTCGATTGCCTGGCGGTTGATCGACGGCCAGTGGAAGATCGGGAACTTGAGCGGCGCGGGCAAGGGAGGCGTCAAGCTCGCGCGACAGGGCGGCGTGGGAGGGTTCCGCTTCGGCATGTCGCGGGCCGAAGTGAGTCGCGTTCCCGATTGCCAGCCGTATACAAATGTCTCGAGCACCGGCGGCATCGAATGCCCGAACTATCTCTTCAACGGCCGGAAGATGAACATCTCGTTTCTTTTCAACGGCGACGCGCTACGACGGATCCAGCTGTGGTTCTACAACGGGGAATCGGAAACGGAAGCACGAGAAGCCATCGGGTTCGTCATCGATCATCTGAGGAAGGTCGGCGGGGGCGCACGCGTCAACGGCCTTCCCGAATTGGAAGTGACGCCTGATGCGGTGATGAAGCTCCTCAACGGCGGACAGCTCCGGCCTGGCGCCGTCATACAGGTCGAGATCTCTACTCCGACCACCTCCGAACCTGAAGCGTGGTTTGCGCGGGTGGGAAAGCATCAATTCGGATATCCCGTGATGGTGTTCGCGGACTCGCGCTAGGCCATGTGGAAGCAGGATTCACGCGGCAACGACGCAGCCGTAGTAGAAAAACTTTCCGCTCGAGCGCACGTCTCCTTGCCAACCAAGGTCCGTGAGCCTGGCCTGCAGCTGTTCGGGTCGATGGAACACTTTCACGATCTCGAATTCGCGTCCGTCATTCAGCTTCCGGCGCACCACACCTGAGTCGTCGAGCTCATGATGATCGTTCGCTGTCGACGTCTGTTCCAGAAGGCTGTCCACAAAGAACGCGCGTCCCCCCGGCTTGAGGAGTGATTTGACGGTGCGCCAGAATCCGTCGAACTTCGCGGGCGGCACGTGCGACAGCCAGAAAGCAAAGAACACGGCATCGAATTGTGTTCGTGGCGCGAAGGCGAACAGGTCGACGATTTCGTACTGCACATTCGCGGAACGGACTCTGTTTCGATTGATGGCGATGACTTCAGGCGACGCATCCACCGCATAGACGTGGCGGTTTTCCCGTGCGAGCTGCTCGGTCCACAGCCCAGTACCGCAGGCCAGCTCGACGACGTCCGCGCCGGAAATCGCCGCGGTGAGGGCACGTCTGATGGTCTCGACTTCGCCACACCACTGCGACCGATGTTCGAGGCCCCGGTCGTATCGTCCCTGACGCAGGAACCACTCGTCGTACTCCCCGGCTCTCGCGCGGTAGTAGGCAATCTGATCAGCGAGCAGGTGTTCGTCGGTCACGATGAGGTGTTGGTGGAGATCGGCTCGAACACGCCGATATTGGGGCTATACCGGCCGCGCTGTCAAAAACGGGACACGGCATCGTGAGCCGGCCGGCAGGCCTTTGACGCAATCAGAGTCGGAGGGTTTGAATGCTCAGAATCGCACGAGTCATCGCGTGTGTGCTGTTCGCGGCCACATCGGCCCAGGCGCAGGAGCTTGCCGGAACATTCGAGCAGCTCCGGGTGCTCGTGAAAACCGGAGACACGCTGACAGTCACCGACACCACCGGCCGGCCCGTACGAGGCAAGTTGCTTAACCTGTCCTCGTCATCGCTGCGCCTGAACGTATCGGGCGCCGATCGCGAATTTCAAAGAGGCGATGTCAATACGATTGCCAGGCGCGGCTCGGATTCGCTGAAGAACGGCGCGTTGATTGGCATGGCCGTCGGAGGAGGTTTGGCGGCTGTCGGCATCGCCCTCACGGTCGCCGACGGAGAGGCAGACGCCGGCTTCTTTGCCGCCGCAGCGCTCACCTACTGCGGCATCGGCGCAGGTATTGGCGCCGGGGTCGATGCCCTGATCGAAGGACAGCGGGTGATTTACGCCAATCCAGGGCCGCCCACGGCACGGCTCTCGGTTGCTCCGGTGCTCCGCGGGCCGCGCAAAGGCGTGCTCGTGTCGCTGCGATTGACCCGCTAGCGCGGATCACACATTTGGCTTCCCGGCGTCGCTTCTGTTAGACCCGCGCGCACAATTCGCGCACATATTCAGGTATTTTCACAATTGCACCGGCACGTTGCTTGCTCATCGGGCAGTGTCGACATGCCCGCCGATTTTCGACAAATCGTTCAGCAGGAAGTAGAGCGAATGCGCGCCGCCCTCGAAGAGCGCCTTGTCGGGCTCGCCGAAAAAATGGTGCAGGAGGCTGTGGAGGACGCGCGCCGCCAGCTCGACGCCACTGAAGAACGCCTGTCGACTCTCGAACGGGCGAACGGCCAGGCCGTACTCGGCCGCAAGCTCGCCGAAGCGCGTCTCGAAGAGGAAGTGAAGCGCCGCGCCGCTCTTGAAAAGCGCCTCGGCCCTCGCCTCGAACCTCCCCGGCGTCCTGAGGTTGCGCCGCAGATTGCGCCGCGCCCGGCAGAGCGCCGATCGGTGCCCAGCGACGCCGCCGGTCAGCCATTCGCGGCCAGCCGTCAGGCCGAGCGCGTCAGGCTGCAAACGGCGAATGACATCCTCGTCGATGGCGTGACGAGCATACTGGTCGACATTTCGACCGTCGGCGCGCAGGTGCTTTCACCGACGACGCTGAGGCCGAATCGGGTTGTCCGTCTCATGCTGAAAACCAGCGCCGGTACGTACGCGGTCGAAGGCCGGATCGTCTGGGCGCACCTCGAGTCGCCCAGCGCGGCGGCCGGCGCGCAGTATCGCGCCGGAATGCAATTCACCACGACCGATCGAGCCGCCATCAATGCGTTTGTCAGCCGCCAGGGTGTGCCTGTGGCTGTCCCCTCGTCTTAGCCGTTTTCGATACCGCCGCCGAACGCGCATAATCTTCGGCAGGCCGCCCGATGCGATCAGTCCCGGTATTCATCCTCATCAGCGTGCTCGCAGCGTGTTCGAGCCCTATGCCACCTTCGCCGCCCGCAACGCATGGCGTATCGTCGCCGCCCACGCTCGACGTCGTCGAGCTCAGCGCGGTCGACGCACGCGACCGCATGGCGGCGGGGACGCTCACGTCGCGCGCGCTCACGCAGGCGTACCTCGACCGCATCAAGCAAATCGATGATTCGGGTCCGATGTTGAATGCGGTGATCGAAACGAGCGCGACCGCCATCGCCGACGCGGAGGCGCTCGATGCCGAGCGCAAGGGCGGCAAAGTGCGCGGCCCTCTGCACGGCATCCCCATCCTCATCAAAGACAACATCGACGTCGTGGGGATGGTGAACTCCGCTGGATCGCTCGCGCTCGCCGACAACCGCCCGAAGCAGGACGCCTTCATCGTCACGCGCCTGCGCGATGCCGGTGCGGTGATTCTCGGCAAGACCAATCTGAGCGAATGGGCCAATTTCCGCTCGACGCGATCGACGTCCGGCTGGAGCTCGCGCGGCGGCCAGACGAAAAATCCCTACGCACTCGACCGCAACCCGTGCGGCTCGAGCTCGGGGACCGGCGCGGCAATCGCCGCGAGCCTCGCGTCGATCGGCGTCGGCACAGAAACCGACGGCAGCATCATCTGTCCCGCTTCGGTCAATGGGCTGGTCGGCCTCAAGCCCACGGTTGGCCTCGTCAGCCGAAGAGGCATCATTCCCATTTCCGTGACGCAGGATACGGCCGGGCCAATGACGCGGACCGTGGCGGACGCGGCGATGTTGCTGACCGCGCTCGCGGCCGTGGACGCGGGCGACCCTGCCACCGAGTCGGCCAAAGACAGAATTCCTGACGACTATGGCGTGCTGCAGCGCGACGCGTTCAAGGCCAGGCGCCTCGGCGTGCTGCGGCAGGCGACCGGCTATCACCCGGACGTCGATCGCGCATTCAATGCCGCCGTCGATGTCATCAAGTCTCAGGGCGGCGTTGTCGTCGACGTCAAGATACCGGATTACGACGCGTGGAACGCCCCCGAGCTCGAGGTGCTGCTCTACGAGTTCAAGGACGGCCTCAATCAATATCTCAAGGCCAGCGGATCACCGCACGCCTCGCTCGAAGCGCTCATCGCGTTCAACACCGCGCACGCCGACACGGTGATGCCGTTCTTCGGGCAGGAGATGTTCGAGCGGGCGCAGGCCAAAGGCTCCTTGACCGACCCCGCCTACCTGAAGGCGCGTGAAGACGCGATGCGGCTGGCCGGTGGTCAGGGCTTGCTCGCCGCGCTCGAGCGCGACAATCTCGACGCGATTATCGCGCCGAGCAGCTCGCCCGCATGGCTGATCGATCACGTGCTTGGCGACCATTTCGTGGGCGCCGGGTACGGCATGGCCGCGATCGCGCGGACCCCCAGCATCTCGGTGCCGATCGGCGATTCCAAGGGTCTGCCGCTTGGTCTTACAATCATGGGGCGCGCATATACCGAGCGCGACATCATCGCGATGGCGTTCGCGATCGAGCAGGCGATGCATGCGCGAAAACCGCCGCAATTCAGAGCGGCCGTCCCGTAATCCTTCAACGGAGCCGCGAGTCGATGATGATGATGAACCGAACCTTCGCCGGATACGCGCTCTGCGCCGCCGTCATCGTGAGCCCGCCACTCATGGCCCAACACACTTCGTCGCTGTACGAGCTGAAGACCGAAACACTGCAGGGCAAGCCTGCCGATCTCGGCGCATATAAGGGAAAGGTGACGCTGGTCGTCAACACCGCGAGCGAGTGTGGCTACACGCCGCAATACGAAGGGCTCGAGGCGCTCCACAAGGCATTGGCGCCCAAAGGATTCTCCGTGCTCGGATTCCCGAGCAACGACTTCGGCCAGCAGGAGCCCGGCACGGCGCAAGAAATTGCCGAGTTCTGCCGAAAGAACTATGGCGTGACGTTTCCGATGTTCGCGAAGCTGTCGACGCGGCCGGGGCCGGGCCAGTCGCCGATTTATGCGTTTCTCGGGACAAGCGGCCACCTGCCGGAATGGAATTTCGGCAAGTACGTGATCGGAAAAAATGGGAAGGTCGTCGCGTTTTTCCCAAGCGCGGTCACACCAGAGTCGACCGAGCTGCGCGCCGCCATTGCAAAAGCGCTGAACGCCGTTCAGTAACCTTTTCATGCGGCCGCCGCGCCGCGCCCTTGCTAAACTATTAAGCGGGTTTGAGTTGCCCCGCCAAGGACACGCTCTTCATGCATGGGATTCGCTGCCTCCGCGCCTTTTTCGTGATCACGGTCGCTCTCAGCGCCGCCGCGTGCGGCTCGCAGGATAGGGTCGAGATTCCCTACAGCACGTTGAAGCAGCACATCGCGAAGGGGGACGTTCGCGACGTTCAGATGTCGGCGACCGAGATGCGCGCGCTGCCGACCGACAGCGCGCGGCAAGCCGGCGCGCCCGCGATGTGGGTGGCCACGCCGGTGCCGAACGACGCGATCGTGCCGCTGCTCGAGTCGAAGAACATCACCTATCAAGGCATCAAATCGGACGAGTCGCACGTCGCGCTGATTCTCGGCATCATCGCGGGGCTCACCTTCGTCGTCATCCTCGGCATGTCGTACAAGCGCATGAACCCGGTGAAGTCGATGTCTGCGCTGACGCGCGGCCGGCTGCGCGCTCGCGATCGCAAGGGACGCCCAACTACCGGCTTCGACTCGGTCGCCGGCGTGGACGAAGCCAAGGAAGAGCTCGAGGAAATTGTCAAGTTCCTGCGCAGCCCCTCGAAGTTCGCGTCGCTCGGCGCCCGCGTGCCGAAAGGCGCGCTGCTCGTCGGGCCTCCAGGCACGGGCAAGACGCTGCTCGCTCGGGCCGTCGCCGGTGAAGCCGGCGTCCCGTTTTTCTCCGCCAGCGGTTCCGAGTTCATCGAAGTCTTCGTCGGGGTTGGCGCATCCCGCGTGCGCAAGCTGTTCGAACAAGCGAAAGCGAAAGCGCCCGCTATCGTGTTCATCGACGAGCTCGACGCCATCGGCAAGAGCCGCTCCGGAGCGCACAGCGGCGGCGGCACCGATGAGCGCGAGCAGACCCTGAATCAGCTGCTTGTCGAAATGGACGGGTTCGACTCGCACGACGGCATCATCGTGCTCGGCGCAACGAACCGGCCCGAGATTCTGGATAACGCGCTGCTGCGACCCGGCCGCTTCGATCGTCAGATACTCGTCGATCGTCCCGATGGGACCGGGCGCCACGCCATTCTCCAGGTGCACGCGCGCAAGGTGAAGCTGGCGGGCGATGTGGATCTCGAATACGTCGCGCGGCGCACGCCGGGCATGGTTGGGGCCGACCTCGAGAACGTGCTCAACGAAGCGGCACTCCTTGCGGCCCGTGGCGAGAAGAAAGAAGTCGGGATGCCCGAGCTCCATGCGGCCATCGACCGTGTCGTCGTCGGCCTCGAACGAAAGAACCGTCTCACCAATACCAAGGAGCGGCGGATCGTCGCATTCCACGAAGCCGGCCACGCGATCGTCGCGGAGCTCGCAACGAGCGCCGAGCCCGTGCACAAGGTGTCGATCGTCCCGCGCGGCCTTGCCGCGCTCGGGTACATGCAGCAGACGCCCGAAGATCGCAATCTCCTCCAGGAAGATGAGCTGATGGACCGCCTCGCCGTCCTCCTCGGGGGACGCGCCGCCGAGCACATCGCATTCGGCAAATTCTCGACGGGTGCGGCCAACGACTTGGAGCGCGCTACTGGCCTGGCGCGGAGAATGATCTGCGAGTTCGGCATGTCGTCGGGCATGGGACCCGTGACGTACCAGACGGACCCCCGCGGCCGGCGCGCTGGCGATGCTGGCTCGGCCGAGTGGAGCGAAGAGGCAACAGGAAAGATTGAGGCCGAAGTGCAGGCACTGCTCACGCGTGCCTTCGACAGCGCCGTTGCGACGCTGAGCCGCCGCCGTGCCGTCCTCGACGGCATGGCGGAGGCTCTGCTCGCGCAAGGCAGTCTCGAGCGCGAAGAGTTCCTCGCGCTGCTGGGGGAAGCCGCCTAGAGATCGTCCTCTGACGTCGGGCGTGGATGCTCCGGCGCAATCTGGGTTCCGTCGCCACCCCCACCCATATCGATGCCGGACGCGCCGTCGCTCTGCGGTATGTCCTCATTGCCCCAGTGACGCGGCCGTTCACCGCGCACCTCTATGCCCTGAGGTGTCGTGCCATCGGAAGGCGGATGCGGCAGTTTAGGGCCGCCAGGATTGCTTATTCCTAGGATGTCGCCGGGCTGCTCTTTTTTATCCGTTTTGTTGTATTTCACGTCTCTCTCCTTTGTCTTTGTGTGAACGTGCTATACAAAGAGGCAAGCGGCGTACCACGAATTCCCACCCAAGGTTGTCCGCCAGCAAAGACAGTAGGCACGCCACGTGCATAACTACTTGCCTATGAAATTTACCGCGCTCTTCTGCGTGCTCGCGCTACCACTGTCGGCCGCGGCGCAGCAGGAGGCACAAACGGCACCTTCTGGCACGGAGACACAAACAGCATCTTCTGGCACATTGGAAAAGTTGCCGGTCCCCGCATGGGGTAAGGCAATTGCCGACTCGTTCTCGAAGCCGCTTCATCCCGTCATAGGCGGCGTCGCAACGGGCGGAGGGGTTGGCGCCGGACTCGGGTACAACTCATCGCGTGACGCGAGCTGGTTTCAGACCGGCAAAGCCATGGCGACTTATAGGGGTTACTGGTCGCTCGAAGGCGAGGCCGGTCGCCGGTCGTTGTCGAAGCGCTCGCAGATCGCGGCGTTCGGTGCAGTGCGCGACATGGGCCGGCTCTCCTATTACGGCATCGGACCAGACTCCGTGCTTGGCAATCGAGCTGCCTATCGGCTTCGCGAAACCACGTTCGGCACGCGTGGATGGTTTCGCCCGGTTAACTCCGTACGACTGGGCGGCAGCGTCGCAGCCTACATGCCTGATCTCGGCACGGCCGGAAGAACGAAGGTGCCCTCGATCGAGTCGGTGTTTGTGGACGGATCGATACCAGCATTTGGAAACGAACCGACCTTCGGCCGGTACCGTGGCTTTGCGGAGTTCGTGCATCCCGTCCTCGACGAAGCGGAAATGCTCGAACATCCGAGCCGCTATCGTGGCGCATATCAGGTGGCGTTCGAAGCCGTTCGCGATTATCGGACGGGCCGGTACAACTTTCATCGCTGGGAAACGGAAGTGCAGCAGCGTATCCCCGGCTTGAAGACCGGTCAGCGGCTCACCTTGCACGGCTTTCTCGCGACGACCAACAGCACTGCCGACGTGCCGTTCTATCTGCTCTATACCCTTGGCGGGAGCGGCGGGCTCAAGACATTCCGGCCCGACATGCTGGGTGGTGACGGGACTCGCGCAACGTTGCGAGGGTTTCGCGATTTCCGTTTCCGGGATCGCAACGCGGTGTTGATGCAAGCCGAATATCGCATTCCCCTTCACAAATACGTGGACGCCACTGTCTTCGTCGACTCCGGTCAAGTAGCTCCGCGAGTGTCAGAGCTGTTCAGCGATATCCGCGGGAATACGGGATTCAGCCTCAGCTATATGCGGAAAGGGCGAACGGTGGGACGGATGGACGTGGGTTTCGGGAGCGGCGAAGGCGTGCGCGTCTTCTGGAGCTTCGGCGCGTTCCAGGAGTAAGCGCTACCGGTTTTTCTTACGACGCCGCGGGGGCGGCCTCGCGCTTCTCGTCCTTCTCTTTGTCTTTCGCGGCCCTTTTCCCGCTCTCGGTTTGCGCCCAGTCTTCCTCGAACACGTCGCGGAACTGTTTGGCCGCGGCGCGCTCTTTCACGATCACTCCGACTTCGCGGCGTTTATCCAGCTCGAGGGCGCGCAGGCTCATGCTGCCGAGAAACATCTCCTGGCCATCGCGCAGCATCGCCCTGAGATGCAGGCGCATGGGCATGCGTTCGCACCTGAGCCCTTCAGCCTTCTTCCCGATCTTCCCGAGGATACGGACATCGACGCCCGCCTTCACGCGGTCCTGGAGCAGCTTGATCATCTGGCGATCGCTCACCTTCACGTCATAGATGAGCAGCTCCTTTTTCGCGCTCTTGATGAAGCGCGCAAGCCCGGTCCGCGCGTTCTCGGGGCTGACGAGAAAGTTGTCATTGTTCGCCGTGTAGGGCTGCCGCGTCGCATCCGCCTCGAACAACTTGATCGCTTCCGACACCATGGCCTTGTTCTTGGTCGCCACCGCCATGGATCGGCTCTTCTCAATATCGAGCCGCGTGTAGTTGAAGCCCTGGGTGTACAGCGTCTCGCGGTCGATGAGCAGCATCTTGTAGTGATAGCGACGCAGCTCGTCATCTGTGCGGGTGACCGTGACGCCGGCGTTCAGCAACTCGAGCTCCAGCTTGCGGAGCCGTTTCTGCCCACCGCCGGAGGTATGAGCGATGAGCGCGTGCACTTTCACGCCGCGCGTCACGGCACTCTCGAGCGCCCGCTGCAGCTCCCTGAGATCGAATCGAAAAATCGTGACGTCGATCTGTTTCGTCGCTTTCTTGATGGCCGCGACGAGCGGCACGAGCCCTTCCTTGGGTTCGATCATCAGCTCCATGCGCTCCTCAGGCTGCTTTCTTCTTTTCGGTTTTCCACTCGACGCCTGTTCCGGGGTCCGGATCGAGCGCGATGATTTCCGCCGAGATGCTGTCGGTCTTCAGCTCCATTGGCAGTTGCACGAAGTACGAGAACTCTTCAGGCGTCGACTCGCGGAGCTCGTATTTGACGCGGCGGCGCTTCAGCAGCGACTCGACCAGCGGCTGCACTTTGATGGCTTCCTTCGACTTCACCTCGAGGATGAATTCCTTGCGGGCCTTCGGTTCGAACGACTCGATTATCCAGAGCACGCCCATGAGAAACACCGTCGCGAAGACGGCAAGGCCGTAAACGCCGATGCCGGACGCGAGCCCGATAGCCAACGTCGTTAGCATCACGCCGGCATCCTTTGGGTCGTCGACCTTGGCCCTGTAGCGCACCAGGCCGGCTGCGCCGACGACGCCGAATGCCCGGGCCAGGCTGGTGCCCACGACGATCATGACCAGCGCGCCGATGATGGCGAGGATGATCTGCGTCTGCACGACCTGCGACGACAGGTTCGGCGTTCCGCGCCTGCGCGGCCTCATGGCGAGCGCCGCACCAAGCGCAGTCGCCAGCGGAAGCGCGACGAAGACGTGCAGATCGATTTCCCACGATCCCAGCGACTGGCGGTGCTCGTCCGCGGCCATGTCGAACGGTGTGGCATCGCTGGGTTGCTGCTGAGCGGGAGGGGCAATCGCCGGTGGGGGCGCCTGGCGAAGGACCTGCGCGCCAAGCGGCGCGAAACTCAGAAGCACGAGCATGAGAAGGGCGAATATTCGAGCGTTATGCGAGCGGACAGATGTATTCATGTAATCCGCCTTGGGCAAAGCAAACCGCTGGCCACCCGTCGCAGCTAAATTTCTTAAGGATTTTCGTGGATGGTGTATTACTAACGGACAGTGATTCAGTTCCTCCGGGAGTTCCGATCCCTCACGTCCCCTCAAAAGCGTGCGTTTGCTGCGGCGTTTTTGGGGTGGATGCTCGACGGCTTCGATTTCACCATCCTCACATTTGTGCTCGCCGATATTCAGCGCAGCTTCACCGTCGACAACGCCCTGGCGGGAGCCCTGGGCACGGTCACGCTGATGTTTCGCCTCATCGGAGGCGCCGCCGCGGGCACGGCTGCCGATCGCTGGGGCCGCAAGCTGCCACTCGTCCTCTCCATCGTCTGGTTCTCGATCTTCACCGTGCTCAGCGGGTTTTCGACGTCCTACGCCGCCCTCTTTGCCTGCCGCGCGCTGTTCGGCATCGGGATGGGGGGTGAGTGGGCAGCCGGTATGCCGCTAGCGCTCGAGCACCTGCCCGATCGTCTTCGCGGCGCTGCAGCCGGGATCCTTCAGGGCGCATGGGCATGGGGGTATGTCCTCTCCGCCCTCGTCTTTCAGATTCTCTATCCGCCGCTGCGCAACGAGATGACGGAGGCCTGGCGAGCGATGTTCTGGATCGGGGCGATTCCTGCCGTCCTCGTACTCTGGATTCGCTCGAAGGTCACCGAAAGTCCGGTGTGGCTCGCGCTGCATCGCGAAGGCGGCGCGGCGGCGCGCGGTGTCCGGGTATCGCTGGCGCGGATTTTCAAGCGCGATCTGATCGGCACCACCATTCATTGTTCGCTCTTGGCGGCATGTTTCATGGTCTCGTACTACTCCGTCACGTACTGGTACGCCCGATTCCTTCAGTCGCGCGGGCTGAACACGCTTCCTTTCATCATCGCGCTGAATGTCGGGGGCATTGTGGGATCGGCGTTCTGGGGAGGTGTCTCCCAGGGACGTTTGGGACGGCGCGGAGCCGTCACGTGCGCGGCCGCTCTGGGCGTGGCGGTGTCGCCGTTGTATGTGCTGAGCGCCGATTCGGCTGTGCTGCTGGTGGGCGCGCTCCTCGTCGGCTTCGGCGCGCACGGAATGTGGGGCGCGTTCCCGTCGTACATCACCGAGCGCTTTCCGAGTGAAGTACGAGGTGCCGGCGCGGGTTTCTGCTATCACGCCGGCGCCCTCGCCGGGTCTTTTGCGTCGTATGCGATTGGCCATCTCGTCGACGCGGGTTGGACGTTGTCGACAGCGATGACCGGCTCGATCGCTGTATCCGGGCTGGCTGTCGCCTCGATGATCTGGCTGGGCCCCGAGACCCGCGATCGCCGCTTTCAGTGAATGTTCGAGCGCCCTACTTCGCGCGCCCTCGCGCCCCTTTCATCTTCGAGACATCGGGCACGTCTTCGCCGAGCGCCGTCGCAAGGTCGATCTGGTGTTCCTGCTCCTGCTTCAGGATTTCGCGCAGGTGCTCTGCCATCGCGAACTCGCCGAGCGCTTCGCACTGCCTCACGCGCTCGCGATAATTCCGCACCGTCTCGTTTTCGTTGTCGAGGTCGAACCGAAGCATGTCCTTGGCTTTTTCCGACGTCTTCACTGGCTTGGCCGTGACAGTCGGCTCGCCGCCGAGATAGTCGACAAGCTTCGACACCGTCAGCGCGTGCTGGAGCTCTTCGCCGGCGTGTTTCTCGAGCTCTTGGGCAATCGCCATGTATTCCGCCCCTTTGAGCATCTGCGAATACACGACGTAGGCGATGATCGCCTGATATTCTCTCGCCAGGTCCTCGTTCAGCAGCTCGATCAACTGTTCGCGAGACACCTGACCGCCGCTCTTCTGTTCGTCAGCCATTACCGTCCTCCTAAGTAAGCTCGGCGTCCTTGCAAATTTCCGGCCTGCTCCTTGCTTCGGATGGAAGGCAGGTAGATGTGATCTCGTTTCTTTTCTTTCTGCTGATCGTGCTCGTGCTCGGCACGATGCCACTTTGGCCATACAGCAGAACGTGGGGCTACTACCCAAGCGGTCTGGTTGCCGTGACGCTCAGCGTCCTCATACTGCTGGCCATCAGCGGCCGGCTATAGGCGCTTATTGAGACACGTGGCCAGATACCAGACAGGAGACGCGTGATGGCGAAGAGCGGCGGAGGGCGGAAGTACGGCAGGAAGGCATCGCAGAAGGTCGAGAAGGTCATGCGCGAGCGGAAGCGCGGCACGCTGCGCAGCGGAGGATCCGGGAAGAAAGTCACCAGCCGTAAGCAGGCCATTGCGATTGGGCTGTCCGAAGCGCGCCGAGCCGGCGCGAAAGTCCCTCGCAAACGCAAAGGCAGCAAGAAACGATAAGCCTGTCGTGCTGTAGCGGCGGAGCCGCAAAGGCGGATGAGCTACCTGGCCTCCCTTTTTCGCATACAGAGACAAGGGAGGCTCAATGCCCAACGGATTCGTCGAAGCCAAACGGAACTCTACAGGACTGCTGACCACCGTCGAACGCCGCGTGCTCTACTGGATCGCGCCACGGCTGCCCTCCCGCGTCAACTCTGACCACCTCACCGCGCTCGGCCTGCTTTCGATGTTCTTTGTCGGAATTTGTTTCGCGATTTCGGAGGGCACGCCCGCCGCCCTCTTCGGGGTCGTCTTCTTTCTCGCCCTCAACTGGTTCGGCGACAGCCTCGATGGCACGCTCGCGCGGGTACGCGGGCACCAGCGGCCGCGCTATGGGTTTTACGTCGATCACATCCTCGACACGTTTGGCGCGCTATTCGTGCTCGGCGGTCTCGCGATCTCCGGCGCGATGACGCCCATCGTCGCCGCGGCATTCCTTGTCGCCTACTACCTGCTGTCGATCGAGATCTATCTCGCGACCTATTGCGTCGGCCGGTTTCAGATGTCGTTCTGGGGCTGGGGGCCCACCGAGCTGCGCATTCTCCTCGCCATCGGCGCGCTGACGCTGCTGGTGAAACCGATGGTGACGATCTTCGGGATGCAGATGCGGTTGTTCGATGTCGGTGGGATCGTCGGCGCGATCGGACTGACGCTTACGGCGATCATCTCGGCGATCGGCAACACACGCCGGCTGTACGAAGCCGAACCGCTGCCAGAAAGCCCGTCATCTCACCGCAAAGACGCGGAGACGCAGGGCACGAAACACGACACGCAGAACACTCTTCTTCTCTGCGGACTGCGTAAGTAGGCGTTGCGGGCACGCGTCGATTCTGCGCCGGCAGGCGCACCACGAACACAAAGGGCACAAACGCAAGACCCTGAATTCCCGCAGGTCTTGATGTTTGCGCCCTTTGTGTTCGTGGCGTAGGCCGCTACGCGGCCAACGGAATCGACGCGGGGACCCTGCGTGTCTGCGTTGAAGGTGAGCAGCCTGACCTAATGCCCGCCCTGTCCGCTCAGGTTCTTGACCACTTCGCCGATCACGGCCTTCGCATCGCCGAACAGCATCAGCGTGTTGTCGGCAAAGTAGAGATCGTTCTCAATCCCGGCAAAGCCTGGATTCATCGAGCGCTTGATCGCCAGCACCACCTTCGCCTTATCCGCGTCGATGATCGGCATGCCGAAAATCGGGCTGTTCTTGTCGAGGCGCGCCGCAGGATTGACCACGTCGTTGGCGCCGATGACGAGCGCCACATCGGCCCGGGGCATTTCGGGGTTGATGTCGTCCATCTCGACGAGTCGGTCGTACGGAATCTCGGCTTCCGCCAGCAGTACGTTCATGTGTCCGGGCATGCGGCCGGCCACGGGATGGATCGCAAACTTCACATCGACACCGCGCTTCGCCAGCTGCTCGTAGAGATCGTGAACGCGATGCTGCGCCTGCGACACGGCCATGCCATAGCCGGGAATAATCACGACGCTCGAGGCGTTCTCGAGCAGCTGAGCCGCGTCCTCGGCCGTGGCGCTCTTCGCGGTCCGCTGCTCCACTTGCCCACTGACCGCCTTGACCTGACCGAACGCGCCGAACAGCACGTTGGTGAACGAGCGGTTCATCGCCTTGCACATCACGATCGACAGAATCAGGCCTGACGCCCCGTCGAGCGCACCCGCGGTGATGAGCAGCTTGTTCTCCATGACGAAGCCCATCGCCACTGCCGCAAGACCCGCATACGAGTTCAGCAACGAGATGACCGTAGGCATGTCGGCGCCGCCGATTGGCAGCACGAGGAGGACGCCAAACGCGAGCGCCAGCACAATCAGCCCAGGGAACAGATACGTGCGGCTGGGGTCGACCATCAGCATCACGGCAATCGCGATGGCCGCGGCGAGCAGCGTGAAGTTGATGAGGTTCTGCCCGCGATACACGATCGGCCGGGTAGGAATCACTTCCTGCAGCTTGCCGGCGGCGACGAGACTGCCGGTGCACGTCAGGTACCCGAGGATGACCTCGACGGCGATCGCGGTCATGCGGAACGTCGTCAGCTGCTCATGTTCGGCCCACAGGAAATACTTCGCCGTCCCGACAAGGCCGGCAGCGAGGCCGCCGAACGCGTGCGACAATGCCGTCCGCTGCGGCACGGCTGTGAGCGGCACCCACGACAACGGGACGCCTGCAAGCGCGCCGAGCACGAGCGGGATCGCAATCCAGCTGTACCCGATGATGAGCGGGTGCAAAAGCGTGCCGATGATGGCGAGCGCCATGCCGCCCACGCCCGCGAATATGCCGCGACGCGCGGTCAACGGGTCGCTCATCCACTTCAGTGAGAAGATGAAGAGTGCCGTCGCGACGAGATAGACCAGCTGGATGAGCTGATCGATCATGCGCGGCCTGCGCTTGCTGAGGGGCCCTGACCCGAGCCTGCGGGTTCACGCTTCTTGAACATCTTCAGCATACGATCGGTGATTAGGAAGCCACTGACGATGTTCGTGGTCGACGCGAACACGGCAATTGCGCCGAGGATCGTGCTCATCCTCGACTCCTGCTCGCCCGCGAGCAGGATCGCGCCGACGACGGCGATCGCCGAGATCGCGTTGGTCAGCGACATGAGCGGTGTGTGGAGGAGACGGGATACGCGGCGGATGACGTCGAGGCCGATGAACGTCGCGAGCATCAGCACGAACAATCCGTCGACAAAATCGAACTGCATAGGGCGCAAATGTTACCTCAGTCGCCGTTCGTCGCGCTTCAGCACCGGAACTTCCGTCTCCTCTGGACGGGCCAGCTCATCTCGTTCTCCGGCTCGCACATGCAGACGGCCGCGCTCCTCTGGCACGTCTCGCTGCTCGTGCCGGCCGCGAAGCGGCCGCTCGCGCTGGGCATGGTCGGGCTCGTCAGGCTGATGCCGATCATCTTTTTTTCGATCGCCGGCGGGACGATCGCGGACGCATCCGACCGGCGCCGCGTCATGCTCGTGACGCAGGCCGGCATGGCGGTCACGGCGCTCGCCCTCGCAGCGCTCAGCTTCCGCGGGCTGACGCATCCGTGGCCGATCTACGCGCTCGCTGCCATCGGCGCGGCGTTCGGCGCGTTCGACAGCCCCGCGCGCCAGTCGCTGATGCCGACGCTCTTGCCGCGCGAGCACCTGCCGAATGCCATCAGCCTGAACGCGATCATGGTGCAGGTGGCATCGGTGGCCGGCCCGGCCGTTGGCGGCCTCGTCATCGCGACGCTTGGCGTCGAATGGGTGTACGCGGTCAACGCGATCACGTTCGTGTGCGTCATCGTCGCGCTGCTGATGATGCGCGGCGTACCGCCGCGCACCGCCGACGACACCGGCGACATCAGCGTGCGCGCCGTCCGCGAAGGGTTCGGCTTCGTGTTCTCGTCGCCGATTATCCGATCGACGATGCTGCTGGATTTTTTCGCGACGTTTTTCTCGTCGGCGACTGCTCTGCTGCCGATCTTCGCGCAGGATATTCTCCACGTCGGCGCGAGGGGATACGGATGGCTCTACGCGGCGCCTTCCGTCGGCGCCGTCCTCATGAGCTTCGTGATGGTCCATTCGATAGAGAGAATCGAGCGACGAGGGGTGGTGCTGCTGTGGGCGGTATGTGTATACGGTGCCGCGACGATGCTCTTCGGGCTGTCGCATTCGTTTCTGCTGACGTTTCTCTGTCTGGCTGTCACCGGCGCCGCCGACACCGTGAGCATGGTGCTGCGCAACGTGATTCGTCAGTTGGGCACGCCCGATCACCTGCGCGGCCGCATGACCGGCATCAACATGGTGTTCTTCCAGGGCGGTCCCCAGCTCGGCGAGCTCGAGGCCGGCGTCGTCGCGCAGTGGATCGGTCCGCGCGGATCGGTCGTCACGGGAGGCATCGGTTGCCTCATCGCAACAGCATGGATTGCCGCGCGAACGCCCGCGCTCAGACAGTATCGCCGCAGCTTCATTGACGCCGGCGAAGAAGGCCGACTACGATCCATGGTTCGATGACACGGTACGCAGACCTGCCTCCCTTTCCCGAACGGGTGCGCCGTCTCGACGAGCTCGCCGCAAACCTCTGGTGGAGCTGGCAGTACAACCCACGCAAGGTTTTCCGCGATCTGGACTATCAGCTCTGGCGCACGACCGCGCACAACCCGGTCAAGATGCTGCGGCTCGTCACGCGCGAGCGCCTCGAGCAGATGTCGCGCGACAAGGATTACCTGAACACGTACGACAAGGCGCTCGAAGGGCTGGACGCGACAACCACCGCGCGAAACACGTGGATGGCGCGCCGATTTTCGGACGTGCAGAACACGACCATTGCATATTTTTCGGCCGAGTTTGCGATCCACCAATCGCTGCCGATTTATGCGGGGGGCCTCGGCGTCCTTGCCGGCGACCACTGCAAGGAGGCGAGCGACCTCGGTGTCCCGCTGGTCGGCGTCGGATTCATGTATCCGCAGGGGTACTTCCATCAAACGGTCAGCCCTGACGGCTGGCAGCTCGAGGTGTACGAGCGGCTCAACTGGCCCGAAGTCGCGATCGAACAGGCATTGAAGCCGGATGGATCACCCTGCATTGTCGCGGTCCCTTTGGGCGACCGCGCCGTGCTGACCAATGTCTGGAAGGTGTCGGTGGGCCGCGTCAGCCTGTACCTGCTCGACACGGGCCTCGAGGAAAACGCTCCGCAGGATCGCGACCTCTCGGCGCGTCTCTACGGCGGCGATCGCGAAACGCGTCTACAACAGGAAATCATCCTCGGGATCGGCGGCGTCCGCGCTCTGCGCGCGCTCGGCATCGCGCCCGCCGTCTGGCACCTCAACGAAGGTCATGCCGCGTTCGTCATCCTGCAGCGCATCTACGAACACATCGCACACGGGCTGGATTTCGATGAGGCGCTCGCGGCCGTGCGGGCGGCGACGATCTTCACGACCCACACGCCAGTCGCCGCAGGTCATGACGCGTTTCCGTTCGACCGCGTCGAGCATCACTTGCAAGGCGCGTGGGGCCCGCTCGCCGATTACCGCGGCCGGTTTCTGTCGCTCGGCGAATATCACGGCCAGTTCAACATGACGGCGCTCGCGCTGCGGACATCCGATTTCGCAAACGGCGTCAGCCGCCTCCACGGCGATGTCACGCGCCAGATGTGGCAGCCTCTGCTACAGGAGCGCGAGAACACCGGGCAACACCCGCTGACGCACATCACCAACGGCGTCCACATGCCGACGTGGCTGTCTCTCGAGATCGCCCAGGTCTTCGAGCAGTACCTGGGCGCCGACTGGCGCGATCGCCAGGACGAGGCCGATTTCTGGAATCGCGTGCTCGAGATTCCGGACGACGCGATGTGGAATGCCCGGACGGCACTGAAGCGGTTTCTCTTCACGTTCATCCGCCAGCGCGCGCGCGATCGGTGGGCGCAGGAAAACGTCAGCGCGGCCGCTGTCGTCGCGGCGGGGCCGCTGCTCGACCCCGGCGCGTTGACCATCGGCTTCGCGCGGCGGTTCACGGCGTATAAGCGCCCCGAGCTCATCTTCCGGGATCCAGAGCGGCTCATTCGGCTGCTTTCCTCGCCACGAAGGCACGTCCAGGTCGTCTTCGCCGGAAAAGCGCACCCGGCCGATGACGCCGGCAAGCATCATCTGCAGCAGATCTATCGCCACGCCATCGACCCCATTTACGACGGCCGTATCGCGTTCGTCGACGACTACGACTTGCACGTCGCGCATTTCCTCTCCCAGGGCTGTGACGTCTGGCTCAACACACCGCGCAAGCCGCTCGAAGCGAGTGGCACGAGCGGGATGAAGGCCGGCCTCAACGGCGTTCCGCACCTGAGCATCGGCGACGGATGGTGGGCAGAGGGTTTCAACGGCGCGAACGGATGGGTCATCGACGGCGGCAAAGGCATCGACGACCCGGAAGCGCAGGACGCCGCGGACGCCGACGCGCTCTACCGTCTGCTCGAAGAGCAGGTGGTGCCGACCTACTATCAACGCGACCACCACGGCGTGCCCCATGCCTGGCTGCGCATCGTCAAGGAATGCATCCGCACCGTGACGCCGCAGTTCTGCGCGGCACGCATGGTCAAGCAGTACGTCGAGCAGATGTACGTGCCGGCCGCCCAGCAGCCAAAGGACTCAGGTGCCCCGCAAGTCCATCGCTAAGACGCGCTGCGCTTTGTGCGGGTCGAAAGAGGTCTCCGAGCCGCGCGGCGACGAACGATACTGCCGGGATTGCTGGGACAAGAAAATCGCGATCGAGGAGATCGTCGCGCGCGAGTTCGCGCTGAAGCGGTACATCCGTGCCCACAGCGCCGAAAAATACCTGATTTACCACTCCACGACGAAGCGCCCCTGCGGACAGCTCATCGTGGTCGACGACGGATATGATCTGTTCCTAACCATCGTGCTGTACCCCAACTTTGGGTGGGACGAGCCCGCCTACCACCTGGAGGGGGACCCCGAGGGTCGGACATTCGCCGAAATTCTGGTGGATGTGGTGGCCACCGAGGTCATTGAGCCCTGGGGCGGGGGCAAGTGGCACCTCGAGATCATCCGCTCGATCAACCCGGAACCGGAGGACTGGAACGGCGAGATGTAAATATCTATAATGCCGCCAAGTCCCACAAGCTTTTCAAGGAGCTGAACGATGCACGTGCGAAGTGTACTTGCCCTCGCGGTCGCGGCCGCCCTGCTGGCCCACGCGTCGATGTCATTGCAGGCCCAGGGCACTCCTCCGCCTGCGGTTCCTGCACCGGTTCTGAAAAAGTCGGCCCCGCCGCTGCGTGGCCAGGCCGAGCTTGGCTTCATTCAGACGGCAAAGCTGGAAGGCAACACGATCGTGACTACCTTCCAAGTGAAGAATATGTCGGCCACCAACGCGATCGTCGGGCTCCAGATTAGCGAGTTCTGGTACGACAAGGCAGGTAATCCCCTTCAGGGGACCGGCGACCGTCAGCGGCTCCGTTCGCCGCTGCAGCCGCTCGACGTCGCCACGATTACGCTCAATTCGCCAAAAGTCGCCGGCATGACGACGCCGCAGTACAAGTTCGAGCAGAATAACGGCACTGTGAAACCGGTGCCGATGAAGGGGGCGAAAACGCTGAAGGCGGGACCGGCGAGCTAGGGTGGTAGGTAGGTGGTAGCTGGTAGCATGATCGTTTGCTACCGGCTACAAGCTACTGGCTGCAGGCGACCAAGCTATTTTCCGGGCACGTGCATGAACCTCACCGTGCCCGTGTGTTTCGGCACGGCGACCAGGTGGTACGGCTCCGTAAGAATCTGAGCGGCCATCGTGCCCGGTGCGGGCTGCTTCTGGACGTACTCGACAATCAGATCCTTCCCTTCCGTCCGCACGCCGACGATTTCCACCTCGTGGCCCGCGCTCGGCTTGGTCCCCAGAAAAATCCCGACGACCATATCCTTGGCGAAGTCGACGGCCGGCATTTTCTCGGTCGGCGCATGATCCTTCCACAGCGCCTTCCATTCGGCGGCCGTGCGCACCGTGACCTGCTTCGCGAGCTGCTGTTCGCTGGAGTCGCCCTTTGCGACGTTCGTGAAGGAGGGGGTCTGAGCGGACATCGTTGCCACGGCCAGCACGGCCATCAGTAGGACATTTCTCATCTACTTCACCTCGAACTGAATCACACGCGTTGCGGGCTCGCCTTCGAGCCGCGTCTTTGCTTCCACTTCGAGCACGTAGAGGCCGGGCGTCCATCCCTGCAGCGGGATGCGGAATGTGTAGCCGAAGCCGCCGGGTGTACCGTGCAGCTCTTCGCTTGACCGTTCCTCGTGCTTGTTGAACACGATGCGGCCGTCATCCGCTTTGACGCGCGCGGTCACGTCGATGCCGTGGGTCGGCGTCGGCTTGTTGTCGTACACCTCCACCGCCGCAGAAATCTCGCTGTTGACCGTAAACTCGCGAAGCGCCGACGGCGGGCCGGGCAGAAGGCCATTGAATGGATCGAACCCCGGCTTGGGTGGCGAGTAGACAGACCGGTCGGCGGTGGCCGCCAACGCGACACTGCTGATGGCGATTGGATTCTTGGTGAAGTCGGGTACGTCGACGTCGAGGTGCGCGCTTCCCTGGCGCACCTTGCCGCTGTCCTGAGCCGCCACGCGGATTTGGTAGCGTCCCGGCGGCAGCGACAAATGACGCAACAGGCGCACGCCATTCTCCCTGACGCGTGCGTGCGATTCGGGGCGCAGGTTCAGGTCGACGTCGGGCCGCTCTGCGAACACCGATTTCCCTTGCTTGTTGAAGACACCGACCGACAGCGACAAGCGGTTGTTGAAAATTCCGTTTTTTTCCGTGAAGGTCAGATCGCCGCCGAGCGTGTCGATCAGGACTTCGACGTCGCTGTTCTTCTCGGTGCCTTTTTTGGCTATCGCAGTCACGCGGAGCTGGATCCCGGTCTTCGGCAGCGGCGAGGCCATCGTGTTGATGAGCTCGGCGGACAGGCTTTTCGAAGGATCGAGGGGCTTGCCGGCCGCGGTGTTTTTCGGCGCGCGTCCGCGCGCCGCGGCGTAACGCTTCCGGTAGGTGACCTGCGCGTCAGGATAGCCTGCGACGCGCACCGAAATATTACGCATCTTGCCGTCGCGGCGTTCGTTCGTGGAGTAGTAACCCAGGACGTAATACGAGCTGTTTTCCTGGACGATGCGATCGAACGCCGCGTCGAAGTCGTTGCGGCCGACAAACGCGACACCGCCTGTTTCCTGTGCGAGGACCCGCAAGTTTTCCTGCGACGTCTGCAGTTCCTGCATGAGCTGCTTGGGACCGAGGCCGTAGGCACCGGGTGCGAGCCCCCCGATCTCGATGTCTTCCTGCCCCATCGTCGTCAGGCCGCGCGGATCGACAGAATAGATCTGGACGTTGCTGCGCGACGCGGCAGACACGGTGTCCCACGTCTCGCTCTGGATCATGTTGAAATTTTCGAAACTGAAGCGCGACGGATCGCCACCCGTAAAGATGTCGAACATGTTGAAGTCGACGCCTTCGCTGATATAGATCATCGCCTTCCGGCGCCCCTGAATTGCCGACATCCATTCGGCGATGCTGCGCAGCGAGTTGAGCGCCTGGCGCGTCTGGAACGTCCGCTCCGTCGCCCTGTCATCGTCGACGAAACGGTTCGTGGGATCGATGGTGATGGGATCGCCGGCATCGTCGACCGCCTGCCCTTCGCGCGACTTCGATTCGTTGCGCGTGACCGCAGCCGACGGCAATTTCTGACCGATGAAATTATCGATCGCCTCGATCAACAAGCGCCGGTTTTGCGTGAAGTCCTGCGACGCTTGAGTCAGTCCGCTGGTGACGACGACAGCCGCCTGATCGTCAGGGCCGAGCTTCTCGAGCACGAACCGCCGTGCGAGTTGGCGGACGTTCTGGCTGCGCAGCGGCGCCACGTGATAGTCGTCGAGGACGATGAGATACAGGCGGCCATCGAGGACCTGTTTGTTGACCGCGACGTCGGGTTCGATCGGCAGCGCGTTCGGACCGAGATACATCGGTTTGCGCAGTCGCGTGTTCGGAATGTCGACCATGCCGAACGCCTGCACCTTCTGCGGCTTCCCATCCTCGAGCACCTGAAAGTCTTCCTGCTTCAGCCCACGGACGAAGTTCCCGTCTCTGCCGACCACACGCACGGCTTCTTCGACGTAGTTGACCTCGACCTTGAACGTGACTTCCGGCGCCGGCGGAGACGAGGGTGGCTGTGCGGAAGGCTGACTCGGTGCCTGCGCGGCAGCGAACGCTGTGGCCAACAGCAGGCCGATGGCACTCGAGAAGTAGTGTCCGGCTCTAGCCGGGCCCCGGGCTTTCGTCATGTTTTCCCTCGTACTGTGTGTCTTCATTATAAACAAACCATTCCGGGTACCCGGGCGTCCAAGTTAGTGGGAACGGCTATACTGAATTTTCATGCCGCCGGCCCTTACGAGACCCTATGACGTTTGACATCGCCGCCGTACAGCAGACATTGAAAGCCGAGGGCCTCGACGGCTGGCTGCTGTATGACTTTCACGGCTCCAATCCCATCGCAGCCCGCCTGCTGGGAACGGCAAACGGATCGAAGATGACGACGCGCCGGTGGTTTTATCTGGTGCCCGCATCTGGCGAGCCCAGAGGTCTGGTGCACGCGATCGAGCGTAGAACACTCGACGCGCTTCCGGGTGAGAAAGTCGTCTACGCGGGACGGCAACAGCTCGACGCGGGGCTGACGACCTTGCTGACCGGCGTCAAACGCGTCGCGATGGAGTATTCGCGCAACTGCGCGATTCCCTATATCTCGCGCATCGATGGCGGCACGCTCGAGCTGGTGCGCGGCCGCGGCGTCGACGTGGAATCGTCCGGCGATCTGGTGCAGCGGTTCGAAGCCGTGTGGGACGCGCACGCGCTCGAGACGCACCGTGAGGCGTCGCAAGCCCTCTATCGAATCAAGGATCGCGCATTCCAGCAGATCGCGAAGCGGACACGCGACGGCGAGGCGATGACGGAATACGCGATTCAGCAGCAGATGGCCGCGTGGTTCGAAGAAGAAGGACTGGTGAGCGACTCGGCGCCGGTCGTCGCCGCGCAGGAGAACGCCGGCGATCCGCACTACCTCCCCACCGCGCGGCGCACGCGGCAGATTGGGACAGACGAGCTGGTGCTGCTCGATCTGTGGGGGAAAAAGAAGGACGATCCGCAGGCCGTGTTTGCGGACATTACGTGGGTCGGGTTTACCGGCCGATATGTACCAACGGAGATGGCCGGCGCGTTCGAAGCCATCCGGCAGGCGCGAGACACAGCCGTGGCGCTCGTGCAGGAATCGGCCCGCCAGGGCCGGGACCTGCGCGGGTGGCAGGTCGACCGGGCTGCGCGGGAGGTGCTCGAGGGCGCGGGGTTCAAGGAACGGATTCTGCATCGGACAGGCCACAACCTCGGGCGCGACGTGCACGGCAACGGCGTGCACATGGACGACTACGAGAGTCACGACGATCGGCGGCTTATCCCAGGCACCGGTTTCACGATCGAGCCGGGTTTGTATTTCGATTCTTTCGGGGTCCGTACGGAAATAAACATGTACTACGGCGAGCGCGACGCGCTCGTCACCGGTCCAGCGCAGTCGGAAATAGTGAGGTTAGCGGAGGTTTGATTTATGTCTTGGTTTGGTTCATCTACACGTAAAACGACGATCTTCTACGTCGTCCTCGTCGCCATGGCATCGCTGGTGGTCGGCATGGTCATCGCTTCACGGCTCGACCTGTCGCCGGCTTCTTCAGCGCAAACGTTGGCGATTCCGGCGACGAACAGCGCTCCACTCGCAGGTCCGGTGGACGCCACGACATTTCGTAATATCGCGAAGTCGCAGTCACCAATGGTGGTCAGCATCCGCACCGAGTCGCGGCAGCGAACGCAGGACCTCAGCGAGTTCTTCGGCAGCGACGACCTGCTCGAGCGGTTTTTCGGGGCGCCCGGGCAACAGGGCGGCCAGCAGTCACCTCGGGGGCAAGGTCAGCGGCGCCCGCAGCCTCGCGTGACCCAAGCGGCGGGCTCAGGTTTCATCATCAATAAAGACGGCTTCATTATCACGAACAATCACGTCGTCGAAGGCGCGAGCAAGATCGCCGTACAGTTCTACGAAGAAGACGATGAATACGAGGCAAAGGTCGTGGGCCGCGATCCGCTGACGGACAGCGCGCTGATTCAGCTGATCGAGAAGCCGAATCGTCCGCTGCCCGAAGCGAAGTTTGGTGATTCGAGCCAGATGGAGCCGGGCGATTGGGTGATGGCGATCGGCAACCCGTTCGGCCTCGCGCACACGGTCAGCGTCGGCGTCATCAGCGCGACCTCGCGTCCGTTCCCCGTCGCCGAACAGCGCAGCGCGAACGTGCTGCAGACCGACGCGGCGATCAATCCGGGCAACTCCGGCGGACCGCTGCTCAACCTGCGCGGCGAAGTGATCGGCGTCAACACCGCGATCTACAGCAACGGCGGCGCGATGGGCGGCGCCGGCAACATCGGCATCGGCTTCGCGATCCCCATCAACACGATCCGCGACGTGCTGCCCGGCCTGCGCTCGGGCAAGATCACGCGCGGCCGCATCGGCGTCTCGGTACGTCCGGTGTCGCCGGACGAAGTCGACGCGCTCGGTTTGAAGGATCGCCGCGGCGCGATCGTCGCGCAGGTCCCGGCGGGACCGGCGGCGACGGCGGGCATTGAGCCAGGCGACGTGATCGTCGAGTTCAACGGCAAGCCGGTGAACAAGAGCGAAGATCTCCCGCAGATCGTCGCGGCCACGGCGCCCGGCACCACAGTGCCGGTCAAAGTGATTCGCGAGGGCAAGGAGCGGACGTTCAACGTGCGCGTTGACGAGCTCAGCCTCGATGCCGAAGCGAACCGCCAGGCGGACGCCACGGATCCCGGCGGCGACACCGGCGCGGGTTTCGGTATCACGTTGAATAACGTGACGCCGGAGATGGCGCGTCAATTCGAGCTGCCGGCGAACGCGCGTGGAGCGGTGGTCACAGAAGTCGAGCCGGACAGCCCCGCGGCACGCGTGCTGCAGCCGGGCGACGTGATTCTCCAGGTCAACCGCAAGCCGGTGACCAACGCCAACGAAGCGAGCACGGCTCTGCGTGCGGTCCCGTCGGGCCGTGCGGTCGGCCTGCTGATCATGCGGCGCGGACAGGAGCAGTTCGTCACGGTTCGCAAGGGATAAGTGACGCTTCGCGAGCTGATAGCCGACCGCATCCGGACGGGCGGCCCCATCAGCTTCGCGGAGTACATGGACATCTCGCTCTACCATCCGGAGCTTGGCTACTACGCCCGCGCGGCCCAGAAGACTGGGCGCGCGGGCGATTTTTTTACAAGCGTCGACGTCGGACCGATCTTCGGGGAACTGCTCGCGAAGCAGTTCGCCGAGATGTGGCAGATTCTGCAATTGGGGTCTGACCCCCGTACCGGTACAGGTACCGGTACGGGGGTCAGACCCCAGTTCGATCTGGTCGAGGGCGGGGCCGGGAGTGGACGTTTGGCCCGGGATATCCTCGACGCGGCCCAGAAACACCACCCCGACTTCTACGCCGCCATCCGCCTGTCGCTCGTTGAACAATCGCCCGCTGCGCGCGAAGCGCAGCGCGGCACGCTTGGACCCCACGCTGGTCTGCTCGCTCACAGCGGCGCGGCTCTGCCCGAGGACGTGCACGGCGTCATCTACGCGAATGAACTGCTCGACGCGCTGCCCACCCATCTGGTCGCGATGACCGAGAGCGGTCTGCGCGAGGTTTACGTCGACGTCGAACCATCAACGCGTCGCTTCGCCGAGCGATTTGAGGAACTCTCGGCCCCGCGGATCGCCGAGTACCTCGCGCGCGCGGGCGCCGAAATGCGGGTCGGATGGCGCGCCGAGGTCAATCTGCGCGCCGAAGACTGGACGAAAGGCGCAGCTGACGCGCTTCGACGCGGCTTCATGGTTCTGATCGATTACGGCCACGACGAGCGCGAACTGTACGATGCGTCTCATTCCGCGGGTACGCTGACGTCGTACAAGCAGCACTCCCAGCTCGCCGATTTTCTCCAGGAGCCTGGCGACACTGACATCACGACGCACGTCGACCTGTCCGCCATCACACGGGCGGCCGAACGTTCCGGCCTCGACGTGCTGGCACGACTCGACCAGACCTACTTCCTGCTGGGGCTCGGGATCACCGATCTCGACGGACTCTCCCTGCGCCAGCGGCTGGCGCTGAAGACGCTGCTGCTGCCAGGCGGGCTCGGCAGCACGCACAAGGTACTCATCTTCGCAAAGGGCGTGGGCACTCCGGCGCTGAAGGGCTGCTCGTATCGTGTGCGGATGACGTAAGCGCAAAGCGGCGCGGCTTTTTCAGACGCCGATCGGCCGCCCTCGAGCACGCCAGAGCAGCCGCCGCGTGAAGACGTACATCGTGAAACACTCGAGCGCGAACGGCGGGAACCCGAAATAGCCGAGCACCGGCATCTCGAAGATCTTGATGTCGCCGAATATCGGCACCGTGTAAATCCACTTCGCCCGCGCCCAGAAGTTCCAGAACTCCCAGAGACCACCGCAGATGAATCCCGCGACGAGCAGGTTGATCAACCGATCGTATCGGCCCGCGCGTCGATCGAGAGAGAACGACTCGTCGCCCGCGCGCGCGTTGATCGGATCGAGAAGAAATATGAATCCCACAAACACCGGCGCTGCCAGGTATGGCGACGGCCACACCAGCGGCCATAACAGCATCGCCGCGCCGATGGTGATGCTCGCGTAGCTTGCCGCGCCGAAGCGCGACGCGCGAACGCGAGCCGCGCCTTCCGCGACAGGCGAGCGGCGTCCGCGCACCGCGGCCACCAGTTCAGCGGTCTCGAAGATTCCCGGCGAGATGGTCGCGAACGCCCAGGCGTAGCCGAAATACCGCACCAACAGATTCCGTGGCAGGTTGACGTAGTGCCAGTTCTCAATCAGCAGGTTGTAGCCTTCGAAGACGACCCACAGGGGTATCGAGGCAATCGAAAGAAAAACGAATTCGCGGCGGTTGGCCGTCAGCCATGACGATCCGCGCAGCCTGTACACGATCCCGTCCAGCAGAAGGATGTAGCCGGTCCATGCAAACGGCGTATGCCACGTCCAGAACGGCTCGACGCGCGCCAGCATCAGAGCCTCGGATGTCGCAAGAAGAGCCAGCCCGAACCACGTGTGAAACGGCAGCCGCATCAGCACCATCGTCAGTGGTGACTTGACTCGAAGTCAACGGACGAGCGCTTCAGGCCGTGGTTGTACTGACCCATGGTCATTGACCGTCCACAAGGGTATAGAATGGCGGGTTATGGCGGCCATCCTGGAGCGAGAGGTCAAGCTCGGCTTTCGCGACGCCGAGGAAGCGCGGCAGGCAATACTGGCGGCTGGCGCCACCCCGCTGCGAGGGCGGCGGCTTCAGGAGGACTACCTCCTCGATACTCCCGACGATGTGCTGCGTCTCCGGCGCTGCGTGCTCCGCGTGCGGCTCGAATGCGGCAAGACGCTCCTCACGTTCAAGGGTCCCGTTCAAATCTCGCCGATGAAGCTGCGCGAAGAGCTCGAGACCGTCGTTGGAGACGGATTGCTGCTCCTTCACGTACTCGAAGAGCTCGGCTACCGCGTGTGGTTCCGCTACGAAAAATATCGCGAAGAGTTCGCGCACGAGGACGTCACGATCGCCGTTGACGAGACGCCGGTCGGCACCTTCGTCGAAATCGAGGGCAGCGAGAAGGGCATCCACGACATGGCTGCGGCGCTGGCCCGAAAACCTGCCGATTACGTCACCGATTCGTATCGCGGTCTGTTCGTCAAGCATTGTGAGCAGAACGGCCTTCCGCTCACCGACATGCTCTTCGAGGAATCCTAACTGCCTCACGCGGCTCTTCTGCTGACGGCCGGTCTGGGGACGCGGCTCCGGCCGCTTTCGTATGTGCGCGCGAAGCCGGCCGTCCCTGTCGCCGGCGAGCCTCTCGTGCGCCGGATACTCCGTTACGGTGCCTCCTGGGGTGTTCGCGACTTCGTGCTGAACCTGCACTATCTGCCCGAGACGATCACCGCGCAGGTTGGCGACGGCACCGACCTCGGCGTCCGCGTGCGCTATTCGTTCGAGTCGCCGGTGCTCGGCTCCGCAGGAGGACCGCGAAAAGCGCTGGACCTGCTGCCGGATGACCCGTTCTTCATCATCAACGGCGACACGCTCACCAATGTCGATCTGGACGCGCTCGCCGAACACCACCGGGCCTCGAGTGCGCTCGTGACAATCGCCGTTGTCCCAAACGAACATCCCGATCGCTACGGCGGGCTGATACTCGACTCGACGGGACGCTTTCACAGCGTCGTCCCGCGTGGATCGCGCGTGCGTTCGTATCACGTGGTCGGCGTGCAGATGGCGAACCCCTCTGCGTTTGCCCGGCTGCCTCTCAATCAGCCGGCAGAAAGCATCGGCGCGCTGTACAAAGAGCTCGTGAAAGAAAACCTCGGGCACGTGCGGGCTTTCCTGTGCGATGCCGATTTCTGGGACGTCGGCACCGCGGCCGACTACCTGTCCGCGTGCCTCTCCATCGCCAGCGCCGAAGGCAGCGCGCTCCAGCCAGGACGCCGATCCCATGTCGACCGCTCGGCACGTGTCTCGGATAGCGTCATCTGGGACGATGTGAGCGTCGGCGCCGGCGCCACGCTCGAGCGGTGCGTCGTCGCCGACGGCGCAGAAATTCCCGCTGGAGCCAGCTTCAGTAGTTGCGCCATTATTCAGAGAGACGGGGAGCTCGTCGTCGCAGACATATGAGCGAATGGAGTGGGGCGAGGGGGCCCTGCAACTAAAAATGGAAAGGCGATCGCCAGCGCTTCAGGACACCCGCGCGCGAATCGACGAATGTCTATATCGCGCAAAACTCGCGGGGCCGCAGGTGCGCGTCGTGCCGCTGACCGGCGACGCGTCGACCCGCCAGTACTTCCGCATCCTGCGCCCCGACAACCCGTCGGTGGTGCTCGCGGTCTACGATGCGCCGTTCGTGTTCGACGACTTGCCGTTCGTCAACGTCTGCCGGCTGTTTACGAACATCCCGCTGCCCGTGCCCGCGATCGCGGGCCATGCGGACGACCTCGGCATTCTCATCCTCGAGGATCTCGGCGACGTCACTCTCCAGGCGCATCTGGGCATGACGCAGCCGGCCGAACACGACGCGTTCTACAAGCAGGCGGTCGAGCTCGTGTTCCGGATGCAGCGTAAAGGCGCGGAGCTGCAGTCCCCCGAATACGTTTCATTCGGCATCGCGTTCGATCGCGACAAGCTGATGTGGGAGCTGAACTTCTTCGTCAAGCATTTTCTCGAGGCCTACCGCGGCGTCCCGCTGACGCCAGCGGCGCGCGCCGCGCTCGAAGAGGAGTCGGTGAAGATTGCGGTCGAGCTCGCCGACGAGCCGCGCGTGCTGTGCCATCGCGACTATCACAGCCGCAACCTGATGCTCCACGACCGGCGCCTCTACATCATCGATTTCCAGGACGCACGCATGGGCCCCGACACCTACGACCTGGCGTCGCTGCTGCGCGATTCGTACGTCGACCTTACGGAGGCGCGCGTCGACGATCTGATTCGCACGTACCTGCGTCTTGGAGGGGCATCGCAGGCCACACCCGACGCCTTCGCGGAGTACAGGCGCCGGTTCGACCTGATGTCGGTGCAGCGCAACCTGAAAGCACTCGGTACTTTCGGCCACCAGACGACGTCTCGCAGTAATACGGTGTACATCCAGTACATCCCGCGCACGCTCAGCTACGTTCGCACCAACCTCGAACGTTATTCGCGTTTCGCACGTTTACGCGAGCTGCTCGCGCCAGTACTGTAGGGATCAAGGGGTCTGCCCCCCGTACGACAAGACGGGGTCAGACCCCATTCGGGGCATCAGACCCCGTTTGGGGCATGTATGAAGCGATTTGGAATCTCCACTCACCTGTATCACGACGAACGGCTGCAGAAGGCCCACCTGCTCGAAATTGCCGGCAACGGGTTCGAAGCAATCGAAGTGTTCGCCACGCGAAGCCACTTCGACTATCACGATGCCACCGCGGTCCGCTCGCTGCGCGACTGGCTCGACGAAGCCAGGCTCGAGCTGCACTCGGTGCACGCGCCGATCACCGATGTGTTCGCCAACGGTCGAGGCCAGCGAAGCTTTTCTACCGCCACCCGCAACACTGATGCGCGCAAGGCGACGCTGCACGAAATGGCCGCCGCGCTCGGCATCCGCAAGACAATCCCATTCAAGTTTCTTGTCGTCCACCTCGGTGTGCCCGACGCGCAGCATCCCGAACCGGACGACAACGATCGCGATTCGGCGATCCGCAGCATCAGCGAGATTGACTCGATGGCCGACGCCGCAGGCGTGACGGTGGCACTCGAGGTCATGGGGAATGGCCTCTCGACCCCCTCCGACCTCGTCGAGATGCTCGAACGCAACTTCGAGGACGCCGGCATGGGCATCTGCATGGACGTCGGCCATGCGCACATGCTGGGGGATACCGCCGAAGCGATTGAGACAGCTTCGGAGTACCTGGTCACGACCCACATCCACGACAACCGGCGGCAAAGCGACGACCATCTTGTGCCGTTCCAGGGCAGCATCAACTGGGCCGCCGCCATCATGGCGTTCGAGAAGATCGGCTACGATGGAGTGTTGATGTACGAGGTAAAAGCCGCCGAAAGCCCCATGGCGGTACTCGAGCGGGCGGTCGCGGCGCGCCGCAGGCTCGAGGCGCTGATGGTCGACAGCTTCACGGCCGACCTGAAGGTCGGCACTACGAACGAAGAATGATTGCGTATATCGATCAAATCGCCCAGAGCGAGGGCAAGGCGGTCACCATCCGCGGATGGCTTCACAACCGCCGCTCGAGCGGGAAGATCCACTTTCTTTCGGTGCGCGACGGCACGGGATTCATCCAGTCCATCGTCTCGAAAGCCACAGTCGGTGACGAGAAATTCAAGCAGGCCGATCACCTGTCCCAGGAGACAGCGCTGATCGTCCACGGCACTGTCCGCGCCGACAGCCGCGCACCAGGGGGATTCGAGCTCGATGTCTCGGACTTCGAGATCGTGAGCCCGTCGACGGACTATCCGATTACGCCGAAGGAACACGGGATCGACTACCTGCTCGATCGGCGCCACCTGTGGATTCGTTCGGAGAAGCAGGCGGCGATCCTGCGCGTGCGCCACGAGGTCGTCAGCGCGGTGCGCGACTATTTCAACGACCAGGGGTTCATCCTCGCCGACACGCCGATTTTCACGCCCGCTGCGTGCGAGGGCACCACGACGCTCTTCCCTGTCGACTATTTCGAGGATCAGAAGGTCTTTCTCACGCAAAGCGGGCAGCTCTACGCGGAAGCCAACGCGATGGCGCTCGGCCGCGTGTACAACTTCGGTCCGGTGTTCCGCGCCGAGAAGTCCAAGACGCGCAGGCACCTCACGGAATTCTGGATGGTCGAGCCGGAAATGGCGTACGCGACGCTCGACGATGTGATCGACCTTGCTGAAGGGCTCGTGGTGGCGGTGGTCTCGCGGGTGCTCGACAAACGGCGGCGCGAGCTCAAGGCGCTCGAGCGCGACACATCGAAGCTCGAGAACGTCAAAGCGCCCTTCCCGCGCATTTCGTACGACGAGGCCGTCAAGATTCTCCACGACAAGGGACAGCCGTTCGAATGGGGCGGCGATCTTGGCGGAACCGACGAAACGATTCTGTCGCAGCATTTCGACCGGCCGGTGGCCATCCACCGTTATCCATCAAGCGTGAAGCCCTTTTACATGGAGCCAGACCCGCAGCGGCCCGAGCTCGCGCTGTGCGTCGACATGCTCGCTCCAGAAGGCATCGGAGAGATCATCGGCGGCAGTCAGCGCCTCGCCAGCTACGACGTGCTGCTGCAACGCATCAAGGATCACAACCTCCCGCAGGACGCCTTCGAGTGGTATCTCGACCTTCGCCGATTCGGGTCGGTGCCGCACGGCGGCTTCGGCATGGGCATCGAACGCGTCGTCGGCTGGATCTGCGGGCTCGAGCACGTGCGCGAGGCCACGCCGTTTCCGAGGATGATGTACCGCGTGACGCCGTAGGGTTCAGGGTTCCAGGTTCCAGTTCCAAAGTTCAGATTCTAGATTTCAGATTGCAGTTTCAAGTATGAAGATAGGTTTCGTCTCGCTCGGGTGTCCGAAAAATCTCGTCGACTCCGAGGTCATGATGGGGCTGTCGCAGGAAGGCGGGCACACGCTGACGCCGAACCCGGCGGACGCCGACGTGCTCGTCGTCAACACCTGCGCGTTCATCGACTCGGCCAAAGAGGAATCGGTGAACACCATCCTCGAGCTCGCCGAGTTCAAGAAGAGCGGCAACTGCAAGCGGCTGGTGGTGACCGGCTGTCTGGGCGAGCGCTATCGTGACGAGCTGAAGAAACAGATCCCCGAGATCGACGCGGTGCTTGGAACGGGCGAAGTTCCCGAAATCGTCGGCGCGATCGAAGGGGGGACGAAGAAGAGAACGATTCCGTTGAGACTCGTTCACGCCGAATCCCCAATCCCTCATCCAAAATCCCGCGATCTGCCGACGTATCTATACGACGCGGAACCACGCGTGTTCGCCACGCCCCGGCACTTCGCGTACGTCAAGGTGGCCGAAGGCTGCGACTACAAATGCTCCTTCTGCATCATCCCGACGTTGCGCGGCCATTATCGGAGCCGCCCTGTCGACACGATCGTGCGCGAGGCGCGGTCGCTCGCCGCTCGCGGAGTGCGCGAGCTCATTCTGATCTCCCAGGACACGACGTTCTACGGACGAGATCTCGGGGAAGGCGCGGCGCTCCCGACGCTTCTGCGCGAGCTGAACGAGATTGACGGCATCGACTGGATCCGGCTGCTCTATCTCTATCCGACGACCATCACCGACGAGATGCTCGAGGCGATGGCCGAGTGCGACAAGGTCGTCAAGTACATCGATCTGCCGCTGCAGCACGCGTCAGACGACGTGTTGCGGCGGATGAAGCGGCCGGGAACCGGGAAGGGATATGAGAAGCTGCTCGCGCGGATCCGGGAGCGGGTCCCGGGCGTCTCATTGAGAACGACATTCATCGTGGGCTTTCCGGGCGAGACCGCCGCGGAGTTCGAGGAGCTGCGCACGTTCATTCAGCGCATCGGCTTCGATCACGTCGGCGTCTTCACCTACTCGCACGAGGAAGGGACGACGGCGCACGACCTCGCGGATGACGTGCCGGCCGCCACCAAGCGGAAGCGCCGGAACGCGCTGATGGCCGACCAGAAGCGCATCGTGGCGCGGGCGCAGAAGGTTCGAGTCGGCGCCCAGGTGCAGGTTATGGTGGACGGGCCGTCACCCGAGCACGAGCTCGTCTGGCGCGGACGCCTGGCAGGTCAGGCGCCCGAAATCGACCCGGTAGTGTATTTTACGGACGCCAATCCGGATGCCCTGCGGCCCGGCGCCCTTTTGCGGGCCGAAATTGTGGGTGCCCGCGAGTACGATTTGGTGGTGCGTCCACTGTGATAAACTTTCAGGTTCGTAAGAGCCTGCAAGACCTGAAGTGGGCCGGTGCCCACTTTTTGTTTTTGAGGGTGGTTTTACGCAGCTCATTGACAGAATTCGCGCCGTCGCGGAGCGGGTGGCCCGCTCCTACAATCTAGAGATTTTCGACGTTCAGTTCCGGCGGGAGCCTGTGGGCTGGATGCTGCGAGTCTTTGTCGACGTGCCGTTCGACTCTGGCGCGCCCTGGCCCGACGAGGCCGAGCGGCGGCGCCGCGCGGACGCCTCGCCGACGATTCACGATCTCGAACAGGTCAGCCGCGATTTGAGCGCAGTTCTGGACGTCGAAGAAACGATCGATCATAGCTATACCCTCGAGGTTTCGTCGCCGGGTCTCGATCGGCCGCTGCGCAGCGAGGCCGATTACCGGCGCTTTGCGGGAAGGCTCGCGAAAATCGTCGTGTCGAGGCCGGTCGATCGCCAGACGCATTTCGAGGGGCGGCTGGGCGGTTTCGAAGACGATGCGATTGTGATGGAAACGACGCCAGGCAAGCGGCAGTTGATACCGCTCGCGCTCGTCACACGCGCCCGGCTGGAAGTCGAATTCTAAAAGACGCGACGAGCGGCGTGGGGCCTGTAGGCCCCGCGCGTGAGGCGCGCGAGCGGGGCGAAGGGCCCCCGCGAGGGAAAAATGTCAAATCCGTTAATGCAGACAATCGAGGCGCTGGCCAAGGAAAAAGGCATCGAAGCCGATGTCGTCATTGGCGCTATCGAGGACGCGGTCCTCACCGCCTCGCGCAAGTACTACAAGACGAACGAGAACCTGAAGACCCGCTTCAACCAGGAAACCGGGCAGGTCGACCTGTTCGCCGTCAAGCAAATCGTCGTCGACGTGCAGAACCCCGCGACAGAGATTTCGCTGGAAGAAGCGCAGCAGCTCTACGGCGACGAAGCCGAAGTGGACATGGAAATCGAGTTCCCCAAGCCCACCGAGGTGCTCGGCCGCATCGCCGCGCAGACCGCCAAGCAGGTGATCTTCCAGAAGGTGCGCGAGGCCGAGCGCGAGAACATCTTCGGTGAGTACAGCCAGCGCATCGGCGAGGTCGTGAACGCCACCGTCAAGCGCTTCGAGAATGGCGATATGGTCGTCGAGCTCGGGCGCATCGAGGCGAGCCTGCCCCGCAAGGAGCAGTCTCGCGCGGAAAGCTACGCGCCGGGCGAGCGCCTGCGCGCCGTCATCAAGGGCGTGAACCGCAGCACGAAGGGGCCGCAGATCGTCCTCTCGCGCACCGATCCGGCGCTGCTCGTCAAGCTGTTCGAGCAGGAAGTGCCGGAAATCTACGACGGCACCGTGCAGATTCGCGGCGCCGTGCGCGAGGCGGGTGACCGTGCGAAAGTCGCGGTGTTTTCGCGCGAGCGCGACGTCGACCCGGTCGGCGCGTGCGTCGGGATGAAGGGCACGCGCGTCCAGGCGATCATTCGCGAGCTTCGCGGCGAGAAGATCGACATCGTCGAGTGGTCGGACGACCCCATTTCGCTGGTGACCAACGCGCTGAGCCCCGCGAAAGTACAGCGCGTGTCGATCGTCGACGACAAGGAGCGCGTCGTCGAGGTGGTCGTCGAGGACAAGCAGCTGTCGCTCGCGATCGGCAAGAAGGGCCAGAACGTCCGGCTGGCCGCGAAGCTGACCGGGTGGCGCATCGACATCAAGAGCGAGGAAGAGAAGCGCCGCGAGATCGAAGCGCAATTCGAAGGCGTGATGCCCGAGACTCCGGCGGAAGACGAGGGCGCCGGAGAAGTGGCGGCCGAAGCGGAACCTGGAAGCGACGAGACCGCGGCGGAATTTTCGATCGCCGGCATCGGCGACAAGACGATCAAGAAATTGATCTCGGCCGGGTTCGACACGGCCGAGAAGATAGCGCTGGCCAGCGTCGACGCGCTGTCAGAGGTGCAGGGCATCGGCGTCAAGACCGCGGAGCGGATTCTCGCTGCGGCGCGCGGCGAAAGCCCGGCAGCCGAAGAAGAAAAACTGTAGGAGAACTATTTGGCAACTGTTCGTATTTACAAGGTCGCGGAGCTCCTCAACACAAGCAGCCAGGAAGTGCTGGCGCTGCTCAAGCGCGCGCACGGCATCGAGCTGAAGAGCGCATCGAGCACGATCGAAGAGGTCGTCGCGCGGCAGTTCGTCGAGCGCCTCGCACGCGAGCGCAGCATCACGCTCCCGGGCGGCGACATGTTCGCCGAAGGGCCTGTCGCAAAGCCCGGCGCGAAGAAACCCGCCCTGAACGCGAAGAAGCCAGAGCCGGCAAAGCCGGCTGCGCCCACACTCGCACCGCCGCGCCTCGTGAAGACCGCAAAGCCGGCTGCCGCCTCGACCGCCGTCGAAGAGCATGTGCAGGAGGAACCTGCGCCGCCGCCTGTCGCCGCTCCGGTCGAAGTGCCGGAGGAAATCGCCGCACCGGTTGCCGAGGTGCCGACTGCCGCGACACCCGCCGAGCCCGAGCCTGAACCCGAGATTGAGGAGCCGCCTGCGATGCCGCCTGTTGTCGAGCCGCCAGCGCCTGCACGCCCTGCGGCCGCTGCGCCTGCGGCGCCGTCGAGGCCGACGCCCGCGCCGGGCCGGATGGTGCCGCCGAGCATCAGGCTCAGGATCGAAGAACCCACTGCGCCAGGCACATCCGCTGTGCCCGCCATGCCGACTCGTCCGGCTGGTCCGCGGCTGCGTCCGTCCGACAAGATCGTGCCGCCCCGTCCAACTGCCCCATTGCCCCCGCCGACGGGAAACCTCGCGCGGCCAGGCGGACCTGGCGGCGGTCCAGGCGGGGTCTCGACCCGCCCAGCTCCGCAACGTCCGTCGTATCCGCCGACCATGAGGCCAAGCGCGCCCCCGGGAGGACCACGCCCGCTGCCATCGCAGCCGATTCGCCCGCCGCAGGGCCCGCAAGGCATGCGCCCATCCGGCGGCGTCGGCCAGCAGCGGCCCGGTGCACCGCGATTCACGCCGCCGCCGATGCGGCCGACCGTGGGCCGGCGTCCCGACGGCGATCAGCGCCGCGAACAGCGCCCGCAGCAACCGGCGCAGATGCCGCCGCCTCCCGTCACGCGAACCATCACGTTCGTCGAAGGCATGACGGTGAAGGATCTCGCCGACAAGCTGGATCAGCGCGTGAAGGACGTGCTGAAGAAGCTGCTCGACAAGCGGCTGATGATGACCATCAACAGCACGGTCGACACCGAAACCGCGTCGATGATCGCGCGCGAGTTCGGCGCCGAGCTGCAGCTACGCACCTTCGAGCAGGACATGCTCGAGGTGGAAGCCGAGGACGTGAAGCCGGAAGACACCATCACGCGCGCCCCTGTAGTGACGGTCATGGGACACGTCGACCACGGCAAGACAACGCTGCTCGATGCCATCCGCACGACGCGCGTCGCCGAGCGCGAAGCCGGCGGGATCACGCAGCATATCGGCGCCTATCACGTCACGACCGACGCGGGACGGAACATCGTGTTCCTCGATACGCCGGGCCATGAAGCGTTCACGTTGATGCGCGCGCGCGGTGCGAAAGTCACCGACGTCGTCGTGCTGGTCGTGGCTGCAGACGACGGCGTGATGCCGCAGACGCGCGAGGCGATCGACCACGCGAAGGCGGCCAACGTGCCGATCATCGTGGCGATCAACAAGATCGACAAACCGGGATCGGATCCCGAGCGCGTCAAGCGCGAGCTGTCGGATTTGAATCTCGTGCCCGAGGACTGGGGCGGCCAGACCGTCATGGTGCCCGTCTCCGCGAAGAAGAAAACGGGCCTCGACACGCTGCTCGAAATGGTGCTCCTCGTCAGCGACATCGGCGAGTACAAAGCCAACCCGAAGCGGAACGCGTCGGGCACCGTGCTCGAGTCGAAGCTCGATCGCGGCCGCGGCCCCGTGGCGACGATCCTCGTTCAGGACGGCACGCTACGCGTCGGCGACACGTTCATTGCCGGCCCGATCGTGGGCCGCGTGCGCGCGCTCATTGACGATCGCGGCAAGCCGATCAAGATGGCGCCGCCATCGACGCCGGTCGAAGTGCTCGGCCTCACCGGCCTGCCGCAGCCCGGCGACGCATTCCAGGCGCTCGCCGACGCGGCAAAGGCGCGGCAGATTGCGACCTATCGTCAGGGGATGGCGAAAGAAAAGGCGCTCGGCGCAAAAGGCAGCCGCCTGACGCTCGAGTCGCTGCAGCAGCAGATCGCCGAAGGCGGCATGAAGGATCTGCCGATCGTCATCAAGTCCGACGTGCAGGGCTCCGCCGAAGTCCTTGCCGACACACTCTCGAAGCTGAGCGACGACCGCGTCCGCATCAAGATCATCCATTCGGGCGTCGGCGCCATCAACGAGTCCGACGTGCTGCTCGCCTCGGCATCGAACGCGATCATCATCGGGTTCAACGTGAGGCCCGACCGCAACGCCGAGTCGCTCGCCGAGCGCGAAGAGGTCGACATCCGCCATCACACGGTCATCTACAACGTCACCGACGAGATGAAGAAGGCAATGACCGGCCTGCTCGAGCCGACGCTGAAGGAAGTGCGGCTGGGCGCGGCCGAAGTGCGGAACATCTTCAAGGTCCCCAAGGCCGGCACGATTGCGGGCTGCTACGTCATCGAAGGGCGGATCACGCGCTCGGGAGACACCAAGGCCCGGCTCATGCGCGACGGCGCGATGGTGCACGAGGGAAAGATCGGCTCGCTGCGCCGCTTCAAGGACGACGTGAGCGAAGTGAAGACCGGGTTCGAATGCGGCATCGCCTTCGACAAATACAACGACGTGAAGGTCGGCGATCTCATCGAAGTCTTCACGATCGAACGGGTGGCCGTGTCTGCGTAAGTGGTCGTCGGGCATCTCTCCATCGAGCTTCATATTCCGGGCGCCAGGTCTCTGAAAGAGAAGCGGATGGTGCTGCGGAGCGTCAAAGACCGCATCCGAAAGTTCAACGTCGCCGTTGCCGAGGTCGAGTACAACGACCTCTGGCAGCGGGCCGGCATCAGCGTGGTCACTGTTTCCAACGACGAAAAGCACGCCGACCGCGAGCTCGCCGCCGTCGTGAACGAGATCGAGCGGCTGGAGCCGGGGCTGATCTCGCGTACAGAAGTAGAATTTCTAGGATAGCTATGGGCCAGGGCTCGAGACCGGAGCGCGTCGCGGATCTGATTCGCGCCGAAGTCACCACGATGATTGCGCGCGAGCTGCATGATCCCGGTGTCGGGTTTGTCACCATCACGCGCGTGCAGGTGAGTCCGGACCTGCAGCACGCACGCGTCTACTACACGAGCCTCGGGGATGCAACCGCGCGCAAGAATACGGCCCTCGCCCTCGAGCGCGCCGCGGGATACATGCGCCGGCAAATCGGCCAGCGCCTTCGCCTGCGCCGCGCTCCGGAAGTGCTGTTCGAGTTCGATGCGAGCATCGGTCATCAGGATCGGGTTGAGCAGCTCCTGAACGAGATCGCCGACGAGCGCGCCAAAGCACCCGTTCCACCTGACGCACCTGACGCACCCGTTGCACCTGCTGCACCCATCGACCCCGACACTGATGACCGCTGAGCCCATCGCCGCCATCCGCGACGCCATTCTTCAGCGCCAGCGGTTCGTCATCACCTCGCATGCACGCCCCGACGGCGACGCCATCGGCTCGCAGGTGGCCATGGCGCTTGCGCTGCGCGAGCTCGGCAAGGATGTGCATATGGTGGCCGCCGATGCCGCGCCACCGCAGTTCATGGAATTTCCCGGCGTGCGCGAGATTCAGGTCACACGGGAGGTGGCTGGGCCGTTCGACGCGGCCATGGTGATGGAATGCGGCGACCTGTCGCGAACCGGAGTCTCCGGGCTCGACAAGTACTTCGTCATCAACATCGATCATCATCCCGGCAACAAGAGCTACGGGGCGATCAACTGGTTCGACCCTGGCGCGGCGGCATGCGGCGAGATGGTGTTCGACCTGATCGAAGCGCTCGGCGTGACGCTGACGCCGGCGATTGCAACGCACATCTACATCACGATCCTCACCGACACCGGCGGCTTCCATTTTTCGCACATCACGCCGCGCACGTTCGAGATTTGCCGCCGGTGCAACGAAGCCGGCGCGCAGCCCGAATCGATCGCCCGCGCCGTGTACGACAGCAGCACGATGGGGCGGCTGCGTCTGATGGGCGCGGTCCTGCACAACCTCGAGTTCGAGGGTGGCGGCCGTGCGGCGCTCGCGACCCTCACGCTCGAGCTTCTCCAGCGCACCGGGGCGACGCAGGAAGATTCCGAGGGCCTCATCAACATCCCGCTCACTGTGAAGGACATTCAGGCCGTCGCGTTTCTCAAGGAGATCGCGCCGGACAGCTTCCGCGTGAGCTTGCGCTCCAAGGGCAGCGTCGACGTGAATCGCGTCGCAAATCTTTTTGGAGGCGGCGGCCACAAGAACGCGGCGGGATGCACGCTGAATGGCTCGTACGGCGACGTCCGGCAAAGAGTCGTCGCCGAGCTCACCCGCGCCCTTTCGTAAATCGTAAAAATGGGGTCTGACCCTCTTTTTACGGACGGCGTAATCGTTATCGACAAGCCGGCGGGGCCAACCTCGCATGACGTCGTCGCGGTCATGCGTCGCACGCTCATTCGGAATGGCCGGGTGGGCGGGAAGCCCGGCAAGCCGAAAGTCGGCCATACAGGCACGCTCGATCCTCTCGCGTCTGGCGTGCTGCCGCTGGTCATCGGCAAAGCCACTCGCCTTGCGCAGTTTCTGTCGTCAGCCGAAAAAGAGTACGAAGCGGTTATCGAGCTGGGCGTGACGACCACGACGCTCGATCGCGGCGGCGATGTCGTGGCGCGCGAGCCCAGGCGCCCGGCGGCAGACGTAACCGCCGGCATGATCGAGGACGCGGTCGCGGGGTTTCGCGGCACCTATCTGCAGCAGCCCCCGGTTTTTTCGGCCAAGAAGATCGACGGCGATCGCGCGTACGATCTCGCCCGCCGCAACGCGCCAGTCGAGCTGCAGCCGGTGCAGGTGACAGCCACCTCTCTCGAGGTGATCGAATGGCGCGGCACGATGCTGAAGCTGCGACTGGTGTGCTCGGCGGGCTACTACGTGCGCTCTCTGGCTGACGCGCTGGGCGAGCGCCTCGGGACGGGCGGCCACCTCGCGGGGCTTGTGCGGACGCGCAGCGGCGACTTCACCCTGAGCGACGCCGTTGGTCTCGATCTCCTGGACCGCAATCCCCACGAAGCTGCGGCCCGTGTCATTCCCATCGCGGCACTGCTGCCGTCCTTACCGGCGCTCACACTCACAATCGAGGGGGCGTCTTTAGCGGCTCGCGGCGGGTTTATAGGCCCTTCGCAGGTGGCACACCATGCAACGCTCCCCGAGGAGGGCCGTGTCCGGCTGCTGCACCCCGACGGGCACCTGGTCGCGATCGCCGAGCCTCGCACAGGCGGGGATTCGAGAGGCGTGTCGCGTCATTTTTTGCATCCCGGCATCGTGCTGGAGTAAAATTACTCGTTTGGGACTAACACATTGCGGCGGATTGGGGAGCGTCGGGCCGGTGAAGGCCGGGCTGCGTTACAGACGCTCTGCTGGACCGCGCGCGGAGGAATGTATTCGTGGCACTCAATAAAGACCGCAAGACCGAGCTCATCACCTCGTACCGCACGCACGACTCCGACACCGGCTCTCCTGAAGTTCAGGTCGCCATTCTCAGCGAACGCATCGGGTATCTCACCGAGCACTTCAAGACCCACGCGAAAGATCATCACTCGCGCCGTGGTCTCCTCAAGCTGGTCGGCCAGCGCCGCCGCCTGCTGGATTATCTGAAGGGCAAGGATTCAGAGCGTTACGCCGAGCTGATTCGCCGCCTGGGCATACGCAAGTAATCGGAGATGGACGTGATAGGTGATTGGGCGATTGACGCGGCAATCGCGACATCCCAATCGCGACACTTCAATCACCCAATCATGTATCCCCCGATCTCCAAATGAACAAGCTCTGAGGCACAAATGTACAGAAGAGAACTAGAAATCAACGGCACGTCCCTTTCGTTCGAGACCGGCAAATACGCGAAGCAGGCAGATGGATCCGTGATCGTCCGTATGGGCGATTCGGTCGTCCTGGTCACGGCGTGCGCGTCCCCGAATCCGCGGGAGGGCATCGACTTCCTGCCCCTGACGGTCGACTACAAGGAATACACCTATGCGTCGGGCCGCATCCCCGGAGGCTTCTTCAAGCGCGAAGGCAAGCCGTCCGAGAAGGAAGTGCTGACCAGCCGCGTCATCGATCGCCCGATTCGGCCGCTGTTCCCCGCCGGGTGGCGCAACGAGTCGCAGATTATCGCCCTTGTGCTGTCGGCCGACGCGAACTACGACCCGGACGTGCTCGCGATCAGCGGCGCCTCTGCGGCGCTCGCGCTCTCGAGCATCCCCTTCCAGAAAACGATTGCCGGCGTGCGCGTGGGCAAGGTCGAAGGGCAATACATCATCAACCCGACGTACGAGCAGCGAAGGAAGAGCTCGTTCGATCTGGTGATGGCGGGCAGCAAGGACGCCATCGTGATGGTCGAAGCCGGCGCCAAGGAAGTGACCGAAGAAGAGATGGTCCAGGGGCTCGAGGCCGGCCACGCCGCCATCAAGAAGATTGTCGACACCATCAACGCGCTGGCCAAAGAAGGCGGCAAGCCGAAGCGCGAGGTCGCGAAGAAAGAATTCGACCACGCCTTCTACCGCGAAGTCGAAGAGAAGGTGATGATTCCCCTCGCCGATGCGATGCGCATGACGGACAAGCTCGCGAATTACGGCACGGTCGATCAGGTGCTGAGCGAGCTCGTCGGATCCATTCCAGAAGGCGAAGTGCAGCGCAAGGTCGAAGCGAAGGCGATCTTCAAAGAGCTGAAGGAAAAAGTGCTGCGCGACGAAGTGCTCGAGAAGGGCGTTCGTCTCGACGGCCGTAAGTTCGACGAGATCCGGCCCATCTGGTCCGAGGTCGGCGTGCTGCCCCGCGTTCATGGCTCGGCGGTGTTTACGCGCGGTGAGACGCAGGCGCTCGTCACCGTGACGCTCGGCACGTCGGACGACCAGCAGAAGATCGAAACGGTCGAAGGCGAGACCTATCGCCGCTTCATGCTGCACTACAACTTCCCGCCGTTCTCGGTCGGCGAAGTGCAGTTCCTTCGCGGACCCGGCAGGCGCGAAGTCGGCCACGGCGCGCTCGCCGAGCGCGCGTTGCTGCCGGTACTGCCAACCGAGGAAACCTTCCCGTATACGATTCGCGTCGTGTCCGACATCCTCGAGTCCAACGGATCGTCGTCGATGGCGTCTGTCTGCGGCGGCACTCTCTCGATGTGGGATGCGGGCGTGCCGTTGCGCGCGCCGGTGGCCGGCGTCGCGATGGGCCTGATCATGGACGAGAAGACAGGCAAGTACGCCGTCCTCTCCGACATCGCGGGCGCCGAGGATCACTACGGCGACATGGACTTCAAAGTGACCGGCACGTCCAAGGGCATTACCGCTCTCCAGATGGACATCAAGGTGGCGGGCATCACAGCCAAGATCATGCGCGAAGCGCTCGACCAGGCGAATCGCGGCCGCATGCATATTCTTGGTGAGATGCAGAAGTCGCTCGCCGGCCCGCGCGGCAATATCTCGACGTACGCGCCGCGCATCATCACCATCAAGATTCCGGTGGACAAGATCCGCGACGTCATCGGACCGGGCGGAAAGATGATCCGCAGCATCATCGAGCGCACCGGCGTGAAGATTGACGTCGAGGACGATGGCAGCGTGAACGTGGCGTCGGCGGATGAGGCGGCCGCGCAGAAGGCGATCGGCATCATTCAGGAGCTGACCGCTACAGCCGAGCTCAACAAGACCTACATGGGCAAGGTGCAGCGCATCACGGATTTCGGCGCGTTCGTCGAGATCATGCCGGGCACCGACGGGCTGCTGCACGTCTCGGAGATCGCGAACCACCGCGTGAAGGACGTGCGCGACGAGTTGAAGGAAGGCGAGCAGGTCATGGTCAAGGTCATCAACATCGACCCGACAGGCAAGATTCGCCTCAGCCGCAAGGCCCTGCTGCAGGATGAAGGCGCCGCCGCCGGCGCCCCTGCGGCCGGTGCGCCATCCCGCAAATCGGAGTAAACTGTGAATAGTGAGTGGGTGATAGGTGATTGGGTGACAGGCACTTAGCCGTCGCCCCCTCACCAATCATCCACTCGCCAAATCCGTCTCTTCCCCCGGCAGGAGCAACCACAATGACGTCTTCCTCTGCCTTTACGAAGGCCGCGGCGGGATCGGCGCTTGTGCTGGGGTTTGCGGTGTTCGGCCTCCTGGCGAGCGCGCAAGAGAGCGGCGAGCGCAAGTTCACGGTATCCGCCCACAAATACGCCTTTACCCCCGCACGCCTCGAGGTTCGGCAGGACGATCTCGTGCGCGTCACGCTCTCGACCGACGATATTCCGCACAGCTTCACCGTCGACAAATACCGCATCGCGAAGCGCGTCGAGGCGGGCAAGCCGATCGTCTTCGAATTTCGGGCGGACCAGCCCGGACGCTTCCCGATTTACTGCAACCTGGCCGCCGACGACGGGTGCCGGAAAATGGTCGGCGAGCTGGTCGTCACGGCCAGGAAGTAGACGGTAAGAAAGTAAAAAGTAGAAAGTAGAAAGTAGTGCCGACCTTCAGGTCGGCCCCACCGAACAAAATGGCACGCGCGGTGTCAAAGTGACCCATGCGAAGGGCCCCGGCGACATGCGCGGCGGTTCTGCTGATCGTGACAGCAGCGGTCGCACAAACCTACCCTTCTGATCTGTCGGGTCGCTGGCAGCTCGTCGAACCGACTGCCGCCGAACGTAGGCTCGATACGCTCGCCATCACGTCGCCCGATCAACTTCTCATCAGGCAAACTCCGCGCGCTATCAGTGTCGAACACCCCTCAAAACAAGGTATGCATCCGGAAGCAGGATCATTTGGATTTGGCTCGCGCGGCACTATTGGTGGTCTCCCCGGAGGTAGCGAGACCATCGACAAAACGAGTGTCTCGCAGATCGGCACACAACTCGTGATCAGCCGCTCCGTGACACGCGTGCCGGAGGCAGGCGGCGTTCGCATCACTGTTGCGCGTGGCTCAATGTGGCGGCTCGAAGGACAGAATCGGCTCGTGATTGAATTCAGCGAAGAGCGGACTGGAGAGCGGCCAAGAGTTGCGGTTCGCTCGTACGTCAGGGCCGCGCCGCAATGACAATGTTCGAACTCTCTGCGGAACGATTGGGCATCGCACTGGTTGCACCCATCGCACCCGTCGCACCTATTGCACCCAGTATTCCGCCGCCTGCAATCTCTCCCTGATCGGCGGATGTGTGTAGAAAAACGCCTGCACCAATTTTGACGGGCTGTCTTCGGCAAGGTTCTGCTGGCCCAGCCGCTTCATCGCGGTGATGAACGCCGACGGGTTTTCCGTCATCGTCAACGCGTACTTATCCGCCCGGCGCTCGTGCGACCGCGATACCGCGTTCATCAGCGGCTTGACGCAAAGCCCGATCACGCCGCCTGTGAACAGCAGAATCGGGATCCCCGCAGGATCAGCCATCCCGGACAGACCGAACAGTGGAACAGTCCGCTGCAGGACGAGGTGCGCGGCGAAAAAACCCGCAAACGTCAGCGCCATGTCAAAGAACACCGATGTCCAGATGTCTCTATGCACGTGATGCGCGAGCTCGTGCGCGAGGATGACTTCGATTTCGTCGTCTGAATACTCAGACAGCAGCGTGTCAGAAAGAAGGATCCGCCGCGTGTGGCCCATGCCGGTCAGCGCGGCGTTGGCTTTTTTGGTGCGGTCGCTGAGGGTCCATTCGTACACGCCCATGATGCGCGTGCCGGCTTTCGACGCGAGCGCCGTCAGGCGATCGCGCAGCGCGTCCTTCTCGAGCGGCTTGAACGTAAAGAACAGCGGCAGTAAGACAACAGGCGCGAGGTTCACGAGCGCGATCGCCACGACGGCATACCCGCCGCCCGCGAGCGCCCACCATGCCGACGGCCAGTGCCGAAGCACGAAGTACACGAACAGTGCGGCACACTCCGCGAACAGGACACCGATGAGGACCGCTTTGGCGTGATCCTTCAACCAATGCCGGATCGTTTCGGTCGAGAGGCCATAGCGCCGCTCGAGCAGAAAGCCACGATAGAAACTGAACGGAAGCGTCGCGGCATCGAAGGCAACCGACAAGAGGAGCACGTAGAGCGCGGTGACGTACGTGGGATTCGGCCCCACGAGACCAGCGGCCCAGGCCCGCAACCCGACCGACGCGCCCGTGAACAGAAGGCCAGACAGCATGACGCCCGACCACACCGTGGAGAGGACACCGGCGCGGCGGCCGAGACGGTGATACCGGGTGGCTTTGTCCTCGTTCATCGAGACTGTCGATTATGGACTGGGCGGACTCGGAGGGCTCGGGGGACTTGGCGGGCTCGTCGGCCTCGTCGGACTCGAACCGTCGACTCCAGTGATGTTGATGCGGCCATTGGTGACGCGGATGTCGATTTCCGGGCCGCCCCCGTTGAGCTGCGACTCGAGCGTGCGGATTCGCCGCCCCGACGCCTCATCTGTGGTTGCCAGCCCGCTGACGTTGATCCCGCCGTTCACCGAACGCAGATTCAGCGTGGCCTTCGCGGTTTTCGGAATTTCGAGCGAGATCCGTCCGTTCGCGCTTTCGAGCCGCACCGGGCCGGTGACCTGCGACATCTTCGCTGACACGTGGGCGTTGACCGCGGCCGCGTCGATCGTCCCGCTGACGGACGTCAGCTCGATGCCGCCGTTGACCACCATGGCTTTCACATGTCCCCGCAGACCGTCGGCTTTGAGGGTCCCGTTGTTGCCTGTCATCTCCAGCCGCGCGTCGGCTGGGATCACCACCTTGTAGCTGGTCTCGAACCCGCCGGAGCCCCTGCCCCGGGACATGAAGGCCGTGGAGACACGTATGTGGTCGGGGGTGGCCGACTCCTCCACCTTGACGCTGCTCAGGATTTCCTTGGCGCGAACCTCGCTCATCGCCCTCGCCTCCAGGACCGCTGCGATGTCGACCACGCCCGGTGCCCCGGCGGCAACCTCGATGGAGCCGTTGCCGTTCACGATCTCGACGACGCCCCCGGGGGTGAGCGGATAGTGGCGGCTCCACTCCTGTGAGGCCCGCGCGTGAACGGAGACGTTCTTGATGTCGCCGTCCTGAATCGTGACGTCGCAGGCGCTCAGTACACCCCCCGCGAAGACTCCGGCAACGCAGAGTCCCGCGGCTAGAACAGGGGGCAGAGAGCAGCGGGCAGACTGAGGCATGTACTACCTGACGAACCTCGCGGCCGGAATGTTTCCTCTCCGGCTTGCCCCCGCCGAAGCGATATGCGCAGCCGGCGCGCAGGCGGGTCAGTTGAGATCGATGGAGATCAGCTTTGAAACTCCGGGCTCCTCCATGGTGACGCCGTAGAGCCGGTCCGCGATTTCCATTGTCTTCCGGCTGTGGGTGATGATGATGAACTGGGTGTGCTCCTGCATGCCCTGCAGCATCTCCACGAACCGGCCGATGTTCGCGTCGTCGAGCGGCGCGTCGATTTCGTCGAGCACGCAGAACGGGCTCGGCTTGTACTTGAAGATCGCGAACATCAGCGCGATAGCTGTGAGCGCCTTCTCCCCGCCCGACAACAACTGCACGCTTTGCAGCCGCTTTCCGGGCGGTGACGCGATGACCTCGATGCCGCTCTCGAGCACGTCGGTCTCGTCGAGCAGAGCGATGGTGGCGTGCCCGCCGCCGAACAGCGTGCTGAAGGTACCCTGGAAATTCTCCTTGATCGCCACGAACGCCTCGCGGAACCGCACTTTGCTCGTCTCGTCGATCTTCTTGATCGTGTCCTGCGTCGAGGTAATCGAATCGGTCAGATCTTTTTTCTGCGTGGTCAGGAACTGATGGCGCGTGTTGAGCTCGTCGAACTGATCGATGGCCATCATGTTCACCGGGCCAAGACGTTCGATCTTGTGGCGCAGTCGCGTGATGTGCTCCTCGGGCGTCGCTGAGGCGGCGATGGCAGGCTCCGGCGTCGCGTCGGTTTCGTCGGACTCGTCTTCGCCCGCGCCCTCCTGGCCGACCTGAAGGTCGGCACTACGAGCGGCACCGTCGGCAATAAAAGCGGCACCGTCTGGACTAGCCGCGGCGGCGGCTTGCACTTCGGCCACGACGTCATCCAGGGTCTGCTGCAGCGTGTCGACGCACGACTGCGCGAGATGCGCAAGACCGCTCTCCTCCGTGGCTCGCGCCACTTCGAGCTCGCTCAACTCCGCGTGGATCGCCTCGAGCGACCTGCGGGCCGCACGCGTCGCGCTCTCGATCCGATCGGCCTGCTGGCGAAGATCCGTCACGGTGTCTTCGGCCGCGCGGACGTCGGCGCGCAGGGCGTCCAGACGCGCGGCCTCGCGATCGAGCATCTGGACGGTCTCATCAACCAGCTTCCTGAGGCTTTCCGATTTCGTCTCGATGTCTGCGGCCGCCGCCTGCGATGCGCGGACGCGCGACTCGAGCTCGTTGTTCGCTTCCTCGATTCGCGTGACGTCGGCATTCAGCGCGCCGGTGCGTTCCAGGAGCGTCGCGTACGATGCCTTCGCTTCGGCCGCGCGCCGCGCGAGCGCCTGCAGAGCTTCGCGCGCATCGCCAAGCCGATGCTGCGCGTGCGACAGCTTGTCGTCGGCTGCGCGCTGCTCTTGATCGAGCCGCGCAATCGACTCGCGCGCTTCGCGCTGCCGCGCGTCGAGACCCTGGCGTTGCTCTTCGGCGCCGCGCCGTTCAATCTCGAGCAGCTCAAACTTCTTCTGAACTCTCTGCAGGTCGTCGGCCGATCGCTGCAGTTGCATCTCGAGACCGATAATCGCCTTTTCCTCGCGATGTAAATCGGCGTTGACCGCCGCAACCGCGTTCGACACCTGTGCGATGCGGGTTTCGAGGACCGCGACCTCGGAGACGGATTGATCGCGCTCGGCTTCTTCTCCGGCGACGCGATCGCGCAGTTCCTTGATCTCGCGCTTGATGCCCAGGATGGCGCGCCCTTCGTCCTTACTGCCGCCGGCTACGAGCATCCGGCCCCGCACGACATCTCCGCCCAGCGTCGCGATGGGTGCCGGCGTCGACCCCGACGCGGCCAGCGCGCCAGCGAGATCGTCGGCGATGTACCCGTCAGGAATGACCGCGTCGATCGTAGACGCGTGCCCGCCGGTGATCTGCATGACGTCGCGGATCGAAACAAGGCCAGCCGGTGCGGCGGTCCGGCTAAAGCCGGACACTACGTCCGGCTCGGCACCCGCGAGGACCACGAAGCCGCATCGGCCGACGTTTTCCTGCCGAATCAGATCGAGACCCGCCTGCGCCTGTTCGTGCGTGGGCACGATCACGTGCTGCAGCAGGTCGCCGAGGCTGGCTTCGACGGCGCGCTCGTACTTCGGCTCGACGTCGAGATAATCGGCCACCGAGCCCTGCTGACCCACGTGCCCGTTGGCCTGCGCCAGCACCATGCGGGCCGCTTCCGTATACCCGGCGCGGGCTTCCTCGAGGTCGGTCAGGGACGCAAGACGCGCGGTCAGGCCCGCCAGCTCCCGCTCTCGCGCGCGGAGGCTGTTCGACTTCCACTCGAGCTCGATACGCGCGCTCGCCAGTTCCGTTTCGCGCGCGGTTTTCGCGTGCAGCGACGCTTCGGCGGCGTCCTTGGCTCGGCGCAGGCCGTCGGCGGTCGCGGCCCGATCGCCTTCGAGCCGCTCCTGCTCCATCCGGACCTCGGACTCTTCCATGGTCAGCTTCGCGAGCTCTTCGGACACGCGCTGCATGGCTTCTTCGGCGTGCTGAATCGCGTGCCGCAGCGTCGTCGCGACGTTCAGCGCGGAGAACACTTCCGACCGCGCCGCCTCGACGTCGGCCTCGAGCCCCTCGATGCGACGGTTCTCGTCCCCGTACTCGGATTCGATGCGGGTCAGCTCGGCGGCCGCGCGCTGCTGGTCTTCCAGGGCTTGCGATGCGGCCCGCTGCCGCTCGGCCAGCAGAAGCCGGCCGGGCTCGCGGCGTGTGTCCAGTGCGGCGAGCTCTGCGCGGACCTCATCGGCGCGCACCCCGAGCGACGAAATCTGCTCGCGGTTGAACTCGATCTGCTGCTGACGACGGGTGATGTCCAGCTCGCAGGCATGGACCGACTCGCGGGCACCTGTAGCGGCAGCCTCGGCTTCGACGAGCGAAATGCGCACGCGGCTGAAGTCAGATTCTGCCGTGGCCACCGCAGCCGACGCAGCGGTCTCGCGCTCGCGGGCGTCCAACAGCCGCGCCCGCAACGATTCGATTCGCTGCGCCGACTCCTGGTAGCGTCCGGCAAACAGGAGCTTCTCCCAGTGGCGGAGCTCATCGCGCAGCCGCTTATAACGGCGCGCCTTCGCAGATTGACGCTTCAACGATCCGAATTGCTTTTCGAGCTCGAAGATGATGTCTTCGAGGCGGGTCAGATTTTGAGTGGCAGCCTCCAGCTTCAACTCTGCTGCACGGCGGCGCGCCTTGTACTTGGTAATCCCGGCGGCCTCCTCGATGAGCTGGCGCCGGTCCGCCGGCCGCGAGCTGAGGATCATGCCGATCTTGCCCTGCTCGATGATGGCGTACGCCTTGGCGCCGAGCCCGGTATCCATCAGGAGCTCGTGCACATCGCGCAGCCGGCATACTTCCCCATCGATCAGATATTCGCTCTCCCCCGACCGATACAGCCGCCGCGTCACTTCGACGGTCCTCGCGATCGAAGGCCTCTCGTCCTCCAGCGGATCGTCGGGAGCAACCACTGGCAGCGCACTGCCGGCTTGCGTCAGGAGGACGTCGCTCAGCCTCAGGCGCACTTCCGCCGCCCCTGTGGGCTTTCGCGCATCGCTCCCGTTGAAGATCACATCCTCCATCCGGTCGCCGCGCAGGCTCTTGGCGCTCTGTTCGCCGAGCACCCACGTAATGGCGTCAGCCACGTTGCTCTTCCCGCATCCGTTGGGCCCGACGATGGCGGTGACGCCGCGGTCGAACGACAAATGGGACCGATCGGAAAAGGATTTGAAGCCGGCTATTTCAAGTTGTTGTAAGCGCATGGTCTGCTTCGTTTTCCGGTTCTACGTTTTCGCTTTTCGTTCTTCGTTTTTCGTTCTTCGTTACGGTACGTACAAAAGCCGCGCGGCACCCTCGGAGACCGATGGCGACGAGCGGCTGGGGCGCTCAGGACGTATTTGAGAGTTGAGGTGTGCAACGCGACCGATTCAGGCCCGATCGCCTCCGAAAGCCGGAGACGAGCCCCGTGGACCCGGAACGGTCGCCAGTGTAACAAGCCCCAAATGTAGGGGCAAGCGCAAAGTCGAACCCTACAACTGGTAGGGAGAGCGACCTAAAGCAATCACGCGGTCCGGCTAAAGCCGGACACTACTGCCGCGCGACCTGCGTGCTCTTCGCGGGCGCCGCCTTGAGCAACTTCTCGGCCTCGGGGAAGAGCGTCAGCGCGTATTGCGCCTGCGGGTCTTTCTCGAGGAGGTGTCTGCGGGCCGTAGCCACGTCGAAGAGGGCGACGTCGATTTCATAGCGCAGCATGGCGCGGATGAATTCGACGTCGGAGTTGAAGCCCGCCTCGTCGAATTGACTCGGGTCGCGCAGCTGCGACTTCACGAACGCCTTGAAGTCCTGCAGCATCGCATCATCGACCGTGAATTCGCGCGCCAGTGTGCGGCGCGCTTTCTGGTCGGTGGCGCTGCCGAACCGGGTGTCGCCCTCACGGTCGAAGCGCTGCGCATAGGTGGCAAACATCGTCGGATGCAGCCGCCGCGCGAATTTGCCCGGGTTGAACCCTTCGATCGGCCCTGCCATACGGTAGTCGGGCTCGATGCCACCGCCGCTGTACACCTTCCGCCCAAGCCGCTTCGTGTACTTCAGCTGAGACGCTGAGTGCTGGACGACCGCCTCCTGATCGCGGGTGGTATACGAAAGGTATTCGTCGAAGCTTTCGTCCCACGGGCGCTGTATCAGGCGGCCTGCCGGCGTGAAGTAGTGCGCGGTCGTCAACGCCAGCCCTGCACCTTCACTGAGGCGGTAAATCGACTGCACGAGCGCCTTGCCCCACGTCGTCTCTCCGATGACCAGGCCGCGATCGTGGTCCTGAAGGGCGCCCGTCACGATTTCGGACGCGCTCGCGCTGCGGCGGTTCGCCAGTGCAATCAACGGCAGGTCGGTGTATTCGCTGTTTTCGACGCCGTGATAGTCCTGGTCCGAATTCGGGATGCGTCCGCGCGTATAGACGATGAGGTCGCCCTTCTTGAGGAAGCGGTTCGACACCTTGATGGCCTGGTCGAGCGGGCCGCCCGGGTTCTCGCGGATGTCGAGCAGCACCTGCTTCATGCCCTGCTTGGTCAGGTCGCGGAGGGCGGCGCCCAGCTCGCGGTCGGTCGTCTCGGAGAAGTCGCGCAGTTGGATATATCCGGTGGTCGGGTTGATCATGAACGCCGACGGTACGCTCGGGATCCGTATCTCGTCGCGGACGACCTCGACGTCAATCAGCTTGTCGTAGCCGGTGCGTCGAATGGCTACCTGAACAGGGGTGCCCCTGGGTCCACGCAGCTTGACCACTGCCTGCTCGCTGGTCCACCCTTTGGCGTCTTCCCCGTTGATCTTCGCGACGACGTCCCCGCGCCGGATGCCCTTCCGGTAGGCCGGCGAGCCCTCGAACAGAGCCATGACGGTGATATCGCCGTCTATGACGTTGATGGTGATGCCCAGCCCGTAATAGTGGCCTTCCTGGCGCTCGCGGAGCTGCGCGTAGGCCTTGGGGTCCATGAAGCTCGAGTGCGGATCGAGCGTCTGGAGCATGCCGTTGATCGCGCTGTAGACCACGCGATCGGACTCGACCGGCTCGACGTATTTCTGCTCTATCTGCTTGAGCGCCGTGGTGAAGACGTTGATGCGTTCCGGAAGGCCATCCTGGGTCGCGAGGACGCGACCGCCGAAAAACCCGCCAACCAGCGCCGACAGGGCGATGGCAAACGCCGCGACCGAGACAGAGCGATAGGTTCGCATATGCACGTAAAATGTTACTACGAAAGAAGGTATAATCTAAGACTCGAAATCCTAAGGAGTAAGCCATTTTATGGGTCCCATAGGCATGCCGGAGATGGTGGTCATTGCGGTCATTGCGCTGATCATTTTCGGCCCCCGAAAACTACCTGAACTCGGCAAGTCGCTGGGCAAGAGCATTGCCGAATTCAAGCGTGCATCGAACGAGCTGAAAAACACGCTCGAGGACGAAATTCGCACCGAGGAACTGCACGAAGCGCGGAAGTCTGCACAGATTCCGCCGGCCGCCTCAGTGGCGCCCGCGGCTGCCGCACCGGCTACCACGGCGCCCGCAGCGCACGCGCCTGCCGCCGACGCGCCCGAGGGCGAGACGACGCCGCGCGTCGATGCTGGCGCGTAGACACCCGGCATGCCGGTAGTTCCCTTCAAAGATCCGCAGAGCTCGAAGGACTCTTCAGCCCGAGACGTGTCCGACAGCTGGTTTGACGACGAATCCGAAGGCGGAAAGATGTCGTTCCTGGAGCATCTCGACGAGCTCCGGAAACGCATCATCCGCGCGCTGCTTTCGCTGTCGGTCGGCGTGGCGATCGCGGCGTATTTCCTCGAAGACATCCTGAACTTCGTGATGCGGCCCCTTTCGGCGACGCTTCCGCCGAATGCCACCTTCATCTTCACGTATCCGACCGAAGCCTTCATGCTTCGCATCCGGATTGCGCTGATCGCGGGCCTCTTCATCGCGACGCCGCTGGTGTTCTGGCAGGTCTGGCAGTTCGTGGCGCCGGCGCTCTACGCGAAAGAGCGGCGGTACGCGATTCCCTTCGTGCTGCTGTCGTCGATCGGATTCATCGGCGGCGCGGCCTTCTCGCACTACGTGGCGTTTCCGCTCATGTGGCGGTTCTTCGCGAGCTTCTCGGACGACATGATCGTGTTCATGCCGCGCATCGAGGACACCTTCAGCATGTATATGCGCATGCTGCTCGGGATGGCCGCCGTCTTTCAGATGCCCGCGATGGTGTTTTTCCTGGCGCGGATGGGCGTGGTCACCGCGCGGTGGATGATCCGGCAATTCAAGTACGCCGTGCTCGTCATTGTCGTCGCCGCGGCCATCATCACACCCAGCTCCGACGTGGCGAGCCAGATGATCGTGGCCGGTCCGATGGTCGTCCTGTACGTGCTCAGCATCGCCATCGCCTGGTTGTTTGGGAAGAAGAAACCGGCAATGGCAGACTGAAGATTGGTGCTGGTTCCCGCTCTTTTCGTTAATCCTCCAATCAACACTCTTCAATCCGGCAACATTCCTACAACCTTCCGATCTTCCAATCCTCCACTGCCTTCACCACAGCCTCAGGCTTGATCTTCTGAACGTCCTTCGTCCTCCGATCGCGCAACTCCACCACTCCGTCCTTCAGGCCTTTGGCGCCGACGGTTAACCGGAGCGGCATGCCGAGCAGATCGGCATCCTTGAACTTGACGCCCGGGCTCAACCCGTCGCGATCGTCGTGGAGCACTTCAAATCCCGCGCGCTCCAGATCCATCTCAATCTGATTGGCAACGGCGGCGATCTCTGGCTTCGTCGAGTCGAGGCTGACCAGATGCACGTGATACGGCGCGACCGGCCAGGGCCAGATGATGCCGTCGCTGTCGTAGTTCTGTTCGATCACCGCGGCAATCGTCCTCGTGATGCCGATGCCGTAGCAGCCCATCACCATTGGACGCTCTACACCCGACTCGTCGAGATACACGCAGTTCATCGCCACCGAGTACTTGGTGCCCAGCTTGAAGACCTGCCCCACCTCGATGCCGCGGAACGCCTGGAACGTGCCGTTTCCGCACCGTGGACACCGATCGCCCTCATTGGCGAGCCGCAGATCGTGGAATCCCTGAAACTGCTTCAGGTCGCGATCGGGCTTGAAGCCGAAGTGGTGGTATCCCTCTTTGTTCGCGCCACACGTCAGGTTGTAGGCGCCCTCGAGGCTCTTGTCGGCATACATCGGCACGTCGAGCTCGACAGGGCCAATGAACCCCGACTTCGTCCCAGCGCGCCGCTCGGCTTCTTCGAGCGGCACGAGCTCCAGCGAGTCCGCACCGATGAGGTTTTTCACCTTCACCGTGTTGGGCTCGTGATCGCTTCGCAGCACCAACCCGACGTCCCACGTCGCATCGCCTTTCGTGGCGCGATACAGGTAGAACTTCGACGCGTGATCCAGCGGCAGGCCATCATGCGCGTCGTCTTTGAAGGCTCTCGCCTGTTCGTCCATCTGGACGATGCCGGGGGTGTGGAAGTGCGCCTTCATCAGATCCAGCACAGGCTCTGACAGGTAGGGGTATGGAAGCCCCGGGGCCTCGGTCTTTTCCGCGTTCGACGTGTACTCACACGCTGTGCAGCTCAGGATCGCGTCCTCGCCGCTGCCGGCGAGCACATGAAACTCGTGCGTAAAGCTCCCGCCGATGGCGCCGCTATCGGCCTCGACCGGGCGGAACTTGACGCCGAGACGCGTGAAGATGCGCTTGTATGCCTCGAACATACGCCAATATTCGCGGTCGGCATCCGCATCGTCCACGTGGAAGGAATAGCCGTCCTTCATGATGAACTCGCGCCCCCGCATCAGACCGAAGCGCGGGCGGATCTCGTCGCGGAATTTCGTCTGCACCTGGAACAGGTTGATCGGCAACTGCTTGTAGCTCTTCACGAGCTTGCGGACGATGTCGGTGACGATTTCTTCGTGCGTCGGGCCCAGGCAGAAATCGGCGCCCTTCCGGTCCTTGAAGCGGAGCAGCTCGCGGCCGTAGAACTGCCAACGCCCGCTCTCCTGCCACAGGTCCCCGGGCTGCACGGTCGGCATCAACAGCTCCTGCGCCCCGTCGCGCGCCAGCTCTTCGCGCACGATGTTTTCGAATTTACGGATGCTGCGAAGCGCCAGCGGCAAGTAGTCGTAGATGCCCGCGGCGACTTTTTGAATCATGCCGGCGCGCATCATCAGCTGCTGGCTGACCACATCGGCGTCGCGAGGGACGTCACGGTAGGTTTGAAGGAGCAGTTTTGACTGTTTCATGAATATTGGGTCGACCTGAAGGTCGGCACTACGACGGTTTCGTGTTCGGCCAGCATCATTCGACGGCGATATCTCACTCGTAGTGCCGACCTTCAGGTCGGCCCACGTCCGAGATATGAATCTGCCATTTTAGATCGTCGTGCGCGGGAAAATCGGTGCGGAAGTGGCCGCCGCGGCTCTCCTCGCGGCGGAGCGCTGCGCGGGCGATGAGCGCCGCCACGGTTAGCAGGCTCGCGCGACGCCAGCCACCATGGTCCAGCGCCGCGCCTGAGGCCAGGCGATCGTCGAGCGCCTCTCGTTGTTGGCGCAACACGCTGAAGGCGTCGCAAAGCGTCGAGTACGCCCGGAACAAACCGACGGACTTCCACATCAAGGCGCGGATGTCGGCTTCGCTCATTTCCGGCGCGGGTCGGTTGGAGGCTGGCGCGTCCACATCGCGGTACACCGGGGCGGGCAGGTCCGAGTCACGCGACGGACCAACCATGGCCCGCCCCGCGCGAGCGCCAAAGACGAGCCCCTCGAGCAGCGAATTACTGGCCAGGCGATTGGCCCCGTGCACGCGCGTGCATGCCACCTCTCCGGCGGCAAATAGGGCCGGCACCGACGTCCGGCCATCGAGATCGGTTTCGACGCCGCCCATCATGTAGTGGGCCGCCGGCCCGACTGGGAGGAGATCGCGCGCGAGATCGAGACCGGCGGTCAGGCACGTCGCGGCGATCATCGGAAATCGCCGATGCACGTCGTCCGGGTCGAGATGGCGAAGGCTGAGGTAGATGGGGCCCGCGGTCCGCTGCGACTGTAGAACGATGCTGCGCGAGACGACATCGCGCGGCGCGAGATCGCCGGCCGGATGATAGCGCAGCATGAACGGCTCGCCCGTCGAATCAACGAGGCGGGCACCCTCGCCGCGAAGCGCCTCCGACAGCAGAAATCTCGGCGCGCCTTCGACGTCGAGCACGGTCGGATGAAACTGCACGAACTCCAGATCGGCGATGCGGGCGCCGGCTCGAAATGCGATTGCCACGCCATCGCCGGTCGCAACTTCGGGATTCGTCGTTTCGGAAAACACCTGGCCGGCTCCGCCGGTGGCGAGCAGCGTGGCGCGCGCGAACGCACGCCCCGGTTCTCCCTGTGTATCGATGAACCTGACACCGAGACATCGTCCGTCCTCGACGATCGCGCTTACCGCGAGCGTGTTCTTGAGCACGCGGATGCGCGCAACCGCCGACATGCGCTCCCACACGACGCGTCCGATCTCGCGGCCTGTGGCATCTGCTGCGTGAAGCACGCGCCGGACGCTGTGCGCCCCTTCGGACGCGAGCGCGGGCTCGCCGTCAGGGCCGAGATTGAAGCGGGCGCCCCATTCGATCAACTCGCGTGTATAACGAGGTCCCTCGTCGCAGAGCACGCGCACGGCGCGTTCGTCGCAGAGCCCGTCGCCCGCGATCATCGTGTCCTGCGCGTGGAGTTCTGGAGAGTCGCCCTTGCCGATCGCCGCGGCGATGCCGCCCTGCGCGTACTCGGTGTTGCTTTCGTTCGGATCGGCTTTTGTGATGACCACGATATCGCCGAACGGCGCCAGCTCCACCGCCGCACGCAGCCCCGCGATTCCGCTGCCGACGATTATGAAGTCGCCGCGTACATCCACCGGGCGTATACTAACGCATGCATTGGATTGGCGTGATTGGCGATCCCGTGATTGGATCGGTCGATCCTCCAATTCCATCGCTCAATCACCTGACCGATCGCGCCATCACCTGTCACCTAATCTCCAATGTTACGCGTTGACGTCCGGACGGCATCACACAGCTATCCCATCTACATCGAACACGGACTGACAGCGCAGTTGGGACGGCTGATCGAGTCGTCGGCGAAGGCGTCGCGCCAGTTCTTCGTGTCGAGCCCGCTCGTGTGGAAATTCCACGGCCGGGCGATGGCGAAGGCCATTCCGAAGACCGAGACGATCCTGCTGCCCGACGGAGAAAAGTACAAACAGCTCGCCACCGCGTCGCGCGCGTACGAATCGCTGATCAAACTGGAAGCCGATCGCGGCGCCGGCATCATCGCGGTCGGAGGCGGGGTGATCGGCGACATGGCCGGATTCGTGGCCGCGACCTACCTGCGCGGGATCAGGTTGATTCAGGTGCCGACGACGCTGCTCGCGCAGGTCGACAGCGCGATTGGCGGCAAAGTAGGCGTCAACCATCCGCTCGGCAAGAATCTCATCGGCGCGTTTCATCAGCCGGCGCTCGTCGCGATCGATCCTGCGCTGCTCGATACCCTGCCGCGTCGCGAGTTCCGCGCCGGGCTGTACGAAGTGATCAAGTACGGCATGACGTCGAGTCGCGACTTGTTCGATCGGATCGACCGCGAGCTCGACGCGATCTTCGCGCGCAAACCAGATGCGATCGTGCCGATCATCGGGGAATCCTGCACCATCAAATCGACGGTCGTGGGACTCGACGAGCGCGAGTCGGGGCCTCGGCGCATGCTGAACTTCGGTCACACGGCCGGCCACGGTCTCGAAGCGGTGACCAAATACAAGCGGTTCCGGCACGGCGAAGCGATCGCCTATGGGATGCTCACCGCGTCAGAAATCGGCATGGCTCGCGGTGTCATGCCGGCCGCCGATCGCGAGGCGCTGGGCCGAACCATCATGAAGCTCGGCCCACTTCCGCCGGTCGGCGATCTGTCGGCGAAGGAAGTCCTCGAAGCCATGCGCCACGACAAGAAAGTCGTGAATGGCACGCTGCACTATGTGCTGTGCACGGGCATCGGCAGCTGGACGACGGCCACCGATGTGACCGAGGATGAGCTGGCAAAAGCGCTGAGGAAGATAGGGCTCAAAAAATAAGGAATTGGAAGATTGGTGGATTGGAAGATTGGCAGACTGTTGTCAGATCGCAGAATGTTGATCGGGTGATTACAAATGCCCAGGTTCGCGTTCGTCGCGTTGACTCTGCCAATCGTCAATCTGCACTCTGACAACAATCTACCAATCTTCCAATCCACCAATCTTCCAATTCGGATCTACATAAAGCCGTGCTCTTTGAGCTTCGCGAGGAAATTTTTGTAAGGCAAGCCCAGCAGATCGGCCGCCCTTCCTTTGTCTCCGCCTCCCTCTTTCAAGGCCTGCTCGATCTTCCGCTTCTCCACTTCTCCCTGCGCGCGTTTGACGACGTCCGCCAGCGTGCCTGATAGATCGAACGAAGCCCATGGGCTCGGCATCTCGGGCGGCAGAGGGGCGTGCAGCGACAGATTCAAGTGGCGGGCATGGATGGAGTCGGTCTCCGACAGAATCACAGCGCGCTCCATGCAGTTTTGCAGCTCGCGCACGTTGCCGGGCCAGTGATATTTCTGCAGCTCTTCGATAGCCGACGGTGCCAGCACGGCAGCTTTCTTCTTCAGCTCCCGGCTGAACCTCTCGGCAAAATGGCGCGCCAGAATCGGAATGTCATCGGGCCGATCGCGTAGTGGCGGAATGGCGATCGGAAACACGGACAGCCTGAAATACAGATCCTCGCGAAACTGCTTCGCCGCAACCCCCGCCCGCAGCTGCTTGTTCGTCGCCGCGACGATGCGCACGTCCACGTGCAGCGATTGCGTGCCGCCGACCCGCTCGAATCGCCGCTCCTCCAACGCACGGAGAATCTTGGCCTGAAGCGCGAGCGGCAAGTCGCCGATCTCGTCGAGGAACAACGTGCCATGGTGGGCCAGCTCGAACTTGCCGGGTTTGCGCGCCACGGCGCCGGTAAAGGCGCCCTTTTCGTGACCGAACAGCTCCGTCTCGAGCAGGTTGTCGGGGATCGCCGCGCAGTTGATCGCGACGAACGGGCCGTCGGACCGCGGGCTCAACGCATGGAGGGCGCGCGCGAAGAGCTCCTTTCCCGTTCCGCTTTCACCTTCGAGCAGAACCGTCGCGTCCGAGCCCGCTGCGCGCTGCAGCGCCAGAATCGACTGCTTGAGCGACGGAGCATCGCCGATGATCTGCGGCGCGCCACGGCGCGCGGCAAGCTCTTCTTTCAACAGGATGTACTCGGTCATCACACGACGCTGCGCCAGCGCGCGTTCGACCATCAACAGAAGGTGATCGGGATCGACGGGTTTGGCGAGAAAATCGAGCGCGCCTTCCTTCATCGCAGCCACGGCATCCTGGATGCTGCCGTAAGCGGTCATGACGATGACCGGCAGCTCGGGGTCCAGCTCTTTCGCGGCGCGCAGGACGCCGAACCCGTCGCCCTGAGGCAATCGCAGGTCGGTCAGCACCAGCGCCGGCCGGTCATGCTGCATCGCACGCATCGCCTCGCCCTGTTCTCTCGCTTCGATGACCACGTGGCCGTGGCCTTCGATCGCGAGCTTCAGCATGCTGCGGAGCGAGTCTTTGTCTTCGACGAGGAGAATGGAGAAAGGCACGGGGCGCGGGACGTTCAGCGCAGCCAACCGGCTGGCACATTCGCGCGGCGCGCCTCGTCTTCGATATCAGCGAGCGCTTTGGTCTGCTTGACGATGTCGGCCTTCACGCGATCCTGTTCGGCGATGGCGGCCAGACGCTTCTGCTCGACGAGGGAGCGCTGGATCGGATCGCTCATGTTGACGAACTCGGTGTAGAGCGCGTTGATCTGGCTCTGCAAGGCATCGGCGAAGGTCTGGCTCCGGCTCAGCGAATCGCGCGCGCGCGCCAACCGATCGCGCCAGTACTTTTCGTCCTTGGCGCCGTCCGCCGCTGCGGGCGCGGCAGGCTTGCTTGCCGCAGAGGTTCCGGGCTGGCTCGCTCCAGCAGGTGCGGGCGTACCGGCTGTGGCCGGCGCTGAAGGTGTTGCGGGCGAGGATGCAGGCGCAGGAGCCGGCGGTGGCGGAGCCGCCCCGCCATCGGCACCACGCAACGTGTCGTTCGTGTAGACCTTCGCCTGGCCTTTGACGGCCTTGCGCCGCGCTTCCTCGGCCCGCGCGACATCCGCGAGGCTCTGGGCTGCAAGCGGCATGGCTGCCGCGAGCAGAACGACGCAGGCGAGAAATCGTGTGATCATCCGTACAGCTTATCGGCCAGTAGCCATTCGATCTTCACTACCGTAACTCCTGCCATGACAGCATGTGAACGCGCGCACCCTCATCCGGATCGCGTCCGACCGTCGCTTCGAGCACCGTATGTGAGCCGCCAACGCCAAACGCCTCGGCGCGCAGCGCGAGGATGCCTGCCCCGGGGTTTGCCACGCCGCCGCCATCAATCGACGGATCCCCGTCGTTCTCCGCGAAGTCGTCGCCGGCCCACACGATGACGTAGGTCCTCGGCCCAAGCCACCCGAATGCGAACAGCCGCCAAATCGGATTGTTGGCTCCCCACGGCCGTGACTCGCCATTCGCCGCGTTCGTCGCCTGTGCAAGATCGACGGTGGTGCCGTCGCCTAGCGGCCTCGCGCCCACTGGCGGACCATCTGTGAAGCCGGAGAGCGCGCCGCTCGACAAGAGCGCGTTCCAATCGGCGACCGTTGACAGCTCCTGCGCGCCAATTTCCAAAGCGCCATCGGCGGCGTATCTCGCCTCGCGCGCCGCAGCAAAGTTGGCGGCCGCGCGCATATCCGTGTTCATGACGATCGCAAGCGACCCACCGATGGCGGACAGAAGGACGAGCGACATGAGCGCGATCACGAGTGTCATTGAAGGTTCAGATTTCGCGGCGATACATCGATCGCGATTTCGAGGTCCGCGAGCGGTGCTGCCGCGAAGACGCGCGCCGGCCGCAGTCGCACAAACGCACGTATACGCCTGATTGCCTGCAGGTCGGCATCGAAACGATCCGGGGACACCGCATCTGGGACCCATGGGCCGTCGGCAAATCGGTCCGTCACAATGAGCTGCCCTTCAGAGTCGAAATACTCAAAGCGAAGACCCATCACCTGATCGACCAGGGGCATTTCGCTTGCGGCGCCGTCGTAGCGCGTCAAGTGAGGCACGCCGGCGGCATCCACGCGCCGCCCATAGGTCACCGTGATTGGTCCGCCGCTATCCGGCGGTACGTATAGGACGGACAGGCGATCTCGGAACGCCGAGCCCGGCAAATCCGGGTTGATGCTTCCCCGGCGGAACGGGGCCAGTGCAGGCGACTGATGCCCCGCGCCCGCCATCACGAGGTCCCTGAACAGCGCATCGGTCGCGACCCTTGCGCGCTGCTGAATGTCGGTGTGCTCGAGGTCGACTTCGAAGACCCCACGCGCCGAATGGATAAAACTGAACATGCCGCTCGTGATCGCAATCGTGATGACCATCGTCACCAGCAGCTCGATCAAAGAAAACCCGCGGGCATTCATGGCGTCATTCGCCCTCGCGCAGAGATGATCGTGGCGCTCCCATGCCCGTGGCCTACTAGGCGGACGTCGACGTCGATGATGAGGACGCCGGCAGGGAACGCCGCGTGTGCCGCCGACCACTTCCTGACAAACACCGCGTCCCCGCAAGGCGCATCGGCGTTCGGACATCGCAGGTTCCCGGACGCGTCGAGAAATTCGGTGACAGATCCAGGCACGGAGGCAATCGCGTCCCACGACATGACGCGTATCTGTTCCATCTTCTGCGCCGCCATCAGCGCGGCGAGCGCACGGGTTCGGGCGGCCGACCCGCTTTGCGCCGCCGCCCCTATAAACTGCGCGAGCGACACCAGCGCACCGGCCATGAGAGTGGTGGCGATTAGTGTTTCAACCAGCGAGAACCCGCGACTCTGCTGCATGGATGGATCTGGTGCAACGGGTGGTCCACGCGCAGATCATCGATTTCGCTGAGTGAAATGGAAGGCGGCCACATCCTGGTCGCAGAAACTGCACCAGGACGGTCGACAGAAGTGGGCGAATTGCGAGTGACTAGCGAACCCAGCCGGCCGGGATATTCGACTTCCGCGCTTCTTCCTGAAGATCGGCCGCCGCCTTGGTCTGCTTCTCGATATCCTGCTGCACGCGCTGGAGCTCTCCCGTCGCGCGCTGGATGCGAGGCTCCAACAACGCGCGGTGCCCGGGATCGTCTGTGCTGAGGAATTCGGCGTTCAGGCCGCTCACCTGGGTTTGAAGCGCGTCGAGCAACAGTTTCAGGCGCGACAGCGTCACCTGAATCGTCGAGGCACGATCTTTCCAGTATTTCTCTGTCTTGGCGGGATCGACCGCTTTCTGATCCTCGGGCTTTGCGTCTGCTTTCGCGCCAGCCGGCGCGGGCGCGGCATCGACCGGAGCGGCGCTCGTCGGCAGCGTGCCTCCGAGGTCTTCATTCGTGTAGACCTTGGCGCCGGGCTTGATGGTCTTGCGGCGGGCCTCTTCGGCCCTGGCCACGTCGGCGAGTGATTGCGCAGACGAGCGAGCACCAAGCGTCAGCGTGATGAGAACGGCGAGGCAGCAATAAGATTTCATGGCTTATGTGGGCTTTCGTAACAGTTCAATACGTGCCTTCACCTTATCGGCGTCGGGCGTGGACGGCGCCAGCGCGAGGTATTGCTCATACGACTTCACCGCCTGCTCGACCAGGTTCAGCTGCTCGTAGCTGATGCCGAGCGACAGATGAAAGCTTGGCTCCGACGGTGCGAGATCGGCGCCCCTCCGGAACTCGTACACCGCTCCTTCCTCGTCCCCCAGTTTGTGAAGCGCCATGCCGAGATTGAAATGCGTGACGTAGTCGTCGGGAAACAGGTTGCGCGCCAGGCGGTAATCATCCGCCGCCTGCGACCAGTTGCCAAGCTGTCCGTGCGCGTGTGCGAGGTTGAACCGATACGCCCAGACATTCGGATACAGCCGCGATGCCTTCTCGAGGTGAGGAATCGCGGCAGCGGGATCACCGTTGCGCGCAAGCAGCTGGCCCAGGTTATTCAAAGCGTCGCCGTCGTTCGGGTGCAGCGCGACGGCCTCCTTGTAGTGCTCGAGCGCCGAGACGTAATCACCCGCCGCATACGCCACCTTGCCGCCGGTTTTCGAATCCAGGAATCCCGGATCCGGCTGCGCTGGAGCAGCGGTCGCAGCCGCCGCCGGCCTCGCCACAGGGGCTGGCCGACGCACCGGCTGTTCCTCTACCGGGTCTGGCCTGCTCGCGACGACCGCCACGAGCACCGCAATAGACAGGACGCTGCCTGCCAGCGCCAACGGACCGCGGTAGCGCCCGACGACCGCCGGCAGGCCGGTGGCCTTGGCGGCGGCCGGCGCGGCCGCGAACGCCTCGCCGCAACGCGGGCATCGAAGGCGGCCGGCCTTTGTCTTCGCGCCGCAAACCGTACAGACGACTGATGCCACGACTACCGCACGTCGCGCCAGGACAGAATCCGGACGCCGACCTGGCCCACGCCGTTGTTGTAATCGTTCTGATCGCCGAGCATCTCGACCTTCGACCCGAACCCGAACGCGACATGCTGATCAACGATGAACGGTGCAGTCGCGCGGGCGCCGGTCACTGTCAATATCGCGCCAGTGCCCTGAGCCCCGGACTGAGCGGTGTAGCCAAGGCCACCTGTAAAGGTCGTCGCATACAGCGTCGCGTCAGGCAATTGGCACGGCAGGTTCGGCTTGGTCAGCGTCGTCACGAAAAACACGATGTCGCCGGCGACCGCGGGAAACCCGGTCACCTTCTCGTCAGGAGCCGTCAGGTTGATGCTCTGCAGGACATTCGTGTACTTGACCGTGCCCGAAGAGCCCGTGTCTAACACGCTCATCAATTTGTATGAATGCGTCGAGGGAATACCTGCCGACGGCAGCAGGTCGCTCCCGGTCCCAAAGAAGATGTACTGCTGCGTCGCTCCGACGTTCACTGTCGCCATCGACGCGAACAACGGATGGGCCCGGCCCGCGGCGTACAGATTCGTCTTCGCGGTAATGTTCGGACTCCCGCTGACCATCGCAAAGTCGAAGCGCCACACGTTGCCGTCGAGATCGCCGACATAGGCTTTGGTGATGTAGCGCGAATCCGGCGGACCGGTCGCCACGACGTCTGCCTGAATGGCGTTCTTGATTTTGGTGCAGTCCGGCGTCGCCGCCGTGGCGCAGTTGTCGGTACTCTCGCCCTGGCTGTCGCTGCCGACGTCTTCGGTATCGAACACCGTGCCGTCGTCGATGTTGAGAAGATAGAACGTGGTGCCGGCGACGGCGTTTCCGCGATTCGCGTTCGCCTGCACGCTCGCCGGAAAGAATCCTGATCCCGTCAGCAACGCGTACTTGCCGCTCGAATTCTGGATCTGGCCGACGGCCGGATCCGACCATGTCTCGCCCACGGATTTCGACACGGCCGACGCGGTCAACTTGATGTCGCCGTAGGGCGCGAGCGTGTAGTCAAAATCGTTGTAATGCGGAAACGACCAGCGGAACTTCACTTTGCTGCCGTCGGCAAAATACGAGAGCACCTGCGACGTCGTGCCGGTTACCGGATCGACCGAAGACCCCATGTCATCGAGCGTCACGTCGAGCGCCTGATAGAACGTGCCGCCCGGGCCTTCTCCGAAGAACAGATACGTACGCCAGCATGTGATGGCCGACGTGTCCGCGCAATTGGCGACGGTGGTGCCGATGCGCACGTCCGCGAGCTTTGGCGACGAGTCCACGAAGTAATCCGGCGACCCAATCGCGTTGCCGTCTGGCAGCGCCTTCAATTTCGCGAGCAGGTTGAAAGGAATGAACGCGTAGACTTCGATGCCCGTCCTCGCGTCGAGGGCGTGCATCATCCCGTCGTTGCTGCCGACCCAGATGAGCGCGCGGCGATTTTCGTTGTCCACCATGAAGCCGGGGTACTCCGGGTCCGGTGGAGGATCGATCGACGGCGGATCCATGAACGCCGGGGTCGAGCCGATGAACGGACCAAGCGGCTGCGATCGCACATACGTGATGATCCGCGTGGCCTCGGCGACCGACAAGTTCATATATGGCGCCAGCGTTGCGACATTTGCGACCGTCAGCGCGGTGATCGTCCCGTTCTGCGTCACCGTAAAGATGTTGCGGCTCGCCGCGGCGGGAACCGATGCCACCCACAGCTTCGTGCCGTCCTGGGTGAACCTGTATCCCGTCGGTTTCGTGGAGTCGGTCACCGGTTTGTAGATGCGCGCGGCCCTCAGCTTGCCTTCGAAGTTCGGCAGCGCAAACGACGTCGTGAGAAGCACGTTCGAACGCTGGGGGATCGCCGCACCGCTGACTGGATGACTGATGTCTGTTTCCGAGTCCGGCAATGCCGTCCCGTTGATGTCGGTCATGCCTTTGAGAATGACCGTGCCGACGACGGGGCTGGTGACCTGAAACTCGGTCTGCGGCCCGTAGGGCAGCGGCGCCGCGGGTGTCCTGTTGCAGTCGACGTAATCCATGAAACCGTGCGAGATCGCGATATTCGCGGCGCGCACGAGCTCCGGCACCGGAGTGCCCGCCGGCGTCGCATTGATCATCGCCGCTGTAATCTCGAAATACTGGCCGCCGCTGTTCGTCGCGATCGACGTCAACTGCGCCACGTCGGCGGCCCGCGGCGCGATCGCAAGCACGTAAATCGGTACGCGCCGGCTCGAGATGCTGAGAAACTGCGATGCCTTGGTTGCCGGATTCGCGCCGACGACGGTGTTACCCTGCGCTCCACCAACCACAAGCACCACAACGGTATTCCTGCAATTGGTGCCGTCGGCCGCAATCAAGCGTGTTGCCTCCGACTTCGCATCGTCCAGCATGAACTCGATGGGAGCATCCACCACAGTGGAGCCTCCAGTCTGGTTCCCGGCGGGAATCAACCCACCAGCGTTGATCCCGAGATTGAGCGTCGATAGCACGGTAGTGTTCGAATTTGCCGCATCGGTCAGCACGAGCGGCGCCTGTATCGAAGTGATCGACCCGTTCTTCGCGTTCGTCGTGGGCCTGGTGACGGCCCATTTACCCGCGGTGCCCAACTCCGTGAGTGTCTGTTGATTCGCGTCGGACACCGCCACTGGTTCGACGTTTTTCGCCGTGCCCCACGTTGGCGTGTTCTGGCGCATCTTGATGAGGCCGAATCGGGCGACGCCGCTGTTGTCGGTCAGCGCTTTGGCAAGGGCGGTGCGCGCCACCCACAACCTGGTCTTTTCGTAGAAATTCGTGTATGCCGCGCCCGTGTTGTCGCCAACGGTTTCAATTCGGTCGGCAGTCATCTTGTCGCTGCCGCCGCTGGTCTCGAGCAGGTTGAAATACTTGCGGCGGTAGTGGTTCGTCGGCGCGGCAAGGTTGAGGCTGTCCTCCCAACAGGGAAGGAAACAACCCGCTCTGACATAGTCGTTCGGGTCGTAAAAGACCTCATTTGCGTCCAGCTGCATGCGCGGCGCGGCATCGATGGCGAAAATGATATTGGGCTTCACCGGCGCCGCCGGCGTCCCTTTCTTGATCATCAACAACGGGTCGAGCTGCGCCGATGCGGCCTCTGGCCGCGCCAGGATGGCCGCCAGCACCATCGCCCCGGCAACAATGCGGCCGCCCCACTTCGTCTGACTCATGATCCTGATCTCCCTGCCTACTGAATCGTCAATTCGTTTCGCGTCAAGGCGCCGCCGGGCGTCTGCACCGCAGCCTTGCGCGCGCGCCGGTTCTGTTCGTCCTGTCCGCGCTGACCGGTGTACCCGCGCTCGATTTCGGTCGAGTCCGTGCGGGTGAGCGTCACTTCGATGATCTTGTGTGCGCCACGGCCGCCCCATGCTTCGGCGCGCAGCAGGATGACGCCGGTTCCTTTGTTGGTCGCGGAGTTCCCGTCCGTTGTCGGATCGTCGTCGTCCTCGGCGGGATCGTCGGCGACCCACACGATGACGTAGAACGGGGAATTCAGCGTCCCGGTCTCGATGAATTCGTTCGAGGGGCCGTACGCGAACAGTTGATAGCGCGGATTGTTTGCGCCCCACGGCCGATCTTCGGTCGACGTGTTCATCTCGGTCGCCGAGCAGGTTGTCAACTTCCCGCAGTTGATCATGTTCGTGGCTTCGCTCAGGTCGATGACCGAGCCGTTTGGCAGCGTGCGGGTTCCGCTCGCTGCACCGTCGACGAACGCCGACCGCTGGGCACCCGACAGCATGTTGTTCCAGTCGGGCACTGTCAGCACGTCCTGTACCGTCCGCTCGATCGCAGCATCGGCGGCATACATCGCTTCCTGCCCGTACGTATAGTTGCCGGTGATCTTCGTTTCGGTTGTCGTCGTCAGGATCAGCGCGAGGCCGAGCGCGGACAGCAGCATCGTCGCCATGAGCGCGACAACCAGCGCGGCGCCCCGCTCGCCTTCGCGTCCGACTGCACCGCCGATGTGTGAGCGTGATGTCATGTGCATCTGCTTACCGTCCGAAGTTGAGGTTACGCGGCGTGACCTCGAACGAGATTTCCTGATCAGGGATGTAGCGAGCGCCGCCCGAGGCCGTGCCGCCGCGCATGAACAACGTGCCGGTGGCCCCGCGCAACGACTTCGCTGCGACTTGTACGCGCAACGTCACGCGCACTTTCTTCACGCGCAGGAGATCGGCGTCGAATCGATTCGCCATGGATGAATCCGGGCACCAGGGCCCGTCCGTCAACCGGGACGATGACAACTTGACGAGCGGACCGTTGATCGGACCGAGCGGGGTGGCCATCGCCGTTCGCGGCACGTGAACGCCTCCCGAGACTTCGAACAGGCAGTTTTCACCTGCGCCCCAGTTATCCGAGGGCACATTGACGCCAACCGCCGGCGGCTTCGGGCCATAGTTCGTCCACGGACCGATCGGATCGGTCACGGATTTCAACAGAAACGGCGGCGAGGGATCGGCGAAGTACTCGAACGCCATGCCAACGATGTTCTCCGCAATCGGCGAGTCGGTCTGGTAGCCGTCGTAGCGCATCAGCTGATAGGTTTCAGCCACGGTGTCGGTTTTCAGCCAGTAGGTGGCGGCCGAAATCTGGGTGATGTAGGTGCTCTGCGCGTACGCCTTCGAGAGATCCTGCCCTTTGTGCTGCAGGTGAAGCGCCTCATCCTGGACGTTGGTGATCGAAAAAATGTCGCTGGCGCCGGTGTCGTCGAAAATCATCACCTGCATGCCTTCTCTGAAACCGCACAGATCGTCGTTGGCCGGACAACCCGGCTGCCTGTTCACTTTCAACTCGGCCGAGTTCTCAGGCATCTGGTCGCGAATCGTCGTCTGAGCCGAGGTTGGCGGCACGTACATGAGCGTGATGGTGTCGCTCGCAGCGAGCGAGCTGCAATAGGTCGTGGTGCACTTGAAGGTTCCGGGCGCATCGGGCGTGATGTTTCCTTCGCGGTCGGGAAGAATCGTGGCCACGTACTGTCCCAGGGACCCGAGCTTGTTGTTGCCGGAATAGGTGCCGGCGCCGGCCATCAACAGATCCTTCTTCAAGGTGTCGACGGCAATGCGCAGCCGCTGCTGCATGTCGGACACCTCTGGCTGCGCGGCGAACATGCCTTGCGCCGGATTCATGAGTCCGAACGTCGCCGCCGTGACCACCATCATGATGGCGGTGGCGATCAGCATCTCGATGATGGAGAAACCCGCCTCCGCTCGCCTCGAACGAGGAAGAAGTTCGGCGCGGCAGCTTGTGGTGTGTGCAATGTGCGTCTTCACTGGACCTTCCTCGACTTGATCGTCATGAGGCGGGCCTCTTCCGACCCGCGAGACACGCTGCCCGAATCGCCTGTGCCACGATTGCGCTGCCGCGTCACGAGCACTTGAAGAATGATCACGTTGTTCGGATTGGTCGGCAGCGGCTCCACCGACCATCGGCGGATGAATGCCGTGCCGTCGGGGATGACTGTTCCGCCCCCCAGCGTTCTGCCCGAGGGATCGAGATAGTCGACGTAACCGTCGGTGTTCGCCTGTAGCGTGTTCTCGGTGTGCGGCGAGAGTCCTTTACCTCCAGCCGCCGCCGGCGGGTATACCGCAAGGTCAGTCAGCGTGTCCTGCACGGGCAGGCCTGCGCGGTCGTACGTGTACTGCAGCGCGCGCAGCTGCTCGATCTTCTGCTCCGCGAGCACCATCGTCAGCGTTGACGTTCTTGCCGATGCGTTCGTCGTCGTCGCTATGGCGAAGAGCTGCGCGAGCGCAACGAGCGCCGAGGCCAGGAGACCGGTGGCCACCATCACCTCGACGATCGAGAACCCCGCCTCCGCGCGCCTCGAGTGCGTGCGGCGAGCCACGGCGAGGCTCGCCGAAGTGGCACCGTGCGTGGCGTCACGAAGGCGGCCCGCCTCCGATTTATGGGAGAAGTTGGATTTTGCCAATGCCATTCACCAAGATTGATCGTGTTTTGCCGCTGCGCGTCAGAACGATGCTCGTGCCTGGCGACGCGATCGGCGGCCACGGGTTGACCATTCCAGAGTTCGTGTGCGCCGTTCCGTCGGGCCAGAACTCGATCGTCGTAACGGTCGTAAACGTCACCGTCGACTTCAGGGTGCGCAGTGGTCCGTCGGTGTTCGGG
>Ga0075418_10000013_pt1 | contig 151056 bp, 115 predicted proteins | sample SoiMetdeltSBSDD2_FD_81776 | JGI IMG/M metagenome (GOLD analysis project Ga0075418, IMG submission 81776) | Bulk soil microbial communities from a Populus tree surrounding site in Tennessee, USA - Soil MetaG P. deltoides SBSDD2 | ecosystem: Environmental > Terrestrial > Soil > Tree plantation...
CGTCGCTCCCCGAGGTTCCCCAAACGGCCGAGAGATTCTGGGTCGTCCCACTGTTCATGTCGCGCCAGTCGCTTCCGTCGTAGTGGAGAACGGTACCCGCACTCCCGACCGCGAACACCTCGCTCCCCGAGGTTCCCCAGACGCCCGAGAGATTCTGGGTCGTCCCGCTCTTCATGGCGCGCCAGCCGGTTCCGTCGTAGTGGACAACGGTGCCCTTACTCCCGACCGTAAACACGTTGGTACCCGACGTTCCCCAAACGCTGGACAGAGAGGGTGCAGATTTTTGCACGCTCCAAAGAGGAGGGAAGGAAGGAGGTTTGAGGACCTCCTCGTCGCACCCCGACACCAATAGGAGGCACAGGCCGGGGGACGCTATTCTGAGCAAAGATCGCATTTGCATAGGAGGAAACGAAACTTGGCGGAGTTAGACTAAGTATAGGCGGCAGGGGTGAACGTCGCAAACGACTCGTGCCGCTTGCGCTAGATCCAATTTTTTTCTCGCTGGGAACCAAAATACCAAGTATTTTAAATCATGAAGTAGCTCGCTCCAGGATACAGCATTTCTGATGTCCTTTTTTGGATCGAGACACATATGGCCTTAATCAGTGGCCAAAACCTGGGCAATTACCAAATCCTCTCCCTTCTTGGGGTGGGAGGGATGGGTGAGGTCTACAAGGCCCGAGATATTCGGCTCGACCGGGTCGTCGCCATCAAAGTACTGCGGCCGGAGTTCACCCTGGACACCCAACATCGGCGACGGTTCGAGCAGGAAGCCCGCGTGGTTTCCAAACTCAACCACCCTCACATATGCACTCTCTATGATGTAGGCCGCGAAACCGCCATCGATTTCCTGGTGATGGAATACGTGGAAGGCAAAACACTGGCGGACCGGTTGAGGGAGGGCCGCCTGCACGTGAAGCCAGCCCTTCGCCTTTCGATTGAGATCGCGGGCGCTCTCGTCAGCGCGCACCGACAAAACATAATCCACAGGGATCTCAAGCCCGGCAACATCATGTTCGGGAAATCGGGGGCGAAGCTCCTCGATTTCGGCCTGGCCAGGTTGAAGACAGAGCACACACCCCGGCCGCCCAGTGACCTGTCCGCGTCATCCGCGCCATCAACCAAATTGATGGAACATGACCTGACCGGAGAGGGAGCCCGGGTGGGGACGCCGGCGTACATGGCCCCGGAGCAGATCAATGGTCAAAGGGTCGACTCCAGGACGGACATTTTCGCATTCGGGCTGTTGCTGTATGAGGTCTTCACCGGGCGCAGACCGTTTGATGACACCGCCGCTATTCTTACGATGGACCCTCCGGCCGCGACCAAGGTTCGAACGAATTTGCCTGATGCGCTAGATCCAATCATCGCCAACTGTCTGGAGAAGAATCCGGATGATCGCTGGCAGAGCATGCACGACGTCCTCAAGCAACTCGAGGCGATTGAGAAGAGCGGGGTTCTTCCGAGCCGGGCAAGAACTCGAGTTACACGGTTCGGCTGGAAGCCTGCTTCCCTGATCGGCCTGGGCCTGGTGGGGTCAACGTTACTCCTCGTTTTATCTCTCCGACATCGCACGCCCCAGGAGGTGATTCGCTTCTCCGTCCCCGCTCCCCAAGGTTCCAGCGGCCACGAGCCCTTCTGGAGCCATCCCGCCATCTCGCCGAACGGGAGATTTCTGGCCTTCGTGGCGTCGACGGCAGGGAAGTACCAACTCTGCCTTCGGCCGATCGAAGTCTCCAACGCTCGGGTGCTGGCCGGCACGGAAGGGGCGCTGGCGCCCTTCTGGTCGCCGGACAGTCGCAGCATCGCGTTTTTCGCCGATGGCAAGCTGAAGCGGCTCGACGTCGAGGGAGAGGCCATTCAAACCATCTGCAGTGTGTTGGGAGCTTCAGCCTCCGGTTCCTGGGGGGACGGGACGATCCTGTATGCGGTTCGAGAGGCTCCGGGTCGCGAGGGGTTGTATCAAGTCCGTGATTCAGGGGGCGAGCCGTCGAAGGTGAAGATTCAGGATTCCTCCCGGGCGGATCTTGCCGGCGCGGCGTTTTTTCCGGAGTTTCTCCCCGATGGTCGTCGGTTTCTTTTCCCGACCTGGAGCAGTAGCCGGGTTGGCGTTTACCTCGGTTCACTGGGTTCGCCCGAAGCAAAGCCAGTTATAACCGGTTCCGCCTTTCGAGCTGATTATGTTCCGCCCGGATACTTGATGGCGGTGGTGGATGGGACGCTCTTTGTCAGGAAGTTCGATCCGGGAAGTTTGCGTCTTCAGGGAGCTCCAATTCCAATCGCGGAAAATGTGCTGGGTTTCGGGGGCGCAGGAGCTTTTTCCGTTTCAACCAACGGTGCTCTCGTCTACAGCCCGGAGGGGGTGGAGGTCACAAATCTAATCTGGTTCGATCGAAGCGGACGTGAAGTCGGCTCGATTGGCGCGGCGGCAAACCACAACTATGTCAGCATTTCGCCCGATGGCAATCGGTGCGCGGTGACCATCCAAGATTCCCGAACGAGTGTGGGTGACATCTGGATCTATCAGTTTCCTCAGGGTACGGCCATGCGGCTACTTTCCGATCCATCGGACAAGCTGGCTCCCGTCTGGTCTCCCGATGCTACGCATGTCGCCTTTTCTTCGAGTCGAGATGGGGCGCCCCACCTCTTTGAGGCCGGCCTGCAGGACACCATTGTCCGGGTCCTCGTTCCTCAGAACGGACATTTTCAACGGGCCTGTGACTGGTCCCGCGACGGCCGGGAACTGCTCTTTACCGAAAGAGATCCCCGCACTTCATATGACCTGTGGAGGGTTCCTACCCAGGGGAACCAACCACCCCTACCGGTCGTGCAAACCCGATTCGTCGAAGCCCACGGGAGTCTCTCTCCGGATGGCCGCTGGCTGGCCTATGACTCCGATGAATCGGGGCGGTTTGAAATTTACGTGCAACCTTACCCAGGTCCCGGAGAGAAGCGGCGCGTGTCGCTGGCCGGTGGCTCGCAAGCCCGGTGGCGAAGCGACGGGAAGGAGCTGTTCTACCTGGCCTCGGATCATGAATTCACGGCCGCTCCCTTCGAAAGCGGATCGACACCGGCGATCGGACCGCCGCGGACCTTGTTCCAGGTCCCCGGGCGGGTTCGGGATTACGACGTTTCCAAGGATGGCCGATTCCTGGTCAATGCGGACATGGATCCGAGAACCGAATTCCGGATCCAGGTCATTCTGAACTGGCCGGCCGGAGTCCATCCATAATGTTGAGATCTGGGCGCTCAACTCCAACTTGATCTAAAATGCCCGCCCAGTGTCAGGCGAATCGCAACCCGGAACGCTCCCTAGATCTCGGCAAGCACTTCTGGTCGCGTTCATTCTTTATTCTCTGATCGCCCTCCTCCTTCTCGGGTCCGTCTGGCACCATCCCACCACAACGACGTACCCGAACGTCTCTCGGGATAATTACGCCGACTTCTGGAACCTTTGGTGGCTTCAGCACGCGGTCCGAGAAGGCTTGAATCCTTTTCATACCGATCTCCTATATTTTCCTACCGGAACAACGCTGCGGCTTTTGGAGTTTGGACCGCTCTATGGATTGCTCTCGATGCCGCTATTTTTGGTCGATGAATCCTGGCCGACGTCGGTGCTTGCCCACAATTTCTGGATCGGGGCGAGTTTCTTGCTCACCGCAATGGCTGGGTTTGCCTACGCTCGTGCCGTCTCGGGGTCCGAGCGCGGTGCTCTGGTCGCCGGTTTCCTGCTGGCTTTTTGCGCTTTTCGATTTCATCATCTCGAGCACTTGAACCTCCTCTCCTTTTACTGGATTCCTCTGGCCGCGCTGCAAGCATTTCGCTTTGGCTTCAGAGGCACAAAGATGCGGGCACGCCGAATAGCCCTCATCGTACTGACTCTGTGTGGGCTGGGAGCGGCAGCCACGAGCCTGACCGTGCTGACCCTGGCCGGGTTTTATCTGGTGAGCTGGGCCGTCTGTGTCAGTCTTCTGGAGAGGAATCGCTTTGAACCGCGTTTTGCGGCGATCGCGGTTATTGCGTTTTTTATCGGTAGCCTACCCATAACCGCACCTCTTCTTGCCAACATGGCCCCTCAGGATATTTCAGCCTCTAGAGAGACCGTGATTCGATATTCACCGGATCTCTTGGGGTTCTTGAGTCCGGAGCGATCAGCCGTTTTCGGGCCCCTCGGTAAGGATTTGCTTCCTCCATTACACGGAGCGGGGGGGCGAAATATGTACCTCGGGCTTGCGCTTCTCGTTCTGGCCGGATTGGGTCTTTGGCCATGGAGTCGGCGGGGCGCCTCGCTTGGGATCACCGCGCTCTTGGCCTTTTTGGTCTCGCTCGGTCCAGGACTGTGGTTGGCCGGCCATTATCATGCGGTTCCCATCTCGTTCTATGCCGTGCTCCAACACGTTCCTCCATTTTCCGTGAACCGGGTGCCGGAGCGGTTCATCCTCGTAACGTTGGTGGCCCTCGTTCCACTGGCCGCGATCGGCTTCGAGCGTCTGGCCGCCCATCGAAAAACATGGCCGTGGGCTTTGGCCATCATCGTGATGGCGGCTTTGGAACTCACCCCCGCTTCTATTCGCGCCGTTCCGGTTCTCATGCCGGGGGTTTACACAGAACTGCGAGGAGATCCGCATCCCGGTGCCGTCCTCGAGCTCACCCTCCAGGGCAGGTACGCCAACGACTTTGCGTTTCACCAGATTGCCCACCGCCGTCCCATCATGATGGGGCCGGTGAACCGGCCGTCGGGAGATGCGGTCGAGTTTCTCGACCAGGGGAGATACGAGGAGAGATTGCGCGATCCGGTCGCGTTCCCGTCCGCGCTTCGGGATCTGGAGCGAGCGGGAGTTGCCTTCGTCATCTGGCATCGGGAAGGCTGGGAAGGTCCGGCCTGGGAGATTCTCCGCACCGAGTACGCCAAACATGCCGCGGTGTGGTTTCAGGATAACGACCTCATCGTGTTGCGGCTCGCGGAGAGTTGACCGTGAGCAGACGCACCCGGCGAACAAGAGCCGCGATCAACGCTTCCCCTCCAGTCGGATTGCAACTCCTTTCGAATCCGTGGTTACCCGCCGCAATTCTTACCGTGGCCCTATTCATCCTCTTGGTCTGGGTGCGACGCATCGGGGATTTCGGGGTGGAGACCGATTTCTACGGTACGTACGCTCCGGGGGCGCGAGACATCGGGCAAGGACACGTCGACTCCCGCCGCTATGGCGTTACCGGACCCTTGTACGAATTCGTGCTTGCGTTCGGAATGCTCCTTCGGATCCCCGTGTTCCCGTTCGCCAAGACGCTGTCTGCGCTATCGATCATCGGCGCCCTCATCCTGTGGACGAAGATCGCAACCAGGATTTTCGGGGATCGGGTAGGGAGGTGGGTGCCGTGGCTCTTGATTCTGTCCCCGACCTTCGTGCGCTTCGGTTACACCGCATCCTCGGACGCGCTGTATTGCTTTCTCTTCTCCTGGGCCGTGTTCGCCTTGACCCAGGCCGAAAATGCCAAGGCGAGTTTCAAATCAGGGCTCGTAGCGTTACTCGCCTTTCTGACTCGATACCAAGCCCTTGTCTTCCCGGGGTTCGCGTTTCTGTGGTGGATCGGCAAACCGAAGGCACTCCGTCTTTGGGGTTTATTCCTGATCGCGTTTCCTGGCGTCCTCCTGATAGGTCTTTTGGCTCTGTCTTTGGCCGGAGTTTCGGTTCCGAAACCGGACTTCCTTTACAACGTCCATTACGAGGTGAGCAAGGGACATGTCGATTGGGACGACTACCTGAATCAGGCGGGAGATCGGGGCAATCCCTGGGACGTCTTGATCAAGCAGCCCGGTTCGGTTCTGATCGCCGCCCTCTCCAACCTGCCGAGACATCTCGAGAACGAAATGATGCACGCCGCGGGGTGGGCCCTCATTCCATTCATGATCGCGGGATTCGCGGGTCTCTTCGTATCCGCCCCCGGTCGGGGAAGCGCATTGAGATTCGCGTGCTTCTGGCTTCTGCAATTTCTCCTGCTCCTTCCCACCCAGGTGTCCGAGCGGTACGCCCTGACTCAGATTCCGCTTCTAGCCGTCGTGTCGGCCTGGAGCCTGGAAACTCTGGCCGCGAGGCTCCGCCGGGAGCGGGTGGCCAGGGCGGTGCCTGTCCTCTGCGTCGCCATCCTGTGTGGACTTGCCCTGAACGTCCGGAATCAAATCGCTTACCAGAAGCGCCAGCCGCGTTTTTTGATCGAAACCGCGGTCCATGTGCAATCGCTGATCCACTCCACCGATCGCATCATGACTCGGAAACCCCACTTACCGTATCTATTGAATTGTCAGTGGGTCTACTTTCCGGATGCTCAGGATCTGACCGCGTTGCGGGCGAACTTGACCAAGACCCCAGCCGAATATCTCTATTATGGGCGAAGCGAGTTCACGCTACGTCCCAACTTTCGTTTTCTCTTCTTTCCGCCCTACCGGCCGGCAGGGTGGGATGTGGTTCGATCGGATCCGAACGGCGTGCTGTATCGGGTCGGGCAAACGTTTTTCTCCTCGGACATTCCCGCGGATGATGTCGAGCTGAGGAAACTCGAGAACGATACCCTCGCTGGAAACGAGGTTCCCGTCGAAGAGGCCCGCCGTCTCGCTGCCTTTCTGGTCGCCACCGAGCGTTGTGAGCAGGCGGTTAGCGAATACGAGCGTATTCAGAAATTTGCTCCGTTATCCAACGAAGATGAGCACAACCTGGAGCGATGTCGCGAGGTAGTTCGCGCGAAACAGAATCGCTAGCCCCGGATCACCAGGAATATCCGACTGACCACTGCACCAGAGGGTTATCCAAATCAATATTGTCCCGCAGTCGTCCGTCGAACTCGAAGCGTTTCCACGTCCACGCCGCTCCGAGAAAGAATTCGGGATCGTAGATCCCGCCTTGGGAACGCTTCGTCACTGACGTGGTGATTGAACCGACGCGTGCTTCTACATCAAGCGTCTCCTGTTCATTGAAGTACGCGCTCCCCCGCACGCCCGCTCGACCGATGAGGCGTTGCACGATTACGTGTTCCGCTGAGGCAAAGAGTTGACCGTAATATTGGGTCACCTCAGCGCTCGTAGTTCTGAGATAGGAGTAACTACTTCCCTGAGGTCCTGTGATTGAATCCCGCGACCATTCGAGCACGACCCCGGCCACGAAATCATCAAGTGCCTTCATGGGGAATCGCCAGCCGAGCTCGGCCACGCCATACCGCCGAATCCAGGCTGCCTGAGGTCCTGAGCTCACGTCCGGCTGTAAGTCTTCGTAAGCGAATCGAACCGCGCCCTGAAAGCCGGAAACTGGGGAAAGTGTGCGGAGCCGCAGGTCGAAGCCGAGACCGGGTTCACTCCTCCACTCTCCGTTTGCCGCGATAGTCGTATCGCTGTTGGCGTAAAACTGCGTGGTGGAATATTGCATATAGACAACGTCTGCCGTGGCTCCCACTTCATACGTGCGTTCGGCATTATTCCCCAATGACCACCCCAAGGCGAACTTCACGTCCCGACGCGATATTTCGAGGGAACTGCTTCTAATCGCCGAGTAGGGAGGATTGCTGCTTCTCTCGTAGCTTTCTAAATTATCGTACTTGTCTTCGATCCCGACACTGATGCCCCAGCCGGAGTGGTGGCTCAGAATGAGATTGTGACTCCTCCCATCCATCGCATAACCAAACGCGAGTGTTTTTCCGGTGAGCCCGAGGATGAACCGTTGCGGATTTGATCTCACCGGGTCTACGAGCAGCCCGACGTAGCGCACGGCCTCGGGACGCAAATAGTAATCGTAAATGGGGTCAGAACCAACGTATGGGCTGTAGTCCAAGAGAGCGCTCCGTCCGAAGAGCGCGGCAGAGCCAGGAAAAATAACCGCATTGCTTGGGTCAATGGCTAGAAGGTAGGGGAGCCCTCTCCCGTCCAATGCCGCACGTGAGGCAAGAACTGAATGGGGAACCAGGGTCGAAATCGCCCAGAGAACTATCGGAAAAGACCAGCGAGGCACACCGCGCCCTCCTCCCGAGGGCATTTAAGCCGCCGGGTCGCGTGGGACTACACCACATAAGTAACGACTGATCAAGTGGTTATAGGTGAAACCCCGCGGGACTCCAACTGCCCCGAATAAGGTAGAATGGTGTTCATACAGCCCGGCCGGGGCTGGCTCGTACCAAAGTTCCGTGGGGGCGATCGGCTTCGACGGGGTTGTGGAAGCGAGAGACGCGTGCCGAGGATCCTGGGCCCTCGTTAACAAACCGGGAAAAAAACCAAACGCCAACGACCAGTTGGCTCTCGCTGCTTAATTAAGTAGCGACGGTTGCTCTTCCTTCGCCCGTTGGGGGAGATGCGACCGCCATTTAGACGGGCTGGCTGTTCGTCCTGCTCCGGGGCGGCGGTGAGAAATAGGAGCTGGTCAACGCGCGAGCCCGCCGATTGGCGCGCGCGGGGGCGAGAAAAAAACTTTCGGCTACGCACGTAGGGTCTTTCGTGGATGCGACTTCGGACGCGGGTTCGATTCCCGCCGCCTCCACCATTTTGTTTCGCCCTTGGGGACCTCCTTCCTCCAATTGCAGACGTGACGAGTAGCCGAACGCCCGAGTGAATTCTACGGTGTGGTCATCAGAGAATAGTGGTTCGCCACCAACTGCCACCGTTTGTCGATCATGACCCAGACGCGCGTGAAGCGATTGTCGCGGGGAACGGTCTTGCCGCGATCCTGTCCGATCATCGTGGAACGGCCGGTTTCCACCGCAGTATTTCCATAAACGCGGATGCGGACCTCTGTGGTCGTGATGGATTGGTAGGTCAGGGCGTGCGATGTGAAGTCGGCGATGACCTCTCCCTTCTTCCGCACGACCCCAGTCGGTCCGATGCCGAGAAAGTCATCTGCGTAGATCCGGCGAAGCGCGGTGGTGTCGGCGGAGATCTGCGCGTGAATCCGCTCCTGATCCTGCTGCTGGACAGCCTGCTGGGCGCTAGCCGTGTCTCGCGTCGGTTCGCTCCGCTCTTGTGCGATCGCGGTCGAGACAATCGACAGCACGAGCGCAGCGATCATCGTCACTCGTTTCATTTGACTCTCCATGTGGGACGTCCGTTCCTTCACCGAGAGGCCTCCACGTATTCCCATCCAACCGGGTTTTTGCGGGAAGAGGTTGGCTCTGGGATCGCTGGCGGGGGCCCAGCCCTGGAGGACGCTCTCGTCCTGACCGGCCGCGGTCCCCACGACGATAAGCAACTGAACGGTAACGAGAAAGGCTGCAGAGCGCATGGCGGACCCCCGTGAGCACCTGATGTTACCACTCGGCCCAACAAGCAGGATTTGTCAGAAATCGGTTGTAGGGTTCATTCAAATTACATAACTTGCATCCAGAGGGGTCCCCCCCCGCCTCCGGCAACCCCAGTGCCTCCGAAAGGGGGAATCCTCATGCCCTTTCTATCCTCACGTCGCCAACGTCTTATCACGCTCTCATCCGCCTTACTTTGCAGCCTTCCGCTCTGCGCAGAGGCGCAGACCATCCGAAACGATGTGTACATCACGAACGGAACGGTCGCAGGAGTCGCGCTGTCCGGTAACACGCTCTACATCGCCGGAACCTTCGCTCAAGTGGGTCCAGCGACCGGTTCGTTTGCATCCGTCGATAGTTCGACGGGCCTGCCTCTCCCCTTTCCACTGGTCACCGGAACCGTCAACTCCGCGGCCTCCGACGGATCCGGTGGCTGGTATATCGGTGGATCGTTCACTGCCGTGGGCGGAGTCGCCCGCACGAACCTTGCCCACATTGCCTCCGGCGGCTCCGTATCCGCCTGGAACCCTGCTGCCAGCAGCACCGTTCAAGACATCAAGGTGAGCGGATCCACTGTGTACGTGGGGGGATTCTTCAACAATGTGGGCGGGGCAGCACGCAATTTCATCGCTGCCCTCGATGCCACCACGGGAAACGCCACCGCATGGAATCCCAATGCCAATAGCATCGTGAACGATATCGAGGTGAGCGGATCGAAGATTTATGTGGGAGGAAGCTTCAGCGCCATCGGGGCAACGGCCCGAAATTTCATTGCCGCGCTGGACGCGACGACTGGAAACGCCACGGCGTGGAATCCCAATGCCAGTAGCAACGTGAACGATATCGAGGTGAGCGGCTCCACCGTCTACGTGGGAGGGCTCTTCAGCAGCATCGGTGGAGCGATGCGGAACCGGATCGCCGCCATCGATTCCACGGGAACGGGAACCGCGACCGCGTGGAACCCCAACATTACTGGCAGCCAGGTCAACGACCTGGAGGTGATCGGCTCCACGGTCTACGTGGGAGGGTCGATGACCAGTGTGGGAGCCATTGCGCGGAATAACATTGCCGCCATCGATGCCGGTACGGGGATCGCGACGGCATGGAATCCCAATGCCAGTAGCGCCGTCAATGATCTGGAGCTTGTTGGTTCCGTCGTCTACGCGGCGGGATCGTTCACCGCCATAGGGGGCACCACCCGAAATCGCGTCGCGGGGATTTATGCAGCCTCCGGAACCCCCACCCCCTGGAATCCTAATGCGAACGGCATCTTGACCGAGGTAGAGGTGAGCGGCGCAAATATCTATCTAGGTGGCAATTTCACATCCCTGGGAGGTGTCACTCGAAACAACGTCGCCGCGCTCGACGCCACCACCGGGATCGCCACCGCCTGGAACCCGAATGTCAACGGCCAGATAAACGATATCAAGATCAGCGGTTCGACCCTGTATATAGGAGGAAATTTCACGACGGTGGGGGCCCTGACCCGCAATCGCATCGCGGCGGTTGACGCCTCGACCGGGATAGCGACGGCTTGGGATCCTAATGTCAACAGCACTGTGATCGACATCGAGATCGTCGGCTCGACGGTCTACGCGGGAGGAATCTTCGCTAGCGTGGGAGGAGTGGGGCGAAACAACATTGCCGCCATCGATGCGGCAACCGGGGTTCCGACCGCGTGGAATCCCAATGCTAACAGTCAGGTCCTGGACGTGGAAGTGAGCGGTACGACCGTTTATCTGGGCGGAAACTTCACCACTGTGAGCGGAATGGCGCGGAATCGTCTCGCGGCCGTCGATGCTGCGAGTGGAGTCCCGACTGCCTGGAATCCGAATGTGAGCGGTTCCGTCAACGACGTGGAGGTGATCGGCTCCACGGTCTACGTGGGAGGAACCTTCGGTACGATCGGGGTCACGATGCGAAATTTCATTGCCGCGCTGGACGCGACGACTGGAACCCCTACGGCATGGAATCCCAATGCCAATGGCCCAATCAACGATATCGAAGCGAACTGTGCGATCGTCTACGTAGGCGGCGGCTTCAGCACGATCGGCGGAGCGACGCGAAATCGCGTTGCCGCGTTGAGCGCTTCTACCGGGATCGCCAGTCCCTCCTGGAGCCCATCCATTGTAGGGTCCGTGTTGGCGTTGGCCCCTACGGGCTCCACCATCGTGATCGGAGGGAGCATTCAATCCGTAAATCTCTTGCCACTAAGAAGTCTTGCCCTGGCTTCGGCGGCCCCCAACACGGCGCCGGTGCTTGCTTCGGTGCCCGACCAGACCGTTCTCGAAGGCGATCTTCTGACGGTTCCCGTCTCCGCCTCGGATGCCGACGGGGATCTTCTGTCTTACGGGGGCCTCGGCCTTCCAATCGGTGCTGCGGTCGATCCCAGCCTCGGAACCCTGACCTGGACCCCGAACTACACCCAGGCGGGTGGCCACACCGCGCAGATCGTCGTCACGGATTGCTTGCAGGCGGACACGGTGGGCTTTGCTATCACCGTGATCGATGTGACTCCCGGCCCCAAGATCCTGGGGATCACCGACATCGGAAACGACCAGGGCCGCCAGGTCGATGTGCACTGGAGGCGTTCTCAGTACGACGACACCGGGGACGGAATCGTCATCACGGGATACGCGCTCTACCGGCGCATCGATCCCTTGCCCGCTCCGGGTCTGTCTCCGCTCTCGGCCAGCGCACCCGCAATGCGAGCTCCGCGGCCCTTGGCCGCGCTCTACCCGCCCGGATCCTGGCACTACGTGCTGACCGCTCCTGCGCGCCTGGAATCGGAATACCACGTCGTGGCCCCGACGCTCGCCGACTCCACGATTGCGGACGGGATGCACCAGAGCGTGTTCTTCATCTCCGCCTTGACGGCGAGCGTGGAGGAGTTCTACGACGGAGCGCCCGATTCGGGGTACTCACTCGACAACCTCGCCCCCGAGGCGCCGTCTTTCCTCCTTGTCCAAGCGGAAGCTCAGGGAGGCGTGGCCGTAGCCGTGCTCACCTGGGGCCGCGTGGCCGTGCCCGACTTCGATTACTACGCGGTGTTCCGCGGCCAGCCCGTGGATTTCGAGCTATTGCCGGCCAACCAGATCGGAACGACGACGGATAGCACGTTCACGGATCCCGATCCGGGGAACGCCGTTGTGTACAAGGTGGCTGCGGTGGACTTCTCGGGGAACGTGGGAGTTCCTGCGGTGGCGATCACGGACCTGACCAGCGTTCCCCCGGAGGACGGCCTTCTGGCCTTGCGGATAACCGGCTCCAATCCGGCACGTGGACGGAGCGATCTTTCGTTCGTCGCACCCGAGCATGGCTGGGCGCGCCTGGATATTCTCCATCTCGACGGCCGAAGAGTTCGGCGGCTCTACGACGGTCAGGCCGAGCCCGGGTTACACCCCGTGCGCTGGAATCTTGACGACGAGGCCGGGCGAGGGGTGGCTCCCGGTGTCTATTTCGTGCGATTGGATTGGGGAGGGAAGTTCCTGAGCCGAAAGATCACCATCGTGCCTTGATCATTCCCGCACCGGCCGGGCCTTACCCCCTTGGGCCCGGCCGAACCGTGGGGCCGCGAGCTAAGATCATGCGATGTTGCGCCGTCTCGTCTAGTGATCCGCTCTTCCTGACCCCCGGTGTTCTGGACGCAATGTTGGAGTTCCTGAAGACGGGTCGCATCACGACCCTCAAGCTACAGACGCCGGCGCATTTCCGGCCTGTTCGCACATTCAACGACTGATGAGGCTTGGATGTCACCGGGTTCGGGTTGAGGGCCCGTTCAGCTCGCGCAATGCTTGTATCGGGTCCGAATCGATGCGTAAACGTCTCAGCGTCCACGAAGCGCCAATGTTCCGAAAGAAATGTGAGAACCCAAGCGGGCCTTGGATTCCATCAAGCAGGGAAACAATAGTTGGATTCTCGAGAACCTGGTGCGCGGCCAGAACGTCCGGGGGCCAATCGGGAGCCGCGTCTAAGTCCGCAAAGCGAGCGATGAGCCAAGCATTTTGAAGATCCTTCTCATGCCCCGGGCGCCCGCGGACACTCAGTCGTAGTCGAGAGGCAATGGGATCCGAGAGCCCATGGCGATCCACGATATGGACGGACGACCCTACCATGCAGGACTGAATTCCAATGGCCAATCGAGAGGCCACGAGCTTCACCGATTCGGGTACCCGGCCCGACTTGGGAAGAAGTCGTTGATCCGATGGCCGAAGCGGCCGGTGACCATCGTCGAAATCAATGAACACTCCCCCTCGAGACAGCGGATCCTCCGGTGAGTTGTGTCGATCCAGATATTGAAGGACGTTTCGCAGCGCTTCTCCTTGATTGGCAAAAGACGACCGGCGAAAGTCCGAAACGCGAATCGGGTTCGGGGTTTTCGCCACGCGACAGTAAAATCCACGCTCGTCGGCAATACCATGAGGCCCGACTTGATTCCCGTAGGACACGCGAAAGAAAAAGGCACAGACAAAAGACCACGCCACGACAAGCCCTGCTAATGACCAGGCCCACGACCATCGTGGCTGCTTGATCGCGATGGGGACCGAGCTCATCGGCAATAACAAGCCAAAGGTACCGGGGAGAAGAAGACGCCCGTGCATGAAGTCTCCGCCCACACGCACGACAAACAGGATGTGGAGGAACGAGGCGGCGTAAAAGCCAATGACAATAAGCCAACCCAGGTCCTGCTTGGTCCTAAGCAACCAAAGGTTCCAGGCACACAGGACCAAGAGGGGAACCCAAAGAAAATATGCGGCCATGAAGTCCCGCAGATAGTGCCAGCCTTGAGTCCAATTGCTAAGGCCCGCTTCCTTGGCCAGCGCAGTATTGGGAACGAGGACAGAGAAGTAACCCATGCGAAACACTTGATAAAGGATCGGGAGGAGAAGGGCCACCGCCGTAATCACGAAAACGTTCACCCAACGGTGGGTCAGTTTGAAGTTATGCACGAGTAGCACGGCCAACAACACGACCGTAAAGATTCCAAGGTCAGGGCGAACCAGGGGGCCCAGGCCAATGACAATCGCGGGCACGATCCACTCCGAGTAGGAAAACTGTTCCGACGAGACACGATCACGAACGTGCGCAAGCAACCAAAAACAGCATGCCAACCAAAAGAAAATAAGGCCGGTCTCCAATCCTGAAGTGGCGAAATCCCAAACGACCGGGATGGAAGCGAATACCAGCGCACCCAAGGGGAGATGAATGACCCTCGGCGACTCGAAATTTCGAAAAAGATAGACCGCGGCCCGCTGTCCCAGGAACAGCCCGGCCAGCGTACAAACGAGCCCCAGGAAAACCGCGGAATACTCAAGCGGCAGTCTTAGCGCGGCCGAAGCGGATAAGACTCCCAACCAAAGCGGAGACGTGTAGGCCTCCACGCGCTCCATAATATTGAAAACCGGACCGTGGCCGGAGAGGACGTTTCGTACGATCCGCACCAGGATGAAGGCATCGTCGGACATCCAGCGCCGATGGTAGGCCATGACGGCAAGAAGGAGGACCGGGAGCAGGGCCAAGCCGCGGGAGCTCGGGCCTTTATGCGCCGCCATAGGGCCGCGTGATGATTTCCAATAGGTGTCCGCTTGGGTCCTCGAAGTAGAGCCCGCGTCCTCCGTCGTGATGATTGATCTGGCCGTCCTGGGTCTGCCCGGGATCGGCCCAGTAGTTCAGCCGGCGCTCTTTAATGCGCGAGAAAATGGCGTCGAACTCGGATTCCGAGACCAGAAATGCATAGTGCTGGGATACGATCTGTCGCCGCGTCTCGGCGAAATCGAGGCTCACGCCATTGTCCATTTCCACAACCAGGAAGTGACTGAACGGGGTTGCCTCCGGACGTCCGAACACCTCGGTGAAGAATCGTGCTGCGGCTTTCTTGTTGCGCGACCAAACAATCGTGTGGTTGAGCTGGACAGCCACCAAAGCCTCCAAAATTTAGCGGGGGGTCTCGAACCCTTTCCCGCACCGACGGCTGAGCGGTCGCGAGCCCGATCCCCGAGCTCGCGACCACAATCATAACTAAACCGCCGGAGCCGGCTCCGCGGCCAAACCGACTTCGGCCGGTTCGAGGTCTGTCGCCGTTTCCCGCACGTGGACCTTGGCCACCAGCATGTACACCGCCGGAACCACGAATAGGGTGAAGAAGCTGCCGATCACCATCCCGGTCACGAGCACGATGCCGATACTGTTCCGGGCTCCCGCACCGGGCCCCGCGGCAAAGACGAGCGGCAGGTGTCCCATCACCGTGGCCGCCGTCGTCATCAATATGGGGCGGAGCCGCGTTCCGGCCGCACCGATCACCGCGTCGAGCTTCGACAATCCCGTCTCCTGCAGGTGATTCGCAAACTGGACGATCAGGATTCCGTTCTTCGCCACCAGGCCTACCAGCGTGATGAGTCCCACCTGGCTGTAGATATTGAGGGTGGTGAGACCCAGGAACGGAAAGAGCAACGCACCCGACAGCGCCAGCGGCACCGAGCCGACCAGGACCACGAACGGATCGCGAAAGCTCTCGAACTGCGCGGCGAGCACGAGGTAGATCAAGATAGCGGACAGCGCGAACACGGCGAGAAATTTGCTGCCTTCCATCCGCAGCTGCCGCGACTCTCCCGCGTAATCGATCGTGTATCCCTGGGGGAGAATCGCGGCCGCCTCGGTCTCCAGAAAACGCAACGCCTTGTCCAGCGACACCCCGGGAGGGACGACGCCTTGAATACGAACCGCGTTGAGCTGCTGAAACCGCTTGAGCTCTCGCGGCTCGGTGGTGGTTTTCAAGGTGGCGAAGGTGGAGAGGGGAACGAGTCGATCATCGGATCCGGTGACGTAGATATCCTTGAGCTGATCCGGGTTCAAACGGTCGACGCGCTTTACTTGAGGAATAACCTTGTAGCTTCGCCCCTGGATGCCAAAACGATTGACGTAATTTCCGCCCAGAAGGGTGGCGAGGTCACGCCCGGTCTCGCTCAAGTCCACGCCTTGAGAGCGCACTTCGTCTCGATTGAACACGACTTCCGCTTGGGGTTGGTCGAACTTCAAGTCCGAATCCGCGAACATGAAGAGCCCGCTTCCATACGCCTTCATAACCAGCTGGTTGGCAAACTCATTGAGCTGCTCGGGCTCGGCCGTGGAGGCGATGACGAAATCCACCGGGAAGTCGCCGCCGCCCGGCAGGGCAGGAGGCACGGTGGAGATGACCCGCACTCCAGGAATGCGGGAGAGCTGGGCGGCCGAGGCGACTTGGAGCTCGTCGGTGGTCCGCTTCCGTTGGTCCCACGGTTTGGTCACCATGCCTCCAAATCCGCCGCTCGGGAAGGTGAGCTGGAACGTGGCTTTCGTTTCCGGGAACGACTGGTAGACCTTGCCGACTTCGTTCGCATAGAGCTTCGCTTGATCGATGGTGGAGTTGGCAGAACCCTGCACGATCCCGAACACCACGCTCTGGTCTTCGTGCGGCGCCAGCTCGCGTTGCGAAAACATGTAGAACGGCACGATCAACAGCACCACCAGCGCCCACAGCACGAACGTGACCGGCCGGTACTTGAGCGAGGTGACCAACCGGCGCTTGTAGGCCTCGCGCAACGCGTCGAAGCGATGATTCACCCAGCCCGCAAACCCCCGCTCCTCAGCCCCCGCGCGCAGGAGCTTTGATCCCATCATCGGGGACAGGGTCAGGGCCACGATGCCGGACACGATGACCGCGCCGGCCAGCGCAAATGCGAACTCGCGGAAAAGCGATCCCGTCAGACCGCCCTGGATGGCGACCGGCGTGTAGACCGCAGCCAGCGTGATCGTCATGGCGATGATCGGCCCCAAGAGTTCCCGGGCCGCGTGGATAGCCGCGTCGAACGGACGCTTGCCCATGCGCAAGTGCCGTTCGATGTTCTCCACCATTACGATGGCGTCGTCCACGACCAGACCCACCGAGAGCACGATGGCAAGAAGAGTCAAGAGATTGATCGTAAAACCGGCCATGGCCATGATGAACACTGCGCCGATGAGCGAGATCGGAATGGCGATGACGGGAATGAGAACGGATCGGAACGAACCCAAGAACAGGAAGATGACCGCGATGACGATGAGCAACGTCTCGGTGAGGGTCTTCAAAACGTCACGCAGCGCGTGACGAATGTAGTCCGTGGAGTCATAGGGAATCCCCACCTTCATCCCCACCGGCAGACCGGCCTGTATTTGCGGGATCGCCTCCCGCACGTGGCGGATCACCTCGAGCGTATTGGCGGTGGGAAGGACCCAAATACCCATGAACGTGGCCGATTCGCCGTTGAACCGGACCTCTTGTTCGTAGTTCTCCGCGCCCAGCACCACATCCGCGATATCGCCCAGGCGAACGACGGTTCCCTGGTCTTCCTTAACCACGAGCTGGCGGAAGTCGTCCACGTTCTGGAGGTCGGTGTTGGCGGACAGGTTCACCGAGACCATCGATCCCTTGGTGGATCCCAGCGCGGACAGGTAGTTGTTCTTGGCCAATGCGTCGCTGACCGTGGAGGGGGAGATGCCGAGCGCGGCCATCTTGTCCGGTTTGAGCCAGATCCGCATCGCGAACGTGCGTCCGCCCAGAATGTCGGCCCGCTGCACGCCGCTTATCGCGCTCAGCTTGGGCTGCACGACGCGGGTCAGGTAATCGGTGATCTGGTTTTGATCGAGATCCTTGGAGGAGAAGCCGAGATACATGGCTGCGAACTGGTTGTCCGCGGTTTCCAGCTCGATCGAGGGCGCTTCCGCTTCCGGCGGAAGATTGTTGCGCACCTGGGCCACCTTGGCCTGAATCTGGGTCAAGGCGGCGTTGGTGTCGTAGTTGAGCTTCAAGTGCACGGTGATCGTGCTCAGGCTTTGCGCGCTGGATGACTCCAGATAGTCGATGCCGTCCGCGCTCGCGATCACGCGCTCGAGCGGTGTGGTCACGAAACCGCGCACGAGTTGGGCATCCGCGCCCACATAAGCGGTGGTGACGCGAATCACGGCAATGTCGCTGCGCGGGTATTGCCGGACGCTGAGCGCGCGGATCGACTGCAACCCGGCGATCAGAATGATGAGATTGACGACGACAGCCAGAACGGGGCGGCGGATGAATAGATCGGTGAAGCGCATTTAACTGTCCTCCGGCCTTGGCGCGGGGCTGTTCGAGGGTTGAATGTCGTTGTTGATCTGGATCGCGGCCCCGTTACGGAGCTTGAACACGCCCGACGTGACGACAGTGTCACCGCGGCTCACGCCATTCAGGATGGCGATTTGGTCGCCGCGCGAGGGGCCCACCCCCACGAACTGCTGCCGGACGCCCTGATATTTCCGCCCGTCCGGAGCCGCCATGGTCTCGACGATGAAGACCGAATTGCCGTACGGCGCGTAATTGATGGCGGAGGCAGGAAGCGCGATGTATTCGCCCGGCTGGCCAAGATCCACCTCGGCCTCGACGAACATTCCCGGAAGGAGCCGTCCGTCCGGGTTCGCGAATTCGGCGCGAACCTGCACGTTTCGCGTGGCCTCATCCACGATGGAGTTGATGGCGGAGATCTTGCCCACAAAATCGCCACCGCCCGTTCCCTCCGCGGTCACATGCAAGTCTTGCCCGATCCGAAGGTGTTCCAGCTCCTGCTGGGGGATGGAGAAGTCCACATAGATCGGATCCAGGGACTGCAACGAAACCACCGGATCACCCGGGTTCAGGTACTGGCCGAGATTGACCTTGCGAATGCCCAGGATCCCCGAAAAGGGAGCGCGAAGCGTCTTTCGCTCGATGGTGGCCTCGATTTCCTTGGCCCTGGCTTCCGATTGCTGGGCTTCCGCAGTGGCTTTGTCCAGCTCCGCCTGCGACGTGACGCCCTTGGTTTTGAGTTCTTGGAAGCGGGCCAGGGTGATCTGGTCGAGCTTGAACTGCGCTTCCGCGGCGGCCAGTTGCGCCCGCTCTTGTTTCGTGTCGAGCTCGACCAGAACCTCGCCCGCGCGGGCCGGACGCCCGGAGACAAACGTGATCCGATTGACCACTCCGGGAAGGTCCGCGGATACGTCGACGCCATGCATGGCCACCAGCGTGCCGATGGCGCGGTGGGTCGAGGGCCAGGTTTCTTGTTTGGCCACGATCGTCGTTACCGCTTCGGGAGCGGGCTGATACGAGGCGTACTGGGCGATGGCGGCGCGAATCTGCATGAACTTCACCAGCCCGACGCCGGCAATGAACACGACCATGACGGTCAACATGAGTATCATTCGCTTTTTCATGAGTGATTCCTCCTCAGGGCTGGGTCCATTCGATGTTGCGGTCGGAGAGCAAGGAGCCGGTGGCCCGGGCCATTTCAGTGCTCGCTACGCGGTAGTCGGTCTGGGCTGAGATCTCGTCGAGGCGGGCGCGGGACAGATCGTTTTGACGGGTAAGGACCAAGAAGTTGGTCGAGAGTCCCACCGCGTAGCGCTCGCGCTCGGATGACAGCTGCACTTCGGCGGCTTCGCGCGCCGAGCGCGCGGCCTCGATTCGCTGGGCCGTTGTTTCGAGCGCGGCTGCAGCATCGAGCACTTCGGCCCGAATGACCTTCCGCACGCGCGCGAGATCCGACTGCGCCTGGCGCTCGTTGCTCTCCGCGCGGGCGGAGGCTCCGCGCGCCGACCGATTGAAGAGCGGGTAACCGACTTCGATCCCCACCCGCGTGTCCGTGAAGTCCGCATTCCCCAGGTCATGGAAGGCATCGCTCAGATCGCCTTCCAGTCCCGGAGTGTTGGTGGGAGTGGACGTGCGCGTCCCGGCCAAGCCGAAGCGGTCATACGAGGCGACGGCATCAAGAGTGGGAAGCGTCTGGCTGTGCGCGAACGACGTTTCCGCGTGCCGGCGCTCCACGACCGACTGGGCAGCACGAACTTCAGGGCGTTGGCGCCATGCCTCGGACACTCGAGCGACGGTATCGACCGGTGCGATCGAGGGCAGGGTGTCCTCGACCGGGACTAGCAACTCCGACCAGAGCGAATCATCTTCGGCGAGGATGAGAACCTTGAGCTGGTTTTCAGCGCGCGCCAACGTTTCGCGCGCAGCGAGCCATTCACCGCGGCGCCGCTCCAGTTCGGCCTGGGGCTGGGCCGGCTCCGTCTGGGGCAGAGCCCCGCTCTCCACGCGCGACCGCGTCTCCCGAAGTTGCTCTTCAGCCAGGGTCACCGCTTCGTTCAGCACGCCGACCCTGAGTTGCGCCGCACCCAGATCCCAATACGCGTTCTCCACCTGCGCGATGGTTTCCGTGACCACGCTTTGCAAGGATGCGTCCGCGCGATGAAGGTCGGAGTCCGCCATGTGTCGCAGAAGCCGAGCGGGATCCGAGCCGAGGTTGCGGAGTAAGGGTTGCCGGATCTCGAGGCCCAGTTGCGTGTCATAAGCGGGTGACAAGAGCACGAAGGCAGCATCGGTGTTGACGCGACCGGCCCGGCTGCGGAGGGTGAGCTGCCCTCCGGTCGGGATTAGCTGTCGCACCGAAAGGTCGCCACCCAGCGAACGCTGGGTCGGGAATCCCCCGCCCGTCGTTCCGGAGAACGAGGAATTGAGCGGCTGGGTAGCCTCCTGCCAGAGAATATTCAACTGAAGCAACGGATCGTAGGCACCGTTCGCGTTCGTCACATCTGCTTTGGCGCCGTCATAGGCGGCGCGCTCGCTCACGATGGTCTCATTCTTCTGCAACGCGAGGTTCACGGCTTCGTCGAGTCGGAGTGCCCGATCGGCGGCAGATGCGCGCCCGTGAACAACCGTCGCGAACGCCAGGGTGGCGATGCTGATGAATCGTCTCGCGTTCATAACGCGCCTTTCTTGAGATCAGACTTCTGGAGGCGTGGATCGAGGGCCTCGGCAAAATGGGTAAGACGCCGGAGGCTGAGGCTGCGGAGCGCCTCCAGCTCGCACGGCGTCAGCTCCAGACCTTGGGCGACCATGAGTAGGAGGGTGCCTCGCGGATCGCTTGCGAATTGACGACGCAATCCTTCATCAGTCGCCAGAACGCCGATCACCTTTTCCACGCTTCGCTGACTCATTGGAATGTCCCTCTGGCCCGATAGTCGTGAATCCATTAATCAAAAGGCGTGCCATTCGATGCGAATTCACGGTTAATGCTTGATGCGTGTGACATAACGGGTTAGCGAGAAGGTGACGCCACGTTGAAGCGGGTGCTTGAGAGCAGGTTGTCTATAAATCGACAACCTGTCGAATTGACGGCGCAATGGAACAGCGATTGCCGACAAAAAGCGCCGGGCCTCCTTGCGGAGACCCGGCGCGGGGGGGCCTGATCGAACTCGAAATCAGAACCGATACACGAGACCCAGCGTGCCGCGCTCCATCCAGATTTCGTCCGACTCGCCATTCGACGAGAACCCGGGGGTATCGTTGGAAGGAAACGCCACGAATTCGCGGAAATCTGCCCGTACCGCCCAGCTCGGCGAGAGACCGTAGGTCGTCCCCGCGCCGAAATTGATCGCGAACATCGTTTCCGACTGGTCGAGCGCCGGTACCCGGTTCGCATCATCGCTGGACAGGAACGTCACTGCTCCCGCTCCGGCAACCAGATACGGCGCCAGCGGAATGTCTTCCAGGGGCAAGGTCGCGCGCAGATTGCCCTGATACGCCAGCATGTCCTGCGTCTTGGCGTCGAACGAACCTGTCGGCGTTTCGATGGACTGCTTCACCGGGATCATCCACGTGAACTCGCCTTCCGCGGCGAAGATGGGAGTCAGGTGATAGGTCACCGTCCCCACCAATGGCGTGTTCACGAAGTCATCCTGGAGACTGGTATCGTTCTTGTTCAACACTTGAACGCCGCCCATGATTGAAACGTCCAGATTGGCCGCCGATCCATCGAATTCATCGGCGCCGGACACGCTTGCGGTTCCGAGAACGGTCAACGCTGCAATCGCTCCGATGGCGATCGCGACAACTTTGGACTTCATTGTTTTCCTCCTCATGGCTGCAAAGCCTTTTTTGTCTGTCGGGTCTGTAAATAGATCAAGGACCATGCCACGCTCGAGGAACAGAGATGAAAATGGCCAACCACTTGCAGTAACGCGTGCTGTAACGAGAACGGGGCGAAGAATGCCTTCGCCCCGCAGCGCGTGTGTCGCGTGAAAATCGACAGGTTGTCTGTTTATCGGCGGCAACAACCCCCGGAGGGCCGAATGAAACTTACGGCAGGGGAGTGTTTACTGAACGCCGTGCTTTTCGAGGCGGGAGTAAAGCTGCGCTCGGGTCAGACCCAAAAGGCGAGCCGCCTTGGATTTGTTTCCCTTGGCTTCGCCGAGGGCCTTTTCCAAGTACTCGCGCTCGACGGCGGCCAGGTCCAACCCCTGCGGCGGAAGCGCGGATGGCGCCACCCGGGCGGGGGAGGCGGGCGTGGGCGCGTGATGGGTCTCGCGGCGCACCGAAACGGGCAAGTGCTCGCGGGTGATCAAGCCGCCGTCGCAGAGGAGAATGGCGCGCTCGATCGCATTGCGCAGTTCCCGAACGTTGCCCGGCCAGGAGTGGGCGAGAAGCCAGACACGCGCATCACGGGAGATGCCGGCTGCCGGCCGCCCCATCGTCTTCCCGAGGTCCTCCAAGAACGTTTCCGCCAGAGGCAGAATGTCTTCGGGGCGCTCACGGAGCGGGGAGATATGAATGGTGAACACGTTGAGCCGGTAGTAGAGATCTTCACGAAAGGATTGCTGGGAAATGGCTGCTTCGAGGTCACGGTTTGTGGCCGCAATCACTCGCACGTCGGCTTTGAGCGTCCGTGTCCCGCCGACGCGCTGGAATTCACGCTGCTCCAGGAAGCGCAGGAACTTGGCCTGCACGATCGGGCTCATCTCGGCGATCTCGTCTAGGAACAGCGTTCCCCCCGCCGCCTGCTCGATGCGTCCGATTTTCGTCGTTATCGCGCCCGTGAAGGCGCCCTTTTCATACCCGAACAGCTCCGATTCCAGGAGCTGTTCCGGAAGGGCAGCACAATTGATGGCCACGAATGGTTTGCCGGATCGCGCCGAGCCCTGATGAATGAGACTGGAAACGACTTCTTTCCCGGTTCCGGACTCGCCGGTCAGGAGGACCGTCGTTTCCGAAGTGGCCACCCGGCCGACTTGAAGCAAGATGTCCTTCCAGCTTTGTGATACGCCAACGATGCGCCCCCGACCTCGGGACTCGAGCTCACGAACCAGAGTTTCCACGGTGGCCTGGAGTCGTTCCGCGCGCTCCTGAGCCTCGGCACGGGTGCGGGCCTCTTCGGCCAATCGGAAATGGGACAGGACTACCGAGATCCGGTCGGCAAATCGTTTCATCACCTCGACGTCTTCCAATGAATACGCGTCGGGCTGACGGTGAAACAAAACCAGAGAGCCGCGAACCTCGCCCCACTGGCGTACGGGGACCCGCAGCCAGGAACGCATACCCGTCGCCAATAAGAGACGATTGCGGTCCGTCACCGGGGCCAAATCGGTCTTCATGTCACGTACGATCTCGTGGCTCCAGCGCCGCCGAGCCAGCTCTTCTTCGGTGAGCGGAACCGGCGCGTCCGGATTCGGGTCTGGACCGTCGGATTCCCCAGCCCACGCCACCACGCGCAGCGTCCCCTCATAGTTCTCGGTCAAAGCGAGAAGATGGTGGGGCAAGACCGGCTGAACCGCTTGCGAAATGCGGGTGAACACCTCTCGCACATCGAGCGACTCGGCGAGGGGAGCAAGCAATGTCTCGAGCTGCTCCAGGCGTTCCAGGCGCCGGCGCTCGACGTCCCAGATCCGCCAGTGTTCCACTGCCGATCCCAGGAGTGCGGCAATCGGACGGAGCACCTCCTGGTGCGCATCCGTATAGGCATGGGGCCGGTAGGAACAGAGCCAAACCCCACCGCGAAGAGCCTCGGAACGGAATGGTTCCCAGAGCGCAGATCTCACCCCTCCCTCGAGGGCCCTGGCGTCCATGGGGAAAGAGGGATCGAACTCCGTCTCTGCGTCCTCGATGCGAGGATTCGGACCGGAGCGGGGGCGCATGCGGGGAGACCAGGAGGTAAGGGCAATCGGTCCCGAGCATTCGACGGAGGTTTTACACGGAACCGTGCTCGCGTGAAGGATCGCTCGCTCCTCGTCGATGATGCGAACGACCCCCATGTTCTCGAACGGAATGAGCTCGCGCACGGCGGCGGCAACGCGCTCGAACACCGTTTGCAGTTCCAGTGTTTCCGAGGCAATTTCGGCGATCCGGGCCAGGACCGAGGCGACGGCTTCAGCCTTGGGGGACGGATCGGTCATGGGGCTCGACAGGTTCGCTTTCGTCAACGGAGATAACATGGCGTCGATTTTAACAGAGAGATTGAGTTTGTTTTCAATACAAACACCTGCGATCCCGGAATACCCCTATCCATTTGGAGTTATGCCCTTTCCGGCCCGGCCCTTGTCCGTTTTTGAGAAATCACGGAAGATCGTCTGCCCCTTAACCATCGAGACGCCCCATGCCCTTGACTCCCGGCACGCGCTTGGGTCCCTACGAAATTCTGTCCCCGCTCGGTGCCGGCGGCATGGGCGAGGTCTTTCGCGCCCGCGATTCGCGCCTGGGCCGCGACGTGGCGATCAAGGTGCTGGCGCAGCACCTCTCCAGCTCCCCCGAGGTCCGCGCGCGATTCGAGCGTGAAGCGAAAACGGTCTCGTCCCTCAACCATCCGCATATTTGCGTGCTGTTTGATGTGGGCCGGGAAGGAACCACCGACTACCTCGTGCTGGAGCTCGTGGAAGGGGAGACTCTTGCTTCGAGACTGGCCCGGGGAGCGCTTCCTCCCGCAGAGGTTCTCCGGCTGGGCGCGCAAATCGCCGATGCGCTCGATCGTGCGCATCGAGCCGGAGTGGTCCATCGCGATCTCAAACCCGGCAACGTGATGCTCACCCGCGCCGGGGTGAAGCTCATGGATTTCGGCCTGGCTCGCGCGGTGGGTTTGACCCCGGAACAAGCGAGCGCTTCGGCCGCGACGCAGTCGCCGACCATGGCACAGCCCCTCACCGCGGAAGGCACCCTTGTCGGAACATTCCAGTACATGTCTCCCGAGCAGCTCGAAGGCAAGGAAGCGGATGCTCGCGGCGACATCTGGGCCTTGGGCTGTGTGCTCTATGAAATGGCAACCGGGCGTCGTGCGTTCGACGGCAAGAGTCAGGCGTCCTTGATTGCCTCGATCATGAACACCGAGCCGTTGCCCCTGATGCAGATCGCGCCCCTGTCGCCACCCGCGCTCGATCATCTTGTGCGCACCTGTCTGGCCAAGGATCCAGAAGACCGTATCCAGACCGCGCATGACGTGAAGCTCCAGCTGCATTGGGTGGCCGAAGGCGGGTCCCGGGCGGCCGCCATCCAAGCTCCGGTAACGCGGCGTATGAAGACGTGGTGGGGGTGGGTCGCGGCCGGTGTGCTGGCGGTCGCGGCGGGCGTGCTGAGTCTCTTCTTGTTGCAGAGGCCGGCTTCACAAACGGCGGCCGCCTGGGTTTCCATTCTTCCTCCTGAATCGGCCAACATCGGTGACGACGCTCTGCATGTCGCCGTGTCACCCGACGCAACCGCGATCGTGTTCGTGGCCACGGATTCTTTGGGCACGTCTCAGCTCTGGATACGCGAGCTTTCCGGGTTGCAACCCAAGCCACTGCCGGGAACAGCGCAAGCCACATTACCTTTCTGGTCTCCCGACAGCCGGTTCATCGGATTCTTTGCCGATGGGACACTCAAGAAAGTGGACCGCGCGGGGCGCGCCGTGCAATCCCTGTGCGCTGCGCCGGATGGCCGGGGAGCGGCCTGGTCGAGTCGCGGTGTCATCTTGTTTGCTCCGTCCTCCGTTGGCGGGCTCTCGCTTGTTTCCGAAGGCGGCGGAACCCCGTCGGTGGTCACCCGCGTCGATTCGACCGGGAACGAAAAAGGGCATCGGTTTCCATCCTTTCTCCGCGACGAAAAACATTTCTTGTACCTTTCACTGGGGCCCGATTCGCTCCTCGCCAATCTGGGCTCTCTCGAGGGCGGCAAGCCTACGTCCCTCGTGGCCTCCGACGGAGCGGCTGTTTTTGCCGCTCCCGATCACGTGATCTTCTCGCGAGCGGGCACGCTCCTGGCTCAGCGGCTGGATACCAAACGTGGCCGCCTGGTTGGAGAAGCCAAGACCTTGGGGGAGGCACCGGGAGAGCAGCTCTATGCGGGCGCTCCGCCCGTTTCGGTTTCGAGGAACGGGGTGATGGTCCAGCGGCACCGCTTCCCCAATCTAGCCGGCCTGTCCTGGCTGAATCGCGCGGGGCAGCGAACGGGGACCGTCCCCGCAACCCCCGCCCAGTACGGGGAAATGAACCTCTCGCCGGACGACGATCACGTTGCGCTCACTCGTTTCACCGCGAGTACGAGCGACATCTGGACGATCGAGCTCTCCCGCGGCGTGACGACTCGGCTCACCTCCGATCTCCCGGTCGCGGAGGTAGCCATGTGGTCCCCAGATGGACGTTGGATCACCTTCTCCGCGATATCCCCCTCCGAAGGGAAACGCAACCTCTATCGCATTCGTCCGGACGGAACCGGCAGCCCCGAACGGTTCGAGACCTCTATTAATTCCGCGTTTGTGGAATGCGCGGGATGGTCGATGGATGGCCGCTATTTCCTTGTTCGTGATCTGGACAAGGTGACCGGCGAGGATATCTGGGTGCGGCGAGAAGACGAGGGCGATCACAAGCCCGTCCCTCTCCTTCACACCCGTTATCAGGAAGAGACGCCCCGCGTTTCGCCGAACGGCCGCTGGCTGGCCTACCGATCCGACGAATCGGGACGACCCGAGCTCTACGTGACCACCTTCCCGTCCCTGGGGGCCAAGCACCGTATTTCCGCGAACGGGGCGGGGACCCAGTCCCGTTCCGGCTTCGGCTATCCGTTCTGGCGCAAGGACGGCAAGGAATTGATTTATGTGGGCGGGGACGGCGTGAGCGTGATCTCGGTGCCGGTGGAAACCGAGGCTGACTTCCACATGGGCACGCCGCGCGTTCTCTTCCGCCTCCCCCCCGGCACGAGGGATATGGTCGCCACGTCCGATCTACAACGATTCTTGGTTTTAGAAGGCCGCGGTCTCAAGGAAAGCAGCTCGATCCAGATGCTGGTCAACTGGCCGGCCGCTATCAACGAGCGCTGAACGGCCAGAACGCGATTCATTTCAGCCGCTTGCGTCATAGCCATGCCGTTTCCCGTTTTTTGAAACTCGATCTCGCAAAGAAATAAGAGCGCCGCTTTACATTTTCATACTTTTTTACATTGTCACTGATTGCCATCCGGAGTTATAAGCGGCTGGGGGCTTGTTGCGCTCGAACCTCCCTGCTCCTGTACGGACGGGTGCTGCCTACCCCCATGCCCCGAGGGAATCCCATCCCTCACCTCAGTTCATCGAATGCTTCCACCGGAGGTGTCTTCGATGCTTCGTCACGCTGCCTCGGTCTCTTTCCTCCTCGGCGTATTCGTCCTGGCTTTCTCCCTCAACGCCTCGCAGGCTCCTGCAGTTCCGCCCGCGGCGACCTACGTTCAGGGAGAGGTCATTCTCAAGTTCAAGAACAACGCCACTCAGCACGACAAGGATCAGATCTATGCCGAGCTGGGCGGCGCGAAACTGAAGGGTCTCGGCCGTATCAAGGCCGAGCTCCGGCGGGTGGAAACGATGAGCGTTGACGATGCCGTCAGCCGCTATCGATCGCACCCAAAGATCGAATACATCGAGCCCAACTACATGTTGCAAGCCAACGAGACGCCCAACGATCCCGTGTACCCGCAGCTATACGGGCTCAACAACACCGGTCAAACCGGCGGAACCGTGGATGCGGACATCGACGCTCCGCAAGCATGGGACGTGTTCACCGGCTCGAGCAGCGTCCTGATCGGGGTGATCGATACGGGTGTGGATTACACGCACCCCGATCTCGCGGCCAACATCTGGACCAACCCCGGTGAAATCCCCGCCAACAACATCGATGACGATAACAACGGGTACATCGATGACGTGCACGGGTACGACTTCGTCAACAACGACGGCGATCCCATGGACGACCACGGCCATGGAAGTCACTGCTCAGGAACGATCGGCGGCGTAGGCAACAACGGCATCGGCGTGGCCGGCGTGAACTGGAACGTGAAGATCATGGGCCTCAAGTTCTTGAGCGCGAGCGGGTCCGGCAGCACGGCAGACGCGGTGGAAGCCATCAACTACGCCACCATGATGCACGTTCGCCTCACCTCGAACTCCTGGGGTGGAGGCGGGTTCTCTCAGGCATTGCTCGACGCGATCGACGACGCTGATGCCGCAGGCATCCTCTTCGTGTGCGCGGCGGGGAACGCGAGCTCCAATACCGACGTGACGCCGAATTATCCCTCGACCTATCCGTCGCCCAACATCGTGGCCGTGGCGGCAACGGACCACAACGACAACCTCGCTTCCTTCTCCAATTACGGCGCCACCACGGTCGATCTCGCGGCCCCGGGCGTGAACATCGTGAGCACGACACCCGGCAATACGTATTCGACGTTCAGTGGAACCTCCATGGCCACTCCGCATGTGGCTGGAGCGCTGGGTCTCGTGTTCGGGCGCTTCCCGAACATCGCGCACTCGGATGCCAAGAACCTGATCCTGAATTTCGTGGACCACAAGGTCAGCTTGGCTGGGAAATGCGTGACCGGAGGGCGGCTCAACGCGTTCTTTCCGATTGCTGAGCCCGACAGCATCCCGCCCGGGGCGGTGGTGAATTTGGCGGTTACCGGCACGAGTTCCAACGGCGCGACTCTACATTGGACGGCGCCGGGGGACGACGGCAACACGGGCACGGCGAGTGGCTACGTGGTCAAGATGTCACTCGCTCCGATCAATGCCGGCAACTTCGATGCCGCCACGCCGGTGCCGAACGCGCCCGATCCAGGTCCGGCGGGAACGTCGGAAACCATGGAGGTGGGAGGACTCGCCTTCAATACGACGTATCATTTCGCGGTCAAAGCGCGGGATGAATTCGGGAATTCGGGCGGAGTATCGAACTCGGCCAGCGGCACCACGCTGGGCATTCCCGACGTGGCGGTGGCGCCGCCCTCGCTCAGCGCGACCCTGCTCTCCGGCGGTTCCGCCGACCAGAACCTCGGCGTGAGCAATGTGGGTCAGGGGACACTGGACTTCATCATCCCCACTCCCGATCTCGTCACCAATTCCGTAGTGCAACAGCCCTTCGTGTCCCATGGAAAGAACGAGATCGACACACGCGTCGGGGCTCCGGTTACCCAGGGCACCGGCGGTCCGGACACGTTTGGCTATCGCTGGGTGGACAGCGATGAACCGTTCGGTCCGACGTTCGTCTGGAACGACATCTCCGCGACCGGAACGGCGGTGAGTTTCGGAAGCGCCGACGACGCGAACGCCGGCCCATTTCCGATCGGCTTCAACTTCTCGTTCTACGGGGTGACCTACACCGACTTCCGGGTGTGCACGAACGGGTGGTTGAGCTTCACCAGCACCGCCACCGCCTACGACAACCAGCCTCTGCCCAACGCGGGGTCGCCTCTCAACATGATTGCTCCCTTCTGGGATGACCTTCTCGTCACCGGAGGGGCGGTCTACTACAAGTCGAGCGGCACCGATCTCATCGTGCAGTGGAACAATGTGCCCCACTACAGCGCCGGAGGTCCCTATACCTTCCAGGCGGTGCTGCACGCGGACGGTTCCATCGACTACTACTACCTGTCGATGGTGGATCCGCTCAACAGCGCTACGGTGGGCATCCAGAATGCCACTGGAAGCGACGGCCTCAATGTCGCCTTCAACGTCGCCTACCTCCACAACAATTTGGCGGTCCGGTTCCAGGCCGTGCCCCAGTGGCTGACCGTGGCTCCGACTTCGGGCCGCGTGTACGCTCCCGGGAGCACGAATCTGAGCGTGCATATCGGCACCGAGGGACTCCTCGGCGGGACGTACGAAGGCAACGTCCGCGTTCAGAGCAACGATCCGGACGAACCCATGGTCACCGTTCCGGTCACGCTCACCGTGATCGGCGCCCCGGATGTGAACCTGGCGCCGACGTCCTACGACTTCGGGCAGGTGTTCCTGAACGCGTCGCCGACGACGCAGGTCCAAGTCCAGAATCCGGGAACAGACATCCTTCACGTAAGCGGGGTGACGATCGCGGGCGCGGGATATACAGTCGCGCCGACGAGCTTCAATGTCCCCCCCCACGGGTCCCAGAACCTCACCGTGACCTTCCATCCCACCGGGGTGGCGATGTATCCGGCGACCCTGACCGTGGCCAGCGATGACCCTGACGAGCCGACGGCGTCCATGACACTGGCCGGCCAGGGCGTCGTTCCGCCGGCCTTCTCGGTCACGCCGACGGAACTCTCCTCGTCGCTGTTCACCGGACAAATCCAGTCCCAGCAGCTCACCCTGCACAACGGCGGCGGCGCTCCGCTCACGTATAGCATCGCTACGGATCTGGGCACGGAGCGGGTGATCTATCCCGATCACGATTTGGCCAAAGGGGAGGAAGATCCCGGACCGGGCGTTCTGGGCCAGGGCGGTCCGGATGCGTTCGGCTACAGCTGGAAGGACAGCGATGACCCGAGCGGCCCGGTCTTCAATTGGATGGACATCAGCGCGTCGGGAACCCCTCTCACCTCGCTGACCGGGGACGACCAAAACCAGGGTCCCATTAACCTGGGCTTCTCGTTCCCGTTCTACGGAACAAACTTCACTAGCGTTCGAGTCTGCACCAACGGATGGTTGTCCTTTACGTCGACCGCTACCTCGTTCACCAATGCCGCCCTGCCGACAGGGGGGACGACTCAGCCCAACAATCTCATCGCCCCCTTCTGGGACGATTTGCATTTCCGCAGCCTCCAGAAGGCGCGCTACCTGGCCGACGGAACCAAATTCATCGTGCAGTACACGGCCGTCGACAAGGTGTCGCCGAGCGGAGCGAGCTTGACCTTCCAGGTCATCCTCTATCCCAACGGCACCATCGTGTACCAGTACCTGACCATGACCGGCACGCTGAACTCGGCCACCATCGGGATCCAGAACGCTGCTCGGACCGTCGGTCTGACCGTGGCGCACAACATCAATTACATCCACAACAACATGGCCATCCGGATCCAGACCGCTCCGGAGTGGCTCACCGCAGCGCCGCTCGCCGGGACCATCCCGCCGGGCGGGCAGCAGATCGTGAACGTCACCTTCAACGCTACCGATCTCTTCGGCGGCTTGTATGTCGGCAGCCTGGACCTGACGACCAACGATCCGCTGGCGACCCTGGTGCACGTTCCCGCAACGCTGGATGTGACCGGTGCTCCGAATATCCAGCTTTCCGCGTCCTCGATCGACTTCGGGATCGTGTACGTGGGGTATCCGAAGCTGCGCGAGTACCAGGTGTTCAACTCGGGAACCGATGACTTGATCATCACCGGCTTCCCGTGCAACAACGCCGAGTTCTCGGAGGATGTGAGCGACATCTCGTTGCCCTTGACCCTGGCTCCGCTCACTGGGACCGTGCTCCGCGCCCGGTTTGCTCCGGGGGATGTCGGAATGGAGAGCGGAATCATCGGCGTGGAGAGCAACGATCCGGACACGCCGACCGCCAACGTAGCCGTGAGCGGCCAGGGACTCCTGCCGCCCTTGATCAGCGCCAGTCCGGCCTCGATCTCCGCGGACTTGTACACGAACCAGACCACCGACCAGATGGTGACGTTGCACAACACGGGGGCGAGCGATCTCAACTTCCAGATCGAGTCCCACACCAGCCTGGGCGTGGAAGCGATCCCGCCCGATCCGGAAGGCATCGACATCGGCAAGAACGAAGTCGATCCGCGGCCTGGCATCCTCGGCGCGGGCGGTCCGGATGCGTTCGGGTATCGGTGGGCGGATAGCGACGCTCCCAACGGTCCGCCGTACAACTGGATCGACATCAGCGCCACCGGCACCCCGGTGTTCGCCGCGCGGTCCGATGACGTGAACCAAGGACCGTATTCGGTCGGATTCAACTTCCCGTTCTATGGAACCAATTTCAGCCAGTTCCGTATCGGCTCGAACGGGTTCTTGAGCTTCACGTCCACGTCCACCGATCTCTCCAACGATCCATTGCCGAGCACCAACGCACCCGAGAACCTGATCGCCGTGATGTGGGATGACCTCATGGTCGACCCCGCGTTGGGCGCACAGGTGTACTACAAGAGCGAGCCGGCACGCCTGATCGTCCAGTGGAACAACGTCATGAAATTCTCGGAGCAGAGTGGGCCGAGATTCACCTTCGAGGCCATCCTGTTCCGGAACGGGACGATCGTCACTCAGTACAAGGCCGTCGGCACCACGACCAACAGCCTGACCATCGGCGTTCAGAACGCCGCGCGCACGGTGGGCCTCACGGTGGCGTTCGATCAGCTCTACGTGGATCAGAACTTGGCCGTGCGGTTCTCGACCCTGCCGGACTGGCTGTCGGCAAATCCCTCGAGTGGCACGATTCCCGCGGGGGGTAGCCTTCCCATCCAGGCCACGTTCAACGCCACCGATCTTTTCGGCGGAACTTACGATGGCGCGTTGCGGATCCTGAGCAACGATCCCGCGCACGGTGCTTTGGATGTGTCGGCTACGCTCTCGGTGACCGGAATTCCCGATCTCGAGCTTTCCGCAGCTGGGCTCGATTTCGGCGACGTGTACGTGGGCTATCCGGAGAGTTTGCCGCTCATTGCCTCCAACCTCGGTAGCGACGTGCTTCACGTCACCTCGGTCTTGCCGGGACTACCGGATTACACCGTGAGCTCGGGCAGTTTCGATCTGGCGCCCTACGAGAGCCAGACGATGACGGTGACACTGAGTCCGTCCGGAGCGGGATTGCGGAACACGTCCTTGAGCGTGGCCAGCAACGATCCTGCTTCGCCGCACACGGTTGCTCTGACCGGGAACGGCGTGCTGCCGCCGATCATCTCGACCGAACCCGCCACGGTGGCCGGCACGGCGGCTCCGGGAGGACAAACCACGCGACCGCTCCATCTGTGCAACACCGGCGGCAGCGACCTCACGTTCACCTTGAACTGGGTCGAGGCGTCCGGCGGAGCGACGACGGTCTACAACGAACTCAAGCTGCCCAAGGGATTGGACACGCCGGGATCTCCGGACGTTGCGGATCCTCGGCCCGGGATCTTGGGTAGCGGGGGACCGGATGCGTTCGGGTACCGCTGGGTGGATAGCGACCATCCCGACGGTCCGGACTTCGCGTGGACGGATATCTCGGGAGTGGGCACGCCGGTAAACTACGGTGGCTTCGAGGATGACGGCACGGTGGGCCCCTACCCGATCGGGTTCAGCTTCCCCTTCTATGGAAACTCGTTCGGCCAGTTCTACGTTTGCACGAACGGCTGGGTGAGCTTCACCGAAGGAACGCTGGACACCTATACCAACCAGCCGCTGCCGAACAACGGCGCGGACACTCCGGCCAACCTGCTGGCGCCGTTCTGGGATGACATGGTGTACGACCCGGCCGTCAATTCGGCCGTGTACTACTACAACGACGGAGCACGTCTGATCATTCAGTACTACGTGCGCCGTCTCGGCCAGGGGACCACGCCGCCCTTCTACAAGTTCCAGGTGATCCTCTATCCCAACGGCCGCATCGTGTACCAGTACGACACGGTCGGTACGACGGTGAACAGCGCCACGGTGGGGATCCAGAACGGGACGAAGACAGACGGCCTGACGGTGGTATACAACCACGCCTATCTGCACAACGGCCTGGCGGTGCAGTTCTCCGCCCGTCCCGACTGGTTGAGAGTCAGCCCGGAGACGGGCACGGTGGCGGCCGGCGCATGCTTGGATCTCACGGTGGCGATGAACGCGGCGGCACTCGTTGCCGGCGATTACAACGCCGTGATCCAGATTCAGAGCAACGACCCGGCGACTCCGCTGGACTCGACTCCGGTCGTGTTCCACGTCTGCCAGGTGCAGGTAGCCGCGATCGATGTGGATCCCAATACTCTGAACTCGGGATCGAACGGGAACTACATCACCGCTAATGTCGAGCTTCCGGCCGGGTATGACCCGTCACAAATCGATATCGGTTCAGTGCGGTTGAACGGAACCGTGCCGGCAGCCCCCCAGTTCTTCACCGTGGGGGACTGGAACAATAACGGTGTTCCCGACGTCGCCATGAAATTCCCACGAGGGGCCGTCGAAGCGGCGCTCACGGAAGGGAACCAGGTCCCGATCACGGTCACCGGAGACATCGACGACACGTGTACCTTCACTGGAACCGACGTGGTTCGGGTCATTCGTCCCAATATGACGCATCCCAATGGCGGCGAGTCCTACATCGCCGGCGTGCGGGTGCTCGTGGAATGGGATAACCCCCACAACTGGACACCGAGCTATGCGCAGATCCACTACTCGGCCGACGGCGGGAACGCGTGGACCTTGGTAGCGGACCACGTGAGCGGGACGAACTACGTGTGGGCGGCTCCCCAGGAGGCGACGGTGGATGGACGCGTGCGAGTCGTGCTCATCGATGGCCAGGGCGTGATGGGCTACGACTCGAGCGACGGTCCGATCATCGTCAAGGCGGGGACGACCGGCATAGCGGAAACGCTGCCGACGGTACACCGGCTCTACCAGAACTCGCCCAACCCGTTCCAGGGGGCGACCCGAGCGGCCTTCGACCTGCCCGAAGCAGGGAAGGTCATGCTCAAGGTCTTCGATCTGAACGGACGCGAGGTCAGTGTCCTGGCCAATGGCTGGTATCCCCCCGGGAATCACCAGGTGAGCTGGGATGCACGAGACGGGGCGGGGAATTCGGTTGCCGGAGGCATCTACTTCCTGCACCTGGAAACCGGATCGTTCGAGGCGACCAAGCGGATGTATCTACGAAAATAGACACAGCCACGTTGATTCGTTGATCCAACGGCCCCCGGAGACAGCTCCGGGGGCCTTTTTTGATCCCCTAATCATTGAGAACCTGTACTACGATCGGCCGCTTCTCTTCGGGAGCGTCACCTGCCATGAGATCCGATTCGACATCATCCCCAGTTCAAAAGGAGCGTCGCGCGGCCTCGGATTCATGGATTCTGATTAGCCTCGTTACGTTCGTGGCGGGGACGGCCATTGCGGCCTTTCGAATGCCGCGCGCTCTGTGGGGACTTGGCGCAGCGGCCGATGTGCCTCCCTGGTTCGTTCCCTTGGGCGCGGTTCTGTTGCTCCTCTCCCAAAGGGCCGCCCTCGAGCGCAGGATGGCGCGCCAGCTCGACGCGCTGGGCCGGTGGCCATACGCCCCGGGATGGGTGGCGGCCATGATCATGGTCGGGTGTTGGCTGGGACGCATCCGCCTCCACTGGCTGGGAGATCAGACGACTTGGCTTAGCAGCTTCAAGATCGATACCTATCACGTCTTGGAGCCGGCTTCGTTCGCGCTCGTGCGTGGATCGGCCAATGCATGGCCGAGCAGCGTTCCCGGACAAGGCGCATTCATTCTCTCGATTGTCTTCGGTGGGATCTTCGTGCTGTTGGCGTGGCTTCTGGCCGGCGAGCTGGAGCGCACATCATCAGCACGGCGGGCTTGGCTATGGGGAATGATGATCTTCACGCCCCAGCTGCTCTTCTTTCGCGGCTACGTGGAGAGCTATCCCTACTTGCTCGTATCGCTCATGGCCCTTACCTGGATGCTCTTCCGCACCCTTCGTGGTGAACGAATGATCTGGGTATGGCCCTTGTCGCTTCTCGCCGCGTCGGCTCACCTCTTGGGGATAGGAGCGCTGCCGGCGGTGATCTATGCCGGTTGGCAACGAAAACGCACGCGGGGGGCGGCCCTTTTTGGCGCATTGCTCGTGGGGGGAGTGGCGGTGATCTGGATCCTGTCCCAGCCCTCGCACGTGCCGGCTCATATCGGGTCTCTGCGCATGGCGTTCTCCGTATTCGATCTGTCGAGCCAAGGCTGGGAGCGTTTCTTCAGCCCTCGGCACCTACTGGGGCTTGCCAACGAGCTGTTTCTCCTTGGCGGTCCTCTCATTTTTGCGGCGCCCCTGTTGCCTTGGCGAACGTGGTGGGAGGCCAAGACCTCGAGATGTCTGCTCTTCTTGATCGCTCCCGGGCTCGTCGGACTTCTCGTCGTGCGACTTCTCCTGGGACCCGTGCGGGATTGGGATCTTTTTGCCGCGTATCTCTATTTCATGATTCCCGCGTTGGCCACGGCCTGGCTCGGCCGCGCGCCCGTTCCCGCGTTGCCTCGATACTCGAGCTTGCTCTTGGCACTGGCTTTCATTCATTCGGTGTTCTGGGGATCGGTCGATATGGACGTGGACCGTGGCTTAGAACGGGCCGCGCGGCTTTATGGCGAGGGTTCGCGCTTCGCTCCCGAAGCGCGGGCTCGCGCCGCCGAGACCCTTGCCATAGTGGAGCGTGCTCGTGGCAACACATTGGGAGAGGAACGCTGGTATGAAGTGGCCACCCACGCCATGCCCAAACACTGGCGCTACCAGTCGAATCTGGGGAGCGTCGCCCAAATCCTCGGTCATATGGACAAAGCAAAGGAAGCGTTCGAGCGAGCGGTCGCGCTTACCCCCCCCGTGCGCACTCCGTATGCATCGTTAGGTTCGATGTATCTCCGCGAGGAGCATTTCAAGGAAGCCTTCACCACCTATGAACGCGGGCTTCGGCAGGCAGGTCCCGATTTCGGGCTCTATTACGGAAAGGGCGTGAGCTTGTCCATGCTCGGCGACTACGCCCAAGCTTCGAGCGCCCTAGACTCGGCCCTGGCCATGAGCCCGGGAAATGCCGCCGCGCTCCTGTATCGAGGGGTCGTCGCCCTGAACCAAGGCGCGCCGACTGAAGCGATCGGGTTTCTCAAACAGTCGTTGCGCGCCGATCCCAATCAGGAGGGTTGGACGTACTTGGCCGAGGCTGCGGTGGCAGTGGGGGACTCCGCGTTGGCTAAAGCGGCGCGGACGCGTTCGCGCCGCGCATTGGATGCGCGCATCGGGCGATGAGTTCTGGGAAGGGTCACGACGTCACCCGGTGTGTCTTCTATGGAGCGCCAAAAAATAGCGCTTGACGCGGCCTGGTTAATAACTAACTATTTATTTACAAATGGGACGCCCCGAACGAGTGAGCCGAGACCAGGTCATTGCCGCCGCCCGCAAGGCGTTTGCCGCCCGCGGGTATGAGGGCACCACCCTGGCTTATATCGCCGCCCAAGTCGGGGTCAGCCCGGCCGCTTTGCTCCGGCACGCCCCGAGCAAGGAAGCGCTCTTCGGTATGGCCATGTCCCCGGTCGAGGGGCCGCCCCTCATGCCGATCCGCTTTCTGGACGGGGTGAAGGGAACCGCAGATCCGCGCGAGGTCCTGGAACGGGTTGCCAATGCATTCGTGCCCTTCATCGAGGCCCGCTTGGGGGAACAGATCGCGCGCTGGCAATACGCCAATGTGGGAACGCCCCGCGCCATGCCCCTTCTCTTCGATCCGGATCAAAAGCCCACCCCGCCCGAGCGAGCGCTCGGAGAGCTGGAGCGCTACCTCCGGCGAGCGTCCCGGGCCGGTCGCGTCCAGGTCAAGGATCCCCGCGCCGCCGCGCTGTCATTTCTTGGATCGCTGCACGCGTACATTTTCTTCCACAAGATGCTGAGAATGGATCCGCCACTGCCCCTGCCTCGCTACGTAGACACGGTGGTCACGATCTGGACTCAAGGCGCCATCAAGACTCCCCCTCGGCCGAGGAAACGTTCATGAAACGCATCGCGATTCCCCTAGTGCTCGTAGCCGTCGTGGGAGGGTTCCTCGTCTGGCACTTCGCCCAGCGCCGTCATTCCAATGAGCTCGTTTTGTCCGGGTCGATCGAGGCCCGTGATGCGGACATCGGCCCGTTGGTTGCGGGCCGTGTGGACAAGGTGCTGGTGGACGAGGGCGACGCGGTGAAAGCAGGCCAACCCATCGCCACGCTGGAGTCCTATTTGATCGAACCGCAATTGGACGAACAAACCGCGGCAATAGCTCAAGCGAAAGCGGCCCTCGACCGAGCGCTCCACGGCCCCACGAGCGAGGAGCTGGCCCGCGCCCGCATCAACTACGAAGCGGCGGAAACGGACCGGCGGCGCATGGAGGGATTGCTCAAAGCGGGGGCTATCTCCCAACAGCAATACGATGCGTCAAACGTGAAGGCCGCGACGGCACAGCAAACGCTCATGGAGCTCGAGAAAGGAACGCGCCCGGAGGACATAGCCTCGGCCCGGGCCGAGCTGAGCCGCCAGGAAGGGCGCCTGGAGTACTTGCGCCACCAACTCGATGAAACGCAACTCCGCGCCCCCGCTGACGGCATCATTCAATCCATCGATTTGCGTCCGGGCGATCTCGTGGAGGCGGGACGTCCGGTGGCGAAGCTCCTCGAGCCCGGTGAGATCTGGGTTCGGGTCTACGTTCCGGAGCCGAAGCTGGGCTCGGTGCGCCTGGGGCAAAAGGCGTGGGTCACCGTGGACACGTGGCCCGACCGCAAGTTTCCCGGGAAAGTCGTGGAGATCAGCGATCGGGCCGAATACACGCCGCGCAACGTGCAGACGATGGAGCAACGGAGCGATCAAGTGTTTGGGGTCAAGATCGCTATCGATCCCACCCCCGACCTCAAGCCGGGTATGGCTGCACTGGTGACGCTGGGTCCCGAGGAAACGCCCGCGGGAAAACCCATCGCAGAAGACAAGTCCCCATGAGCGATTCCGGGTTCGGGATCGAAGTCCAGGGCGTTACGAAGGATTTCGGCCGCGTGCGTGCGCTCGATCGTGTGTCGCTTCAAGTGCCGCGCGGGGAGATCTTCGGGCTTTTGGGTCCCAATGGCTCGGGAAAGTCCACGCTCATCCGCATTCTCTGCGGCCTTTTGGCTCCCGGCGAAGGCAAAGCCTTCGTAGATGGACTCGATGTGGGCAAAGAGGGGGAGGAGGTGCGACGCCGGATCGGGTACGTGCCCCAGAAGTTCTCGCTCTATGAGGACCTGAGCGTGCTCGAGAACCTGGATTTCTTCGCCTCGGTGTACGGCCTCAAGGGCGAGCGGCTGCACGAACGGCGCGAGTGGGTGATCGAGCTCACCCAGATCGGTCCGTACCGCACGCGTTTGGCCGGGCAACTGTCCGGTGGTTGGAAGCAACGGTTGGGGCTCGCCGCGGCGCTCATGCACGAACCCAAGGTCCTCTTTCTCGACGAGCCGACCGCGGGCATCGATCCCGTCGCGCGCCGCGAGCTCTGGAACATGCTGTTCAACCTCGCCGCGCGCCAGGTAACGCTGCTCGTGACGACGCATTACATGGATGAAGCCGAGCGCTGCGGCGAGGTCGCGTATCTCTATTTGTCCAAGATGCTCGTGTCCGGAAAACCGTCCGACCTCACTCAGTTGCCCGAAGTAACGCCGCCCGGCACCCGGCGCGTGGAGGCGGAGTGTCGCTCCGGGGTGGCCACGGTCATGAACGAGGCAAGATCGCTGGATTACGTGGAAGACGTGACCATCTTCGGCAACGCGCTGCACCTGCTCGTGGACGCCCGGACGTCCGACGAAAAGATTGCCTATGACCTCGAATGCGCGTCCGGGAACCCGGCTCGCGTCCGGCCCATCGAGCCGTCGCTCGAAGACGTGTTCGTACGCTTGACCCGGCTTTCCGCCCAGCAGAACGGCGGATCCACCGCGCGAGAAAGAATTCCAGCATGAGAGGGTTCCGGGCCGTGCTGCGCAAGGAAGGCATCCAGATGGTGCGCGACAAGGGCACGCTCCGATTCGCGCTCCTGGTGCCGCTCTTTCAGCTCGTGCTCTTCGGAACCATCGACACGAACGTGCGTTTGGTTCCCACCGCCGTGTTCGATCAGAGCCGCACCGAAGAAAGTCGCCAGCTTCTCACCCAGCTCACCAACACGGGCTACTTCAAGATCGTAGAGACAGTGCCCTCCCATGCTGCGCTCACGGAAGCGATTGTGGCCGGGCATGCGTCGGTGGCCGTGGAGATTCCGCCCGAGTTTGCCCGGGTGCGCTTATCCGGCCAGCCCGGCGACGTGCTTGTCCTCATCGATGGATCGGACAACAGCATCTCCGCCCAGGCCCTGGCCGCGGCAAACGGCGTGGCGCTCACGCAATCCATCACCGAGCTCCTCGCCCGCGCGGGGCTGGACGATCTCCCCATCCGCATTCACCCCAAGTTGCTCTTCAACCCCGATTCCCGAAGCGCTAACCTGCTTATTCCCGGACTGGTGGCCATTCTGCTCACTTTTTCCGGCACGCTTCTGGCCGCGTTCGCCATCGTGCGCGAGCGCGAACGTGGAACCCTCGAGCAGCTCATGGTCACGCCGGCGTCTCCGGTGGCGGTGGTGATGGGGAAGCTCTTGCCATATCTCTTCCTCGCCTTCATTCAGCTCGGTTTCATTCTGACCCTCATGCGGTTCGTGTTCCGTGTCCCCATTCACGGCAGCTTGCCGCTCCTACTGGGCATGGCGCTCGTGTATTTGTTCTCGCTCCTTTCGTTAGGCCTTCTCGTGTCGTCCTGGGCACGCACCCAAATGGAAGCCACCCAGATCGCTCAGATGTTCCTCCTTCCCTCGATCATGCTGTCGGGATACATCTTTCCCCTCACCTCGCTGCCGGCTCCGCTACGCGCCCTGTCCCATCTTCTTCCCGCCACCCACTTCATCAAGATCTCCCGCGGGATCATCATCAGGGGAGCCAGCTTCGAGGAGTTGTGGCCCGACCTGGTCGCCTTGATCGTCATTGCCTCGGTCCTGGTGGCCGGGAGCACCCGTGCCTTCCGTAAGACGCTGACGTAGTCACGCCCCATGACAATTGATTATCATTGCCGGCTGTCTATCGGGCCAGGACGGGAAAAAAGGAGAAGAGGGCAATGACGCGTTACGGCCGGTTCGTTGTAGTCGCAGGGGCATGTCTATTCGTGGCCGCGCGTGTCCTGGGCCAGGCGCCTTCGGATACGAGCCACGCGGGGAGTGAACCCCCGCCCGCTGCCCCTCCGGAAAGCACATCCAGCGCACCCCCCGTCATTCCGGAGACGACGCATGTGGCCGTCCCCGAAACCACGCACGTCGTTCTCCCCGAGACCACGAACGTAGCGACGCCGCCGATCGGGGCGCCCCTGAACCCGGTCCTCTTGCAGCCTCACAGCGCGGAAATGACGGAGAAGGCGCCCAAGGAGTTCAAGGTGCGCTTCCAGACCTCGAAGGGCGAGTTCATCATTGAGGTGCACCGCGATTGGCTGCCCATGGGTGCGGATCGCTTTTACAATCTCATCCAGGCGGGCTACTACGATGAGACGCGGTTTTTCCGCGTCATTCCGGGGTTCATGGCCCAGTTCGGGATCAGCGGGAATCCCAAGGTGAACGCGATCTGGCGCGAAGCGCCCATTGCCGACGAGCCGGTCAAGAAGGGCAACACACGCGGTCGGGTGGCGTTCGCCAAGCGGGGGCTTCCCAACACCCGCACCACGCAGCTTTTCATCAACTACGCCAACAACAGCCGTCTCGATCCCATCGGATTCGGCGCGCTGGGTGAAGTGGTCGAGGGGATGAACGTCGTCGACGCGCTCTATTCCGGCTATGGGGAGTGCAAGGCCCAGGATCGGCCGGAGGCGATGGGCCCTGAGCAGGCGCGGATTCAGGATGAAGGCAATGCCTACCTGGCGGCCGGTTTTCCCAAGCTCGACTACATCGTGAAGGCGACCATCATCAAGTAAGTCGTATGAACATATGATGGCCGGGAAGTGGCGGCACCTGGGGTATCTCTCCCTGGCCATCATTCTGGCCATGGGACTCTGGTTCTCGGGCTCAGCCGTACTGCCTCAGCTCACCCAGGAATGGCATCTCGATGCCGGCCATCGCTCTTGGATCACCATGAGCGTGCAAGCTGGATTCGCGCTCGGGGCTCTGTTGTCGGCGCTCCTCAACCTCCCCGATCGCGTGTCATCCCGGCGGCTCTTTGCGGTCTCGAGTCTTCTCGGGGCGGCCGCCAATGGCGCGACCGTGTTCGTCCACGGCCCCGGCCCCATGTATGCGCTCCGTTTCCTGACCGGCATGACGCTGGCGGGCATCTATCCGCCGGGGATGAAGCTCGCCGCGACCTGGTGCCAGAAGGATCGCGGTCTGGGGATCGGGATCGTGGTCGGCGCGCTCACCCTCGGGAAATCATTGCCACATCTTGCCAACGCGGTGCCGCTTCTGGGGCCGGAGGGCATGCCGCCCTGGCGAACGGTGATGTTGACCAGTTCCGCCACCGCAATTCTCGCCGCGCTCGTTGCCGGGCTTTTCTTGCGCTCCGGTCCATTTCTCGCCCATTCCGCGCCGTTTAACTGGAGGTTCGTGGGTCGGGTGTTCGCCCACCGTCCGACCCGGCTGGCCAATTTCGGATATCTCGGTCATATGTGGGAGCTGTACGCGATGTGGACGTGGGTACCGCTTTGCCTCTTGGCCAGTTACGAGGCTGCAGGCCGGCCGGACTCCGGCGCGCGCGTGGCGGGGGCGGCCTCGATTGGCGCGGGGGCGATCGGCTCGGTGGTGGCGGGTGTGTTGGCCGACCGGTGGGGACGCACCCTCGTGGCCGGAACGAGTCTCCTCGTCTCCGGAACGTGCTGTCTTCTGGCCGGCCTCGTGTTTCCGAATCCGCTTTTCTTGACCGCGCTCTGCATCATCTGGGGATTCGCAGTGGTGGCGGACAGCGCCCAATTCAGCGCCGCGGTGAGCGAGCTCACTGATCAACGCTACGTGGGCACCGCACTCGCGCTGCAGACGAGCTTGGGTTTCTTGCTCACGCTGATCAGCATTCGCCTCGTGCCCAGTGTGGTCGATCATCTCGGCTGGTCGCGTGCCTTCTGGGTGCTCGTGCCGGGTCCCATGTTCGGAATCTGGGCCATGGGCGCACTTCGCCGCACCGCGGACGCGGCCAAGATGGCGGGCGGCCGCCGGTAATCAAGCGTTTCGATGAATGGCGGGCGGTCCCCAGGCTTGGGCGATCGGCATGATCTCCATGAGGTTCACGTTCACGTGCGCAGGAAGCGTGACGACCCAGAACACGATGTCCGCGATGTCCTCGGCCGTGAGCGGCTGCGTTCCTTTGTAAACGGAGCGCGCGCGTTCCGCATCGCCTTTGAAGCGGACGATCGAGAACTCGGTCTCGGCAAGTCCCGGTTCGAGGTTGGTCACCCGCACCGGGGTTCCTAGGAGATCCGATCTGAGGTTGCGGGAGAACTGGTGCACGAACGCCTTCGTGGCGCCATAGACGTTGGCACCCGGATAGGGCGTTGTGGCCGCCACCGAACCCACGTTCACGATGTGCCCTTGGTTCCGCGACACCATTCCCGGCAAGACCGCCCTCGTTGCATAGAGAAGACCCTTCACGTTGGTGTCGACCATGGTCTCCCAGTTCTCGAGATCCGCCTCCTGGGCCGTTCCGAGCCCAAGCGCAAGCCCTGCGTTATTGACCAGAACGTCCACGGTGTCGAAAGGTGGGGGAAGACTACCCAAGGACGCCATGACCGCATCGCGGTCGCGCACGTCAAGGGTCACGGTGTGGCAGGCGTCCCCGAGTTCCTTCCGCAACGACTCGAGTCGATCGGCTCGCCGTCCTGTGGCGACGACACGCCAGCCTGCCCCGGCAAATCGAAATGCCATCGCGCGGCCAAAACCGGCCGTGGCTCCAGTGATGAGAGCGGTCTTCGCTCCGGACATCGTGGTCTCCTTTTTCAATCCAGGACGGTCACGCGAACCCGCGGACGTCTCCCTTGCCCTCACGCAGCACCCGCGGGGCATCGCCCAAAAGATCGACGACGGTCGTCGGTATCCGTCCGCCTTCGCCGCCATCGATCACGAGATCGATCCGTTGATCGAGACGTTCGCGGATTTCCTCCGGGTGACACAAGGGTGTCGTCTCTCCGGGGAGAATGAGGGTCGTGGACATGAGCGGCTCGCCCAGCTCCGCGATGAGAGCCAGCGGAATGGGGTGATCAGGAATGCGGAGCCCAATCGTTTTGCGCTTGGGATGCAATAGCCGCCGCGGTACTTCCTTGGTGGCGGCGAGAATGAACGTGTACGGCCCCGGAGTCTTTGCGTGAAGAATCGCAAACACGGCGTCGTCGATGTGCGCATACGTGGCCGCCTCGCTCAGGCTCCGGCACACCAGCGTGAAATTGTGCTTGTCATCGAGCTGCCGAATTTCGCGCAGTCGTTCCAGCGCCGTTTTTTCGCCGACCTGGCATCCCAGCGCGTAGGCAGCGTCGGTGGGGTAGGCAATGACGCCGCCGTCCCGTAGCACCTGGGCTGCGCGCGCGATGAGCCGTGGCTGGGGATCCGCCGGATGCACCTGAATGACCTGAGTGCTTAGGATGCGGGCGCGGCTCATTGCGTTGACATTCCTTCTGCGCGGGGAGGATCATAACCGTACAAAGAGCGTCGGAAAAGGCAACGAAATCGTTTCGGTTCTTTCCCTCGGCTGTCCTACCCCGACCGTTCCGCCGACCCTTCTTCCGGAGGATTTCCGTGAGCGAATACAAGAAGAAAATCGACGACGTAGCACCGATCGTGGCCGAGCATGCGGCGCGTGTGGACGAACAGGCCGAGTTTCCCCGCCATTCGATCGACGCCCTGAAGCAAAGCGGCCTTTTGGGACTCGTGAGCGCCGCCGCGATGGGAGGCATGGGGGAGGGTCCCCGCGCCGCCGCGTATGCCGTGGAACGCTTGGCCCGCGAGTGCGGGTCAACGGCCATGGTGCTCTGCATGCATTACTGCGGGGCGCACGTGCTGGAGACCTTCGGTCCGGAGTCCGTGCGTCGCGACATTGCCGCGGGGAAACATCTCTCCACGCTGGCATTTTCCGAAGCGGGATCGCGAAGTCAGTTCTGGGCTCCGGTCAGCACAGCGGTGCGCAAGAACGGACAGGTTACGTTGTCGGCCAAGAAGAGCTGGGTCACCTCGGCGCATCACGCAGACGGCTACGTTTGGTCGAGCCGGCCTCTGAGCGCGGAGGGAGCGAGCACGATCTGGTTCGTTCCCCGGAACACGAAAGGTGTCGAAGCGTCCGGCACGTTCAACGGACTTGGACTACGCGGCAACGATTCGACGCCGGTCAAGGCCGAGAACGCCCACGTCGCTTCGGACAACATGCTGGGCAAGGACGGGCAGGGTCTCGAGGTCATGCTCGGCACCGTGCTTCCGCTCTTCAACGTGCTCACCGCATCGGTATCGGTGGGGCTCATGGAGGGAGCGACCCAGGCCGCGGCCAAGCATGCCGCGGGAACCACGTTCGAACACTCCGGCTCTCCCATCGCCGAGCTGCCGACTGTGCGCGCCTACCTAGCCCGCATGCGCATTGCCACCGATCAAGCTCGTTGCCTGGTCGAGGATACGATCGATGCCATGGAAACCGGGCGCGAGGACGCCATGCTCCGCATTCTCGAAAGCAAGGCGGCAGCGGGGGAGAGCGCAACGCAGGTGCTGGATTTGGCGATGCGAGTGTGTGGTGGGGCGGCCTTCCGCAAGGAAGTCGGCGTGGAACGGCGTTTCCGCGACGGGCGTGCCGGAACGGTCATGGCTCCCACCACCGATCAGCTTTACGATTTCATCGGCAAAGCGATTTGTGGTATGCCGGTGTTTTGAACGGAGATGTTTCGATGAAGGATCAACTTCTTTTGGGGGCGGTGGCCTACGATCCGAAAGTAGTGACGATCTGGGATGGTTTCAAGGCTTGGTTCGATCGTCACGATCTGCCCTTCGATTACGTGCTCTTTTCCAACTACGAACAGCAAGTGGAAAGCCATCTCGCCGGGCAAGTGAACGTGGCCTGGAACTCTCCCCTGGCCTGGATCGAGGCCAGGGAAGCGGGGGAGCGCGCGGGACGACGGGCCCGAGCGGTTGCGATGCGGGACACGGATCAGGATCTCACCTCGGTCATCGTGGTGCGGTCCGACGCATCAATCCGCACTCCCGCCGACCTCAAAGGAAAACGCGTCGCGGTGGGTGCGGCCGATTCGCCGCAAGCCACCTTGATCCCACTTCTCGCCCTGTCCGAGGCCGGCCTGAAACCTGGTCACGATTTCGAGATCGTGTTCCACGACGTCCTGCTCGGAAAGCATGGTGATCACATCGGCGGAGAGCGTGATGCGGCCCGTGCGCTCTCCGAAGGCACGGTGGACGCCGCATGCATGATGGACGGCAACCATCTTCTCTTCACCCGCGAAGGAACGTTTCCGGCGGGGAGGACACGGGTGCTGGCTCAGACCGAACCGTACGACCACTGTAATTTCACCGTGTTCGAGACCGCTCCGGACGCGTTGGTCGATCGATTCACGCGCTTCCTCCTCGAAATGAGCTACGAGGATCCCGAGGTGCGGCCCCTCATGGATCTGGAAGGGTTGAAGCGGTGGAAGCCGGGGCGGCTGAGCGGCTATCGCCCGCTCGAGACCGCGGTGGGACGCTTTGGGACCCTTGACCGGTGGCTCGGGGAGATGTCAGCCCGTTGACGACCGCGGCCCTGAATCTGGGGGACCTCGGCTTCGACCGGGGTGCCCACGTGCTGGTGAAGCACGCCCTGCGCGATATTGGGGTCGGGGAGCGCTTGGCGGTCACGGGCAGCTCGTCCGACCTCGGACTGCACTTGCGGGCCTGGTGCCGGGCTCAAGGACATGAATTTGAGCCTGGACCCGGGGGTGGGCTGGTAACGCGGGGTGGGGCGGAGGTTGGACGTTGGAAAGGGGCCGAGACGGCTGGTCTCCCTGATCCTGCTCGCCAGGGCGCCGTCGTGGACCAACCTCCCGGACGCTGGGGCCTAGCTGCGCGGGGGGCTCGGGTGGAGGCGGGAAGCCCGGAGTTCCGGTTCGGGATCGACGACAAGGACCTCGTCTGGGCGGAGGACATCCCCCGACTTTACGCGCAGGCGGCCGCGGCCCAATGGGACCCCGCGACCGCGATCGCGTGGGATACGCCATTCACGCTCCCCGACGAGATCGAGGACGCGGTCGTCCAGGTGATGACCTACCTGATCGAGAACGAGACCGCGGCTCTCATCCTTCCCGCCCGCTTTGCCGGCCTACTGCATCCTCACTTTCGTGAAGCCATGCAGCTTCTGGCCATTCAGGCCGCTGACGAGGCGCGTCACATCGAGGTGTTTACGCGCCGCGCGCTCCTCAAGAGGCCCCAACTGGGCCTGTCTACCGCCGGCGGTCAGGCGTCGCTCAAGACGCTCCTGGACGAGCCCGATTTCGCGTTGGCGATGTTTCTCCTCTCCGTGCTCGGCGAGGGCAGTTTTCTGTCGCTCTTGTGGTTCATTCGCGATCACGCACCGGATCCTGTGACCCAACAGGTCGCCACGCTCACCGCGCAGGACGAAGCGCGTCACGTGGCGTTCGGGCTTGCCCACTTGTCCCGGCACGTGGAGCACGATCCTGGGCTACGGCCCCGCCTTGCCCAGGCCATCGAAACTCGCTACGAGGCCTTGCGACAGACAGCGGGGCTCAACGAAGAAGTGTTCGATGCGCTCGTGCTATTGACGGCGGGGGCGTGGAACGCGGAGGCGATCGGGAAAGGTCACGATCAGGTGGTGGGGCTGGCGCGGGAAATGGGCGAAGGCCGCGAGAAACGATTGCGACGTTTGGGATTCGGTGGCGATGAAGCGGCGCGCTTATCGGAGCTTCACACCCGCAACTTCATGTAGCGACTCACGGCACGCGAACGAGTTTCAGCACCTGTGGCGTGCGGCCCAAACCGTCCACGACCACGAAATACAACCCTTCCGGAACCTGGGTCCCGTGGTTGGTGCCGCCGTCCCAAGCAATATCGTAATCCGCGCTCGGCAGCTCGCCGTCCCATAACCGCCGCACCTCACGCCCCGCTACATCCAGGACCCGCACGATCAGGTTCGAACTTGGCATGTGATCGGGAACCTTGAACTCGATGCGGGTATGGGTGCGGAAGGGATTCGGAGAGACGCGGAAGAGACGGTTGGCCGTCCCGCCATCCGGAACCCCGACCACGAGCGGATCCCCGAATTTCTCGATGCGCGAGTTGCCCGCATCGATCACGTAGATGAATCCATAGCGATCCACGGCCACGTCGATCGGGGCGTTGAACTGCCCATCCCCGAGCTGTCGCGGGCCGCCCGCGTCGGGGTCGACGCAACCCGTGCCGGAAGACAGCTGGCACAAGGTTCCAAACTGGGTCACGTAGGCTCCGGTCCGCGTGAACTGCTGAATCCGATTGTTGTTCTGATCGGCCACGAAGATCTTGCCGTCGGTTGCGCCGATTCCGATCGGAAATACGAACTGCCCGGATCCTGAGCCGTTCGTTCCCCACTTGGTCACGAACGCTCCGGAGTTGGTGAACTTCTGGAGGCGGTGATTCAGCGTGTCCGACACATACACGTAGCCGCTGTCGTCCACCGCGATGCCTCGAGGACCCAGAAACTGCCCATCTCCGGAACCCAAAGTGCCCCACTTGGTCACGTAAACGCCCGCCGAGGTGAACTTCTGCACCCGCTTGGAGCTAAACGCGTCCTCGGTCACAAAGACGGATCCAGCCCCGTCCGTGGTAATTGCCCGTGGCGTCTGGAATTGCCCGTTCCCCGTCCCGGTCGTTCCCCACTGCGAGACGTAGGAGCCCGTGGCGGTGAATCGTTGCACCCGATCGTTGTCCGTATCCGCAACGAGGACGTTTCCTGCCGGATCGACGGCAATTCCACGAGGGAATTGGAACTGGCCATTGCCCGTCCCGAGGGCTCCCCAGGTCAACAGGAACGTGCCGTCACCACGGAACTTCTGTACGCGATGGTTATTCGTGTCGACGACATAGACGTTTCCGGTGCCGTCAACCGCGATTTCGGAAGGGTTGTCGAACTGCCCGTTCCCGTTACCAGCGCTGCCCCATTTGCCAACGAAGCCGATCGAGGCAAAGCTGAACGAGGGCAAAAGAGCGCCAAGGCACACGATGACCGTGAAAGCGATTCGAAGGCGCATGCGGATTCCCCTGGTGAAGAAGGTAACAATCATACCACGCGAGGTGATTCGCTCTTTGCAGAATTCACCTATGTTTGCGGAATAATTCGTTGCGATTACGTTGTTGTTCCGGGAGCCCACAAACGAAAACGGCGGCTTCCCGGGGGAAGCCGCCGTAACGCTAGAGGGGGGTCTCAGTCCTCTCCAGCAGAGCCAGGCGTTCGTCGCTAGCGTTTCACGCGGCGACGCAAGCCGAAGAGAGCAGACCCTCCCATACCCAATCCTAAGAGCAACAGGCTCGCCGGCTCGGGAGCGCTCGGTGTCCCTTCGGCGTCGTGAGAGAAGGGCGCGAAAACCGACATCGCCCTCGTCCGGGCCACGTAGTGGTCGAACGCATCGAAGTGGACCATTGAGTACCCGGTGACGCTTACGTCGTAGACGTTGATTTGGCCCTGATCTGGGAAGCTGACCGGGAAGGGTAGATTACCGTTGAAGTCCCCGATCGGCGATTCCAAGCCCGAGAGGTTGCCAATGTCATACTGCTTGAAACTTCTCCCGGCGCCATAGATCCCATGCGACGGGAGGGCATGACCGTCATCCATTATTGGCTGTGTCCCATCCGCCCCTACCGCGCCATTCAAAACGGGGAGCGATGGGATGGAAGGGTCGGTCAACAGGGCCGTGGTGGTGGGGGTGAGGGTAAGGGTCCCCACTTCCCCGGTCAGGTAAGCGGCGGCAATGTGAACGTCGAAAATCGTGCCCTTCTTCGACACATCACCGATTACCCAGAGCTTAAAGCTACCTGAGTTGGTGATCCACGTTTGTGTACTGGTGTCGTAGGACCCGCCTTCGATATAGAGCTGGAGCTCATCGATGGCCAGAGCCGGAACGGCCCAAACTGTGAGTGCAATTAGAGCTAGAAGCGCTCTGCGACCCATCTGCAGCATCATTTCGGGCAGCCCCCTGGTTTGTAACCTGCCAACCAAAGCTTGAATAGAATCTGACGAACTCTAGTAAAGGCAAGAGACGTGCCTCGAGCTAAGTTGTTGTGCTGCAACGCGGGCGATAGAACTAGTCTTTGAAACTGTAAGCTTTTCCGTCAAGTTTAGGCCATATTGTGGGGCGTACCAAAAAAAGCTTCCGCCTCGTCGGAAACTGCTCCAAACTCAACGCGTTCAGATTTTCCGAAAAAGAGAGTTTGAGCCCACGTTGCGTGGATCAAAACGACAGGTCAGCCCGGTGATCCTCATGTCTTTTCGAGCCATTTTTCAACAGGCCACTCAGGTCGCATCCGCTTGTGGTACAATAATATGCCTTTCCTTAGCCGCCTAGTATGAGGGGTCTCCAATCATGATCGTGCGCGCCGCCGTCTTGCTCATCTGCTTGTCTCCCATCGTTGCCCAGGCTGATCCGGAGCCCTATCGCATTGGGGTCGATGATCTGTTGCAAGTCCTGGTGTGGTCACGGCCGGATCTGAGCGGGCAAGTGCCCGTAGGAGCCTCGGGGGAAATTCAGCTTCCGCTTTTGGGCTCGGTTCCCGCCGTCAATCTCACCCCCGAGGAACTGAGCGCGGATTTGAGTCGTCGTTACGGCATTCTCGACGCCAAGATCTCCGAGGTGATCGTTACCGTCGCCGAATATCGCAGCCGTTCGGTGACCGTGGTTGGCGAAGTGAAGAATCCGGGGCGCTATTCCTTTCAAAGCATTCCAAACTTGTGGGAGATCCTTCTCGCCGCCGGTGGTCCGACGGCACAAGCCGATCTCGCTCAGGTGCAGATCGTGCGGAAGGACAAGCAAGGTGATGAACCGCCCACGGTGACGGTCGATCTGTCCGCCGGCATCGAGGGTACGCATCTGGAAACTCTGCCCGCGGTGCGTCCGCACGACACCGTGCTCATCTCGTCTCTGGGGGGCGAAGTGAGTGCGGCGGGAGAGAGCTTTCAGATTCTGGGCGCGGTCGCCAAACCCGGCGTGTACAAGATTGGAAGCGCGTCATCGCTGGTCGAAGCACTGGCGATCTCGGGGGGACCCCTGCAAACCGCGGATCTAGCCAAGGTGCGGCTCACCCGCCCCACCCCCAAGGGCGTGGCTGCCTATGAGCTCAACGTCAAGGGACATCTTTATAGCGGGGAGCCGCTCGCCGACATGCATCTCAAATCGGGCGACACCATCACCGTTCCCACGAGTCGGGCGGTCGACGTGGGCACGGTAGTGACGCGCATCATCGGGCTGACCAGCATCATTACCGCGGTGTCCACTCTCATTATCGCCCTCAACGACTAACCCAAACGTACATGGACGCCACCGACAAACCGCTCGATCTGCACCATTACCGGCGCATGCTGTGGCGCCGCCGCGGCATCGTTCTCATCTGCATGATCGGGGTGGTTTGCGCGACGTTGATCACACTCGTCTTCGTGCATCCACAGTACGAGTCGGGGGTGACGCTGCTCATCGAGGAACGACAGCCTTTGACCTCCCAGCTCGAGCAAGTGCTGGGCGGAACACGGAACATGGGATCGAGCCGCGAAGAAGAGGAGGAGCGGCTGACCCGAATGATCGGGCGCATCCGGAGCCGGCCGTTTCTGGAGCGAGTGATCAAGATCCTGAAGCTCAACGAGGATCCCCAGATCCGCGCCGAGGCGCGGAAAGAGCGCGGATCGCATCCGGAGCTCACCCAGGAAGAGCTCGAAATCCGGCTCGTGGCTGGAAACCTGCAACGGCGCATTTCATTCGGCACCGTGGGCCCCGGCCTCTATCGGATCATCGTCGTGGACTTGGATCCCCAGAATGCCCAGCTTCTCGCCAAGTGGATCAGCGAGCTGTTCGTCGATGTCACCACGCAAAAGGAACTCGAGCAGATTCGCACCGCGCGTCGGTTCGGGGAAGAGCAACTGCGGGTCTACGAGGAGCAACTTCGCCGTTCCGAGGAAGCTCTGGAGCGGTACCAAGGATCGATGATTGCCCAGAATCTTTCCGTAAACGTGGTCCGGGACGGCAACCTCGTGGCGGCGGAAGCGCTGCGCGGGCGACTGGGCGACGATGCGGTGACGGCCCAGGCGCGCGTGATGCCTCTCTCCCGCGCCGCAGAAGCCGCGGGAATGCCGGCCCAGGATGTGCGACTCCGCGACGACCCGCAAGTCCATCAAGCCGGGAAAAGAATTTCCAGCGCCCTCTCCAGCGCAGCCCAGAGCATCCTCTCCGCCGAGAGGCCGGATTTGAAGGAGTGGCCGCCGAAAGGGGAACTCGACGTTGCGCGGCGCGATCTCTATCGGGCGATCGAGGCGCGCGCCGGCACGTTGTATCCCGGAGCCGCTCCGGATGCCATCCGCTCGATGTCGAATTACGTTTTCGCGCAGGCGGATGCGGCGGCCATTGGCGACGCCGCGGACTGGATCGATCGGAACATCACATCGTTCAAGCGCCACGCCGCCACGGGCCCCACCGATGAACTGGAAATCGAGCGGCTAGAAGCGGAAGTGAAGAAGAACCGAGAGCTCTTGCAGGGCTTCCAGGCTCAGGCCGTAGCGAGCGACGTGTCGCAGGCCGTCGAGACGACCAACATGGGTCTTCGCATGGAAATCATCGATCCGGCGCAGGTGCCGCTGGAAGCCAGTCGCCCCAACCGACGCCGGATCATCATGGCCTCGCTGTTGCTCGGCCCTCTGGTCGGCGTCGGATTCGCATTTCTGGGCGAGCTTCTCGATCCTACGCTCCGAACGCTCGACGACATCAGGCGGGTGGCCCCGGAGCCCGTGTATGGTGTCATGCCCCGGTTCTCCACCCTGACGACACATAACCGTGGACTCCGGCGGTACTGGATTCCCGCCACCGCGGCCGGGATCGTCCTCCTCACCGCACTTCTCTTCGTGGCCCGCGTCACCGTGCTTCGCGATACGGCCATGATCGGAACGCCCATGCATATAGTGGATCCCGGAGAACCGCAGACTTCGCCATGAACGCGTTCGACGTCCTGAACCGTGAAGGTCCCATTCCGAACGAGATTCGCAAGCTCGAATCCCGGTTGTGGCGGCGTACGCGCAAGGACGGCCTCAAGGTGCTCATGTTCTCGAGCGCGCTTCAGGGCGAAGGGAAGAGCACGACCGTCGCGCTCTTCGCGGCGGCTACCGCTCTTAATCGGACGCGCCGTGTCCTGGCCGTCGACCTCGATTTCCGGTCTCCCAACCTGCACTCCTATCTCGGCACGCCGAAAAGCCGTTCGTTTCTGGACTACCTGGGCGGGAGGGGGTCTCTGGAGGCCAGCTACCAGACGACCCAAGCCGAAAACCTCGTGCTCATCGCCGGCGCGCCTTCGGAGGACGATCCGGATCGCCTTCTCAATTCGGGGCGGCTGGCCGATGCGCTCGATATCTTTCGCGAGACGTTCGATCTCGTCATCCTCGACGTGCCCCCCCTCATTCCGGTCGCGGACGCCGCGACCCTCATCCCTCATGCGGATGGGATCTTGCTCGTGGTGATGGCGGGTTACTCCTCCAAGCACCACTTGGCCCGCGCGCGCGACATTTGCCTCGGCATGGAAGGGAACATTCTCGGGCTGGTGGTGGGCAACATTCAGGAAGCGGCGCCCGATTACTTCGATCGGAGCTATTACCACTATCCGCGCTCCCAGGCGCCTCCCGAACCCCCGGCCGAGGAGGTTGGTGCGGAGGTCTCGTGACGTCGGGGTTGGGGGTTTCCGTCGTGCTGCCGGTCCTGAACGAGGCCGGTGATTTGCCTCGGCTTTTGGAGCAGCTGCGCGTCCAACTTCCCCCGCCGGGGGGGTTCGAGGTGCTGGTTGTGGACGGGGGTTCGAACGACGGCACGCGCGAGCTGGTCGCCCTCTGCGCCACCTCCTGGCCCCTTCTGCGCTTGATCGACAATCCCAAACGGCGAAGCGCGCCCGCCCGCAACCTGGGTGCCCTCGCCGCGCGCGGCGATATCATTCTCTACATCGACGGCCACTGCTCGATCCCGCGTCCCGATTACCTGAGCCGGTTGGTCACGATCTTCACGAGCTCGGGAGCGGCGTGTTTGTGCCGGCCCCAACCGCTCACCACGCTGGCCGAGGATTTGCCCTGGGCTCGCGCGATCGCCATCGCACGGCACTCGCCGCTCGGGCATCATCCCGATTCCGACATTTACGGCACCGAACCGCGCGTCACGCAGCCGCATTCTGCAGGCGCCGCATACCGCCGCGAGATCTTCGAGCGCGTGGGCGGCTTCGATGAACGCTTTGACGCCTGCGAGGACGTGGAGTTCAACCATCGCGTGGACCGGGCGGGGTTCATCGCCTACGTGCACCCGGACCTTGCCATCGATTACCGGCCGCGTGGTTCCTTCGCCGGATTTTTCCGGCAAATGGCGCGTTACGGGCGGGGACGGGGCCGTCTGGCCGTCCGTCACCCCGAGCTCGTACCGACGACGCTGGTGCTCGCATCGTTGCTCGCGGTGGGGGCGGCGTTCTTGCTTGTGCTCCCGGGCGGCATGCTCGGGCTCGAGCTCTTCGCGACGGCGATCGGCGCGTGGCTGGTGCTCTGCACTGTGGAAGGGTTCCGCCACGGAAGATGGGCAGATGGTTGGCGCGTGGCCATCGCGCTCGCTGCGGTGCATGTGGGGCTCACGCTGGGATTTTGGCGCGGCCTCCTTGAGTTCCGCACCTTCCGTGCGCCCTTGACCGCGCCGGAGTGGAAGGAACGTCATGCCAGTTCCTGACCGTCCCTACGCTCTCCCAGCGCGCCGGCCCACCGGCCCCGGCCAGTTCACCACCGCCGAAGCGGAACGCGCGCGTAAGGTTTTATTTGCGCTCATGGCGCTCTTCGTTTCCGTGGTGTCCGGCTATGTGCTCGTGCATTTCCCGGTCATCATGCTGGTCGGCGTGCTGGTCATGATCGGGGCTTCGGCCCTCATCGTGTTCCGCCCCTTCGTGGGGCTGGTTTTTTACGCTTTTCTGTTCATTCTCCAACCCGGTGAGCTTTTTCCCATCCTCGGGGCCCTGCACCTGGAGCGCGTGGTCGGAGCGCTGACCTTGATCGGTCTCGCGTTGGTCATGCTCCGTCGTCACGGCCAGCTCATGCTGGATACGAGCGCGCAAACGCGCTGGCTCTGGATCTTTGCCGGGGCGATCCTGCTTTCCGTCCCGTTCGCGTTTTGGCGGGGTCATGCGTTGGGCAAGTTCATGGACATGATGAAGATCATTGGTTTCTACATCATGGTCGTGAACCTGATCGACACGCGAAAACGTCTGCGCATTTTCGTGTGGTCGTACCTCTGCCTCATGCTGTGGGTGGCGACGAGCTCGATGGTGAACTACTTCAGCGGTCATTACCTTTTCACCCAGGGGATAGATCGCGCAGTGGGGCTGACCAGTGCCGGCGGGGGACCGAATGAGCTCGGCACATCCATGGCGGTCACGCTGCCGATTTGTCTGCTCCTGGTACGGGGAGAGCGCACGCGGTGGGGGAAGCTGGCTGCGTTGCTGGGTGCTTTGACGTGCATAGTTGCGATGGTCCTCACCGGTTCTCGCGCTTCGCTACTTGGATGCCTGGCCGGGCTTTTGGTGATCTGGTGGAGTTCACGTCGGCGTGTCCTTTGGGCGAGCGTGGGGGTAGTCCTAATGGTGTTTGCTTTTGTGATGATGCCGAAGCAATACAAGGAACGCTATGACACGGTGGCCCACTCCCACCTCGACGCGTCTTCGCATTATCGTGTTCTTACCTGGCTCACCGGTCTCGATATGGTCGCCGACCGCCCCCTGTTTGGGGTCGGCGCGGGTTGTTTTGGCGCTGCACGAGGAATGGCGTATTCCAACCCGATGCATCGCAGTTATATCGAGTCTCACAGCCTTTATGTGCAGGTCTTGACGGAGCTCGGCATTGTGGGGGCGTTTTGCTTTTTCAGCTTTGCCTCACGCTTCATGAAGTTGAATCGCCGCACCGCCCGCCGACTCCTCGAAAGTCCAGAGCGGTGGACCTGGGAGCAGGCTCTCATTCAGGCGCTGTTTGCCGGCTTCGTTGTGCTCTTCGTTTCTGGAATCTTCGGGCATAGCTTGTTCAGGCGCACGTGGTACATCTATGCCGCGCTTGGGTTGGCCGTGGCCCGCTTGGTAGAAGCTCGATGGCCGTCACTTGGGGAGAGAGCATGATCCTGGTGCGATACCTGGGGGAACTACTTCTGTTCCTGGGCGCCGTGCCTCTCGCTTACACTGCCATTCTGACGGTAGCCGCCTTGATTCGACCGCGGCGGTGGAGTTCCGACGGGATTCGGACCGTCGTTCTCGTGCCCGCTCACAATGAAGAATCCCTGATCGGCGCTCTCCTCGGGAGCCTCGGCACTCAAGTGCCGCAGCCACACATCGTACTGGTGGTCGCACATCGGTGCTCGGATCGTACGGCTCAAGTAGCTCGGGAACTTGGTGCCCAGGTCCTGGAGTTGGCGACCGGGAACGAAAAAGCCGATGCCCTCAAAGCCGGACTAAAGTGGCTGGATCAATACGAATGGGATTCCGTCCTCGTGCTCGATGCCGACTGTCGTATCCCGTCGGAGTTCATGTCAGAACTGCGTCCCCTTCGTAATGAAATCGTCCAAAGTCGTTATCTTCTCGATGAGGATAATCCAAAAACCGGCTTGATGTACTCGTTCCTGAGAAGACTCGAGGTCAACACCTTTCACGCGGGTCGTGAGGTCTTGGGCTGCTTGGCGTTTCTTCAAGGCACCGGAATGATTCTCGGTCGGGATGCGTTGCAGAAGGCTCCATGGACAGCGAAGGGGTTAACCGAAGACCGTATGCAGACCTTTTCCTTTCTTTCCGCGGGTGTACCGATCAGACTCGATCGTCGCTTGCGTGTCTTTGCCGCGCCTCCTCACGACCTGACCGAGAGCTGGAATCAGCGACGGCGGTGGTTGTCTTCCGGAGTAATAAATGAAATTCGAACCGCTTGCCGGACGGCACGGTCAGCAACCCCGGACATTGGATACAAATCCTGGGAGCTGCCCTTGGCGGTCTGGGCGGATGCCCGTTCCACATGGCTTCTTTTTCTCGGGTTAGGAACCCTCTTGTTGGCGCTCACCGGGGGCAGCTATGTTTGGGGTCTTCTGCTTCTGGGTATTGCCGTAATCATCGCGATGGGTCTTGGGATTGCTTGGTATCGATCTCTATTTTTCCGAGTGTTGCTCGAGGCTCCACGTTCCGTGGTCGTCATCCTTGGCGCGGCGATTTTCGGGATGGTGGGGCGACGCCCCACCGACTGGAAGCGAGGGCGTTAGGGTCGAACCGGCTCCTCGTCCTTCACTCGATTGATGGCGAATCGAAACTTGCCGGAAGGTTCGGGCTCTATCCGGCTCAACAGCTCGATGTCGTACTGCATGGCGCCCCCGAATCGTTCCGCGATCAGGGAATGAATGCGGGCGCGGCTCCGATCGTCGAAGGAGGGATCGGGCACCAGGTTGAGGATCACGTGATCCCGCCGGTCCTGAACGACCTGTACTTGCTCCACGCCGGGAATGAGCGTGGCGAAATTTTCCGTCAGCGAGATTCCTGAAACATACTCTCCGTCAGGCGTGATCAAGTAATCGGCAATGCGCCCCGCCACTTCGGTGAGGAGAGGATAAGACCGCCCGCAGGGGCAGTTCCGGTCACTCAGTCGTCCGCGATCGCCGACCTCGTAGCGCACGAGCGGCATGCCGTGATTGGTGAGATCGGTCACCACCACGCGTCCGGGTAGCTCCGGATGCCGAGGGTCGTCCAGGATCTCCACCCACACCCCGTCCGTATTCACATGGAGCCCCTGATGCGCCTCGCATTCGCTGGCGATGAGACTCACTTCTTCGCAACCGTAGCGATCGAAGATGTGGGTGTTGAACACCGACTCGATTTCCCGACGCTCATGCGGATGCAACACCATGGCGGTGCTGATGATCCCGCGCGGGGAATAGGATGGGTGACCGCGCCGGCGCCAGAAGCGGGCAAACAAGTAGAGCGAGTGGGCGTGCCCGAACATGAGGGTGGGCCGTCGTTTCAGCACCTCGAGCGCGAACGCATCGAGGGTGTCTTCGTTCATGCGGAGCGTGTCCAGAAAGAACTCGCGCTCGAGGAGCGCGCGGCGCAATCGTCCGCGAAGACCCGGCCGCGGAGGAGGGTTGCCCCAGACCATCGCCCGCGTTTCTCCCATATCCCATCCCGTCCACCGATCGCGATAGAGCGCGATCCCGCGGCGAAACTCCATGCATTTTGGATCCGCGAACACGTGAAGCGATACCCCGGTGGATCCCGAAGTGCGTTTGCGGGCCAGGGAGTCCGGGGAGTACTCCTCCGAGATCAAGCCTTCTCCTTGATCACGAATATCCTGCTTGGTGAGAATCGGAAACCGATCGAGGTCGGCGGGAGACCTTAGCTCGAGCGGGGAAACGCCTGCGGTCCGGAATCTGTCCCGATAGAAAGGGACCCGTCGGTTCGCATAGGCCGCGATATCTTGCAAACGTGCGAAGGCGAGACCCATTCGCTCGTCGCGGGAGAGTGCTTCCTCTTTCTTCCGTTCTGCGGCGACGCGCAAATACGGGGAGCGTTCTTTGATCGCCCAAGCCGGCACAATGGCGGAGCGGAGAATGCGGGGGACGAGAACATCAGCGACCCAGGGCGTCATCGTACACCGCCATGAGCCGTTCGGCCTGGAGCGAGAACGAAAACTGCTCCTGGATGCGTCGCCGCCCGGCCGCCGCCCTCTCCTCGGCCTGGCCGGGATCGGAAAGCGCGGCTCGAATCGCGTCCGCCAGAGACTCCGGGTCGCCGGCCGGCACCAGCCACCCCGTTTGTCCGCCGTCAAAGATCTCGGACACGCCTCCCACGTCCGTCGCCACGACCGGAACCCCGAGAGATTGCGCTTCGAGCACGACGTTGGGCAGGCCCTCGGTGAGCGATGGATTCACAACCAGATCCGCCGCCCTAAGACATGGCAATACGTCGCGACGAAATCCGACCAGATGCAGCCGGTTCTCCACCCCGAGTAGGCGAGCCAGTTTCTTGAGCGGCTCGTGCTCCCGACCCTCTCCGAGGATGACGGCGTGCGGCTGGGGAGCCTGTTTGAGTTTGGCCAGGGCATCGATGAGAAAACGGTGCCCCTTCTCCGCGCTCAACCGACCCGCCGCCACGAGGAGTGGCGCGGAGTCGGGAATGCCAAGCTCCCCGCGGAGCGGGGCAGGCAGAACTGCGGTCGGGATCTCCACCGCATTGTGCACAGCCAGAATGCGTTCCGGGTCCACGCCGGCCTCGATCATGCGCTGTCGCGTGGCTTCGGAGACGCACAACACGCGCGAAAAGCCGCCCTTCAGTAGCCAGCGGTCGAGGGTTTCGTAGCGCCGCACACGCCACGTTTCCGCGGTGAACCCTCGCACGTAGGCGATCTGCGGCATACGTTTCCAGCGACGCATGAGAAAACCAACCGCGTTCGGCTTGTAGCCGTGGGTGACGAGTAGGTCTGCGCGATGCCGGCGCAAGGATTGATGGAGTTGTCGCGCCGCGTCAGGACTCCAGGGAAACCGGGTGTCGATCGTGAACGCGGGAATCCCGCGCTCCCGCGCCGCCTCGATGATCGGCACGCGCTCGCGTCCCTCCAGAAACGATCCCACCACCGCTCGCCAGCGCGACGGATCGAGCTTCTGGCAATGGGCGAGGATTTGCTTCTCCGGTCCGCCGAAGAAGTTGCTGGAAATGACGTGGCACACCGTCCGCGTTGCCCCGTGATTTGTCTCGGGGCGCACGGAAGCGGCCGTTTCGAGGAGCGTGGACGCCATGGCAGTCTAGCGCGCGCCGCGGCCGCGCAAGACGACGTCCACCGTCTTGATGAGAATCTTGACGTTCATGAGCGTGGATCGGTGCTGAACGTAGAACAAGTCGTACTGCAACTTGGTTTTGACGTCGCTCACGCTGGCATCGTATTCGCGTTCCACCTGGGCCAGCCCGGTGATGCCGGGCGGGACCCTGAGGCGCCGCTCGTAGGTCGGCATCTCCTCGCTGAGCTTCTCCACGAAGTGAGGCCGCTCCGGACGCGGTCCGATGAGCGACATCTCTCCGACGGCGACGTTCAAGAGTTGAGGAAGCTCATCCAGACGCAAATTGCGAAGCACGCGGCCCACCCGGGTGATCCGGGGATCGCGTTCGGCCGCCCACACCGGCCCCGTGACCGCCTCGGCATTAGTCACCATGGTCCGGAACTTCCAGATGAGGAACAAGCGACCGAAGCCGCGCGTCTTGCGACGCTCCTCAGTCACCAGGGGCACGGTTTGCCGCCGGCGATCCACGCCCACGCGTTCCTGGCGATAGAACACGGGACCACCGGGAGATTCGATGGTGAGCGCCAGGGCGATCACGGCCAGAAGGGGGGTGACCATGAGCAGCAGGGCAATCGAGGCGATCCGTTCGAGGCGGCCGCTTTCCAGTGGTTCGATACGCACAGTGGAGCGCACGGGGGGCGGGGGAGGGAAATCGCCCCACCGGGACGACTCACGCCGATCCGATTTCATCCGGCTTCTCGAAGTTGCGAATTCGGGTCCAACTTGTAGTGTCATCTTTGCAGCCCTCTTGATCCTGTCAGGGTGTTGTCACTTCGACCACGTTGCTGCCCGCTTGTTCGGGCTTGGGATTCACGCCGTCGTCGACGACATAAACGCGGTAGTAATAGGTATGCCCGGAAACGAGGGCGGTGTCGCGATACGCGATCGCCTCCTGATCCTTGAGCTCGACGACCAGGGTCGATCCCGTCGTCACCGTGGAGACCGTGTCTCGGAACAGCTTGTACGACGCAAAGTCGTGCGCGTCGCTGGCCGACCATGACAGAGTCGCCGCAGTGAAATCGAGATCCGCACCTGGATTGAGCGTAACCGGCGGCGGGGGAAGATTTGCCGTCCGGGCCTGAACCTCGTTGCTGCGGGTGGTGAGGCCCGCGGCGTCCACCACTACCACGCGGTAGTAGTAGCGGGTGTTTTCGACCAGGTTCAGATCATCGAAATACACCTGTTCTATGTTGGGGATCTCGGCCACCATCGGATCCTGTTCCGTCACCGCTCCCGTCTCGTTGCGGTACACGCGATAGGCGGTGAAGTCCTCGCTCGTGGTCTTGGACCACTTGAGCGTCAGTCGCGAATCGCTCGTGCCGTCCGGAGTATTGAGGGTGACCGCGACCGGCGGGCGGACATTGGGAACGCTCACGCTCGTCATGCCCGAACCCGACTCGAGACCGATCTGGTTGCGCACGAACACGCGGTAGTAATACGTCTGCCCTTCGATCACGTCCGTATCCTTGAACTCGGCCGTGGTCGCGGTGGTCACCTCTCCGACCAGGCGATCGGTCGTGTCCACATTGGCATCATCGGAGCGGTACACGCGGTAGGACCGGAAGCTCGTGTCCAGTGATTGCGTCCACCGGATCGTTACCGCCGGCGCATCGGGAGGCACCGCGGTTTCGGTCGATAGAAGGGTCACCACCGCGGGCGGCGTCCCCACGGTGAGCGTGCGGGGCCCGGAAAGCGGTGACGCCTCGTTTCCCACCACATCGGTGAAGCGCCCGGTCAAGTTGATTTGATTGATGACCACGTAAGGGAGCGCTACATCCCGTTCGTAAACGCCATCTCCGGAAGAGGCGTCGCCGCCCGATCCATCATCGAGTAAGGCCAGGTTCGTAAACAAGGTTCCGATCGATACCGACGCCGTTCCCAACGGTTCGCCGCTGTCGAGTCGCACGTGGAGAATGTCTCCCGGCGCGCGAATGTCCGGCCCGTCGTAATCCAGGCTCCGAATGACGGCATGGGTGTCGAGGGCGATGTCCGAGGACACCGTAAACGAGGTTGCACCGTCGGAGAGACGCATGCGTGCATACACCCGCTTTGTCCCGTCACCGCTTGACAGCACCCAGACCAGACTTGCCGATACCGGCACCCAGACCGCAGCGTTCAGGTCAGCCACCTCCCCGAGCTGGATCGCGGTAACACTAACCGGACCGGTGGGCGAAACGGTGACGCTGGTGAGGCGAGTTCGTGGCTCTCCCCCGGCCAGGGAGATGGCGAAGAACGCCGGTCGAGCTTCGATCCCTTCCGACCGCGCCCCGAAATGACCGTCCTTGCCCGCGGCAATGCGGTAGAGGTACGTACGGCCGTCCCGCACTCCGTAATCGGTAAAGGTGCGGGAACTCACCGTGGCGACGACGCGCTCCTGTTCCTGTGGATCCGTGTCGGTCCGGCGACGGAACACCGCGTACTGGTTGACGGAGGTTGGGGAGTCGACGCTCCAGTCCAGTCGCACCACGTTCGAGCCCAAGGCTACGACCACCGAATCGGGTACGGGGAATTCCGCGTTGTCGTAGGGATTGTTGAGATCTATGTCTTCTGTCCCCGAGCTGCAACCCACGGCCAGTAATGCTCCGGCCAAGAACCACGAGCGAGCGCGCATCAATGCATCCTCCAGGTGAGCGATGCCTCGACGCCGTCCAAACGCGGGATAACGCTCATATCCAACGGTGCTTCCGAACCAATGCGTCCGCCGACAAACCACGCATCAACGACATTCCACACATACGCCCCGGCGGTGAGCCCAACGAACGCCCATTGCGTGGTGTTCTTACTGTCCGCGTCCTCCGCGGCATCCTTCAGCTTGCCCCGCCAGTGATTGAGGTCCTCCTCCGTGGTCGCGGCAATGTATCGCCGCTGTGCGTCCGCTTGATCGCGCCGGGCGCCCAAGTAGGACTCATGGGCGACCAGGGTCAACGCGCCCAGCCCCATGACGCTCGTCAGGAGCAGGTTGCCCCGCCCGGAGCGACCGACGTACCGCTGTCCCGCTCCGGGAACGAGCGCGCTCCGAAGTCCCGCCGCCGGTCCGCCCGCCCGCGGCACGTTGAGCGCCTCGGATTTGGCATCCAAGGTGGCGTGAGGCGTCAAGAGCCACTGCTCCACCGCTGCTCCCACCCAGGCCGCGCCGCCGTAAAACAACCACAGGTTGCGCATTTCGGCTTCGTCGTCCGTTTCATCCCTCGCGTGTTCAAGGGCAAGGCGCGCGGCGATGATGTCTTCTTCGGAGACGGCGAGTTCGTACAGCTTTTGCGCGATGTCCACGTTTTCCTGCGCATCGCTGCGTGACACCTCGTTCACCACGGTCATGGTGGCGCCGGCCAGGCCACCACCCATAAACAAGAGTCCCCGTCCCTTTTCATGCTGTTGCACGTGAAGAATGCCGGGGGGCATGAGGAGTGCAATCGCAGACGCGGACGGCTTGACCACGTACGAGTTCGAGTCCCGGACCAACCGGCCGCGTGCAAGCGCCATTCCACGCCCGCGCACTTCGATGCGGTACTCGCCCGGCGGTAGGTCGTCCAGAGGCAGGGGGGTGACGCCGGCCAGACCGACGCGTCCGCTCAGCGTGATGTGCACGCCGGCGGGCTTGGACTCCAGGCTCGCGCTCCAGCTCGAGACCGGGAGGAGCAAGGCTCCGCTAATGAGCCAGAGCAAACGGCGGACGCGCACCCTACTCCTCCTCGGTCTCGACACCGGGCGATTTGAAATGACGGGCGTCAATGGCGTGCTTTCGCAGGAGGTCATGGAGGGTGGGACGCGACACATCCAGTTCTCGGGCCGCGCGCGAAATATTGCCGAAGGTGCGGCGAAGCGTATCCACGACGAGGCGAGCTTCGGCCTCGTCGCGCGCTTCCTTGAGCGACAGGGTGGTTGCGCTCTGGGACCGCGTGAGCTCGAGATCGTCGGGTTGCACCATGCGGCCGTTGGTCAGGAGCGCGGCTCGCTGCATGCGATGCTCGAGCTCGCGAACATTGCCGGGCCATGCGTGTTCGACCAGAGCCGCCTTCGCCGCCCGGCCCAGTACCAGCCCGGGACGATGAAGCTCATGGGCAAAGCGTTTGAGAAAATGCTCGGCCAAGAAGACGATGTCATCGCCGCGCTCACGCAAGTTGGGCAGCCGGATGTCGATCACGGAAAGCCGATAGTAGAGATCCTCGCGGAAACGGCCCTCTTTGACCGCTTGCTCGAGGTTGCGATTCGTGGCGGCGAGCACGCGCACATCGAGCGGAATAACCCGCCGACCGCCCACGCGTTCGATCTCGCGCTCCTGAAGGAAACGCAATAGTTTGACCTGCAGCGTCATCGGCATATCGCCGATCTCGTCCAGAAACACCGTGCCGCCGTTGGCGAGCTCGAGGCGTCCCGGGCGCGTGGTGTGAGCGCTCGTAAACGCTCCTTTTTCGTGGCCGAAGAGCTCACTCTCGAGCAGGTTTTCTGGAATCGAGCCGCAGCTGATGCTGATGAACGGTTTCTCACCGCGAAGGCTGCAGCGGTGCATCTCCCGCGCCACGACTTCCTTCCCGGTGCCGCTCTCTCCGAGGATGAGAACGGTCACGTCGGTGGGAGCGACGCGCATGAGCAACCGAAACACGGCTTTCATCTCCCGGCTCCGGCCCAGGAGGTCGCCCAGCCGGTCCTCCTCGGCATGAACTTTCCGCTCCGCTGCCCGGTCTTCGAGGCCACGAAGTTGAGCCGCACGCTTGAGCAGCACGCCGAGCTCGGCCAGGTCGATGGGTTTGCCGAAGAAATCGAACGCGCCGCGCTCCACCGCGCGCCGGGCGTTCTCGCGGGTGTCGTTGCCGGTGATGAGCACGATCTTCATGCTCGGGTCGAAGACGAGACACTTGTCGAGCAAGCTGAACCCGCTCTCGGGGTTTTCCCCCTCGAGGGCCAGGTCGAGCGTCATGAGATCGGGATGCTCTTTCTGCACGATGGCCCAGGCGGTCCTGGGGTCGTGGGCGCGCAGCACTTCGTACTCGTCTTCGAATGCGAGCGAGAGCTGGCTCACGATGCTGGGATCGTCGTCTACGAGCAACAACTTGGGGCGCAAAGCAACGGTGGCGGCGGTCACGACGGAACTCCTTCTGGGGCGGCGAGCACGGGCACGACCTCACGGGTCGGCGCCGCCCCCTGGGCGGCGGGCAGGGTGACGCGGAAGGACGACCCCAGTCCGGGGTGACTCTCCACGTGGACCTTGCCTCCATGCGACTTGATCACGCTGCGGCACTGATACAGGCCCAGGCCCCAGCCTTGACGTTTGGTGGTGGCGAACGGTCGGAAGAGGCGCTCGCGCACGAATGCTTCGCTCATGCCCGGACCCGAGTCGCTCACCGTGACGGTCACGCTGTCGTCCTTGTGTTCCGTGGACACGGACAGCTTTCCGCGGCCTTCCATGGCCTCCACGGCATTGGTGATCAGGTTCTCGAGCACGCGGTGAAGGAGTGACGGATCTCCGATCACCTCCGCTTCAGGGCCGAGATCGAGCCGGACGTCCAGGTCGGTGCGGTTCCCGAGCTGCAAGTGCTCCACCGTGTCCCGCACGAGCGCGTTCACATCGAGCAGGGTCTTGTTCTGTTCCGGGTTGTCGCGCAACTCGGAGATCGTGCGGACGAGAGCTTCCATACGCCCGGCCACGCGATACAGGTCGGTGGCGGAGACCTCGGCGATGTTGGGCTTGTTCCGGTGCATCTCGAGGTTCTGGGCGATCATGCGAAGCGGGGCCAGATAGTTCTTGAGGTCATGGAGAATCAAATTGCTCCACTGCGACATGAGCTCCATCTCCCGCGATTCGGCGAGAGCCTGGCTGAGCTCCACCGCGCGGAGGACGGCCGCCACGTGTCCGGCGATGCTGTCGAGGAGCGCGACGTCCTCGAAGGTGAACGGATCATCCGTGTGGGCGCGCTCCAGCCCCATCACCCCGATCAGCTCCGATCCAAAAAACAATGGAGCGATCACCCGACTCGCCGTGGATTCGAGCCAGTCCTGATTCTCGGCGTAAATCGGGATGTACTCGAAATCATCCGGACGGCGGTCGAGCAGTATGGTGTGGCGCTCACCGGCGAGCTGACGCGCGAGCGGGCTGGCCAGCGGAAGGACGGCCTGAGGGTGCCCCACTCCTTTGCCCAGGTAGGGCCGCAAATCGGTATCCATCTCGCTCCGGATCGCCATCGTGATCTGGTCGGCGATGAAGACTTCCTTGAGCAAGGCGTGAGTGGCGGTGAAGACTTCCTCGCGGCTTTGCACCGCTTCCAAGGCCTCGGTCACCCGGGACCACTGCCCGCGGTAGTCGTACCGGTTCACGTAGAAGTTGCGATCGATGAAGCGGCGTACCTGACGCTGGAAGCGATTCGATACGAAGAAGAGCACGGCCACGAGCACGGACAAGAAGATGAGGGTGAGCGTCACCACCTGGTCGGGGGACCAGTGGGTGAAGTTCGAGAGTTGCGCCATCGCTCCGATCGCGAACACGTAGAGTCCCGCGGAAAGGGCCGTGAACGAGGAGTAGACGACACTTCGCGATACGGGAGCGCCGCGATCGGTGAGCGATCCTCGCACGAATCCCCAAGCCAAAAAGAGATCCACGAGTATGAACGGCACCGCGGTCACGACCAGTTTCTGACTGTCGATGCGGGAGTAGAGGATGCCGAGGGTCAGGATGTAGGTCAGGTAGCCCAAAAGCGCGAAGAGGGCAAGAAACGGCGCCCGAAGCGGTTGTCGAAACGCCGAGGACGCGGTGCGATAGGTGCTTTCCAGGTTGTAGCCGATGAAAACCATCCCGATGAGGAGATAGCAGAGATACGCCTTGCCGAGCGCGCCGAAGCTGACGATGGCCGTGGTGTCCACCCACTCGATGCGGGAGAGGAACGACGGCAGGCGCAGGAAGATGAGAAAGGCAACGCCGACTAGCACCAGAAGTCCAAACGTCCGGCGCAAATAGCGGATGGATTCTTCGGGGCGCTCGCGTCCCAGCCCGGCGGTGAGCAGATAGCCAGCCAGAAGCAGGGGCGTGGTGGAAATGAGGAGGAGCTGCACCCAGAACACGAGGCGAGGACTGGGCCCGGTTTCCAGCACCTTGAGCAGCAAGAACAGGAACACCATGGAGGCGGTGGCCGCGGCCAGAATGCCCGCTTGCAGGAAGCGGGAGCGCTGGCGCAAAAACGCAGCCGCCATGGGCAGGATGGCGACGACCATGCCCGCCCCGAGCAGGGTGTGAGTCGGGCTCATTATTGCGACCCCTTACGCAAGCGGGCCGCTTCCTCGGAAGCCCACAGTCCCACTTTGCGGTTGGCGTACTGGGTGGCGGTGCGGTCGAGAATTTCTGTGGCTCGGGTGGTGTCCCCGAGCTGCTGCAATGCTAGTTGTGCCGCGACGGCCAAGTACTGGGCGCCCGCCGGATGCTGCCCGAGTGCTTCTCCCAACCGAACGAACTCGGCCACGGCGAGGTCGTAGCGCTTTTGCTGCGTCAGCGTGCGGGCGAGCTTCTCCTGGGCGAGGATCGATACGGGACCGGTGGGGTACCGGTTCAAAAAGTCCCGGTAGGCGGTTTCCGCCTTGGCGAGAGCTGCCTGGGTCCCTTCGGTATCCCCGGCGCTCTCGTAATGACGAACGACTTCGATCGGAGCCAAGAGCGCCGCTTCACTCAGCGGATGGTCGACCGGAAGCGCGGCCAGAATCTGCTGGGCTTCGGTCCACTTGCCCGTGCGATCGAGGATCTGGGCCTTGAGCAAGAGCGCCTGGCCGGCCAGGTCCTCGGGGGCAGTCTTGATCGCGGACACCGCGTCCAGTGCTTGCAATGCCCGATCGGGGTTGCCGTTCTGCGCGTAGCTGTAGGCCAGGCCGAGCTCAGCTTGTGCGACAAAGGGACTCTCCGGATAATCCTTGATCAACGAGAGAAGCGTGGCCTGTACGGTTTCCGCTGGCGATTTGCTGCGAAGCTGGAGCTGGGCGAGCGCATAACGCGCACTGGCGGGATCCTTGGGCGGCGGTTTCATCCCGCTCAAGACTGTTTCCAGCGATTTGAGATGAGACGCGGCTTCATCCCATTCGTTCTGATCCGCGGCCACGTCGGCCATGTAAGCCCGCGCGTCAAGCGCGGTCAGCGTATCTGCCTTGGCGATCATGTCCCGGTAATAGGTCTCCGCGTCCCGGTACGCCTGATGGCGAAAGCTCATCGTCGAGTCGCGGGCCGCCACGACCCGGATGCGGGCCATGCGAAGCGGCAGCTCGATCACCGCGCCGGCAACCCCCGCATCACTGGCCTTGGGCGCCACCCGCGTCAACGCTTCCTGGTAGGCGCCAAGCGCGGCGTTCCAGTCTCTCTGGCTTTCGGCGATCCGGCCGCGTGCGAACGCAACTTCTCCCGTCACCAGTGGAAGATCCTCGTATTCGTTTTCGATCCGGGAATAGACGTCCAGCATGGCCACCGAATCGCCCAGCGTTCCGTAAATACGCGCCGCGGCGAGAAGCGCGTGGGCGTGAACGCCCCGAAGCTCGAGGGCCGTCGCTCCTTTTCCCTTGGCTGGGTACTGGGTCGGAATCGCGGAAAACGTGTCCACGACCTTGTGCCAGGTGGCCTCGCTGACCAGCTCGGGCCGGATGCTGAGCCGCCCCGCCTCGGCGTTGGCATCCCAGAACGCACGCTCGGCGCGAAAGCGATTTCCCAGATCGGGATCGCCGGAGCAGCCGGCCAGAAGCGCGAGCGTGAGCAGGGCAAACGGCAACGCACGCTTCATGCGGCTTCCTCGGTTTGATAGATGAAGATGCGAGTCGTGGCGCCCACGAGCAGGAACCCGAACAAGAGCTCGAGGAAGATCTGGATCAGGATGAGGCCGGCCACCGCTTCCGGGCGGAACTTGGTCACGAAGAGGTCGGCTCGCGAGTCCAGAAAACTCAACGGGTAAAGCAGCACGGCCGGCAACGCGACGATGACGAAGGTGGGTAGGAACGTGGACCGGGTGAGCCGGAAGGAGTCGGCCACCGCTTTGAGCGCCCGTTCATTGCGGAGAATAATCCAGGCCGCCGCGTAGATCAGGAAGCTCTGCACGAGAACGGAAAGGAGCAGGAGCAGTCCCCGCACGCCCCACCGCACCATTCCGTTTTGCAACATGGCATCTCGAGGGAAAAGGAGCGCTAGATAGGGCACCGCGAAGAGGCACACGGCAAGGATGAGGGTAGCGATGAGCAGGGCCGGATAACGTTTTCGTGCCACTTTCCACGGCGACATGTATTCGACCCGGCCAAATGCCTGCGCGAACAGCACGATGGCCGCGCCGACCATGATGCAGGTCACCAGAACGGAAAGAATGAGCGAAAGGCGGGAAAATACGATGGGCAGGGAGAGATAGAAATTAGGGTAATGCGTTGCCGACGGCCCTGCGAATCCCGTAATAAGGGGAACGACAAGGGGCGACAGAATCCCCCGGTGGAAATTCAGCACCATGGCAAAAGCGATGACCTGGATGCCGGCAATAGCGGCGAAGGGCAGCCAAATGCGGCCCCGCAGCGTACACGCGGCAGCGCTGCGCAGGGCCCATACGACCATACCAGCGGCGCGGAAAAGGTTCATCAGTTCGGGCTCCCCTGTATCCCCGAGTTGACACCTCTTCCGACAACCGTAGGGCCCCCCCAGACCTTGGTTGCGGCAAGAAGGATTTACACTCTAAGGGATGCGGCAATGCATTGTCAACAAAAAGTCAGGGCTTTCCTCGATTCACGCTGAGTGTTCTGTCGAATTTACGCCTCAGCGGAAGGATTGCCGGATAGTATAGGACACCCTGTGTCGATAGACTTACCTATTGCTGAGTGGAGAGTTGACAGATTTTTCGTCCCTTGACTCTATCATAAAACCGAGATCCCGGAGAATATCCAACTGACTGCGGAACTTAGTCAATGATAAAAATGTCGACAATCGGTTTTCTGCATGATTCAGGTTGTGATAGTGGGTCCATCTCGTGCGGGCACCTACGGGGAAACGAGGTTGTCCCGGATCGAGTTCCCATGGATGCACGTTGATCACAAAAGGGCGGTTCGTTTCTATCAAGGCTTTTAGTGCCCGGGTCTGAAATGACATGGGCAGTAAACGTAAGTATGCCCCGCCTGTTGCAGGTATATTGATCCAACCCACTTTAACTGTAGGCAAGGGATACTCCACCAGCGACCGGCCCTTCCCCAGTTGGACCTCATGGGGCCATCGCGGTGCTCCCGGGATGCCATAACGAAGCCGCTTGATAGGGAAAATGCTCGAATCGTAGCGATAGCCTTCCTCGGCCAAAATATCGAGCGCCCAGAGTGTTCCGGACACGATGGTATAAGAGGGAGCCCGATACCCGAGCACGGGCTGGCCGCTTTGGTCCTGAAGGAGATGCCGGGCGCGCCGGACGTCGGCGCGAAACGTCTCGGGGCTCTGACGCGTGACCAACTCATGCGCGTAGCCGTGGGACGCGATCTCGTGGCCTCGCTCCGCGATCTGGCGCACCAACCGTGGGTGTTTTTCCGCAGACCAGGCGAGGACGAAAAAGGTCGCGCGTGCCTCATGGGCATCCAGCACGTCCAGAACGCGGTGGGTGCTGGCTTCCGTGCGGTCCTCGAATTCGTGCCAGCGCTCCCGCGGGCAGAACCGACGTAACGACTCAACTTGAAAGTAGTCCTCGACGTCGACGGACAGGGCAGCGAGGGATGTCAATGGAGTCCGGCCTCGGTGAGGATCGCCTGGAGCGGTTTCTCGAGGGTAGCCATGACGTCCCGCATCGCGCCCTTGTCCTGGTCACGAGCGACGTACCGCACGAAAACCGCATCGGTGGGCTGGCGGGCCAGGGAGTTCCGCATGAGGTCGAGCTTGAGCGCGTACTCACCCGTCACGCTTCCGCTTCGGGTGCGGAACCAGTAGAGCATTTCTTCCGACGCCCCTTCCCGCTCGAGGATCATCCGGGTGGCCGGTTGGGGGCCGCCAGGAAGATCCAGCCGCGCGGGTTCCGTCGACACAATGGTCCAGCCCGAGCCGGGCAAGCAATGCTTCGGCGAGTGGATCTGCGAGTTCACCGCCTGGCGTGAGAAATAGGCCAGAAACACCTCCACCTGCTGGCGGGAGGAATTCTGATACACGCGTTGCAAGGTCACGTCCGCACCGAGGACTTTGGCGATGTTGGCCGACATGGGGATGTCCCGGGATCGCCAATCGCCAAACGCGGCGGGAATCTCACTCAGCCGCGGAGGCTGGCCTGCCGACACGCGGTGCGCCTCGAGCACGCGCGCATAGATCCCCGCTCCGGCCACAATGAGAAGGACGATCAGGAAGCGGAAGGCCATAACACCCTTACTCCTCTTCGCACCAGTAAGAACACCAGGATGGCGATCGCAAAGATGATCATGCCGAAGAGCTCGTGCACCGTCCCCTCGACCGCTTTCGGCCCCGCGAGATGGGCGGCGATCCCGCTTCCCCAGACCCGCACCGCATTAGCGGCGATGCTGAGCGGAATAGTGGACAGAAAAACGAGGAGCTTTCCCCAGATGGGGATGGGCATGGAATGGGCCATGAGCGCACCCAAGGCCAAAAATGCGTAGAGCGAACGAATGCCGCTACAGGCTTCCGCGACCTCGAGGCTCGTTTCCGGAAGGTGAATGATGTTGCCTTGTGCCAAGGCGGGCACTCCGACCCAACGCAGGCCCGCCACCGCCACTTTAGCTGCCAACGCCTGCATGGGGGCGGTGAGGCTGTAGTAAACGAGATAGGGCAATGGAATGGCGAGGAGCAGGAACGCCAGCGGAAACGCCGCCTTCTTGAGCCAGGCCGGACCGGCGAGAAACAGAATCAAGGATGCCAGGAGTAATACGAGGCTCACTCGTTGGGTGAACACCTCCGCTCCCGCCACGCCGGTGACAAGGAGAAAGCCGGCCGCCAGTACACCCACGAGCCCGAGGTTCATAGGAGCAAGGGGCAAGCTCCGGAACTCCTTGCGCGCCCGCCATAGAAGAAAACCGGAGATCAGGGGAACCAGAATGCCGTGGCTGTAGTTGGGATCATGGATCCAGTCGCCGGCGAGCTGAGCGAGGACGGGGGCGTACACCGCGGCCACCACGAGGAGGAGCAAGAGCAACAAGGGGGATACCGGCCATTTCGGGCGGGCAGTCTTATCGGCATCTTCTTGGAGGAAAGCGGCGGATTCGCCCATGTATGTTCCTGAAGCGGCAGAGTGGCCCATGATCGTAGCACGTCTCATTCTCCTAAATGCCCTTTGCCGCAAGGTCGAAAACAGGACGACTCACCCTGGAGGTATGCATGCGAATCGGTCCGGGATGGTTGTTCGTCGTGTCGGTGGCTCTGGTATGTGGGTTGGGACAATCGCCTGTCTCTGCTCCCGCGGAGACATCCGGTGCAGCATGGGCTGCCGGGTCCTGGGCTTATCGCATTCCACTCACGGTCAAGCCTGATTCCATTCAGGGCAGTGCGCCACTCTTGGACGTTTCGCTGCTTTTGAAACTTGGGCCCGCCCAGGCTTCGGTGTTTGCGGGGGCGAATGCCAACGGAAGCGATCTCCTCATCACCAAGTCGGACGGCGTGACCGCGCTCGGACACGAAGTCGTCTCGTTCAACCCCGGCTCTCAATCGGCCGAGATCTGGTTTCGAGTCGACTCGCTGTCCAAGACGGCCAACACGTTTTACCTGTACTACGGAAACCCATTGGCGACCACATTCCCTCCCGCGGGGGTGGCGTGGAACTCGAAGTATCTGGCCGTCTATCACTTTTCCGAGAATCCGGGACTACATGTGCTCAAGGATTGGGGCCCACGAGGCAACAACGGCAATGCGGGCGCGTCGGGAAGCAACTGGATCTCGAGCGACGTCACGACCGGGCAAATCGGGCAAGCGTGGAACTTCAACGGCACCACCCATTATCTGCAGGCGTTCGGCATCAGCACGCCAGACACGTCGTACGTGATCAGCGCCTGGCTCAAGTTGCCCAGTCACACCACCGATTTCACGTTTCAATCCAACCCCGGCTACTGGCATGTCTCCGCCCAAATCAACGAAACGCACCGGCAACCGCACTTCAACGCCGCCAATCCATGGCGCGACCTGCGGTGGGGCCCCGATCCGATTCCCGACGACAATAGTTACCACTGGTACACGTGGGTCTTCGATGGACAGGCCGACACCGTCCTCTTCTTTTTCGACGGCCAACAGCAACCGGCCATCCCGTGGGCTTTGGACCCGCCGCTCCAGCACTTCTATACCGGGTTTCCCATCAATCCTCTGCACAACCAGGGCGTCGGCGTGGTGGGTCCCATGTTCTGGAACTCAATGGACATCATGACCGGGCCGGGCGACGAATTCCGTCTCAACGAGCGAACCCACTCCTCGAACTGGATACGCACCGAGTACCGCAACCAGCACGATCCCCAGAACTTCTACGTGTTTGGTCCCGAAGAGCCGGGTGGGGTCGTCGCGGTTTCGCTTCTGGACAGCAAGGCTCTGCGTGAAAAAAACGTTGTGCGCCTGTGGTGGCAGGTGGCTTTGGACGGGGAGGGGCCGGCGGGGTTCCGCGTGTATCGCGAACTGTCGGGAGAACGCGTGCAGGCCGGTGCCGAAGGGATCATCACCGGTGGACCCGAATACACCTGGATCGACACGGATCCTCCCGCTCACGCATTTCGTTACTGGCTCGAAGCGATCGACCGCACGGGCGAAACGAGCTGGCTCGGCCCCATCGCGGTAGGAGCGGTTCCGGCCCCGGTGCGGCTCGTGGCCTCTCCCAATCCATTTCACGAGAGCGCGCGGTTCGCGCTCGACGTATCCACGCCGGGACGGGTGAAGCTGGACGTGATGGATCTATCCGGCAGAGAAGTGCGATCGCTCTTCGATGCAAACGCACAACCGGGAACCCTCGAGGTGACGTGGGACGGACGCGACCATTCCGGCCGGCGGGTTTCACCCGGTGCCTACGTGATCGTGGTGACGCAAACGACGGGTACTCTGGCTAGAAAAGTGCTGCTTCTGCCCTGACGCGACCGCGCGACGGTGTGTTGCGCTATGATCCGCCGCCATGGCTACCGAGGATAGGCTTCACCGCCGTCTGACTCTCAACTCGCTCGCCAACCTCTCCCGTTATCTCTTTTCCATCCTCCTTTCCTTTTTTTTGACCCCGTTCGTGGTGAAAACGCTCGGCAATTCGTTGTACGGCTTTTGGGTGATTCTCCTGTCATTCGTGGGTTACGCCGGGATTCTCGAGCTGGGGATGCAACCGGCGGTGGTGAAGATCGTGGGGCAGTATCGCGGGCGTGGGGATCATGACGGCATGGCGGAGCCTCTCGGGGCGGCGTTCGTGTTCTTTCTGGCGGTGGGGCTCCTCTCCGCCTTGTTTTTTGGGCTCGCGCTTGCACCCCTCCTGCCTCACTTGGTGAAGCAAGCGCCTCCGGAGCTGGGCTCCCACCTCTTGCTCGGCATCATTGCCGTGGACGTGCTGATCATTTTTCTCAACACCTTTTTCACCGGGGTGCTGTACGGATGGCAGCTTTATCCCCTGAAGACGCTCGTCGATATTCTGTGCTGGTCGCTGAACGCGGTCGTGCTGTTCGTGTATTTGGGGCGGGGTGGCCTCTTGCTTCTCGCCGCCTCGAAAACGATCACGGATGTGGCCGGTTTGGTGGCAACGCTCGTTCTCATCCGCCGCCAGGTGCCGGGGTTCCGTTTGAGCCTCCGGTCCGTTCGTCCCTCCGCGCTGCGCGGATTGCTTGGATTTGGCGGACGTTTGTTCATTTCCGCGAGCACGACCCGCGTCGCCACCTATGCCCATCCGCTGGTGGTGAGTTCGCGGATTTCTTCGGCGGCGACCGCCTTCTTCGCCATTCCTATCCGTCTCGTCGATTATGTGCGGGAGATCGGATGGGCGCTGGCGACCGGGTTCATGCCCGCCTTCAGCGAGCTCGAAGCGCGTCAGGAGCGTTCCGCGATGCGCTCGGTGTACCTGCGGTATTCCCGGTACATCCTGATCGCCACGCTTCCGATGTACGTAATCCTGTTCGTGTACGGACGCGACTTCATCGGGCTCTGGATCGGGCCCGAGTACGGACGGCGGGCGGCATTACCGCTCGTATTCGTCACCGCAGCCGCCCTCGTCGAAAATCTTCAGCCGTTGTACTGGAGGCTGTTCATCGGCATCGGGCGGCTCGATTTCTCGGTTTTGGTGTCCGCTTTGGCTTCGCTTCTGTCGGTCGTGATGGGATTTCTGCTCATTCCGACTCTGGATATCGGCGGGCCCGCGCTGGGCATTCTCGTGGCCGGCGTCATAGCGCAAGGTTTCTTTATCGTTCACGCGTCGCGATATCTCGAGATGCTCCCCCCCGAGCTCCTCGGCATGATCGCGCTTCGCCCCCTCGTGGCGGGCGCGCTGTTATTCGCGCTCACGTTCTCGTTGAAACATCTCTGGGGAGCCGATCGCATGCTCACCATTGGCGCCGGGTCGTTGGTGGCGGTGGTGGGCTATTCGATTCTGGTGTGGTGGATCACGGTGGATCACGATGAGCGCCAATGGCTACGCGGCCGTTTGCGTCGCGTGATCATCGCGCGCTCATGACGCTGGACTACGTGGCTCGCCCGCCTAAGCTCGCTTCAATGTAATCGAGCATCCGCCCCGCAGTTGCGGAATAGAGATAAAGAGCCGTGCGTTCGGGTCGGGGTGGCTCGAGGGGCCGGCCGGCCACGATCTCTCGAAAGAGGTCCGTGATCGCGGCCCGGTCGGAAATGTCACGGCGGTATCCACCCACCTCGTCGATGACCCGAGCCGCGGCGCCATCTCGCGGAGTCAGCGCAATGACGGGCTTCTCGGCGCCAAGGTAGTCGACCAGCTTAGACGGTAGAAATACGCTTTCGCCTTCATCTTTGAGCGGGGCGTCCACCAACAACAGGCCATCGTGTTCCCGCATGAGCGCCAGCGATTCAAGGTAGGGCACGGTTCCATGGATCCGGAACACCGGTTCCAGGCCCGTCTGGCGCACGCGTTCCTGTTCTGCCTCGGGGAAGCTGCCGTAAAACGACAGGGAGAGCCGCGACGCCAAATCCGCTCCCGATCCAAGCTGCCCCAGCGCGTCGATGAGAGGGGCGGGAGACCGAGGGCCGTAAAAATGACCGGTGTGAAGCAGCCGCAACGGCCCCGGCTCGGGCGGAGCAGCACGAACGATGTTGTACCAGGATGGAACGTAACCGTGCGGCACTACGCCCGTCTTCTCGCCGAGGAGATCCTCGAAGCCGTCGCGCGCCAACCGTTCCATTTCCGGAGACGTGAAGAGCACCCGGTCCGCGCGCGCGAGCACCTGCGATTCAAGCATCCGGTGATACCCGGTCACCCGGCGTGAAACCCTGGGCGCGTACGGATTACGTGACCATGGATCGCTGAAGTAGGCAATCCAGGGGAGGCCCAGCTCGGACTTGAGCTCCAGACCCAGGAGGTGGTTAGCGTGCGGCTGACTGCAGGTGAGGATGGCATCGTAACGCGAAAGATCGAGCCGCCGCAGCACGCGCCGCGCGGCGATGATCCATTCGCGCTTGCGGGGCTCGAACACGCGATACAGCGCGCGGTGCACATGATCCGATCGTTTGAGCAGCCGAATCAGAGGATGATTTTCAGGAGAGCGCACCCAGTGGATGACGAAATCTTCGGGAATGAGTTGTTCGAGGCTTGGATCCTGGAGCCCCTCCAGAGGAGCGGCGAAGGTCTCGGGACGTATCGCCAGAGCTTCCACGTCCACGCCGCGTTCGCGCAGACCCAAAAGCAACTTGAGATAACACATGGCCGCCGGTACGAGCAGCGGCGGCAGGCAATAAACCACCGCCAAAACGCGCATCAGATCCCCAGCCGGTCGCGAATAAGCGTGGCGATGCGGGATGCGGCCTGCCCGTCCCCATAGGGATTTTGCGCCGCCACCATGTCGCGGTAGGCCTCCTCGGAGTCGAGGAGCCGGGCCGCTTCGGCCACGATGCGCTCCCGGTCGGTGCCGCAGAGCCGCGCCACTCCGGCGCGAATGCCTTCGGGCCGCTCCGTCTTCTCGCGCAACACGAGGACGGGTTTCCGCAACGAGGGTGCTTCTTCTTGAACCCCCCCGGAGTCGGTGAGGATCAACGTGGCGCGCTGCATGAGCTCGACGAACTGGAGATAGTCCACGGGTTCGATGAGCAGAATGCGTGGTTCATCGCGAAGCTCCGCATCCACGGTCCGGCGCACGTTGGGATTGGGATGCACAGGGTAGAGAAGTCCCACGTCGGGATAGCGGGTCACGATATCGCGAAAGGCGCGACACATGGAGGCAAACGGCGGGCCAAAGCTTTCTCGCCGATGGGCGGTTACGAGCACGAGTCGCCCCACCCCGTCCAGAAACCGACCCACCTCCGGGGGCAGCATCGATCCATCTCGAACGCGAGTCGCGATCGCCTGCACGGCATCCACCACCGTGTTGCCGGTCACGTGCACGATGTCGGGGTTCACGCCCTCTCGCCATAAATGCTGGGCGGCGTCGGGAGTGGGAGCGAAGTGCAAATCGGCCAGGCTTCCCACGAGCCGCCGATTCATTTCCTCGGGATAGGGCGAAAACTTGTCGGCGGTTCGAAGCCCCGCCTCGACGTGGGCGAACGGAATGCGGTGGTAGTACGCGGCGAGCGCGGCAGCGAGCACCGTCGTAGTGTCGCCCTGGGCCACCACCAGCTCGGGGCGTTCTACGTCCAGGATCCGGTCGATGCCTTCCACGCATCGGGCCGTGACCGCCCCCAGTTTTTGGTTCTCCGTCATGACGTTGAGATCGTGATCCGGGACAATGCCGAACACGCGCAACACGTCATCGAGGAGCTCGCGATGTTGCGCGGTGGCGAGCGTGATCACGTGTATCGAAGGAATGGCTCGAAGCGCCTCCACGACCGGCCCCATCTTGATCGCTTCGGGGCGCGTTCCGAAGATGATGAGAACCTTCTTACGCGCGCTCAACCTGCGTACTCCAGCGATCCCTCGGACACCAGAAGCGCGTCGATCTGGAATTTCGCCGCCCAGTTGGGAACCGCGTAACGCAAATAGCCGCCGTTGATGGGAAAAGAACCGCGCACGCCTCCTCGTAATCCGCCTTGAGACGAGGATGTGTCGTGAACGGAAAGCAAGAACGCCAGTGCCCGGTCAGCGCTCTCGCGAAACGTTGGCGTTCCTGAGATGGCGTCCAGGCGCCGCCACACGATCACCATCTGCGCGATTCCGGTGAGGCAGGCCCAGGACACGGCTGGAGTCCACTCGCGGTCGAAGCGTCCGCTCATGCGCCCGTTTGCCGCGACCCGGCCCGCGAGGGCCTCTGCCGTGCGCCGGGCCGCAGCAACGAGATCGTGGCGCTCCGTCAAAAGCCCGCCTTCGAGCTGTCCTTGCGCGGTGTAAGCAATGGTATGGAGAAGCGGGTGCTCGAAATCGTTCAAGCAGTTGTTCGTGAACCAGCCATGGCCGGCCTCCCGGCTCAGCGTCCAGACGAGAAACTCGAGACCCTTTTGGGTGAACTCGGGCACGGTGAGCCACTGTCCCGCTTCGATCAACGCCCAAGCCGAACGTGCGTTGTAGGTCAGTGGCTCCTCACCAGGATCATCGGACCATAGGCCATTCGGCTGCATGCGCGAGATGAGCCAGACGGCCGCACGCTCGGCCGCGGCCCGAAAACGTGCCTCCTCGAACACTCGCCACGCGGCCAGGAAACCGAACAGAACCTGAGCCGTGTCGAAAACCTTCGGTTTGTCACGTACGAGATCGGGAATGGCGCCCTCCGGAGATGCAACCTCGAGCTCCCATTCCGCCATCTCCACTGCCCGCCGGCGCGCCTCGGTGTCTCCCGATGTGGCATGCCAGTTGAGGAGGGTCGAAATGAGATAGCCCGTGGTTTCGGGATAGGACCGGCGCCAACCGGTTCCGAGCGCATAGCTGTGGCTCACTCCGCGATCAGGCGTCGCATCTTGAGCGCGGTACACCCAATCGAGGGTGGCGCGCAAATGCACCGTGCGGCTTCGCTCGGCACGAGCGGAGGGCCATCGTTCCCGTCCCAGCTCCAGGTAGCGTTCCAGGATCATGGGTTTACCACTACCCGGAGGCCGGTGGATCTCAATGCATTCCCTCCGAATCCCCGCTTGAAATCATAAAGCCCTCGCTCGGGATGACCTTCCTCGGCGGCCGCCTCGGTGACCCCACCCAGATTGAGCTCGATGCTTCCTCGCTCCTTGGCTCGTTTGATCACTTCGTACTGGAGAAGATACATGGCGTAGGTTTCATAGCCGATCGGCGTGGCACCGGAACGCACGGTGATCGCGCGCCGCGCTCCGGTGAGATAGGCCAATGCGGCCACCGGAGTACCGTGTTGCTCGGCCAGGAGCAGCTCCCCGAACCCCGGTGCGTAGACGCGTTCCTGCACCCGCTCGAAGTACGCGCGGTCGCGCACCTTGAATCCGCCGCCGCGTTCTGCGGAGCGCTCCGCGGCCACTTCTTGCATGGCGCGCAAGGACAAAAGTGCCTCGAGACTCCTATCTTGCCGTACTGCGATCTCGTTACGTTCGGCCCGACGGATGTTCTTCCGGTGCACCTTGTGCATGCCGGCCAAAAGCGTCTCCAGATCCGGAGACAAATCGAGAGCGAATTCGATGATGACTCCCTCCGCGTGTCCGGAAAGGGACGGCAAGGCATCGAAGGTCACTCCCCAGTGCGGCGCCACATGGATCTCGCGAAATCCGGAACGGCGGGCGAAATCGAGGAGGGACTGCATCACTGCTTCGCGCATATCGGGGGATACGAAGGCCGGTGGGGCGGGGAGATAGAGATCCTTCTTACGCCACCCGGCTTTTTGGCGATACGCGATCGCGCAGGCCACGACGTTGGTGTCGTTTTGAAAAACAAGATGCAGGCGGTCCTTCTCGGAGAGATCCACTTCGTGTGCAAAGGGAAGGTGGAGCGGGTTACCTCCGCAGGTCTCGACGAGCGCCTCCCAGGTTTTGGGCGGCATGATGGGCATGGCCTCGGCGTGGATCATGTCCGTTTCAAGCATGCTTCAAGGTCTCGGAGCGCATCCTGGCAACGCGTTCGTGCCTGCCGCGCCCGCCAGTTCGCCGGCAGTTCCCGTTCTGCGCGGGCGCGAAGCTTGTGCGCCCGCGATTCGTGCATCGCACTCCGCTCCTGGGCCCGGCGTTCCGCAATTTCAGTGGCCACCTCCAGGGGCGATTGCCGCTTGCGCTCTCCGGTATGGAACAGTTGCTCGACGATGCCGCGATAGGTGGGCCCGAACAGCGCTTGAATATCGTTTGCCGCCACTCCCGAATCGTGGAGCGACGACGCGTACACCCCGCCGCAGTTCGCCACGAATCCGGGGAGACAGACGACCCCGGCATCGTGAAGACGCGCGGGGATCCCGAGCGCGTAGGGAGCGTTGGCAATCGGAATGACCGCGCGCGCGGTGAGTCGGTCCGCGTCCGCGGCCCCGAGGGACCGCGTGCGGGCCGCGGGCAAGAAGACGTCGGCGTCCGAGGCGATGACGTCTTCGCGATCGGTGGCCCGTCCGGGAAGGTGATGCACCAGCGCGTCACCATGCTCCTTTCGGGCCCGTTCCAGCTCCGGGCGGGAGAACCCCTCCGCATGGATGCGCCCCCCCTCCACCGTGGCCAGACCCGTGATACGGAATCGATCCTCGGGAAGGATGGAAACAAGATGCGAGGCCACGTTCCCGAATCCTTGAATGGCGAGACGGCGCGGCGAGGGGCCGGGATGGGTGGCCGCCCAGGCCTCTATGCAGCTCGCCACCGTGATCGCGGTGAAGTATGACGTATCGGTCGGTGTCCCGATCGCCATGCCCGCCCCGCGATAGATGGATTGCAGATCCGCTCCACTACAACCCAAGTCCATGCCGGGGTAGTACAGACCTGCATCGAGAATCGGGGCGAGTTGACGGCCGAAGTCCTCGAGCGCGTGGGTACGCTCCGCGTTAGATAGGCTTCGGTCCATTCGCAATCCCGCTTTGCCCCCCCCTCGCGGCAAATCACACCACGCGTATTTCAGCGTCATTTCCCGCGCGAGATCGCGCACTTCGTCCAGTTCCAGATCGGGCGCGATGCGCACGCCGCCCGAGCTGGTCCGGCGAACCACAGAGTCGATAACCAGAAACCCGGTGTAGCCGGAACCGGATGCGTGTATTTCGAGGGGCACGAGGTGTCTCCGGGGGCGGGCTCAGGGCATGCGGGTCATCTTGAGGGCTCGCACGCCCGAGGGCGTTTCGAGGCGCAACAGATAGATGCCCGTGGCGAGAGGCTGTCCGTTGGCTCCAGTTCCGTTCCACGGTATCTCGTGGGTCCCGGACGTCAGCCAGCCTTGCCAGGGATGCGCCACCTCGTGGCCGGCCAGATCGAACACGCGAAGATCGGTATGTCCCGCTTCGCCCAAACGCACGCTGAACTGCGTTGTGGCGCGAAACGGATTGGGATGCAAGCCGAGCGCGAGTTGCAATCCCGTGCTTGGATCGAGCCGGGTCGACCCGAGTGTGTGGATGGACCCATCGCGTTCCAGCGCATCCAGCCGGTAGACAGCGCCCGAAGATGGAGCACTGCGATCCAGTACCTCGTACGTCTTTCGGCCGTCCGAGGCCACCTCGGTCACGTCGACCGATCCGCCGGCATCATCGCGACGCAATCGATAGCTTGCCGCATCGCTCCCGCTCACCTCCCAATCGATACGTGCGGCCTTGTCCGACCATGATGCTTCGAAGCCGAGGAGCGTCACCGGCACGACACCGTAGGGTTCTTCCGGGCCGTAGGTGAGAAAGAGCGGGCTCTTTTGATTCCGGTACGTGCTCGCCGCCCACCCCGCGGAGAGAGCCCCTTCCCGGATCCAATACTCGTCGACGATGCCTTCCATGAGATCGAAGTGGTTGTTGTTGCCGAAGAGCGGGCTCGCGATCCCGACGTTGCCGGCTATGTTGTATCCGGTGTAAATACGCTTGCCGGTCGGGCTATAGGCGACGAGGGGTGTTTGCTCCACGCCGTCGTAAAAGAAGCGGATCGTGTCGTTCACTCCATCCATCGACCACACGTAGTAATGGAGCAAAGTATCCGGTAGGGGGCTGGGAGGCCAGGTGAAGAACCCGTTGTTGCAGGTTGCGTCGGGTGCGCGCTGGTCGGAGTTGCGTTTGGCGGAGAGATGCCAGAAGCCCGCTTCCACCGAGAGGGCAAAGTCTGCATCGCCGGGGCGGAACTGGTTCCGGCAAGCGAACCAGGCGCTGATGGTGAAGCTGGAATCGCTCGAAGCCAGCCCATCGCCATCCACCCAATGCGTCGTACCGTTGAACAGCCACGCCTGTCCTACCGCGCCGGCGATCGAGTCCTGACTCGTGAATCCGGACAATAGGCCGGTGTGCGCATCCTGATGCCCGGGTCCGGAATCGGTCAGGAGGCCTAGCCCCGGATCGTCGGCGAAGTGATATACCCCGAGATACGATGACGGCCACACGGATCCGTCCGACGGGAGCGAGGCCAAAGGGTTGCCGTAATACAGGTAATACTCCTTGGAGCTTGTGGAGAGCGTATCGTCACGCACCCAGATCTCGCCGTAATGCTTTCCTGGACTAAAGGTCACCACCTGTCGGGCGAGGGAAGTGATGCCGTCTTGCTTTGTGATCACGATGTCGCTGCCGTCCCCATTGCCGTGATTGAACACACTCGATTGTGCATTTCCTAGACGCACGACCAGCGTGTAATCGCGATAGGGTCCGCCCTGCGACAGCACGGAGCTGGCGGTGATCTTCATGCGATAACCCCATGAAGGGTCATACCAGGAAGGCGCGGAGGGGGCGGCCGCGCCGTATCCAAACAAGACAAGGGCGGACAAGGCAACTAAAAAACAGGGAAGAACACGATGACGAACGAACGCTGTGCGCGGCATGATGGCCCCCAGGCTATTTCACGGACTGCCGACAAGAACGGCCCCTTCGCCGTTTCGCAGCGTCAACTCGGTCACCGTAGGCGTGATGCGCCCCGAAGGTGTGATGGGGGCCATGGGTACGGGCAGCTTCACCGTCACTCTTGTCTCCGGCCCTAGATCTTCTTTCCAATCGCCCCGGTTTCGGACGAGAGCCATTCCGTTCTCGTACCGTCGCGCCTTCACGACGTAAGGGTGACGTGTGGGATCCGTCCCTTGGGCGAGCGTGTAGGGAGGGCCGGTCGGACGCCCGAGCTGTTTGTTGGCCGTCTCCATACAACCGCGCCAGGTTAGGGTATCCCACGATGCCTCGTTGGGAGCGTTGGTACCCATCTGGAACAGAATCGAATGTTCGGTGCGCGTGACCAGATACCAGGCCAGATTCCCCAACAGAACCGAGTCGTAGCTCATCTCGCCGCGGCGGCCGGAGACGGAACGCGACATCGCCGCCGAGTAAAAGCTCGTGATGCCGGCGTCGGCGGCGGTGCGGTCGTGATGGTACGCCTCGTCGACCGCGTCCGCGCCGCTATTGCGAATCGGGTTGTATTGGGTCTCCAGAAAGAGAATATCGGCTACGTGCCGGGATACGTAGGATTCGTCCCAGACGTTGGCTACGTTCAGCATGACCCGCTTCGGCCGGTGATCGGGCGTCCAGCGCGCCGCGGTGGCGACCGTATCGCGCAGTGCGCTCAGGAACGGTGCGAGATTCTTCTTCCAGTGCCACGACTGAAATGCCGGGCTGCCGACGACCGCTCCCCCGGCTTCTGTCACTTCGCCTCCCGAGAGCACCGTCCCGAAGTTGAAGAGCTCCGCGGTTCCGTTGTCGAGAAATATGCCGTCGGGATAGATCTGCGTCCCCGTGAACGGGGTGCTGAAGGCAAGATCGACGAAGACTTCCTTGTTGAGCTGGAGGCTTCGCGGCGTCGAAAAGTTGACCACCCTTCGGCTCCCGCTGGGGTCATAGACGAGGACGCGCGCCTCGGCAGGGGTCCGGGCCTTGCCGTGCGGCCAGCCGGGGATGAACAGTGTGTCACCGCGCAACACCAAACGCGTGTCCTCGGCATAGTGAAGATAGATCTCCTCGAGACCCCATCCTTTCCGGCGGGCCAGCGCTTCCAGGGCCGCATGCTCATCTGCCCCCCGCTGGGGCGGCACGTAGTTGTCGGTCACGGAGTTGTACACGAACCACTGGAAGTCGGGGTTTTGGGCCTTGATCGTCCCTTGATCAAGCTCCTCCCGGCTGGTGATGCCGAGGCTCATACGCCGCGCGCAAAGGGCGACGTTCTCCGGGGTGGGACGGGTGTACCAAACGACCCCGTATACGAGGTCCGTCTGACCGGCCGCATCTCCCCCTACCGGTAACCCGAACAGGCCCACCGCGAGGAGACACAGGCCGGCCGATCTCCAGCGCGGCATGAAGCAAGATCCCCTTTCCCGACCCGGCGAAAAATGTGTCGGGGAAGAGTCTAGCAGGCCGCGGGCCCCCGGCTCTGAGGAATGAGTCGGGGGCCACGGATCAGGGCTCAGGGCAAGAGTACGAGCTTGCGACTCTGGATGAAGGCGCCGGCCTTGAGCTGTAGCACGTAAAGGCCTTGGGGAAGCCGCTCTCCCCGAGCGTCCCGACCGTTCCAGCTCACCGTGTGACTACCCGCATCTTGGGCTCCGTCCAAGAGCCGCGCCACTTCTCCCCCCCGGATGTCGAGCACGCGCAAGAGCACGGGCGCGCTCGAGCCCAGATCGAAACGAATGTCGGTACTGGAGCGGAAGGGATTGGGTTGGTTCTGAGACAAGGTCAGGCCGGGGCGAACCTCCGGGATCGCGGCCGGGAGCAGAGTCGGGCCATGCCAGATCGTATCTCCGGTTCGTAACAGCTCGACCAGCCAGTAGTTCGTTTCTCCGGCGGGAGGATCGGCGTCCATGAACGACGTTTGCTCGGGAGAAAGAACCGAGGCCGTCAATAGTTGCCGTACGCCTTCGGCATCCTCGCGATACACGTCGAAGCCGGCGACGTCGTCGGCGCCCCCGCCCAGCTCCCAGCGCACCTCGGCCCCCGCATCCACGCGGAGCGCGGTGAGGGACAGAAGCTGGACCGGCAGCGGTGCCGAGAGAAAGATGGCGCCCTCTCCGTTTCGCAAGGAAATGGACGTGACCTTGCCGCTCAGCGTTCCATCCGGTTTGAGGGGATAGAGTTGACTGGGTAGGTTGACCGTGATCGCGGTGGTCGTTTCGATCCCCTGGTTCCAGTTCCCCCGCGGGCGGACGACGGCCAGGCCGTTTTCATAGTGACGCGCATACACGGCACAGGGATTGCCCATCGGGTCCGTTCCTTGGTCGAGCACGTATGGATCACCCACGGCTTCGCCGAGCTGTTGGGTGGCGACGTCGAGACAGCCGCGCCAGGTCAGCGAATCCCAGCCCGCGGTCGAGGGTGATGACGTTCCCATCTCGAACAAGTAGGTGAGCTCGGTGCGGCTAACCAGATACCAGGCTAGATTGCCGAGAATGGTTTGCGCATAACTGAAAGAGCCGGTGTGTCCGCTCACGGTGCGGGTCATGGTCGCCGAATAAAACGTCGCGATGCCGGCATCGGCAGCGAGGCGGTCGCGCCGGAACGCTTCTGCCACTGCGCCCGTGCCGAAGTCGCGAACCGGGTTGTATTCGAACTCCATGAACAGCACGTCGGCCGCATCCATGCTCACGTAGGTGTCCGACCAGATGTTGGCGATGTTGAGCATGAGATATTTGCGCTGATGGTCCTTGGACCACGCGGCGGACGTTTGCAGCGTGTCTTTGAGCGCGGTCAAGAATGGCCCGTAGTTCTGGTTCCAGTACCAGGTTTGAAACGTCGAGGAACCGAGGAGCGGATGACCGGTCGCTTCGCGCACGTGTCCGCCCGAGACGATGGTCCCGTAGTTGAAAATTTGCGTGGTAGAGTTGTCGAGGAAGATGCCGTCGGCGTACAGGCTCGTTCCCGTGAACGGCGTGTCGAGCGCCTGAGCGACGAAGACTTCCTTGTGCAGCTGGCGGGCCCGCCCGGTGGACGTGTTGATGACCCGCCGCACGAGCGTCTTGTAATAGACCGGTACGCGCGCAAGGGCGGGGTTGGCCGCGCTCCCGCCGCCCCACCCCGGAATCGTGAGCGTATCTCCCTCGAGCACGATGCGGGTGTCATCGTAGAAATGCAGGTAGCACTCTTCGATGTCCCAACCCCGGGCGGTGGCCTTGGCCACCAGCGCGTCGTGTTCGCCGGTCTGGGAGTTCGGGGGGACATAATTGTCCGAGCCCGAGTTGTATACGAACCATCGGAAACTCGGGTTGCTGAGCTTGATGGCGAGCATATTGGCCGGAGGGAGTTCCTTCCCGGTCACGCCGACATCATACCGGCTCGCCGCATTGCTCACTTGCCCGGAATTGGTCGTTGTCGTGTACCAAACCACGCCGTGCTTGAGCGCGCTTTCTGCACGCCCGGGCGTGCAAAGCACGACCGCGAGCGTGAGCCATGCCGCGCTAGCCGGCGCCAAGGACCGCGTGCGATCCAGCGCTTGCCCCATCCGCATGGTTGTTGCCCTCCTGGACACGGTCAGGAGTGCATGCGTTATGCCAGGTAGAGTGGGGGAAAAGGCGCGGAGGGCGTCTCTAGTTTACGCGCGAGCTTGCTGCTGCAATCGCGCGTAGAGGGCTTCGTGCTCGCGAACCATGCGATCCATGCTGAAGCGGGAGATTGCATCGATCCGACCCGCGTCACCCATGCGCGCCCGAAGCCCGGGATCGTCGAGCAATGTGCTCACATAATTCGCGAACGAATGCTCGTCCCCACGGGGATAAAGAAAACCGGTGACATCATGGGTAATGATCTCGGCCGCTCCTCCCACGTGGGAGGCCACGGCTGGACGCCCGGCCGCCAGGTATTCGATGACGGCGTTGGGACTGCTCTCGCTGTCCGAACACAACACGCCAATATCGAACGCTTGAATGTCCTCGGCCGGATTCTCGGAGACGCCCGGCAAATGCACGTGGCGTTCAAGTCCGAGCGCGGCGATGCGTGCTTCCAGGTCGGCTCGCAGACTGCCTTCTCCGAGCAGGACCACATGAAGATCCGGGAACCGTGCCACGAATTGGGAGGCGCTCTTCACGAGGAACATGGGGTTCTTGATCGGACGCAGGTTCGCCACCGATCCAACCACCCGCGCGTGCTCCGGAACGCCCCAGCGCGCCCGGATGGCCGAGCGAGCGTCGGGGGAAATTGGGCGAAAACGTTGGTGATCGAGGCCGTTCGCAATCACCGAAATGCGCGAGGCAGGCACGCCTTCCGTGCGCATTGTCTCCTGCGCGGCGGCCGCCGAGTTGGCCACCGTGTGGGTAATGAGCGGAGACAAGGCGCGCAAGAGTACGCGATCCACGGTTTTGTGCTTGTAGCCAAGGTTGCGCCGCGTGCCCACGGTAACTGGAATACGGCAGCCCCGTGCCCAAAGTGGACCGATGCGTGACGCATCGTTAAAACACAGATGCGCGATATCAAAACCCTGCCGGCGATGAAGTCCCTGGAAGGTTCGAGTCGCCCGAACCGCGCTCCAACCGAGCAGGGAATAGAGCCCGAGAATCGTGGTGGGGCACGGAAACAAGAGCGCATTCTCCGCCCCCTGGACTCTCAAGAGGGCCAGATGCGGCTCGAACTTCGCGCGATCGAGACGCTCCAGCAACGCGAGAAACTGCCGTTCGGTTCCGCCGAGCGGCAGATCGAACGCATCCATCACGTAAACGATGCGGATCATGGTTTGGCGCGCGAGCGCAGCTCCTCTAATTCCTCCAGGCTCCGTGGCCAATCCTCCCGCAAGAGCCGCGAGAGCGCACGGTCGGCAAGGATCCGCCCCTGGGTCTGACAGGAGGGACAGTAGTTGCATTCGTTTTCGGCATAAACGATGCGCTGCACGGGCGCGCCGCACGCCGGACAGGGCTGGCGATACCGGCCGTGCACGGCCATGCCCTCGCGAAACGCGGTGACTTTGGTGGGGAAGGACTCCGCGGCATTTCGTCCAAGCCGTGACGTCCATTCACGCAACACGTCGCGGGCGGCGTTATACAACGTCTCGATCTGCTCATCGGTTAGCTTCGCGGTGAGAAGGAGCGGGGAGAGGCGGGCGCGGTGCAGGATCTCGTCGGAATAGGCGTTGCCGATTCCCGAACAGAGGCGCGGATCGGTGAGGGAGCGTTTCAGGGTGTGATTCTCGCGCCGGAGCGCGGCGCGAAACGCGTCGAGATCCGCGGTGTCCACCTCGATGCCGCCCCGATCCATGGCCGCCAGCCCCTGATCACCGTCGATCAGGTGTAGCGATGCTCGCCGTTTCGTTCCCGCCTCGGTGAGCACGAGCGTTCCGCTTGTGAACGCAAACGTGGCGATGCCGGCACGACTTCCCGGTCTATCGGCCGGATACCAGTGCAATCGCCCGGCAATCATCAAATGAATGAGGAGGAACATCCGCCCCTCCAGCTCGATCAGGATCCGTTTCTGGAACCGGCGCACGTCGGTCACCGTGCGCCCGAGGACGGCCTCGAGCGGAGGATCGACTGTGCGCAGGAAGAACGGGTTCTTCATCCGGACCGTCTCGAGCCGGGCACCGATCAAACGCGGTCGCAACGCGAGTGCATAGGATTCGAGGTCGGGAATCTCGGGCATGACGGTGATATCCTACCGTGCCGAAGCGAACCACGAGGAGACGACCATGCCGCGCGTGCTTGTCCCGCTTGCCGAAGGGTGTGAAGAGCTCGAAGCCGTGACGATCATCGACATCCTGCGCCGGGCGGGGATTGACGTGGTTACGGCCGGTCTCACCCCCGGTCCAGTGCGGGCGAGCCGCGGGGTGACGCTTGTTCCCGACACGCTTCTCGATCATGTGCTGGCGCAGGACTTCGACATGATCGTGTTACCGGGGGGTAAAGGAGGTGCCGAGCGTCTGGCCGCGGATCCGAGGATTCGCGATCTGCTCGTGAGAGCCGCGGACAAGGGCGACTACATTGCCGCCATTTGTGCCGCGCCGCGTGTGCTGGCCGAAGCGGGACTCCTCGAGGAACGCCGGGCGACATCATTCCCGGGCATCCTCGACGATATTGAGGGCATCACGCTGTCCCGGGATCCCGTCGTGCAGGATGGAATGATTGTCACGTCGCGCGGCCCGGGAACGGCAATGGACTTCGCCCTCGAGCTTGTCCGCCTTCTCCTCGGAGAGGCGGCGCGCGCCAACGTCGAAGCTCCCCTCCAGCGCTAACCGCTCCGGGCCATCCGCTGCGTTGCCCGCTCTTTGAGCCTCCCGTATAGTTCGTCGTCCATGTTCGAGCCGGAGGGTGTCGAGACCGCAAAACGGCGGCTGGATCGGGTTCGAGAACGGATCCAGCGCGCTGCAGAGCGCGCCGGCCGGAATCCGGACGACGTCACGTTGATTGCCGTGTCCAAGACCATGCCTGCGGACCGAGTGCTCGCCTTGGCCGCGATCGGCCAGCGCGTATTCGGCGAAAACCGGGTTCAAGAGGCGGCGATCAAGATTCCGGAAGTCGCGAAGGCCTGGACCGGACCGGCGCTGGAGTGGCGCATGATCGGACATCTACAGCGCAACAAGCTACGGCCGGCGCTTAGCGCCTTCCAAACCATCGATAGTGTGGATTCCTTGCGGTTGCTGGACGCTTTGGATGGCGAAGCGGCCGCCCTTGGCCGTCCGCTCCGGTTGCTGTTGCAATTCAACTGTTCAGGGGAAGTGAGGAAGGGAGGGCTTGGATCTGACGACATGCCGGCATTGGTGGAGCGCCTTCGTCAGCTCGTGAACGTGGCCCCCGAAGGGTTGATGACCATGGGCCCGTTGGCTCCCGACCCAGAATCCTCGCGCCCCGCGTTTCGGGAGCTGGCCACCCTCAAAGATCGCCTCGAACAGGCTTTGGGAACGCGGCTCACGGAGTTGTCGATGGGGATGAGCGGAGATCTGGAGGTGGGGGTGGAAGAGGGCGCCACATTGGTGCGGGTGGGAACGGCCCTCTTTGGAGAACGTGGTGGCACGCATTGAAGTACGAGTGACTCCTCGGGCCGCCCGCACGGCAATCGCGGGATTCGACGCCGAGGGTCGTCTTCGTGTGCGGCTGTCCCAACCTCCGGTCGACGGCAAAGCCAACGACGCGTTGATCGAACTCCTGGCGCAGACCTTGGGAGTTCCCAAGCGCCGGGTGACCATCGATCGGGGAGCGCACGGCCGGACCAAGTTGATCGAAGTCGAAGGCATGAACGATGTTGAGCTACGAACATTCCTGGAGAACGTGACGTCATGACGAGCGAGCTCGGAACCACGATTCAGTTTGCGGTGGACTCAATTCGGAAGCGCTCCACGCTCCGCCCGAAGGCGGGCCTCATTCTCGGCACGGGACTGGGCGACGTCTCGGAAGCGATCGAAGACGCGGTCAGCATCCGGTACGAGGACATTCCCGGGTTTGTGCCCTCCACCGCGGAGAGCCATGCCGGTGAACTGGTACTGGGCCGGGTAAACAAGCTTCCCGTGGTGGCCATGAAAGGCCGCCTTCATTTCTACGAAGGCTATTCGATGCAGGAGATCACGTTTCCGGTGCGGGTGATGCGCGCGCTGGGCGCCGACACGCTCATCGTGTCGAGCGCGAGCGGCGGCATGAACCCTCAACTTCGGCTCGGCGACATCGTGGTGATCACCGACCACCTGAACCTCATGGGCGACAACCCGCTGTTGGGTCCCAACGATGACGATCTCGGCCCCCGGTTCCCGGACATGAGCGAGCCCTACGCGCGTGCCCTCGTCGATCTCGTGGAATCGATTGCGCTCGAAGAGCGCATTCGTACCCGGCCGGGCGTGTTTGTGGCCGTGGCCGGTCCCAACCTGGAAACCCGCGCCGAGTACCGGTTTCTGCGCACCATTGGTGCGGACGTGGTGGGGATGAGCGTGGTGCCGGAGACTCTGGTCGCGGTGCACGGCGGCATGCGCGTGCTCGCCCTCACCGTGGTTACCGATCTGTGTTTTCCCGACGCGCTCGAGCCGGCCGACATCGCCCGCATCCTCGCCGTGGCCGGACGCGCCGAGCCGTCCTTGCGCCGTCTCATCATCCGCGTGATGGAGCGCCTGTAATGAGCCCACCGACCTTTCCCGTGCTCGACGCGGGCCAGAGCGCGGCGAAGGAAGAGGAGCGCATTCTCGAATTCTGGCGAAGCGCTCGGATCTTCGAGCGTTCGATAAGCGAACGTCCGGAAACGAATCGCTTCGTGTTCTACGAGGGTCCTCCCACCACCAATGGCCGTCCCGGCGTGCACCACGTGCTCTCGCGCACGGTCAAGGACCTCGTGTGCCGCTTTTGGACCATGGAAGGCTACCGGGTCGAACGCAAGGGGGGCTGGGATACGCACGGCCTTCCGGTTGAGATCGAAGTGGAGCGCGAGCTCGGTATCGAGGGCAAGAAGCAAATCGAAGCGTACGGCGTGGCCGCCTTCAACGCCCGCTGCCGGACCAGCGTGTTCAAATACAAGGAAGAATGGGAGCGGATCACGGAGCGAACCGGATTCTGGCTCGACCTCGCTCATCCCTACGTCACGCTCGAGAACGATTACATCGAGACGGTGTGGTGGCTCCTCAAACAATGGTGGAACCGCGGGCTCGTATACGCTGGGTTCAAAGTCGTGCCCTACTGCCCGCGTTGCCAGACCACGCTCTCCGATCACGAGGTCTCGCAGGGCTACAAGATTGTCAAAGAACCCGCGGTTACGGTGAAGTTTGCCCTGGCCGATGAGCCCGGTGTCTACATCCTGGCCTGGACGACCACCCCGTGGACGCTGCCCGGCAACGTGGCCCTGGCGGTGGGTAACGACATTCCCTACGTGACGGTGCGCCAGCCCCACGGCACCTACATTCTGGCCAAGGCACGCACGAGCATGCTTCGGGGCGACTACGAGGTGCTCGACACGTTTCCCGGAAGCCGGCTGGTGGGGCGCCGCTATCGCCCCCTCTTCGACGGCCTCGATCTCGGAAAGCGCACCGGCAAGAATGCGTACTACGTGGCCGCCGCGGAGTTCGTGACCGTGGAGGACGGCACCGGCGTCGTCCACACCGCGGTCATGTACGGGGCCGACGACTACGATCTGGGGCAGAAGCTCGATCTCCCCAAGCATCACACCGTGGACGAAACCGGGCACTTCACCTCCGAGGTTCCGGTGTTCGCCGGCCGCCGTGTACGTGAGGTCGATCCCGAGATCATTGCCTACCTAGAGACGGCGGGGCTCATCTACGCGGTGGAGGATTACGAGCACAGCTATCCGTTTTGCTGGCGCTGCGACACCGCGCTTCTTTATTACGCCCGCGACTCCTGGTACTTGCAAACGACCGCGCTCAAGGAAGAGATGCTAGCCGAGAACGCGCGGGTGCGCTGGTTCCCCGAACAAGTCGGGAAGAACCGCTTCGGCAACTGGCTGGAGTCCAACGTGGACTGGGCGATCTCCCGGGACCGCTACTGGGGGACACCGTTACCGCTTTGGACCTGCGACGGCTGCGACGGCGCGATCATGATCGGAAGCCGCAAGGAGATTGCGGATTTGGGCGGCACCGTTCCCGATGACCTGCATCGCCCGTTCGTGGATGACGTCGTGTTGCGTTGCCCGACCTGTAGTGGAAGCATGCATCGCGTCGATTCGGTGGCCGATGTCTGGTTCGACTCGGGGGCGATGCCGTTCGCCCAGTGGCACTACCCGTTCGAAAACGCCGACGTGTTCGACCAGCGCTATCCCGCCGACTTCATCTGCGAGGGCATCGATCAAAGCCGCGGCTGGTTCTATTCGCTTCTCGCCATCGGTACGCTCGTTACCGGAAAAAGCCCGTTCCGCGCCGTGGTCGCCAACGAGCTAATTCTGGACCCGGAAGGGCGCAAGATGTCGAAGCGCCTCGGCAACACGGTCGACCCCTGGGACATTCTCAACCAGGAAGGTGCGGACGCGCTGCGGTGGTATCTCATGACCGCGTCGCCCCCTTGGGTGACCACGCGCTTCTCGCGCGAGGGCGTCACTGAAGTTTCCCGGCGTTTTTTCGGAACGCTGCGGAACGTCGCTGCGTTTTTCGCCACCTACGCAAACATAGATGGATGGACGCCTGCCGGTCGCGCGCCGCGGATCGAGGAGCGCGCGATCCTCGATCGATGGATTCTTTCGCGGCTCGACACCGTCGCCAACGGCATGCACGAGGAGTTGCGGAATTATCAGATCACGCGGGCGGCCCGCGCGCTCCAGAGCTTCGTGCTCGACGATCTCTCGAACTGGTACGTGCGGCGAAGCCGACGCCGGTTCTGGAAAGGCGAGCCGGGGCCCGACAAGGACGCCGCCTACGCGACGCTGCATGACGTGCTGGCCACGGTCGCCCGCCTGCTCGCGCCGATCGCCCCCTTCTTTGCCGATACGCTCCACCGTTCGTTCGTGACCGGGTTCATCCCCGAAGCCCCGGAGAGCGTGCACTTGGCGCGCTATCCCGCTCCCGGCGATGCGCGGAGGGACGAACGACTGGAATCGGACATGGCGCGGGCGGTGGCCATCACCGAGTTGGCCCGCGCGGCCCGCCAGAAGGCGGGACTCAAGATCCGGCTTCCCCTCGCCGCCTTGTGGGTGCTCGACCGAAATCCGTTGCCCGAGGACGTTCTCGAAGTCATCCGGGATGAGATGAACGTCAAGAAAGTACAATTCAGCACGCGCGAGGCGGTCCTGGCCGCTCGCTTGAAGCCCAACTTCAAAGGGCTGGGTCCCCGGTTCGGCGGATCGGTGAACTCGGTGGCGGAAGCGATTCGGGGACTGTCCCCCGATGCGGTCCGGGAGGGAATGGGCTCGGGCCGGTGGCGGGTGGACGTCGCGGGCGCGGCGACCGATATTTCGGCGACCGAGGTGGACGTGGAAACCTTCGCTCCGCCCGGAATTCTGGTCCTGGAAGACGGAAACTTGGCGGTGGCTCTGGCGACCGGGCTGGACCCAGGGCTCGAGCGCGAGGGTAAAATTCGGGAGCTGGTCCATCGGCTGCAAAACGAGCGGAAAGAGCAGGGCTTGGCGGTAACCGATCGCGTCCGGCTGCGGTTGGGCGGCAGCCCGACCTGGCAGGGGGCGCTTCGGGAGTACGCGGACTTCATTCGTAGCGAGACCCTGGCCGTCGACATGGATATTGTTTCCCTGGACGACCGGGCCGCGATCTGGGACGTGGACGGGGAATCGGTGTCGGTTTGGCTGGAGAAATCATGAACAAGAAAGACTTGAAAACGGTGGAGAAGAAGCTCCTCGAGGACCGCGGACGGCTTCTCAAAGAAATCAATCATCTGGACCAGTCGTTCGTGGAAAACCTGAAGGATTCGTCGGGTGATCTATCCGGGTATTCGTTTCACATGGCGGACCAAGGATCGGATACATTCGAGCGGGAAATGAATCACTTGCGCATGACCACCGAGGGCCGCTTGCTCATGGACACGGTGGAAGCGCTCCGCCGACTCTATAGGGGGGAGTACGGAATTTGTCAGAAATGCGGGAAGAAAGTCGGCCGCGAGCGTCTGGTCGCCCTGCCTCAGGCGCGCCTGTGCCTGGAGTGCCAGGTGGTCGTAGAGAGGACAGCGCGCTGAACCAGGATACGCCGGGCGACCCCATTCGGATCGAACTCCGACCCGATGCGACGCGGGATGGCGCACGTGTGCATCGCACCCGTGTCGTGTTTTTTCTGACCGCGCTCGTCACCCTGATCCTGGACATCGTCACCAAGCGACTCATCGTCGCCACGCTGCACCCGCATCAGGTGAAGCAAGTGTTCGGGGATTGGGTGCGGCTCACCTACATTCACAACCCCGGTGCCGCCTTTGGGCTCTTCCCGGAAAGCCGCGGCGTGCTCATTGCCGTGTCCATTGCCGCCGTGTTTGTGGTCTCCGCGGTGGCGTGGAACAAGCAGCGCAGTTTGAGCGTTCTCCCGCTGGGACTCATTCTGGGCGGCGCAGTCGGCAACTTGTTCGATCGCATCCGGCTCGGCGAAGTCGTGGACTTCGTGCAGATCGGCATTCCGCCGGAAACCTACTGGCCGGTATTCAACGTGGCCGATTCCGCGGTCACGATCGGTGTCATCTGGCTCGCCGTCGGTCTCGTGGCGACGAGCCGGAACACGCGCGAGGAAGGTCCCATCCTGGAGGAACCGGTTGCCCGACTGGCGTCACCGGGTGACGAGGGCTGAGGCCGGAGTTCGACTGGACCGCTTTCTGGAAGGCCGGCTGGCTCTCGAAACCGGATTGGGGCATTTCACCCGATCGCAAGTGAAGCGCCTGGTCGATCAGGGGCTGGTTCGCGTCGAAGGCCGTGCGGTTAAGGCCGGACACCCGCTTCGTTCCGGGGAGGTTCTGGAGGTCGACTTCCCTAGAGCGCCGGCCCCGCTTGCCCCCGAAGATCGCCCCTTCGAGATCGTGCACGAAGACGAAGGGCTTCTCGTGATCATGAAGCCGGCTGGCCTTGCGGTGCACCCGGGGGCAGGACGGCCGGGGGGAACTCTGGTGAACGCACTTTTGGCCCGAAACATCCCCCTCAGCCCCATCGGGGCGCCAATGCGCCCCGGGATCGTGCATCGCCTCGATCTCGGGACGAGCGGTCTTCTCCTGGTGGCAAAGGATCCGGCGGTCCATTTGGCCCTTTCGGCGGCTCTGGCCCGTCGGGAAATTACACGGCGTTATTGGGCGCTGCTATGGGGGAGGATATCCGCGGCCGAAGGTAGTATTAGCGGAGCCTTGGCCCGCAGCCGCTCGGATCGACGGCGGATGCAGGTCGTGACCCGGGGGGGAAGAGAGGCGGTGACCCATTATCGCGTCCTGTGGTCGTCAGAAGCGTGGACAGCAGTGGACCTCCGGCTGGAAACCGGCCGGACCCACCAGATTCGCGCCCACTGGAAGCATTTGGGGCACCCGGTATTTGGAGATCCGGACTATGGAGGCCGCGGGAGTCGTCTGGCCGGATTGCGCGTCTCCGCGCGAGAATCGGCTAAAGCTGCACTCGAAATCCTGGACCGCCAGGCCCTCCATGCCGGCTTCCTCGCTTTCCTTCATCCGCAAACTGGCAGAAGATTGGTCTTTACAAGTAATTTGCCCGAGGATATGCATTCCGCGGCGGCGCGGTTGGGGATACCCTCCCCGGCCCGGTCCTTGGGCGCTTCGGAGGCGCAATGAAAATGGTCGAGGAAGAGAGGGGGAGCGTCGTCGTCATCCGGATGAACGGAAAGCTCTTGGGCGGACCGGACTCGGAGGCCTTCCAGAAACAAATGAAGGACTACGTTGCCCAGGGACGTCACAACATCCTCATCGACTTGAGCAAGGTGTCGTGGGTGAACTCCACCGGTCTCGGCATGTTGATTGCCGCGTACCACACGGTGAAGAGCGCCGGCGGCAAGTTCAAACTCACCGGTGTGAACCAGCGCATCGAGCAGATCTTTATGGTCACCAAGCTTCACACGATCTTCGACACCTACGAGGAGGAAGCAGCGGCTCTGGCCAGCTTCTGAACCATGTCGGCATCGAACGGCAACCGTATCCAACTCTCCTTGCCCAGCCGCTTAGAGCTCCTGGGCGTGGTGGACAAGATCGCGGACGGCATCACCGAATATCTGGAATTCGAGGATGTGGATCGCGATGCGGTAGCCATTTCAGTGATCGAAGCGTGCACCAATGCCATTCAGCACGGCAACGGACAGGATTCGGGCAAACCGGTGGGAGTGACCTTCGAGCTGGACTCGGACCAGCTCACCATCCTCGTTCACGACGAGGGGAAGGGATTTCATCCCACCCCGGAGGACGCCATGAGTCCGCCGGATTTGCTGGCCGTGCGCGGCCGCGGAATCTTCATCATGCGGTCGATGATGGACCAGGTGGATTTCGACTTCTCGAACGGAACAACGGTGTCACTGGTCAAGCGACGCTCGAAAAGCGTGGAGGCGGGTACGGCCTCGTGAGCCGGGTGCTCGCCGTGGACTGGGGGACGCGGCGGGTCGGACTGGCGCTCAGCGATCCGAGCCGGCGCGTCGCCAGACCGCTGGATACGTTGGTCCTTCGCACCCCCGAGGAGGCGCCGCTCTGTATTGCCGAGCTGGCGCGACGTGAAGGGGCGACGCTGATCGTGATCGGGTTGCCGCTCAATGCAAATGGGGAAGAAGGCAACTCGGCCCGAAGTGCGCGGCGCCTGGGGGCGGAGTTGCGCGACCAGGGCTACGCGATCGAGTTCGTGGACGAGCGCTGGACTTCCGAGGAGGCCAGGGAGTTGGCGATCGCAAAAGGGGAAGGCCGGCGCGACAAGGGTCGTCGTGACCAGCTCGCCGCGCTGATCATTCTGCAGCAATATCTGAATGACGCCCCGCGGGGGGACGACGGGCATGCGTAAGTTCCTGTCCGTAATCTTCGTATTGGGCGCCGGGATCATGGGATTTTTCCTCGCCTTGTTGTCGCCCGTCGACTCGAGCAATCCGTATCGAAGCTCCGTCCTTGTCCTGCCGGGAGAGAGCCTTCCCGAGATCGCGTCCACCCTCCATAACTCGGGGCTGGTGCGGGAGCCGCGCGCCTTCGAACTGCTCGTGCGCGTGCGGGGGAAGGCACGGGAGCTCAAGGCGGGTCCGTACCGGCTCGAATCGGATCAGTGGGCCTGGCAGATCCTCAGTCGCCTGGTGAGCGGCGATTTCGCGGACACCTCGGTCACCATCACCGAAGGTTTGTGGATGGCCGAAATCGCGGATCGGCTGGAAGGATGGGTGAAAGGCGGCGCGCCGTCCTTCCTGAAGGCGGTTCAAGATCGCGCGCTCTTGGATGAACTTGCTTTGAAGGAAGACAGTGCGGAAGGATACTTGTTCCCGGACACCTATCGCTTCATGCCGCAGAGTCCCGCCCCCGACATCGTGCGACAAATGGTGCTCACGTTTCGCCAGACGTGGGAACAGGGATTGGCGGCGCGTGCGCGCGAACGCGGCATGTCCATGCACGACGTGGTGACATTGGCCTCGATCGTCGAATCGGAAGCGCGCGTGGCCAGCGAACGGCCTCGTATTGCCGCTGTGTACTTGAACCGGCTTTCCCAGGGCGTTCCGCTTCAGGCCGATCCGACCGTGGTGTACGGGATGGGGGAGCGGCGCTCGCGCACGCTGTATGCGGATCTCAAGCACCCATCCCCCTACAACACGTACCTGCATCCGGGACTGCCGCCCGGACCCATCTGCAGTCCCGGCGTGGAGGCGATGAAAGCGGTGCTCTGGCCCGCCTCGAACTGTTCGGATCTATACTTCGTGGCTCGAGGCGATGGGACGCATCTCTTCGCCCGTGACTTTGCCGGTCATTTGAAGAACCGCCGCCTCGTGCACGATCATTCGTCGATGAACGAGGCCGGGATGGCCACGTCGCCGTCGTTACGAAGGAGAGGTCGATGAATCAGAGGCCCCGCGCGGTCAAAGTTCAAAAACATGAATCAGGGGACCTGCGCTTCGGGACGCGGAATTACGCCGCCTTGGGTGCGGCGTTAGCCAGCATCCTGATCGGGTTTCTTCTCCTATCCCGGGGATCCATTACCGCCGCTCCCATTCTCCTCGTCCTGGGGTATTGCGTTTTGGTCCCGTACGGATTGGCCGCCGGGCGCAAGCGGACATCCGGGGGCGAATAGCTCAGCTGGCTAGAGCGCTTGCTTTACACGCAAGAGGTCACAGGTTCGAACCCTGTTTCGCCCACCAGGATTCCTATATACTGAGCATGCGGTTACCGTAAGGGAGCCTAGCTATGCGGGTCTTGGCAATCGGTCTCCTTCTCTTGGTCGTGGTACAGCGGTCAGTTCTCGCCGGCCAAGAACCCAACCTGTCCAACGTCCCAGACGCGCTCACCCTGTCCCCGGGCCTCCGTTATCCCTCCAATCCCATTGGCGGCTTCACCGTTCACGTGGAACGGAGTCTGGGACCGGTCCAGGGCTCTTTCGTTGAGCTCGAGATCGCTTCGGACGCCGACCTTCTCGTCAGCTGGTGCCGGGCGCCCTTCGGTGGGACGGCCGGCCAAAGCCACCCCATTCTGACCGGTTTCACGGACGCCAACGGGAACGTGACGTTCGAGGTCTATGGGGGAGGGTGCCTCAATCCCGACGACTTCTATGGGGCGACCTTCATTGCCCAGGTCCGGGCTGACGGCATCGTGCTCGACGAACCCTTCATCAACTCGCCTGACGCGGTGGATTACCTGGGCCGAAAAGCGACCGACACGCCTCCAGAAGGCGGGGCCTTGCGGTGCGATCCTGGGGCCGAAGGCGTCTCCGTGGCCGCGGTAAGCCTATCTGACGCCGTCTTTCACACCCGAGGGATCAAGCTGGGGCTCCGAGAAAAGTGCACCAAATTCACTCCTCCTTTCAATGGAGCGGTGGCGGTGAACGACGCGGTCTTCCTTACCCCGTACGTCAAGAATGGCAACGTCTGTAAGTGCCAGTGATCAAGGGATCTGGGGACGAAAACGAGACAGCCCGCCGTCTTTATTTAAACATTCCTTGACATTTGGTTAACCCCAACTTAGACTATCAGCAGCCTGGTGATACCCCGGTGCTCGTTCTGCTCGCTAGTTGGCCTGGGGATCGACGGTTCGGAAAAGCCGCTTTGGCGGCCGATCCCCCAGGCGACCGGAATGGCTGCGGCATTCTCGGAGCACGAAATCACACTTGTGGAGGTGCAACGATGTCTCGCCTGATTCGTGTCAGCTTCGTCGCGCTGTTGGCGATTTGCGCGGCCGGAGCGTCTGCAAACGTTCCCAGCCCCACGCTGAGCAACATCCCTGACGCCATTACCCTCTCTCCCGGCTCCCGTTATGCATCGAACCCCATCGGCGGGTATACCGTGCACGTTGAAGGTCCTCTGGGTCCCGTGTCCGGTTCGTTCGTTGAGGTCGAAGTATCCCCGGATGCCGATCTCCTCGTAAGCTGGTGCCAGGCTGGAGTCTGGGGCGGCGCCCAGCCTCACCCGATTCTCACCGGTTTCACCGATGCGAACGGGAACCGGACGTTCACGTACTTTGGCGGTTCCTGCCTCGATCCTGACGACTTCTTCGGTTCGACCTTCATCGCCCAGGTTCGGGCGGATGGGATCGTGCTCGATGAGCCGTTCATCAACTCGCCCGACGTCGTGAACTCCTCCGGTAAGAAGGCCACCGACACCCCCCCCACGGGCGGTCAACGGCGCTGCGACCTGGTCGCGGCGATCAACGTTGCTCAGGTGTCGCTGTCGGACGCGGTGTTCCACACTCGCCCGATCAAGCTCGGCTTGCGCGAGCGCTGCACAAAGTTCACGCCTCCTTTCAGTGGAGCGGTGGCGGTGAACGACGCTGTGTTCTTGACGCCGTACATCAAAAACGGCAACAAGTGCAACTGCCAGTAAGCTCGTAAAGTCCTTGTCGGGATACGCCCGCTTAGGGTATACTCCCGGCACGGTTCCGGCCTGGCGGCCTCGGGGCCGCCAGGCCCTTTTTCGGCCCGGCCGGTTCGGATAAGAGACCAGGATCGGGTTCGAACTCTCGGGGTGTCTCCCGCCCACTGGGGAACACGCCTCAAGGGTGCTGACAGCTCTCGCACCTAGATGATGACTCGCTCTATAAGGAGGTCCGCTCTCATGAAGCGCGTGCTACTCATGACCGCTGCAGGACTCGTACTAGCCCAGAGTGCCATGGCCGGTATGGAGAACTGCCGTTTTGCGCTGCACTGGAAAGCCAAGTTCGTAGCCACCAAGACCGTTGCAACACTGTGTGACAATCCGGGCACCGCCCTGGTGGAGCCCAACTACAGTCCGAACTTCAACAGCACCACGACCATTGCCAACCCGCTGCCCTGCACCCAATACACGACGTCCGGTCCGGCGCCCGCCGGCGCCACCATCTACGTGGTGGTCGCCAAAGCAGGCGGAGAAGGGGTCGCGGCCGTCTCGTTCGGGATTCACTACCTGAACTGGGGTACGGGCGGTATCAACCCTGCGTTCCCGCCGAATTTCACCTACTGTGCCGATGGGATTCCGTTCGCTAACGACGGCGGATTCGGAGACTTCCCCGCGCAGAATGGTGCAGTCCGCGTCACCTGGAACACCGCTAACGGTTGCCCCGCGGCGACCCAGCAGGTGATCGGTGCCGACGGCGCTCACGCGGTGGTTGGTTCGTTCTACGTCTATGCGTATGGCCCGGAGCAGCTCCAGGTCACCGGCAACAACAACCTGCAGGGCGGCGTCCCCGAGCTCGCAGTCGCAAACTGCGCGGGTGCCACAACCGACCTGTATCAAGTCTGGGGCCCCGTGATCTTCCAGCAGCTCATGGGTCGCGTGGATCTGGGTGGTGGCAACGGCTACAACCCGTGCTTCCTCACATCGACTCACGAGACCACTTGGGGCAAGATCAAGACCAAGTACGCCGCCAGCGAGTAACCCTCGTTTCGCGGATTTGACCTCGAAAGCGGCTGCCGCAAGGCGGCCGCTTTCTTATTGCCTCCGAATTTTCCCCACCCCTGCCGCCGCGACCCGGGTATTGCGTTCGGCTACATGGGTGAGGGCCGGAATTGAAGGAATTTTGAAGGATTAAATGCTCGGTCTGTCGACGATGGACCAAACGTTTGCTAGGCTACGAATGACATCTATTAGCAGGGGTTCGCTGGAGGGTCCGAACAATCAGACCTTAAGGAGGTCTCAAATATGAAACGCGTGCTACTCATAACTGCATCGATGCTGGTTTTGGCATCCTCCGCCATGGCGGACATGACGCAAGTACGATTCGCAATGCATCGCAAGGATAAGTTCGTAGCCAGCAAGACCATTCCCGTTCAATGCGACAACTTGGCTACGACCACGGAAGAGGTCAACTATAGTCCCAACTTCGACAACCTCCCGTGCAGCCAGTACACGGTGACGGGCCCCGTGCCCGGCGCAAGCACGGTCTTCATGGTGGTCGGCGAAGCGGGGACCGAAGGCATCGCGGCAGCGTCCTTCGGCGTAGATTATGACGGCCGGAATCCGGACCATATTCTCGCCTCCGGGGATGAAACCGGCATCAATCCCGATCTCAGCACGTTCACCATGTGCGCGGATGGTTTGAGCTTTCCCAATGACGGCGGATTTGGAGATTTCCCCAAACCCAAGGGTGGGCTTCGCATCACGTGGAACGTGCCGGGAAGTTGCGCCAACGAGGTCGTCGCGCCGGACGGCGTCCAAGCCGTGATCGGGAGCTTGTACGTCTACGCGTATTCGTCTGACGTGCTGCGCCTCACCCCGAACAACAACTTGCAGTCGGGCCCGGAGATCGCGGTCGCGACCTGTGCCGGCGTGCAGACGGTCCTGACCGAGATCTACCCCCAGGATCTTTGGGATGACATCATGGGCCGCGTGCAGTTCGGTGCAGGCTCGGGCGGCTACACGCCCTGCGGTGTCGTGACGACCCGGGCCACCACGTGGGGAAAGATCAAGACCAAGTACTAGCCTCACTGATCCGGTTTCCCGGAACCGCCTTGCGAACCTGGAGCCGAGGGGCCATGGCCCCTCGGCTCTCGTCTTGTTGGCCGGGTGGAGCCTCGTGACCCCATTTCTCCCGATCTGAGCGGCCGGCAATTTGTTACACTATATTGCCTTTGACCGCTCCTCCCTTTAGCGCGTGGGAGAAAAACGGGGGGTGCGGGGTATATGGGGCCAGCCCCCGAAGCCGAGGGCGTTCCAATCCGCTTCTTGGGAGACCTTTCCACATGAACATGGCCACCCAATCCTTGCGCCTGGCTCTCATTCCCGCACTGTTGCTTGGCGCAATGACTCTTAGCCCGTCCCCAACCTTTGCCCAACGCAACAAAGATGCGTCGATTGGGTTCATCCTCCAGCAGGGCAGCGTTCCCCGCTGCACCAGCTTGACCCCTTTGGCCTGCAGCGACCCGAACGCCAAGGTCACGGGTGGGCTCGAGGACTATTACGCGCTCGTTTGCGTTTTTAATGGAGATCCGGAGCTTGGCATCTCCGGCATGGAGTTCGGTGTCGACTACGATGGTGGAAGCCAGTCAGGGGTGGATATCACGTCGTGGACGTTGTGCGCCGACCTCGAATTCCCTCAGGACACATGGCCGGACGCGCCGAGCGGCACGATCATCACCTGGAATTACCAGGAGAACTGTCAAAAGACCGTTCCCGGGGATGAGTTGGACGGAGTGACCGCCATCGCCGGCTTCTTTTCCTTGACCGCGTACAGTACGGATCGAGTGAAGATTACCGCCCGCCCCGGACAGTTCTTGAAAGTCGCCGACTGCGGCGAGGGGGATATTTCAGGGGCGGAATACACGCTGAACCCTGCCGAACAGGCGGGCTGGGTGGGTTTCTCATCCGATCAAAGTGAAAAGGGGAGCATTCCTTGCGTTCACCACGTAGGGAAGACGACCTGGGGAACGATCAAGTCCACTTACGGCCATTGATGTTGCCGGATTTCTGATCGGAGCTTCATGACCGGGTCGCGTCGATCCCGTCTGTATCGTTTACTGATTTCCATTTCCGTACTCAGTGTTTTGGCGGCGATCATTCTGCCGGGGTGCAACAACCATCATCGCGCGCCAGTGGTGGTGATCGGCCTCGACGGCGCCGATTTCGATCTTCTCGTTCCCTGGATCGAAGCCGGAGACCTTCCCAACCTCAAAAAGTTCCTGGACGGGGCGGCGGTGGGTGAGCTCACCACGGTTTATCCCATTCTGAGCCCGGTGTGCTGGACGAGTGCTTGCACCGGCGTGAATCCGGGGAAGCACGGCATCTACGATTTCCAGAAAGAGGATCCGCAAGGGGGCAAGGATCCGCTGATCGAGACGGCCACGAATCGCCGGGCGCTCCCGATCTGGATGCTCTTGTCGGATGCCGGATATCGCGTGGGCGTGCTGAACGTGCCCATGACCTACCCACCCGACCCGGTGCGCGGGGTCATGGTGAGCGGGTTTCCGTACCCCAACGGGAACGTGAATTACACCTATCCTCCCGAGCTGCAAAACTCGCTGGGCAAGTATCCCCTCGATTATCTCGGTCTCTCGCTCTGGAAGCGCACGCAAACCGACATCCTGAACGACATCAAGGAAGGTCAGGAGGCGCGAGCGCGGGTAGCCACGGAGTGGGTGAAGTCGGGCAAGTACGATTTCATCTGGGCCGTGTTCACCGATCCCGATCGCGTACAGCACTTCTTCTGGAAGGACATGGATCCAGAGCATCCACGCCACACTGCCGAGGGCGCGGCCCAATTCGGCACGGCCATCCATGATATCTGGGTTCGGGACGACCAGATTCTGGGGGCCATCTTTGACGCACTCCCGTCCGATGCAACGGTGGTGATGCTCTCCGATCATGGCTTCGACGCGATATACAAGCAGGTGAATCTCGCCAACTGGCTTCCCAAAACCGAAATGCCCCAGTGGCTCTCCACGATGGCCGTTCCGAGAATGCTCTTCACGAATGGGCTTCTTCACCATTGGGTCGAGGGGGGGAAAGTGCCGGGATCCTCGGATCGCGAGGTGTTCCTCGATAAGTTCATCGATCTCTGCAAGAACCTGCAAGATCCCCAGACCGGTGTACACCCGTTCGAGAGCCTGTTCCGGCGAGAGGACATTTACTCGGGCCGCGTGGTGGAGAAAGCGCCCGACCTGGTGTTTCAGGAATCGCCCAAGTACTACGTGACCAAGGGATACGCCGACTCCACGAGCTTGCCGGTGATCCAGGACATCTGGTCAACGTCCTTTTCCGGGCATCACCGCCCGCAAGGCATTCTCGCCGTGCGTTCGCCGCTCGTGCATGCCTCCACCCAAGGCGCGCTTCGCGATCGGCTGGCCAAAGGGGGGGATTTCAAGGATGCGCACATCATCGACGTGTCGCCCACGTTGCTGACTCTGATGCAACAAATCATTCCCGAGGAGATGGACGGCCGCGTGCTGACGGAAGTCATTGCCTCGGATTTCCTGAAGCAGCATCCGCCTCAGACCGGGCACGTGGAAGGATTCCTGCTCGATCGTGTTCCGCCTTCCAAGCTCACGCCGGAAGAGCGGGAGAAGATGAAGGCGTTGCCGTACCTGCAATAACGTGATGACGCGCCACCTCCGGTGGATCCCGGTCGCGGTCGCGCTCCTGGTTTACGCCCCGAGTCTCGGCTTCGATCGCACCTTCGACGACGTCTATCACGTTCCCGCGCGTAACGAGACTCCCCAACGCAGCTTGGGCGCGATCTGGCAGAGCCGTTACTGGGATGTGGATCAGGGCGGTGGCCTCTATCGCCCCGTCACCAGCACCACCTACTGGATCGAAGGCAAACTCCACACGCCCATGGCCGCCCGGCATGCCGTGAACGTGTTGCTTTACGGCGTCGTGACACTTTTCGTGGTCGAGGGGGCGCTGGTTCTTGGCGCGCCAATGTGGGCCGCATCGGCGGGAGGCGTGCTCTTCGCCGTTCATCCCACCCATGTGGAAACGGTGGCCGGGCTCGTGGGACGCGCGGAGTTGCTGGCTGCGATCTTCATGCTCCTCGCTCTGGCGCTTCACCTGAAATGGCAGAAGAGCAGTGTGGATCGAAAGGACGGCGCACTCTTCGTTGTCCTCATCGCGGCGCTCTCCTTTCTGGCCGCGGGGAGCAAGGAGAGCGCGTGGTTTCTGCCTCTTTTTGCCTTGCCCCTTCACCTCTGGTTGCGAGTCGCCCTTCGCGCCGGGTGGCCGGCCTGGCTCGGATACGGTTTGGGAATCGGCGGGCATTTGCTCTTGCGCCATCACGTGCTCGGGGGCTGGATGAATGCGCCGGACGTGGTCGTCGACGTTTCGGACAACCCACTCGTGGCGCTCCACGGCATGGAACGCCTTCTGGGTGGGTTACGCGTCGTCGGCGTGAATGCGCTTCATTTGATCCTACCCGCGCGCCTTTCCCCCGACTATTCCGGGACGCATATTCGAGTCACCGGCGGTCTTGTCGATCCCTGGCTCATCCTGGGTGTCTTGTTCCTGGCCGGTTCGTGCGTGCTCGTGGTGTGGAGCATGAAAGCTCGTGAATCTCGCGTGGCGCCGGCCGGGCTCGTGACGGGAAGCTGGCTCTTGGTCTCCGGGCTCTTCTTCATGAACTTATTCATGAACCTGGGGACAGTGCTCGCGGATCGACTGCTTTTATGGCCGACCCTTGCCGCGTCACTACTGGTCGCCGCAGTCATCCCGACATCGGTTCGACCGATTGGTTTTGCCAGACATCTTCCCGCCGTAGTTGCGGCGCTCGTCTTTGCCTACTACGCCGTAACCACCTGGCACTACCTTCCCCACTGGCGGAACGACTTGACCCTCTTCACCCCGGCCGTGCACACCGTCCCCGAGTCGGCGCGCGTCTGGTACAACTACGGCCGGGCGGTACAAGACGTAGGACGGCTGGACGACGCACTGGCTGCGTATCGCAAATCGCGCACGATTGCCCCGAGCGACTATCAATCCTGGGCGCAGGAAGCGACCGTGCTCCTCCAGCGAGGCGCGTGGGAAGACGCGCGAGCGCCGCTCGCCCAGGCGCTCCGCCTGTATCCCGAGGACGTTGTATCTCTCATCAATGAAGGGATTATCTGGATGCAAGAAGGAGAGGTCGAACGCGCCGCGGTCCGCTTCCGGGAGATGCTGACCCAGCATCCCGATCGGAGCGAGGCGCTGCTCAACCTCGCTCTCGCCGAAGGACGTTTGGGACACCCCGAGACCGCCGAGTCGTTGTGGCGCCGGTACGTGGCCAAGAAGCCGGACGATCCGGAAGGACTCAATAACCTGGCCTGGCTCCTGGCCACCCAGCGCGATCGGGCGGGTGAGGCGGAGCCGTTAGCACGGCAGGCGATCGCCCTCCGCCCCAACGACGCAAACTTGCGCGACACGCTCGCCGAAGCATTATTGCGTCAGGGCAAACGCGAGGCGGCCGCCGAGGTTGCGCGCGAAGCACTCGCTCTTCACCCCAGTGCCGACCTCGACTCATCGCTCCGTCGATTCCTAAACCCGGACTCGTCGTTCATGAAAGAGCCGTAAGGAAAGCGAAGAAGACAAGAGCGTATGGCAACATGCGCAGCACCCTCTGCGTTCGGATTGGCATTGCGCACTTGCGAGGAAGTTGCCGAAGCACTTGTCTTCTTCGCTTTCCTTGCGGCCCGTTTTCATCAACGTCTCGAGTGCTTGAGTGAATCCTCGGTAGCTTTCAGATTCCTCAATGATTGTTGGATCTGGAGGTTCGACGGCTGAAGACGTAGCGCGCTGGTGAACACGCGGTCGGCATCCTGAAAGCGTCCGGCGCCCGCGTACGCGGTGCCAAGGTTGGCCAGGACGGGAACGTTATCGCTCATGTGCGCCGCGGCCGACTCGAGGAGCGGAACGGCGCGGGCCGGGTCCCCGGTCAGAAGGTAGAGCGTGCCCTCCAGGAAATGCAGCTCGTATCGGTCATGCCCGAAGCGTCCGTAGGCCGTGTCCAGGTCGGCACGGGCGCCCGCAAAATCCCTCGATCGCAACCGAACCAGGATCGCTTCCTGCGCGATGCGCAGCGAATCGGCGCCCGCGGGCGCGCCCGGAGCAAGACCTTTGTCCCGAAGTGCGATCAGGTTTTCCGAGGCCAGCTTGTACGAGGGATTGATGGCGAGGGCGGCCTCGAAGGCCTTCACTGCTTGGTCGTAATAGCCGACCTGCACGTACATCGTGCCCAGATTGTTGAGGTGTTCCGGATTCCAGGGTTCGAGCCGGGCCATCTCGCCGTAAACCGCGGCCGCCTCTTGCCAGAGGCTCTGTTGTTGATAGAGCGTGACCAGTCCGGTAAGTCCGGGCACGAAGTCCGGATGATTCTCGCGCAAGTGCTCGAGCTCAGCCGTGGCTTGATCGAGCACATTGTCGCGAGCCAGCATGCCCGCGATCGCATAGCGCGGGTAGGGGTCGGTGGGATCGAGCCGCATCGCGCGCTCGTATTCGCGCAGCGCCGCCGATCCGCGACCCTCGCGATCGTACAGAGCCCCCAGCTCGAGATAGTCGGCGCCCAAGATTCCGAGACCCGGCACGGCTCCCCAAACCGGTAGGAATCCAAAGAGAATAACGGTTGCAATAGCGGCGCCCCAGAGGCGCCGCTTTCCTGCCTGCGATCCAACGACGTGTGCGACCAAAGGAGCCAGACCGCCAAGTACGCACACAACCGTTAGCAATCGATGATCGGCATCCACGAACGTGATCGAGCCGGCCAACCATCCGGCCAAAGCCCCCGCGACCAGCATGGAGATCCCGCGATCCCCCGTGCGCACGGCTTTCCGCACGCTCAACCCCAACCCCAAAAGACCCAACGGCAGCAATATGCGTCCGGCCCAGATCGCCACGCGCAAGGGCCAGGGGTTTTCGGCGCGATCGATCATAAAGGCCGCACTCACGCCGCGCGGCGTGGGATCTCCTTGGAACGTAGCCAGAACCTTGACTCCGTCCCGACGCAATTCATTCACGGGATGCGTGACCGATTCCACAAATGCACGTTCCACCCAGTAGACCGCCGCCTCGCTCGCGCTCAGCCGCTCGTTCATGATTCGCGAGCTCTCCCGCAAGTAATCGAGCGGTCCCCACCAGCGCCGGTCGTCGCGATCGCCGCGCCGCGGGGTGATGCCGGCCGCGGCGGGGCGGTGACCGCGGTATACGTCGATGCCGGTAGTGGGGGGGAGTGCCGCCCCCACGCGACTGGTCATGCCAAGCACGGCGGTTACGCCCAGAAACGCGACCACGAAGCCAATCAAGCGCCAGCGTTTTCCGGGCTCGCGGCGAAGGGCCAGCGCAACCACCAACACCAGCGCCAGTGTCCAGGCGAGCAGGGGGAGACAGCGCATCGCCACCGCCAGCATGGTCCCGGCGATAATCCACGACCCGGCCGGCGCGCGAAACGAAAGGAGAAGAAGCGCACACAACGCCAAGAGGACCGCCGGAACCGCGGGCGTGAAGGTGCCCACGTCGATGAGGACGGGAGCGACAAGGAGCGGCGCCACTCCGGCAATCACCGCCGGCCATCCGGGATGGTGCCTCCACGCCAGCGCGGTGACCAAGAGGGCAATGAGCGGCAACACGGCGATGAGCAGAAGCTGACGGGTGTGGCGAACGGCGCCCAGACCCGGTTTTACCACCCGGGAAAGCGCGAGCGAATAGAGCGGGGAGGTGGTTCCGTCCTGTTTGAGCTCGCTCGATCCGTGGCTATGGATGCGGTTGGCCGAGTCCCAGAACCGTCCTTCGACGCTCTGCACGCTTCCCGTGAACGGCCCGCGGTCCAACGGCAGGGCCAAAGTAATCAATGAGACCGCTACGGCGAGAAACAAAACGACCCAAGGCAAAACGTGTTTCACGAGTATTAGCTAGAGCTTTTGCAGCTCTTCTTTGGCTTGCGCGACGAGTTCGGCGTTGGTGGAGCGTTCGACCACGGTACGAAACGCGTCCCGAGCCGCCTCGGTTCGCCCCTCGCCGGCCCGGGCCATCCCCAGATGCAACCAGCTTTCGAGCGCGTCGGGGTGTTCCTTGACCACGCTTTCCAGCACGCTTTCCGCATCTTTCCATCGCTTCTGGCGAATGAGGACGTAACCGAGCGTGTCGCGATGGTTGGGATCGGGATCGAGCGATACCGCGCGTCGGGCCAGGCTTTCGGAGCGTTTGAGATCCCGCCCCAGAAGCGCGAGCTGATAGGCCAGATTGTTGAGCGTGGGAGGATGCACGGGATTCCAGTAGGTCGCTTGTTCGAGGAGCTTCGCGGACTCTTCGTGATCGCCGCGCCGGTTGGCCAACGTGGCCAGGTTCGTGAGCACGATCGGGTAGTTGGGCTCTTGGGTCAGGGCACGGTTCCAGAAATAACCCGCGGAATCGATCTCATCCGCTTCGAACTTGATCGTGCCCAGGTTGTTGAGTGCCAAGGCCCGTTCGGGCTTGATGCCCACCGCGGCGATCCGGCGAAACAAGGTATCCGCCTCGGCGGGACGTCCGGCCAGCATGGCTTGGATCCCCCGCTCGTTGACCTCGCGACTCCACATGGCCAGGGACGCTTCCTCCCCCGGCGCAATGGCGAGCGCGCGCGCGAGCGCTTGTTCGGACGTGGTTCCGTTGGGCAACTTGCCGGCCAGGACACCGAGCGCAATGTCTCGCGCCATGCGGTAGCGATCGATGTCCGCCACCATCGAGGAGTCGAGGGTGGCGCCTTTGAGATACGGGATGGGGGAGACGTGGACAAAATCCAGCACCCGCGCATCCACGCGTCCTTCGGGATCGAACATGTGTTTGGGCACCGCATATTCAAGGTACAGGTTGTCGTCGGTGGATCGGCGCGGCCATTGACCCACAAACGACGAAATACCGTCTCGATCGGTAATGAAGAGGGAGAGGATCTGGGAGATGGGTAGGATTTCCAGGCTCGAGAAATCCGCCCCCGGTTTGCCGCCCAGATCGGCTTCCATGCGTCCGATGTCGAGCGTCAGCGGCTCGAGACTCCCGATCAAAATGAGGTCTCCGGGCGCGCCCTGCCAGATGTGCAGATAGGGATAGGCATCTCGGAAGGTGGCCAGGATCGTCCGCAGATCCTCTTCGTGGAACTGATAGGTCTGCACCCACTGGCAGGCCACCCCGCCCGGTTTCAAGTGCTGCTTGATGAGCTCACAGAACTCGCGGGTGAACAACGAGCCCACGCCGGCGATCCACGGGTTGGGCGGCTCGCTCACGATCACGTCGTATTTCTGCCCGGTCAACAACAGATGGTTGCGGCCGTCGTTCATGATCAGCTGGTGACGCGGATCGTCCAGACAGCGCCCGTTGTAGAGATCGAAGTATCGCGCGGCGCGACGCATGCTGGGGATGAGCTCCACCGTCTGCAAGTGCTCGAACGGATGGGTGAGAAGCGATCCCACCGAGATGCCGCTGGCCAGGCCGATCATGAGCCCATCCTTGGGCTCGCCCGGGTGATAGTAGATGGGGAGGTGAGCGATCATCTTCTGGGTCAGCATGTCGCCGTGACTGGAGGCCTCGATCTTTCCGTTGGTGCGGAGCGAGATCGTGTATTCGGCGTTCCACACCGATACCGTGGCCTCGGTCCCCTCCTCATAGAAAAGAAGATTGCTGCCTTTCATGAATTCCGCGATCGAAGACGGGCCTTTCATGAAGGGTGCGTAGATGTAGGCGCCGCTCGACATCACGAGCGGATCCCAAGGCTGGAGACCCATCACCCAGGCCGGAATGAGGAGCACGACCAGTGCCGCGGCCAGAACGCGTAGTTGCGGGGCAAAGCGGCGCCATCCGATCGTGAGCACGAGCAAAAGCGTGGCGGCCAGGTTCACGAACGTGGCCGCGAGAATGGCATTCTGGCGCCCGATCCAGGGAAGGAGCAAAAACCCGGTCAAAAAGGAGCCTAGAATGGCCCCCACCGTATTGGCGGCATAGAGTCGCCCGAGCCGTTGTCCGGTGTCTTCACGCCCCACGTACAAACGCGTAACGAGCGGGAACGTGGCACCCATGAGAATCGTGGGGAGGAACATGGTCAGGCCGGCCAGAGCCATGCGGTAGAGCTCGAGCGCGCTCCAGGATCCCTGCAGTTTCTGGAAACCGTTCACGAACAGCTGGGGCAACGCGGCCAAGATGGGAATCGTGGCCAGAGCGAGCACGGGAATCCCGAGCTGCACGACCGCAAGCACAGTTTCCGGACGGCGCGAGCGATCGGCGATGCGCCCGAACACGAAGCTTCCCAAGGACAGGCCCAGAAGAAATGTGGTGAGCATCGACGTGAACGCGTAGTTCGTGCTCCCCAGCACCATGGCCAGCGTCTTGGTCCAGGCCACCTCGTAGGCCAGCGCAGCAAACCCGCTCGCCGCGTAGACCAACAGCACCGCCCGATCGAGGGTCCGGCTCGTCCTTATGGCGGGAGTCGCGGGCGTGGACACATCCGTTTGCTCGGCGGTCAAGCGCGGAAGACGGCGGGACCACGCGATCGCCAAGGCGGCCACGGCCAGGTTCATGACCACGGCCAAAAGCGTGGAGTTTCGCAAGCCGAGTGCGGGAAGGAGAACGAACCCGCCCACCGCGGTCCCGAGAACCGCCCCCAGTGTGTTCACGCCATAGAGGAGTCCGGCCCGCTGGCCGATCGTTTCGCGATTCTGGAGGAGGAACTTGCCCAAGACCGGGAGCGTTCCCCCCATGAGCGTGGTAGGGACGAGCAGCACCAGGAAACAAAGCAGGAATCGAACCAGGCTAAGGACGTAAAACCCGGGATTGAGCGACCGGTACAAGCCCCCGTACACCTGGTCAAGAAGGTGGAAGAGGACGGGGAGGAGGAGGGCCCACAGGCCGATGCCAGCTTCCAGAACGCCGTATACCGCGAGCGGCCGGCCGTGCCGGTCGATCACCTTTCCGAATACGGTGCTCCCCAGCGCCAAGCCGGCCATATAGGCGGCGAGAACGGTGGCAATGGCAAACGCCGATCCCCCGAAGACGTTGGTGAGGTCCCGCGACCACACCACTTCGTATATGAGCGCGCTCGCGCCAGACACGAAAAAGAGTCCGAGCACCAGAAACTCGGCCGGGGTGATGGCGGTTTTCTGGGGGTCGGGGTGGCTGGATTCGGAGACGGCGGTACTCGGGTTGGTCATGGGAATGGGTTGGAGCGAACGAGAATAGCACATTGCCTTGAGCGGGGGTCGCCGCCGGCGTTAAACTCAACCGCGTTTTTTTTCTGACCCGGACAACGTCCGGAGGAGGAGTTCCAGAATGCGTCGCTCTCGGATCCCGTTTGCCGCAATCGGTCTCGCCATGGTGATGGCCGGGTGCGGCCAGGGGAAGGATCCCGTGCTGGCCAAGGTCGGCAAGGACACCATCACCGCCACCGACTTCAAGAATGCGTACCTGGCCATCAAGCTCAAAGAACGTCCTCCGCTGGCCACGTTGAATGACAAGAAACAGTTTCTCGACGATTTGATCTCCAAGGCGGTGATGGAGCACCTCGCCTTCGAGAAATATCCGAAGCTGACCGACCGTCAAGGATGGCGCCTAACCCGTTACCGGGAAAAAGAGCTGACCGATGCGGTGCGAAAGCGGCTCGTTCGCAACGAGGTCAACATCAGTCCGGCCATGAAGGACTGGCTGTTCGATCACATGAAAGAGGAGCGCAACCTCCGTGCGATGCTCATCCCCGATGCGGACGCGGCGAAGTGGGTGCGCAGCCAGCTCGACGAGGGCGCCGACTTCGGGGCGCTGGCCCGCGATCATTCCATACAGTGGGTGAGTCACATCAACAACGGCAATCTGGGTTGGAAGAAGCCCGGCGGCGTGTTTCCGTATCCGGTTGAGGTCGAGGTGTGGAGCGCGCCGGTGGGGACCCGGCTCGGACCGATCCAGCGCCCACTGGGGAGCTACATCGTCGAAGTCATGGGCGCCCGTCCGATTGCGGTGCCGGCTGGCCAGACGCGGCAGAGCATGGATCGGGCCCTCGAAGAAAAGCTCATGGAGCAGCTCTACATCGAACGTCAGAAAGCGGTTCAGGATTCCCTCCGGGCGGCGGCAGATCCCTACTATCCTTCGGGAGCAAAAGCGCTGCTCAACATGAAGTATTACCTCGCGCCGCCCGGGGACGCCGCGCTCAGCGGAACCTGGAAGCTCGACATCGAGCGAGTCGTTCCGACCTTTAGCACCGCGGAGGACACTATCGTCGCCGTGGATTTCAAGAACGCACCCGACTGGACGGTCAAGGACTTCGCCGAGCGCTTGTCCTGGTATCCCGGCGGCATGTGGCCGTTCGGCGAATCCGAGGAAGAGTTAGTGCAGGCGATGGATCTGGTCGTCCGCGATTATCTCTTTCTCAAGGCGGCCCAGGATCTGGGCTATGACAATGCCGCCTTTGCGCGAAAGCTCGAGAACATGCAGCGCGAGATGCGGGTCACCTATTTCTACTACAACGACATCGTCTCCAAGTTCGCGCCCAACCAGGGGGAGATCGAGGCGTTCTTCAACCTGCACCGGGATGTGTACAAGGCGCCGCCGTCTTACAAGCTGGCCTTCTTCGGCTCTCGCAACAAAGATGCGATCGGAAAGCTGGCCGCCGACTGGAAAAAGGGCGCCTCATTCAACGACTTGAGACTGCGTTACGAACGATCCGATTCGACCCTGCTCGCGGTCGGAGAGACGGAATGGCTCTATGCGGGGCAGGACGAATTGCGCGACAGCATGGTGGACTCGCTCAAGGAAGGGGAGATCACCCCGCCCACGGTACGGGCCGACGTGGCGATGGTATTTCAGCTCGTCGCGCGCCGAGCCGAACGTCTGCCGTCCTACGGCGAGATCAAGGATCAAGTCGACAAGGAAGCCAAGGACGCCATCGTAGACGAGAAGCTGACCGCGCTGCTTCTTCAACAACGCGAGAAGGAAGGCGTGAAGATCAACGAGCGGGCCTTGGAAAAGATCAAGATTCCCCAGGATGCTCCAGTTCCGGCCGAAGTCGCCGCGCCGGCCGGCCCCATCAGGAACGTTCTAAAGCTCGGTGAAGGATCGAACGCCACGACGGGGCAGCAAGGGCCTTGAGCCCCAGGTCGAGCAGGGCCAACCCCAATCCCAGAAGCCAGAGTCGTAGGGGAAGAGGACGTGCGATCGCCCGTCCTCTCCATCGCGACCAGAGTCGCCAGGACAGATCCGCCATCACCGCTCCGGTGGCGGTGTAACCCACCACGCGCAGGATCGCCCACACCGGCCATCCAAAAAGAAGAGCCAGGAAAGGCTCTGCCGCGCTTTGTACCAACGTCGCAACATAGAAGTTCATGTAGTTGAGGAGCAGGGTCCCGAGCACGAGGCCCCCCGCGCCCAGCGTGGCCAGCGACGTCACACAAAGCAGGACGTAGTGTCGCGCGTGAATGGGAAGAAATAACCGCGGCGATCCCTCGGCGCCCACCCCGGTGCGAATGTAGGAGAGCATCTCGTCCGCATACGCGGGACCGCGCCAGATCGTGGACGCGGCTCGCTCGGGGGCGAACGCTACCGCCCCTCCCACCGCCAGCGACTGCGCGATGCACCAGTAGAGGACCCACGCCGTCGCTCTTCCGGGACAACCCTTCCGGATGTAATGCAGGAACACGGGGAAAGGAACGAGCGCGCCCAGCACGGGGAAGAGCCACGGGCTGCCGATGCCGACGCCCACAGCGGTGCTTGCGAGCGCGCCGAGCGGCAATGCGATCCAGGGCGACAGACGGTTCACAGGAGATAGGACACCGCAAACCCGATTTGCGCGGTGACCATCATGAGATACATGTGGGTCCAGGACGGATGGTTTTCGGTGCGGGCCAGTGCGTCAGGATCGCGCAAGATGAGGCGCGCGACCCAGAGCCCCCAGGCCGAAAGTCCAAGCCCGAGCACGGTGAGCGCGATCGGGTTGCCGGTCAGAACACCGGTGAGCGCGCCGATCGGCATGAGCAGGAACGGAATGACGAAAAACGGAGCGATCATCTTGGCGGCTTTGCGCACGCCGTAGATGATGGGAAGCGTGCGGCAGCCCCCTGCGCGATCGCCGGGAATGTCGGCAAAGTCTTTGGTCGAGCTGGCCCCGAGCAAGAAGAGACCGAAGATGAAGCCGATGTACCACGGCTCGAGGTGATCGATCGGTTTCACGCAGGACCATCCCGCAACCTTGAGCAGCGTGCCGCGGGGGATGGCGATGGTGATGTTGGCCAGCAGGCCTCGCGCCTTGGTGCGCGCGGGCGGGACGGAGTACAGGTACGTGAAAAACGTGGCGGCAAGGGCGAGCGAAAAACACCGCACGTTGACCGACCACGCCAATACCAGCGCCACCAGGAAGAAGACGACGCTCAGGGCCTTTGCCTCGTTCAACCCCATCCGCCCGCTCGGCAGGGGGCGGGCCGGCTTGTTTACCCGGTCGACTTCGAGGTCGTAGATCTGGTTGAGGCCATTGGAGCCGGCATTGAGGACGGCCGCCATGAGCGTGCCCAGGGTGAGGTTGAGGGCAATCCACCAGCCGATCGGGGTCGGCGGCTCCGCCCCCAAGGCGGTGATCCCCCCGGATAGCATGCCCAAGGCGGGGGCGAGGAGGGTAAAGGGGCGAGAAAACTCCCAAAAGAGCTCGGGGCGAAGTCGCCAGGGGCGGGTGAGTACGATTTCTGGCATCGGGCTTGACTCCCTCGCGACCGGCGGAGACGCTATCAACCTCGCTACGAGGGGGTCAAGCCGGGAACCCCCCTCACGATCCTGGGGTTCTTGACTCACGAACCTTGGCTACCCTCGAGGAAGACGCCTCATGCCTCCCTACCGTCGCTTAGGTCTGTTGTCGGCCGCCCTGCTGGCGGTCTTCGCCTTCCTTCCGCTTGCCGCGCATGCGGCCGGTCCTTCGGCCCGCGTGGTCTCCGAGAGCGCGAGCGGCCTCACCCTTCGCATTTCGTTTCCAGCCCCGGTGGCCAAGGAGGTCGAGCTCGACGGAGCGCGGTATGTGACCATCGAAATCCCCGGGGTGCTTTCCGATGGAAGCGATGCCCCCACCGGTTCCCCAGCCCTCCCTAACCAGGGATTCCCATTTGGTCTGCCCGAGGGTGCGAACGCACGGATCGTGCGGGCGGTCACCCTGTCTACGAGCGCGTTCGACGGCTTGCCGCCCGCCCCGGTTCCGGAGCGAAAGATGGTGCCCGGCGACCCCATGAACTCGCAGCAGTTCCGGTATGCGGCCGATCCAGCGGCCTACGCGTCCACAAGACCCTTTCCTGGAGAAACGGTGAGCTTGGGTCCCGTATACGGATTCCGGCATCAGCGCGTGCAGAGCTTGATCGTGCATCCGGTGCACGTGGTTCCGTCGTCCGGCCATTACGAGGTGGTGAGGGAACTGGAAGTCGAGCTGCGATTCGACACCCCGCCCGGCGCTCCATCGGTGGGCCGCCGCGTGAGCGTGCGCAGGGATGCACCGGGCTGGGATGAAACGTACGACCGCGTGCTCGTCAACCCGACGTCGTCCCGCGACTTTCGCACGCGTACCGTGCCGGTGCCGGAACGGCCCCTCATCGGTCCGGGGGATACGTACATTCGGATGCGCTTGGGGGGGAGCGGTCTTTGCCGCATTCCGTTCGCCAATCTCGAAGCGGAGGGATGGCCGGCCGGGATTGCAATTGCGGATGTTCGGGTGGAAGAGCGGGGATACGACAAGGCGCTCGCCAACCCGTTCACCGCGGTCAGCCTTCCGCGTCGTATCGAGGACACGAACCAGAACGGCATCTTCGATGTCGGCGACTTTCTCGTGTTTTACGGCCTCAATTACCAAGACCGGTTCAATCCTCCCATCGCCGACGCGCGTTACTCGTATTTCCACACCTACTGGGTAACGCCGTCCAATGGCCCGGGAACCGATTACGCGGTTGTGGACGGATTTCCCTCCGGCGCCTATACGTCGGTTACGTCGTTCCTGCAAACACAGCATTTCGAGAAGAACCTGGCCTACATCAACAATCCCAAGGATTCGCTGCCCTACATCTATCCCGTGTACGACGCCCTCTACTGGTTGCAGCTGCGCGAGAATCCAAATACGGGAGATCACAAGACGGTCAACCTTCCGTTTTCGATCGGCGACCTGGCTCCGGGCGGGAACTTCAAGGTCCGGGCGCGCTGGCAGGGCGTGAACACTGCGACCGCTACGCGAACCCACGTCGCCGCTTTGGATTTGAACAGTCAGGTGCTCCTCGCGGAAGGCCAGCCGACCACCTTTTGCGATCTGGAGCCTTTCGTGTGGGAGGGGCCCTTCCAGCCCATGGCCGGTCTTTTGAACGCGGGGCAGAACACGTTGACGGTGAAGGCGCACAACTCCGACAACCCGAACGGCTGCAGCTACGGGCAATCCACGAACGATTTCAGCGGGGCCATGTTCGACTGGTTCGAGGTGATCTACGACCGGCTTCTACTGGCCCACCAGGACCAACTTTCGTTCAATAGCGGCGCGGCTACGGGGGACATCGAACTGTCCGTCCCCGGATTTTCGTCGTCCAATGTTCTGGTTCTGGACGTGACGAATCCCGTGGCGCCGTTTGTTCTCACCCCCGACATCGTGAACAACTCCGGCAGCTACACCGCGACCATCCGGGTGACGGTGGGTTCCACGCCCCGTAAATTCCTGGCCGTCGTTCCGGAAGCAGTGACCGGGCTCCCACCTTCGGCGTACACGCTGCCCCCGGACCTCGGACCCAAGACCATCGATCGGGGCCTGCCGCGGGACTTGCTGGTCGATGGAGAGGGGAGCGATTACATCCTCGTCACCCATCCCAGCTTCCGCCAGGCCTGGCAGCCGTTGGTGGACCTCCGGCAAAGCGAGGGACACACGGTCCTCCTCTGTGACGTGTGGGAGATCTACGACCAGTTCGCGGGCGGGGACAAGACGCCCTGGGCCATTCAACGGTTCCTCACCCAGGCGTTCCGCAACTGGGATCCGGCCCCGAGCTTCGTGTGCCTGGGTGGGGACGCGAACGAGGACTATCGCACCGACACGCCGGACGCCCTTCCGGACTGGGTGCCCACGCTCGTGCATTTCGGGGCGGTACCGGGAACGAGCGGACCCGAGTTGGCCGGGACGGATTCGTGGTACGTGCAGTTCTTGCGGCCCGGCGACACCGAATTCAACGACGTGCTGCCGGATATGAACGAAGCGCGCATTCCCGCCGGTTCGGTGAGCGAAGTCACCGATTTCGTGCAGAAGGTTCTGAACTACGAAAACATGGGTTCAGCCGACACGTGGCGGAGCCATGGGCTCTTCGTTGCCGACGACCAGTACTCCAACGGCATCTTCCAGGGCTCCGCCTATTGCTGGAGTTCCGGGGAAGCCGCATTCAAGCAAACCACGATCGCCGTTGTGGACTCCATTCACGTGAAGGCGGGACTCAACACGTTTCGCGCCGACACGCTGTTCTTGAGCAATTCCCTGGATCCGGTGCCGTCGCTCAATCGGCACCCCCCTGGAGACTGCCCAGGTTCTACTGCCAGCATTAACACGTTTAACTACACGCGCACGAATCTCACTCCGGTTTTATTGGACTCGCTTAGCCGCGGCTACATGATCTGGGAGTTCACCGGTCACGCCAACCGCTCGCAGGTAACTCATGAGGGATTGTTCCTTCATTCGAGCCTCTCCCTTCATGACGTGGACAAGGTGCTGAACTTCGGGAAGCCCTTCCTGTTCATGGGCTACGCGTGCCACCTCATGGAGTTCGAATACGTCGGGGAAGGACCGAGCGGTTTCGACAACATCGGAGAGGCATTGCTGATGGCGCCCAACCGGGGGGCTATCGGTGTGTTTGCTTCGGACTCCTACGAATGGCTTCCCACCAATCCCTACGCGCAGGTCTACACGACGCGCCCGCTGTTCTGGAATTTGCCGCGCGATCCCGACGGCCGGCCGCGGCGGGTGTGGGGAGAAGCCATGACTCGGGGTCTCGTGCAGTTGGTCCTGGAACACCCAACCGACTTCGGAGTTCGCGACATGCCGCGCACGTATCAGACCTTCGGGGATCCCGCGCTACGCATCGACGTCATGCCGGGAACGTGGTCGTCGGTGTCCATCGACGGAGCAGCGTATATAGAGGGTCAATCGCTGACCGCGCAATCCTTCACCGATACGGTGGACGTGACGGCGATCGTGGCCGACGACGTGGACATCTCCACCGTCAAGGCGTTCAACGACTCGGTTCAAATTCCCTCATCGTTGGTCACCGTGGTGCCGCCAAGCCCGACCCAAGAAGGCGTCCAACCGTACCAAGTGCGCGTGCGGACGCCGTTGTATCTGGGTACGTACAACGTGCGGGTGGAGGCGACGGACTGGGCGGGGCGGCCCTCCAGTTTGACGCTACCGGTCAGGTTCGATACGAATTTCGATGCCGACGGGAGCCCCATCGTGAACGGAAACACCCTGGATCCCGGAGCCGTGATCGGCATCACGGTGAATTCTCCGATGCCGCTCTCGGCAAGCGCGTTCACGGTGTGGGTGGATGGAATACCCTCCGGCATAGCCGCCACTGGAGGTCCCACGGCGTGGCACGTTCTGGTGCCGGGGCCCTGGGCCCAGGGCACCCACACGGTCGAGCTTCGGGTGAGCGATCCCAACGCTACCTGCGTGCCGGGGCCCTGCCCGCTCGTGCGGTCGATCTCGTTCGTGTCCTCGGGCACGGACGTGAACCTCGCCCTCAAGCAGGTGTACTTCTATCCCAACCCCGTCGAGGCTGAGGACGGCGCGTTCGTTTACGAGCTCAACAAGAATGGCGCCAAGGGCCAAGTGACGATCTACTCCCTGACCGGCCGCCGGGTCCGCCGCGATGATTCGCCGGTGCGGGCGGGCCTCAACTCGTACCGCTGGGACCTTCGGGACGAGAAGGGGGACCGTGTGGCGAACGGCGTCTACCTGTTCGTGCTGCGGTTGGAGGGGGCGGATGGGGAGGTCATCACCACCGCCTCCCGTCCGGAGCGAGTGGCCATAACTCGCTGATTTTTCGACTAATAGATCGCTCATCGAAAGCGAATTCTCGGGAAGCCAAGACCGGGATTGGATTCCCCAGTCGAGGCATCGGACTTCCAAGGGCCATGGCCACATTTCCCGCCCAGGCCTCCTGAAAGCTGCGCCGCGCCGGTGATCCCGCATCCAGCCGCTTGAGAATCCAGAGCCCGTCACGGTTTTTCGCGTTCGGGGAGTTGACCGAACCATAGCGAGGTGATATTAGATTTGAAAGCGCGCAAACCGCGCGCCAGCGCGAAACCAGCGCGCAAGGTGACCAAGCCTAATTTGGAGGGTGATACGGTGAACAAGGCTGAGCTCATCGAAAACGTCGTGAAGAGAACCAAGCTGACCAAGAAGGACGCTTCGGCCGCAGTCGACGCCACGCTCGATGCCATCAAGAAGGGCACGAAGAAAGGTGTTGTCATAGCCGGTTTCGGTTCGTTCTCGGTATCGAACCGCAAGGCGCGTGTCGGCCGGAATCCTCGCACCGGCGAAGAGATCAAGATCAAGGCGTCGAAAGGCGTCCGCTTCCGTCCGGGTAAGGACTACAAGAGCAGTCTCTAAGTCCGAAAACCTTTGCGGGGGCTCGGCCACCAGACCGGGCCCCTTTTTCTTTGATGTCTTCGATATTCGTGCCGGAATGAAAAGTTATCGGAGAGCTATGGTGCGCGCTCATCGAATCACGATTCGGAGGCGCCAATGCTCTCCTCGGGTATCCCCGACGCAAACACCACCCGGTTCTTTCCCGTTCGCTTGGCGTGAAGAAGCGCGGCGTTGGCGGCGCGCCAAAGCGCGTGACTCGTCGTACCGTCCTGCGGATACATGGCCCCGCCCACGCTGACCGAGACGTGCAACGAAACGGTTTCTCCAGAGAGGCCTGTCACCCCAACCCGCGATAGCTCGGTGCTCCGGCGCAAGCGCTCGCAAACCGCGGTCGCGTCCTCCGGGGACACCGGAGCGCTCAAGATGAGCCCAAACTCTTCGCCGCCCCAGCGGGCCACCGAGTCGAACGGCCGCAGTCCCGTCTTCAACACCTGAGCCACCGCGGAGAGCACGGAGTTGCCCGCTTCATACCCGTAACGTCCGTTGACCGCTTTGAAATCGTCCAGGTCGGCGATGGCGAGGGCGAGCGAGGTTCCATCGCGCTTCGCGCGTGCGATTTCGTTCTCGAGTTGGAGATTGAAGTAGGCGCGGTTGTATACACGCGTTCCCGCGTCGACGAACACGAGATCCTCCAGGATCTGTCCCCGATGGAGAAGATCTGTCGCCACCTCCGATAGCAAGGAGAGAAGTCCCTGACGGTTCTCGTTGAAGTGATGGGGTTTCGAGCTCCAGGCCGAGAGCGCACCCGAGACGGTCAAATCCTTGGTTCCCACGGGAATCATGGCCAAGGATTGAAACGCTACTTGCAAGGTTCCGGTTCGCGTGTCGATCTGGGCGGGCAGATCGGGAATCATGACGAGGTAGCGCTGGCCGATCACCCAGTCGCGAGCCAGAGGCTCGTCGTACGGCTCGCTCACCAACTCGGTCAAGAGCGCCATCCGGTCTTCCGTGGGCAAGGAAGGGGTCCAGAAGGACACGCGCTCGCACTCGAGAATCTGGCGCGCGGTGACCATGATGTGCCGCAATACTTCGGTGGGACCACGCAAGACGGGAGCGTCACGCGTGAGCAGCTTGTCGTACAGGTTGATGAGCGTGCGAATTTGATCGAGGCTGGTCGAGCCCTTCCAGTCCCGAATGGGCAACGGCACCTTCACGATGCCTTCATCGTCTTCGGGGACGGAGAGTCGCACTGCGACCGTATTGCCGGTGGCGAGATCGCGATAGCGCCGGAGCTTTTCGTCGCCGTGGAGCACTTCCTCGATCAACCGCAGATGGCCAAGATGGGTCAGCCGATCGAGCGTTTCCAGACCGATGGATTCGATTTGCCGCGCGTCACCACTTTCCAGGGCGCGGCGTAGCTGGAGTTGATCGCCGGCAGGGAGCCGGGAGACGGGAAGAACGCGTTCGAGAAGCTCCCGAAAAAGAATGGCGCGGCGTTTCATGTCCCGTCCATGAAGTCGGACTCAGATGCCTTAGCGACCCGGCCCTCACGAAAGAGCCGGGATGGAGGGGGAGTAAGCTCTTACAATTCTATCAGATAGGTGAATCGAAGACCAAAAAAGGGGGCGAAGTTGGCATACGATCTAGGTGACAACTTCTTTGCAATCCGTCGGAAAGAAATGGATACGAAGTTGCCATAGGCAAGTTGTTGGGCTAAAGTCATTTATGGGAGGAGCTGGTTCCAATGGTTATTTCTGGACCATCGGGGTGGCCGCTCCGTTCCCATTTCGGATGGGGAAAGCGAAAGGGCTCGGCAATGTATGTTCCTCGTGTGGACGGACTTGTGACTTTAAACGACCGGAAACCAAGAGGTGGCATGTTCCGTGCCTTTGCAATCCTCACTGAGGTTTTGCGTCACGCTATGCAGCGAGACCATTCAGGGGAACGAGGTATGAAGCAATGAGAGGGAAGCGTTCACCCCAGGGGCCATGGATCCTACTGGCTGCCTTAGCGCTCGTCTTGGGGGTGGGGTTGCTCTCCCCAGCATGGGCCGCCGATCCCGTCGATGGGAACGACCCTGGGGGCCAGTACGTGCCACCGCCAAAGGGGAGTGGTCCAGGATCGGGTGGAGGTGGTGGAGAAGCAGATCCTGATTGGTGGCAGACCGACGGATGGGCTGGATCGCCGACCGGTGCGCTGCCCGCACGGGAAGAAGCGGTGTCCAGGACGGTTATGGAACCCCATCAGGTTCTTTGGATCGTCCAGGGTTCGCTCCAGGCGATCAAGGTCTGGCTGTTCCAGCTAAGCAGTCACCGTTTGGGAATGTAGTCGCACGTCGCGACGTTCCCACGGAGGGTTGGAGTCATGGTGGAGCCCGAAAAAGGGGCTGCCTCATATGCCGATAAGGGGGATTCGCCTGCTTCGGTATCGGTCGACGAGCTCTTGAACTTGGCCGATCTCGAACAAGCAGCCGCGAATTACGAATCGGCGATTCGCACGTATCGTCGCGTTCTGGACGGGAATGAATCCCTGGTCCAGGCCGATTTTCTGGTCCAGAAGGCAAAGGCGCTGACCGGGATCGGTAGCTGTCTCGAGCGTATTGGCCGCTGGAAGGAAGCGCAGAACGTGCTCGAGGACGCTGCGCTGGCCGCGCGTGAGGCCGGCGACGATCTCGAGCTAGGTCGCGTCCAGATCAAGCTCGGCAAGATTCTGCTCGGGCAAGGGCGTCTCGATGCGGCGCTCGAATGCGGCGAAACCGCGCTCAAGCTGGTCGGCAAGATCGATCCCTCGGCGCGCGGCTTTGCTCTCAACCTTCTCGGCACCGTCCACAACTTCAAGGGTGACTCGGAAACGAGCGCCCGTTGCTTCGAAGAAGCCCTGGGTGCGTTCAAGGGCGCGGGCGATATTCGCAGCCTGTCCTTGGCGTACAACAATCTCGGCCTCATTTACAAACAAAAGTGCGAGTGGCAGCGCGCGCTGGAGTACTTGCAGGTTGCCTCGAGCCTCCAGGCCATCGAAGGGGATTATCCGGAGCGCCGCGCCGGCCTTCACAACCTGGGGCTCGTGCACTACCGCATGGGGCACTGGGAGCGCGCGCGCGAATGCTTCACCGAGTCGCTCGCTATTTCGCGCCAGGTCAACGATCCACTCGGCGTCATTCGCGGGCTGCTCGCCTCGGCGGGTGTGGACATCGCACAGCGCCGCTGGTCCGATGCCCTCGTCGCCCTCGAGCAAGCGCTCGAGCTGGGGTCGGAAGAGCGCTATCCGCAGGAAACCGCGCTCACCTATCGATCCCTGGGTCAGCTCCATCAAGCCCGGGGCGAGCTGGCGCGAGCCCGCCGCTGCTTCGAGGTGGCGTGGAAGAAAGCTATCGAGATTTCCGAGGAAGGCGATCTCGTGTGCGAGCTCTTGCGGCTTCGCGCCGAGCTAGCCTTGATCGAAGGCCATGTGCCGGATGCCGCGAGCCTCGCGCATCGCGCGGTAGAGCTCTCGTCCCGTCGCGGCGATCGCATGGAAAACGCCCTCGCCCAGATCACCTTGGGTCGCGTGCTTTTAGCCGACGGGAACCAGGAAGGTTTCGAACGGTTCATTGCCGCGCATGACACGCTGCGCCGGCTCGGAAGCCCCTTCCCGCGCGCGCAAGCGCTGCTCGACGAAGGCCGGCTCCGCGTTGCCGCCAAGCGCGATTGGGAACGCGCCGAGCTCGTGCTCGTGGAGGCGATGGGCGTGCTGCGTGGTCTGGGATTGCCCGAGCTCGAGATCGAAGCCCTGGTGGCGTTGACCCGTGCCGCCAGCGGACGCGGCGAGCTCGGCCGGGCCGGCGACATCCTCGAGCAAGCGCGCGTGGCGGGACGGAACATTCAGGATGCGTCGACCTTGGCACTCCTCTCCGAAGTGCAGCGTGAGCTGGAAACACAGCTCGTCGATACGTCCGTCACTACGCTGGGCGCCTATCGCACCGCGGGCCGTCTCGAGGAAATCATCGATTCGCGCCGGCCCTATGCGGGCAAGCTTTACGATGTGCTCGAAATCGTCGCCCAGGCCTTGGAAGCGGACGGCGCGGCGTTCATCTTCACCGCGGCCGAGATGGCATCCGCCACCTATCGTGTCGGCGCTGCGCCCGCGTCCCGTATTGCGCGTACGCTGCGCGAACATCGTCCCGAGCGTCCCGAGATTTTGCTCGATGCGGGTACCACCCCGCGTGCGCCTTGGGGCGACATTGTGTCCTTACGTCAGGCGAGCTCCTTGCTCGTGGTTCCGGTATATGGCGCGGGTGGGACGGCGTGGCTCTATCTCGATCGCCTGCGCGAGCGCGGCCGGACCGCGTTCGGGCAGAGCCAGCTCAGCTTGTGCCTCGCTCTGGTGCCGCAGCTCGAAAACCTCCTCGATCGCTCCGCGCTCGAGACGGTGACGGCCTCCGACGAAGACACGCTCCGCCGGCGCACCTTCCTGGCCGACGTGGTCACGCAAAATCCCGAGATGATCGAGATCCTGAAGCTGGTCGAGAAGGTCAACCGCACCGAGCTTACCGTACTGCTTCAGGGCGAGACAGGAACCGGCAAGACGCTCATCGCGCGGGCCATTCATCTCTCGAGCCATCGCGCTCATGGGTCGTTCGTGACCGTGGACTGCGCCGCGCTCCCGGAAAACCTGCTTGAAAGCGAACTCTTCGGCTACATGAAGGGTGCGTTCACCGGTGCCTCCCACGACAAGAAGGGACTCTTCGAGGAAGCGGACGGCGGCACGATCTTCCTGGACGAGATCGGCCGGGCCGGACTGGGCGTACAGCGGCGGCTTTTGCACTTGCTCGACAAGGGCGAGGTGCGGCCGGTCGGATCCACGTCATATCGCAAGCTCAACGTGCGCGTCATTTGCGCCACGAGCGCCAAGGATCTTCTCTCCGCCCAGGAGCACGGTCCCTTCATCAAGGACCTCTACTATCGCTTGAACGACATCATCATTCGCGTGCCTGCGCTCCGCGAGCGTCCGGAAGACATCCCGCTTCTGGCCGAGTATTTCCTGGAAACCCTGAACACCCAGACCGGCCGCCACTGTCCGGGAATCGGCCGATCCGCCATGCAGCGAGTGGTGCGGTACACTTGGCCGGGTAACGTGCGCGAGCTGGAGAAAGTCGTCCGCCGGGCCGCCATTTTGGCCGACGACGGCGAAACGATCGGGCCCGAGCACCTGCCACGGGAACTCTTGGACGCCACCGAGCGGCAGAGCGGAAATGGTCACCACGACGCGGACTTCAAGTCCATGGTGGAGGGCACGGAGCGGCGGCTGGTGATCGACGCGTTGAGCAAGCATGCATGGAACAAGACTCGAGCCGCTCGCGAGCTCGGGCTCTCCCGGAAGGGACTCAAGAACAAGATTCTGCGTTACGGGCTCAAGCCAGAGACGCCTTGATCCCGTCCGGGCCAATTGTTTTCGGCGTGCCCAGTTTGGGCGCGCCTTTTTTTTCCGGCGCAGGCACGCCGTGTTTCGCAGAGTCGCCGCGCTCGTAGCTGTGCTCGGCGCGCTGGCCGCCGCCGACGCGCTTTCCGCCAAGACGCCCACGCCGGGGAACGGACCCCGGATCGCGCTTCCCGACTCCACGCTGCCCGATTCGGTGCGCGTCATCATCGTTCCGGATTCGCTGCTCGACCCCACGGGGGCGTTTACCGCCACTCAGGTGCCGCTGCCTCATGCGCCGGCGGTGGAACCGTCCCAGCTGCGCCAAGAGGTGAGCGCACTTCGGCGTCACCTGCAATTCAACCGGCACGATGTAGGCGCCTATTCGCAGCTCGGCGATCTCCTCGCTTCGAGCCGCAACATCGAGGAGCGCCGTGAAGCGTCGGAAGCGTTTCATGAGGCGCTTCTGTTGAAGTCGAACGATCCCGACCTCTGGCTCCGGTTTGGGCGGCTTCAGGAGCGCCGCGGGTTTCATGCCGAGGCGCACGATGCCTATGTGAAGGCGCTCCGAATCGCCCCCGATCGGACGGATCTGTGGGAATCGATGGCGCAGCACGAGTTCATCCGCTTCCAGCGCCAGCTCCTGTGGAAGAACCTGGACGATGCCTGGCGCGCGAATCAGCACGTGCTGGCCATGAACCCGGAGGATGTGGCATCGCTCCGGCGCGGCGTGCGTATGGCCATGCTGAACGGCAGTCGCGTGGCCGCCGATTCCTTGGTTCGGGTTTGGGAGGAGGTCGCTCCGGAGGACCCGTGGCCCATGCTCGTGCGCGGCATGCTGTTCGCGGATGAGGGAGCGTGGGAACAGGCCGACCGGGCGTTCACACAAGGCATTGCCCAACTCCCCGAACGAGAACGGCGGCCTTTCCAGCGGCTCGATATCGTGAGCCCAGAGGAGGAGGAGCTTCGCAAAGAGTCTCCCGACCGCCTTCGTTTCTTTCGCGACTGGTGGAAATGGCGCGATCCTACGCCCGCCGATGCAATCAATCCCCGTCTGCTCGAACACTACCGGCGCATGGTGGAATCGGAGCTGTTGTTCGCCCTGGAGAGTTATCACCTTCACGGTTGGAATCACGCGCCCGGAGAGATGCTGGTGCGCTATGGCGCACCCAAAGAGTGGACCTTCCGCCAGTCGTTCGGTCACCTGGGCGAATACCGGGTGACCGCGACCGCGCCCATGGCCTCGCGCTCGGTGGAGATTCCGTATGGGGCCGAGGGGGCATTGCCGATCGAGTTCGTGGAGTACAACCAGAACGGGCGCTTCTATTACCCCATCGAAGGCTTTCCCGACGATCCTGAGCTCTTGCTGGCTGAATTTCCGAATATCTACGACGCGCCGGTCAATCTGTCTCACGAGCAGGAAGTCGAGGTCTGGCGCTTCCAGGATCCCGATGGCGTGGGCCGGGTCGAGGTTGCGGTGGCACTGGCCCCCAAGGACTGGAAGAACGTGCTCCGGCAACCCTACCGCATCGCGAGCAAGCTCACCGTGTACAACCAGGATTGGGAACCCATCGATGCCCGGGTGGGAAGCTGGGCCCCGTTCACCGTGGATGCGCTGGGACGCTTGGTGGCGCGGTTCGAGGCGGAGGGAATCAACGACAGCATGATCGTGGGACTCGAGACGAGCGATCGCGATGAAAGCAATCGCGCCGCCGGTTATCACGCCGTGCCGCCCCGCAGCACCCACGATGGACCCCAGCTCAGCGATCTCGCCTTCGTGAGCCGGGTGAGCTTCGAGCATGCACAAGGCGCCTACGGTTGGGGATACGGCTCCGCGCTCCCCAATCCGGGCCATCGGTATCGAGCCCGTGATCCAATCGGGATCGCGTTCGAAACCTACGCGCTTCATCCGGATCAGGAGGGACAGGTCCAGGCGCGCATCCGGGTGAGCGTGCAGCGGGAAACGCGGACGGGGTGGCTGCGCGTGGTCCTTGGGAAGAAGAAAAGTGGAGAAGCGGAGCTGGTGTTCGACGCATCCGAACGTGCGCCGATCCTCCCTCAGCTTCTCTCGCTCGACCTACCGCCCTTGGATTCGGGGCGTTACCTGCTCAAGCTTCGCGTGGAAGACAAGGTCTCGGGGGCCTGGACGGAAACGTCGGGTTTGTTCGAGATCTTGAACGAGGGATGGAAACCGTGACCCGGTGGTTCCGGCCGCTCGCCATTTCGATGATCGTGCACGGGGCGGTATTGGGATCGGGAGCGTTGCTTCTGGGAACGCATGGCATCGAGCCGGAGACATCCAGCGTGTTTCCGGTATCGCTCGTATTTGATTCGTCCGTGCCGGGACCTCCAGGGACGTATGAGCCGGCGGGGCCGATCGGAGTTCCCGCACCGGCATCGTCGCGCGCGATGACAGAACGGCCGGTGTCCCCCCCCGCGCCTGTCCCGGAACCCGAGGCCGCGCCCACACCGGAATCAGCCCTGGGCGCGTCTGAATCGACCGGCGCCGGTTCGGGTGGCGACGGAAGCGGCGCGGGTGGGGGAGGCGCTGGAGGGGCCGGAGGTCACGATGGCGTGGGGGGCGGTGGTGTGTCTTCGAACTACGAGCCGCCACGGCTCTTGGCGGGGGCATTGCCGCTCGACCCCGATGCCGGTGTTGCGCTCTCGGTCCCTCCCGAGATTCCCGTGCGGCTGCGCGTGGGTGCGGACGGTCGTGTGAAGGATATCGTTCCCGAGATCGCGCATCTCGCGCCCGCGGTTCTGGACGCGCTCCATCGATCGGCAAACGCCATGCGGTTTGCTCCGGCGCGTCGCGGCGGAGAACCTGTCGAGGGATGGTTCTCGATGACCTTCGTCTATCGGCATTGATGCGGCGGAAGTGCGCGTCGTGATGAATTCAATGTCTCATCGGATGTGGCTATCAATGGACCGCGCCCAATCCCTCGTTTCCTTGACACTCCCCACTCCCTTGCTATAGTTGCCGCAAAGGGTTGACGATGGGGCGTCGCCCTCCCCACCTCCGCCGGCCCGCGGCCTTAGAACTATCTTCGCCGGGAGAACGCGTCTGCTCACAGAAATTCTCAACGAACCCTGCGTTGTGCTTGACCTTGCGGTGTCCTCCAAAGATGCGGTCATCGAGGCATTGGTCGATGCCCTCGTGCGCGCGGAAGTCGTGCAGGATCGCCGGCGCATGGTGGACGATCTCAAGAAACGGGAGCGGGTGATGAGTACCGGTATTGGGAGCGGCATCGCCGTGCCGCACGCCCAGAGCCCGGGCGCCACCCGATTGGCCATGGCCCTCGGACGGCTCGCCCAGCCCATCGACTTCGAAGCGTTGGACGAGCGGCCGGTGCGCCTCGTGTTCATGGTGGTGGGACCGGAGGAGCGCGGCGGGTTCATTCGCGTTTTGGCCCGAATCAGCCGCCTCTTGTACTCCGGTGATCTGCAACGGAATCTCTTGCGGGCGCGAACCTCCGCCGAAGCGATCGCCTGCATTCGTGAGGAAGAGGCGAAGATTACCGGGTGAACTGGCGCCTCTGGATTCCGGTGGCATGCTATGCCGCCCTCATCTTCACCCTGTCCTCCATTCCGGATCTCAGGCCTCCGGTCACGCTGACCAATGGAGACAAGTTGGCCCACTTCTTGGAGTACGGTTTGTTCGGGCTGCTTCTCTACCGAGCCACCCGATTGACATGGAGGCATCGAAAAGCCGTGTTTCCCATCGTCTTGACCATCCTGATCGGGCTCACCGTCGCCGTGCTGGACGAGCTCTATCAAGGTACGGTGCGCGGGCGGCAAAAGAGCGTCAGCGACGCGGTGGCCGATCTGATCGGGGTCACGCTGGCCGCGCTCATCGGACAATGGCTCGCTCACGTGTGGATGCAAAAGCGGCGGGAGGTGAACGCCGGGCCATGACCTTGCAGGCTCCTCGCGGCACGCAGGACATCCTGCCCGACCGCACGCCCCGTTGGCAGTTCGTGGAGGCGCGTTTTCGCGACGTGCTCTCCCGATATGGCTACGGCGAGATTCGCACCCCCATCTTCGAGCACACCGAGCTCTTTCAGCGGGGTGTGGGTACGTCCACCGACATCGTGCAGAAGGAGATGTACACGTTTCAAGACCGCAAGAGCCGGAGCTTGACCCTGCGCCCGGAAGGCACGGCGGCGGTGGCGCGCGCAGTGATCGAGCACAAGCTTCTGTCGGCGGGCCAGCCACTCAAGCTTTGGTACCTGGGTCCCATGTTTCGCTACGAACGTCCGCAGGCGGGACGCTATCGCCAGCATCATCAAGTGGGCGCGGAGCTCTTGGGCGTGGAATCGCCGGCCGGGGATTTCGAGATGATCGCGCTTTTGGTGGATCTCCTCGATGCCGTGGGCCTGCGCGAAACGCGTGTGCTCTTGAACAGCGTGGGCGACGCAACGTGCCGCCCCGCGTACACCGAGACCTTGCGCGCCTACTTGCGCGCACACGTGAGCCAACTTTGTCCTGATTGCGTGCGACGCACCGAAGAGAACCCGCTTCGGGTTCTGGATTGCAAGGTGCCCGGCTGCCGCGAAGTGGCGCGCGGCATTCCTCGCATTCAAGAACATCTTTGCCCGGCCTGCCGTGCACACCAGGATGAGCTCCGGCTCTTGCTGGATCGGGGCGGCCTCCAGTTTCAGATGGCCGATCACCTCGTGCGCGGTCTCGATTACTATACGCGCACCGTGTTCGAGATCGAGCACGGCGGTCTGGGGGCCCAAAGCGCGGTCGGGGGCGGGGGTCGCTACGACCGGCTGATCGAGGATGTGGGCGGACCGCCCACGCATGGTGTCGGCTTTTCTTCCGGCGTCGAGCGCATCCTGCTCGCCCTGGAAGCCGAAGGTTCGATGCTTCCCGGTTTTCCTTCCCCGGAGATCATGCTGGTCACGGTGGGAGAAGGGGACGAACGCCGGGAAGCGATCCGTCTTGCCCGGCGGCTCCGGCGTCACTTTCGGGTAGAACTCGATCTCAGGGGACGGAGTCTGGCCGCGCAAATGAAAGCCGCCAATCGGGCGGGCGCGTCGATCGCGCTCTTGATCGGCGAAGGGGAACTTGCCGCCGGAGAGTGGACGTTGAAGACGCTGGCCACGGGCGCGCAGGAGCGCATTCTGGATCGAGAGCTGGAAACGCGACTCAAGGACTTGCTTGAAAAAGGACGGGCATGACGGACACGAAGTCACCGGAAGAGCTGGCCCCCGGTCTCGACACGATGGGCGGCTGGCGCCGCTCGCATTTGTGCGGCGAGCTCAGGGCCGGCGATGCCGGCAAGGAAGCCGTGCTGATGGGCTGGGTGCAGCGCACCCGTGACCATGGCGGGGTGGTGTTCATCGATCTTCGGGATCACAGCGGGATCACGCAGATCGTTTTTCATCCCGCCCAACTATCGGCGACGGCGTTGGCCAAAGCGCGGGCGGCTCGATCCGAGTTCGTGCTGGCCGTTCGGGGGCCCGTCGTGGCGCGGCCGGCAGACATGGTCAATCGCGATCTGGCCACCGGGGAGGTCGAGGTGGATGCCACGGACGTCCGCCTCCTGAACGTCTCGCGAACCCCGCCCTTTCCGATCGAAGACGATGCGGACGTGAGCGAAGACCTGCGTTTGCGCTACCGGTATTTGGATCTTCGGCGCTTTTCGCTTCAAGAGTCGCTTCGCTTGCGGGCGCACGTCGCCTTGGAAGTGCGGTCGCACATGACCGGTCAGGGATTCGTGGAGATCGAAACGCCGATGATGGTCCGCCCGACCCCCGAAGGCGCGCGCGACTATATCGTTCCGTCTCGCCTTCATCCCGGGAAGTTCTACGCGCTCCCGCAAAGCCCGCAGCTCTACAAGCAAATCCTCATGGTGAGCGGGATGAACAAGTACTTCCAGCTCGCCCGCTGCTTGCGCGATGAGGATTTGCGGGCCGATCGCCAACCCGAGCACACCCAGATCGACATCGAGATGGCCTTTGTAACTGAGGACGAGGTATTCGCGGTCATCGAGGGATTGTTTTCGCACGTGTTCCGGACGTGCCTCGGCGTGGAACTGCCATTGCCGTTCTTACGGTTGTCCTATCGCGAAGCGATGGACCGTTTCGGGACCGATAAGCCGGATTTGCGGTTCGATCTGGAACTCGTGGACGTCTCGGCGGCCGCAGGACGTACCGAGTTCGGCGTGTTCAAGAACGCGCTGGCTCATGGCGGGGCGGTGAAGGCGATTCGCGTTCCGGACGGCGCCACGAAGAGCCGCAAGGAGATTGACGATCTCGAGGCGGCGGCGCGCACCTACGGTGCGAAGGGCCTGGCCTGGACGAAGATTGCCGCCGCCGGCCCGGAAGGCGGGATTGCGAAGTTCGTCGGGTCGGAGATCCCGGAGGTTTTAGGGGCGGAGCGAGGGGATTTGCTCGTGTTCGTCGCCGATGCATGGCCGATCGCTTGCAAAGCCCTTGGCTCGGTGAGGAACGTGCTTGGCCAGCCACTCATCGAAGGAAAGAGTCGCGAGTTCCGTTTTCTATGGGTGCGCGAGTTCCCGTTGTTTGAATTCAATCCTGACCGCGGGCGGTGGGAAGCTGCGCATCATATTTTCTCGATGCCGATGGAAGAGCACTTGCAGTATCTGGAAACGGATCCAGGAAAAGTGCACGCGCATCTCTACGACCTGGTCGCGAACGGAATTGAGCTGGCCTCGGGAAGCATTCGGATTCATCGCCGCGACATCCAGGAGCGGGTGATGCAGGTGCTGGGCATCACGCGCGAGGACGCGGACCGCCGGTTCGGATTCCTGCTTGAAGCGTTCCAGTACGGCGCCCCGCCCCACGGCGGTATTGCCCCCGGGCTCGACCGGCTCATCATGCTCATGAGCGGCCGCACCTCGTTGCGCGACGTCATTGCGTTTCCCAAGACCGCCCGGGCGACCAGCCTCATGGACCAGGCGCCGGCGGAAGTCGACCCCGATGACCTGGAAGCGCTCCATATCCGAATCGTCGAGTAATCGATCCGGCCGAGGGTCACCAGGCAGGGCGGTCTACGCTGTCTCCTTGGGCAAGGTTACGAACGTCCTAAAACTTGATCTCCGCATAGCCTTCCGGGACCTGCCACACACTCTCGGGGATAGGTCGCTTGTCGATTGTGTAGGCTTCCCAAGAGAACGTGCCTTTCTGTGTCGGCGTCTCGATGTCCGTGGTGGCGCCCAAGGTGAGTCCCATCCCCTTTTCCGCCTTGGTAATAAGACGAACGATCGAGCGCCCCGCCGGGTCCACCATCGGCAAGAGTGAGATCTTCTCCAAATCTTTGAGGTAGTCGGTAAGCGCAATCTCCCGCGTGATCCAGCGAGTATGTACCATCATTTTTCCGACAGAGATCTTGTGGCCCTCGCAATCCTTGCCGGCGATCTTCTTAACGTAGTCCAGGGACTCGCTCTTGAGACTGTTGTTGAATTTGTCTACGTAGGCGACCCACTTTTGCCGCTCTTCCTCGGTCGCGTTCGAATACACCTGGTACCGGATCGCGCTCAAACTGTCGATGAGGCCATTGGCCCGGTCCAGCGGCCCTTTCCAGAACTGCTTCTTGGCATGGTTCAAGTAGATGACATCCTTGGTCCTGACGTCATAGATGACTTCGTTCGCGTCGGACATGGTCATGCGAACGCGGCCATCGCCGTAGTAGTTGGCGCGAGACAGGGTATCTCCGTTCAGGAAGTGGAACTTGCATCGCACGGTGAGATCCTGCGCGCGCGCTGTGCCCGCGGAAAGCAAGGCGGCAAGCAAGGCCATGCCCATCCAGACCACTCCACCCTTGAATCGCATTCCCACGTGTGTCTCCTTTTCACTGCCGAATCGCCGCCGATGCTACCGGATTTGGGTTTCCCGATTTTAGGCCAATGTTGGCGCATTCCTCCGGACAACGAAAGCGGGTGGACTTGGACAACCGAGCCGGTTCTATGAACCCTGAGGGATCCTGAAGGGCTAAAACCGGTCTAAGTCCAATAATTTCAGTAGGTTAATCAGCTTCATCATCCCGGGAAGTCATTGACACCCCCCCGGGCCGATGCTAGCCTTTTTGGCCCTGGGTTCCGCAAGGAACCCTTTTGTCCTTTTGGGGGAGGTGTGGGCCGATACCATATCTTGATCGCGGCGCCCCCGAGGATTCCTGGGGGGTCGTCCAACGGTAGGACACCGGCCTTTGGAGCCGGGTATCAAGGTTCGAGTCCTTGCCCCCCAGCCAGGATCGGAGGTAGTTCGAGGGGCTAAGAGCCCCGCTCAATGGAAACGGATAAGAAATCCCACAAGGACTCCGCTCAGGGTCCTGAACACAGCGTCCCCATCGATTTGACACATATCGAGCCCCTCGCCCTATTGGGGGAAAAAGATGCCACGCTCCGGCGCCTGGAATTGGCATTCCAAGTCCGCGGCGTGCTCCGTAACGGGGTGCTCATCTTGAACGGATCCTACCCGCGCCTGGAACAGGCCGCCGACGTCGTGCGTGAACTGGTGAACCGCGTGGGTCGCGGCCAGGTCGTCGACGTTCAGGATGTGGAGTATCTCGCCCAGCTTCGCCTTGAAGAAGGCTCGGACGCGGTCGTAAACGGTGGACCACTGGACGAACTGTCCTTCGAACTTCGCACGGTTCAAGTCAAGTCCCACGGGCAGCAAACCTACATCGATGCCATTCGCGCTCACGACATTGTGTTCGGCATCGGCCCCGCCGGCACGGGTAAGACCTATCTCGCCGTGGCGATGGCCGTGCAAGCGCTGCGTCAGAAGAAAGTCGAACGGATCGTGCTCACGCGTCCGGCCGTGGAAGCGGGCGAGAAGCTTGGTTTTCTACCCGGCACGTTCGAGGAAAAAATCGATCCGTATCTGCGTCCGCTCTACGACGCGCTTCGCGATTTCATTCCCTTCGAAAAACTTCGCCGCTTCCAGGAAATGGGCGTGCTGGAGATCGCGCCCTTGGCGTACATGCGCGGCCGCACACTGTCCCGCGCGTTCGTAGTGCTCGACGAAGCACAGAACACGACCCTCGCCCAGATGAAAATGTTTTTGACCCGCCTCGGTGTGCACTCGATGTCCGTGATCACGGGGGACGTCACCCAGGTCGATCTGGTGAACCCCGAAGAGAGCGGCCTCGTGCAGGGTCGTCGGATCCTCGAGGGCACTCCCGGGATTGCGTTCGTGGATTTCCACCCGCGGGATGTGGTGCGACACGGATTGGTGAGATCGATCCTCGCCGCGTTTCAACGCTTCGAGGACGAGCGGGACGCGAAGAAGGGTTCTTAACCCATGCCATCCAACATCCTCCGATTCCGGCGGCGCCGGATCCGGCTCGAACGCGAAAAGGCCCCCATGCAGCCGCGGACCAAGGTGCTCTTGGCCGTGCTCTTGGGCTTTGCCGTGCTCGGCGCGTCGATCTTTGCGTTTCCACTCCGCTTCGGTTTTCAGGCGCCCACCTTCGAAGCGGGGCAGATCTCGGAAGAAGAAATCATTGCCCCCTTCTCGTTCGATGTTCCCAAGCCGACCGAGGAGCTGGATCTGGAACGGGCGCGGGCAGCGCAAGCCGTTCTGCCTGTCTTTCTGCTGACCCGGCCGGGTCGCACCGCCGAGAGCGCCATCGCGCGCCTCGAGCGCGGCATCGGAAAGCGAGCCCGCATGGCCGCGATCGTGGATACGCTCGGCCTGCCGCTCACTTCGATGACTACCCGCTATCTCGCTGCGCCCGATTCGGGAATGATCGTGCTTCTCGAGGCGCAACGCCTTTTAGCCCAAGCCCACTCGCAGTGGATGGTCGGGGAGCTCGATGCCGATCTGGTGAAGAGCTACAACCGCATTCAGGTCAACGCGCCGGAAGGTAAGACGTTTCTCCCCACCGGCCAGGTGCTCGATCCCGGACAGCTGGCCGACCGTGCCCTGGAACGCGGGCTCGACCGTCTCGGCCCGCGCGGCGCGGAAGCGCTGGTCGAGCTCGTGCATGCGCTGGCCGTGCCGAGCCTCGTTTATGACCGCACCGCGACCGAAATGGAACGGCAGGCGGCCCGGGAGACGGTGGCGCGCACGCGAGTCACCATCTTGAAAGGCGAACGCATCGTCGACGCCAACGAGCGCATCACAGCGGAACAAATCACGATTCTGCGTGCCTTGCGGCAGGCCATGCTCCAGGGGACCGGGGTGAACGGCATTCGGAGCTGGCTCTTCCCCCTTCTGGGGCGAAGCTTGCTCGTGACGGTGTTCCTGGGCCTCTTCGGGATTTTCGTGCGCGTGGCCCGTCCAGCCATGTGGAGCCAAATGGGGCAGCTCTCGCTCATCACCGTGCTGACCTTCATCGTGCTCGCCGCCGCGGGAGTGATTGCCCGGTCCAAGGTTCTCGATCCGCTCCTGACCCCGATTCCATTTGCGGCCGTCGTCGCAACGCTGTTGCTGGGAGAGTGGGTGGCTTTGGGCGTGGTTGTGGTGCTCGCCGCGCTCATCGCCGCGTTGAGCGGTTGGGGATTGTCGGTGGGGCTCACGGGGCTCGTCGGTGGTGCGATCGCCTGCTACGCCGTGCGTCACGTCGTGCACCGGTTGGAGTTCATTCGGGCCATCGTGCCCATCTGCCTCGGCATGGCGCTCGTCAACCTGGGTCTGTATCTGGTGGGTCCCGGAGCGCCCTGGAGCGAGCTTTCGAGTGAAGCGGGCTGGCTGATCGGGAACGCGACGCTATCCGTGGTGCTGGCCACGTTCTTGTTGCCTTTGCTGGAGAAGGTATTCGGTCTGGCTTCGAACATCACGCTCCTTGAGCTCTCGGATCTCAATCGCCCGATCTTCAAACGCATGATGCTGGAAGCGAACGGCACCTATCACCACAGCATGATCGTGGGCTCCCTTGGCGAAGCGGCGGCCGAACGGGTGAACGCAAACCCGTTGCTCGCGCGGGTGGGCGGCTACTATCACGACATCGGCAAAATCGCGAAATCGGTGTATTACGGCGAGAACCTGCGCGAGGGGCTCCGTAATCCTCACGAAAAACTGACTCCGCACATGTCGAGTCTCATTCTCGAGTCACACGTGCGCGAAGGGCTGGAGATGGCGCGCGACATCCACTTACCGAACGCCGTGGCCGCGTTCATTCCCGAGCATCAAGGCACCACGCTTATGCTCTATTTCTTCAACAAGGCCCAAGAGCTGGATCCGGAGGTGGAGGAGAGGGACTACCGTTATCCGGGTCCGAGGCCTCAATCGAAGGAAACGGCCATCGTCATGCTGGCTGACGCTGCGGAAGCGACAATTCGCTCTCTCGACGATCCGTCTCCCAAGCGCATCCGGGCCGCGCTCGACCGGCTCTTCGACGCTCGGCTGGCCGACGGACAGCTGGATGAATGCGGCCTCACCGTGGCCGATCTGGTTCGTGTCCGCGAGGCGTTCACGCACGTGCTTTCGGGCGTGCTGCACTCTCGGGTGAAGTATCCATGGCAGGCGGCGGGTGGCGAACGCTCGCTCGGCGAAAGCCGCGGCGCGCGTGTGTTCCGCCCCGAGCTGGAGACAGGAATCGTTTCCATCGAGGTGCCGGGTGAGTTTGCGAGTGCATCTACAGGGGGCCACGGGCTCCGGCGGCCTCCAGCCGTCGGGCATTAAGCGCTTCGCCCGAGACGTGCTCAAGCAGGAAGCCGTGGCCGAGGCCGCCGTCACCATCGTGTTCACCGACGATGCCGGCATACGTGATTTGAACGCCCGGTTTCGTGATATGGATCGGGTGACCGATGTGCTCGCGTTCCCGCTGCGCGATGAAGACGGCTACCTGGGGGATGTGATCATTTCCTTGGAGCGGGCTCGCGCCCAGGCCCCGCGTTTTCAGAATGACCCCGAGGCCGAGCTCGCGCGTTTGATTGTGCACGGCCTGCTGCATTTGCTTGGCTACGATCATCATCGCCCCCAGGACGGTCGGCGTATGAAAGCGGCCGAACGTCGCGCCCTCGCATTGTTCGAAGGCGGATCGCTGTGGGACGCGGAGCCATCTCGTGCCTGAGTTCGTCCTCGTGCCCGGCTGGCTTGTTCTGGCGGTGGTGGCGTGGTGGCTGGGAGCGACCGGGGCCGCCGTACGCCGCGACGTCCTTCTGCTGGAAGCCGGACAAGCTGAAGGCGATTACAAACTCGTCGCTCTTCTTAATCGCCTCCACGACGAGCCCATTCTTCTTGCGCTTCGTTGCCGCATCTCGCGCGGCGTCTCGGCGGCGTTCCTGCCTCTGGGCCTGGCCGGTGCGGTGTCGCACCTTCCCCCCGCTTGGGTGCTTTTTGCCGCGCTCTTGGGCTGGCTTCTGGGCGCGACCGCGGAGGCTTCGGGCGGTGGAGCGCTGGCCCGGCACTGGGGCCGCGCTCGCGGGGGAATGCTCTACGGACTCTGGGCCAAGCTGTTGCATCCTGCGGCGAGACTCTTCCGCCCGCTGCTACGGCTGCGACTCCCGTCACGCGCGGAACTTGCCGCTCCCATTCGCATGCTCGCCGAATCTCAGACCAGCCGCACCGCGGCCGGTTCCGAGCTGGGCCGGGACGAGCGCCGATTTCTCAGACGCATGCTCGCCTCGACCGGCATTCTGGTCACCGACATCTTGACCCGTTGGGATGCGGTGCGGTGGATTCCGGCCCGGACGCCGGTGGCCGAAGCCGTGGCCGCAGTCCGCGAATCGGGCCATAGCCGTTTGCCGGTGGTGGACCAAGGCCGGGTCGTGGGTGTGGTCAACGTGAAGGATCTTCTCGCCGTCAACGGAAACGCGCGGGCCATGCTGCCCATCCGTCCAGCCTACTTCGTGCGCCAGGAAGTCACGGTCAGGGCGTTGCTCGAAGAGCTTCGCGCTGCTCGTGCCCACTTGACCGTGGTCGTGGACCGGCTCGGACGTATGGTCGGCATCGTGACCATGGAAGACGTGCTCGAGGAGATCGTCGGGGAGCTTCACGACGAGCGCGAGGCGCCGCGATGATGTTGTTCATCGCCGCCGTGGTCCTGCTCATGATTCTGGCCGCGCTGCTCGAAGAAGGGGCGGCCTGGTTTGCGCGCCAGGGAGCGGATCTTTTGTCCAGTGAAGAGGACGAAGCGTTGATCCTGGCCGCGGCGCGCTCGGCCCGGCAGGCCCGGCTTTTGGGCCGAGGCTGCGTGGCCTTGGCGGTCGGGCTCCTCGTCATTGCCATTCCCCGCGTGGAAACCTTGCCCTGGACCGGCATCGCTCTCGCCCTGGCCTTCGCATGGACATTCTTCTTTGCCGCGTTCTCGGGGATACGCGGCCGGAGTCCCTGGAGTCTGGTCGGGCGGCTCGTGTTTCGTTCGGTGGCTTGGGCCGGCTCACTCTCGCGTGTTCTCCTTCTCGCCGGAGGGCGGCTGCCCGGATTTGGCGCGCCCTTGTCGTCCGTGGAGCGGGTGAGCGAACTCGACCGCGAGCTGGGATGGCTGCGGGGACAGTTCGATCGCGCGACCCCCGACGCGGGCGCGGAAGCCCGCGCGGTCGTGGCGACGTTGCATCAGTTCGGCGAAGCGCTGGTGGAAGACGTCATGGTGCAGCGCGAAGCGATCGTGGCCATTCGCGCCGCGGCGACCTTGCCTGAGATCGTGAGCGTGGTGGCGGGGCAAGGGTATTCGCGTTATCCGGTGTATGCAGACAGCCTGGACAACATCGTCGGCGTGCTCCATGTTCTCGATCTCTTGAACGCTCCACCCGGAGCGACCGCGGCTGATTTTTCCCGGCCACCCCTTTACACCCCCAGCACCAAATCGGTTGGCGCGCTTCTCCAGGAGCTTCAGACCACCTACAATCAAATGGCGGTGGTCATGGATGAGTACGGGGGTACGGCGGGGCTGGTCACGGTGGAGGATTTGCTCGAGGAGCTGGTCGGGGAGATCGAGGACGAGCACGACGAAGCGCTGCCTCGCCTCCGCCGTCTGGAACCCGGGGTGTTCTGGGTGGACGCCACTCTTCCTCTGAGTGAAGTGAACGAGATCCTGCACCTCGATCTCGAAGCAGGGGAGTACTACGACACCGTGGCCGGGCTCGTGCTCGAGAGGTTGGAACGCGTTCCCAAGGTGGGGGAACGTATCCGGGAGGATGGGGCCTGGATCGAGGTGCTGAACGCCGAGCAAAACCGCATCCAGTCGCTCAAGATTCAGCTCGCGGAAGGAACGGATTGATGGCCGACACGCTCCGACATCGGCTGAGCTCGCAGCTCAAGCTCCACTTCTTGACTGGAATTCTCGTGGTGACACCCGCGGTCCTGGCGGGTTGGATTCTTTACAAGTTCCTGGCCTGGGTGGACGGCCTTTTGTGGGACCGCGTGCGGTTCGGGTGGGTTCGCCCGGAAGGCATCCCCGGAGTGGGTTTCGTGATTGTCGTCTTGCTCATCCTGTTCGTGGGGATGCTGGTCAACAACTACATCGGCCAGCGGTTTTACAACTTCGTCGACGCACTGCTTCGCCACATTCCCGTGTTCGACAAGATGTACATCGCGTTCAAGCAGATCGGCGAAGCGCTTCTTTCGCGGGAGAGCGCGGTATTCCGGGAAGTGGGCTTGATCGAGTTCCCGCATCCGGGGCTGTGGGCGATCGTATTTCTGGCCGAAAAACCCGGTGCGGAGATCGAGTCCAAGGCGGGCACGAATTTGCGTTGCGTGTTTTTGCCTCATACCCCGAACCCCACCACCGGGTTTTTGCTCATGCTGCCCGAGGAGAAGATCCGCCGTCTCGACTTGAGCGTGGAAAAAGGGATCAAGATGGTCATCTCCGGCGGTGCCTACGTCCCGAACCGCGAAGGTGGAGGATTGCGTCCAGGGCGTATTCGCCGGCGCGGTGACGGTAGCGTCGTGGCCGTGGATTCCCCGGGAACGTCCGGGGCGCCCGACCCAGAAACGAGCTAGACGTGGGCCTCGAAAAGTCGCAAGCGCTGATTCTTCGCATCATCCCGTTTCGCGACACGAGCAAAATTCTCATGGCCTACACCGCTGAACGTGGTGCGGTGTCGCTCCTGGCTAAGGGAGTGCGGGGACCGCGGCCTCGCTTCGGCGCGGCGCTGGAGCTGTTTGCATTATCTGATCTGGTTTATTACCACCGTGATTCAAGAGAGCTTCAGTTCTTGAGCGAAGCTACGTTGTTGGACCCCCATCTTGGGCTCACCCGAAATCCCTTGCGATACGCCTATGGCGTCGCGGTGCTGGAGTTCTTGTTGCGCGTGCTGCGGGGGCCGGAAGCGCCGGGGCGGCTCTACGAGATGAGTCTGCGTGTGCTGGAGGTGTTCGAGAACTGTCCAGAGCCCGCATTGGCAGGCGTGTTTCGCGCCTTCGAACTCAAGGCGGTGTCCTTTCTCGGGCACCGACCCGAACTCTATCAATGTGTGGAGTGCGGCCGGGAGGACACGGACGGATTCTCGCCTCGGCGAGGCGGCGTGATCTGTTCCGCCTGCGAGGGCGAAGTGCATGACGTATTGTCGTTGCCCAAGTCGACTCGCAGCTTGTTGCAGCGGCTCTTGACCAGTACCTTGGCCGCCTTGGAGGAAGACCCCTTGCTGAAGGGTGACCTGCCCGCCCTGTCGCGGGTGATGGAGCCCTTTCTGGCCGCGCAGCTCGAACGCTACGAGCCGCTCCGATCCCTGCGGCTCGTCGAAGCACTCAGACCTTGAAGCCAATGCTTCAGCCTGCTAAGGAGGTTCGTATGTCCGCACAGGTTCCCGCTGTCACGAGTCGCCGCGCCGCCACGCTGGCATCCATCGAACGCCACAAAGTGAGCGCCATCATTCGCGCTGCTGATGGTCAGAAGGCCGAACGAGCCATGGACGCGGCGGTGGCGGGCGGGTTCCGGATCGTCGAGTTCACGCTGACCACGCCCGGCGCCCTGGATCTCGTGCGGGAGTTCTCGAAGCGTCCGGGGCTGGTCGTGGGGGCAGGCACGGTGCTCGACGCACGGGTGGCGCGGGAGGCGGTAGCGGCCGGAGCGGAATTCTTGGTGTCCCCGGTCACGGATCCCGACATTATTCGCGAGGCCCACATGCTCGACGCCGTCTGCATTCCGGGAACGTTCACGCCCACCGAGATGCTTTTGGCGCATCGCGCGGGCGCGGAGTTGCTCAAGATATTTCCGGCACCGGCGGATTTACCGGCCTTTATCACTCAAGTGCGGGGACCGTTTCCTGAATTCAGGTTGTTTCCCACGGCCGGGGTGACGGTTGAGAATGTCGAGGCGGTGTTGAAAGCGGGAGCTTTCGGGGCCGGGTTTGTGGCCTCGTTGTTTCGGGCGGAGGATGTGGCCTCGGGAAATTTCGAGGCGATCGAAGCTCGGGCGAAGGGGATCATGGAGAAAGTGCGGCCGTTTTTGGATTAGGGCTTTTCTCGGCTGAAAAAAAGAATCAGGGGCCCGGTTTCTCGGGCCCCTGATTCTTTTGAGAAACGAAACGAATCTAGTTGGTCGGCTTGTAGATATTCAGGCCGAGGCGCACCGTGTAGTACGTGGTGCTCGTGTCCTTGGTGAAGGCCACGTTGCCCATTGTCTCGCCGAACACGCCGAACATCGACTTGGGAATGCGGGCCTGGATACCCACGCCGCCGCCCATGCCGAGGTCGCTCGACGAATCGGAGATATTGCCGAAGGTCGGATCATCCACGCTGACCTTGCTCATGAAGATGCCGACCGCGCCCTTAGCATAGGGCGTCACCGGGCCGGGCATGAACAAGTACTTGGCATGGCCAGTGAATTCCCAGATCGAGATGCTGGTGTTGTCGGGATCCGCATCCGCGCTGTAGGAATTCCACATGATGCTTGCGCCCAAGGCGATGTTGGGCATGAGATAGAACGAGCCGGTGCCGCCAACCCCAAAACCGGGCTCGGCAACAGCGTTGAAATCACCGAAGGGGATCGAGACTCCGCCGGTCGGAGCGAACTCGAGCGTTCCCTTTACGAACGGAACATCCTGGGCCAGGGCCGCCGCCGGGATGGCCACGGCGAGAGCGACCATGATGATCAAAGCACGCATTCGCGACTTCCTCCTTGAGAGTTCGAGTGCAGGGCCTGCATGGGGGCGCGGCCCCTGGGTGGCGCGCGGCGGATGACCGCCGGCCCCCGTGTTGTGACCGTCCGCCCCTCCCGGTATACTTCGGCGCTCGCGATCCGGGGCTTGAGTTCACCGGGTCTCCTCCACTAACTGCTGGTCTTTCATGAACTTGGAACACGCGAGAACATTCCAGGACATGCTGTTGGCCCTGGAACGGTTCTGGGCCGATCAGGGGTGCGTGATCTCCCAGCCCTATCCGAGTGAGGTCGGGGCGGGCACGTTCAATCCCGCTACTTTCTTGAGGGCATTGGGCCCCGAACCCTGGAAGGTCGCCTTCGTGGAGCCCAGCCGGCGGCCCAAAGACGGTCGCTACGGCGAGAATCCGAATCGTCTGCAGAATTTCTATCAGTACCAGGTGCTCTTGAAGCCGGCGCCGGCGGATGTTCTGAAGCTATATGAGGCATCGCTGGAAGCGATCGGTATAGATTTGCGCGCGCACGATTTGCGCTATGTGGAAGACGACTGGGAGTCGCCGACCTTGGGGGCATGGGGATTGGGATGGGAAATCTGGCTCGACGGCATGGAGATCACCCAGTTCACCTATTTTCAACAGGTGGGCGGAATAGATGTCGAACTGGTTCCGGCCGAAATCACCTATGGAATCGAGCGCATTGCCACGTATTTACAAGGCAGAAATCGGATCATGGATCTTCAGATTTCGCGTGATTTCAAGTGGGACGAATTGTTCTTGGAAGGCGAGCGTGAATGGTGTGCCCTGAATTTCGAGGAAGCGAACGTGGAGATGTATTTCCGGTTGTTCGCGGATTTTGAAAAGGAAGCGGAGCGGCTCTTGAAGAAAGAGCTGGTCGCTCCGGGCTACGACTACGTCATCAAGTGCTCGCATGCGTTCAATATGCTGGAAGCGCGAGGCGCGATCAGTGTGGCCGAGCGCACGGGGTACATTGGTCGCGTGCGCCGGTTGGCTCGCATGGCGTCACAGGCGTATTTGCGGCAGCGGGAGCGGTTGGGATTTCCGATGATCAAGGATGAGAGCGTGCGGTTGAAGCGGCTCGAAGCGATGGCGGGCCGGTGAGACTGTTGCTTGAGATCGGCACGGAAGCTATTCCGGCCGGATACGTGCCTCGTGCTCTGGACGAGCTTCGGGCCAAGACCGAGAAGGTCTTGAACGAAGCGCGGCTGGGGAAGCCGGTCGTACGCACGGTAGGCACCCCCAAACGCCTGGTGTTGGAAGTGACCGGTCTGGAGTCGAAGCAGGAGGATGTCGTCCGCGATGTCCAGGGCCCGCGCGCCGACATTGCGTTCAAGGACGGCAAGCCCACTTCGGCCGCCCTAGGATTTGCGAAAAAGAACCGGGTGAGCGTCGACGAGTTGGAGCGCGTGGTTACCGACAAGGGGGAGTTCCTGCGGGCACGCGTGCACGAGCGTGGGCGGACGGCTTCCGAGGTTTTGCAGGAGATGCTGCCCGGGTTGATCGGGAGTGTGTCATGGCCCAAGACCATGGTCTGGAGCGAGACGGGGTTTCGCTTTCCGCGGCCGGTGCGATGGGTGCTCTCTTTGTTGGATGACGCGGTGTTGCCGTTGACGATTGCGGGGCTGTCGAGCGGCCGTGAATCGCAGGGGCACTGGCTTTTGGGCCCGGGATCGGTGCTGATTTCCAATGGGGACGGTTTCGAAGCCACGATGCGGGAACGGGGTGTGACGCTTGATCCTGCAGAGCGGCGGTCGCGGATTGAAGCCGGGTTGGCGGAAGCGGCGGCACGCTTAACGGGACGGTTGGTTCCTGATGACGGCCTGCTCGACGAGGTCGCGTTCTTGACCGAGCACCCGTCGGTTCTGGCGGGGCGGTTCGATGCTGAATTTCTGGAACTTCCCCGCGAAGTTGTCGTGACCGCAATGCGCTCGCATCAGCGCTACTTTGCGGTGGAGAAGGACGGTCATTTGTTGGCGTCGTTTCTGGTGGTGTGTGACGGAGAGTGGGCGGATCCCTCGATGGTGACGGCTGGAAACGAGCGGGTGCTGAGAGCCCGGTTGGCCGATGCGCGGTTCTACTGGAACGTGGATCGTAAGAGGGGTCTCGAGGCGTTGTCCCAGGCCTTATCGGGCATCGTGTGGCTGGAGGCGGTGGGAACGATGGGGGAGAAGACGGAACGGGTGGAGCGGTTGGTGGAGCACCTCGGACCGTTATGGTTCGAAGCAGAGTGGCCTCGTTTAGAGGAGAATGCTTTGCGAGCGGCACGTTTGGCCAAAGCTGACCTGGCCAGCGAAATGATCAAGGACGGGAAAGAATTCACGGGGCTGCAAGGAGTAATGGGAGCGCGGTACGCCGAGGCGGCGGGCGAAAAGCCGGAGCTGGCACGTGCGCTGATCGAGCAGTACCTGCCGCGCGGCGCCGGCAACGATCTTCCGGAAACGCCGGCCGGGGTTTTGCTCGCGTTTGCGGATCGGCTGGACACCGTAGCCGGATGTTTTGCCGCCGGTTTCGTGCCGTCGGGTTCGCAGGATCCCTACGCGTTGCGCCGTGCCGCCAACGGCATGGTCCGGCTGGTCATGGAAAAGCGGTTGCATGTCTCATTGAAAAACCTGGTCGAGCAGGCAGTCTCGGCGCTCCCGGAAAAGACGCGTCGCGAGAATTTGGTGGGGGAAATCCTGGAGTTCTTGAGCGACCGCATTGCGTTTTATCTCAGGGAGCGCGGTGTATCGTACGACGTGGTGGAGGCGGTCTTGGCCGCGGATGCCGACGATCCTCTGGATGCCTTGGCCCGCGCAGACGCGCTGGCGGCGATTCGTGGATCCGAGGATTTGGAACGTTTGGTCATCGGGTTCAAGCGCGCGGCGAATATCTTGAAGGGGGTGGAGGTGGCGAAACTTCCCGAGTTGGCAGGGGTGGACTTGAAAGGCGCAGAGCCCGCGGAAACGAGCCTCGGGGCTGCAGTAGGAGAGGTCGGGCGCGAGCTCGTCCGGGCTCGCGAGAAGAAAAACTATCCCGCGATGCTCGAACTATTGCTCACCCTCCGCACACCCATCGACCGGTTCTTCGACGACGTGATGGTGATGTCCGAGAATCCGAAAGAACGCGAGCGCCGTTTGGCGCTCCTGGCCGGGGCCCGCGAATTGTTTCATGATCTCTTTGACCCCGCCCGGATCGTGATCGAGGGCGAAGCGGCGAGGGTGAAGTAGTTCTCTTTTCGTCCTCCGGAACCTTCAGGCCGACCCTCCATTCGCAGGGCCATAATGCATCTGGCTCGCAACGCAACCGGACAGAAACAACTGGTTCCGCAACTCACGATTTGAGGAGCAGCAAGTCCTCGGGCTGACGAATGGAAACCAGGGCCTGATCGGCTTCCGTTTCCTCGACAGCGTCCTTGAGCGCATGGCGGCGGAAGTCCAGCTCCCAGTTGCCGTCCCAGGGGCGATTCCGGCGGCGCTCGTTTTCTTTTTCCCAGCCATCCTCATGATTCCAGAAAGCGGCTTCCCGTGTTTTCATCGCGATGAGCTTCTTGCCGCGGTTCTTGGCTTCCCGAAGTAGCGCCGGAATGTTCTGGAAACGGGCCAGGTGCGCTCCGAAAAGAATGATGTCGAAAAGGTCATCGTCCAAGGTGAGCTCGAGGATCTTTTCGATGTCGGGCCCGTGGCCGCTGGCACCGAATGACTGGACGGTCCGACTTCCCTTCACGTCTTTCGCGAAGGCGCGAAAGTCTGGGTCGGTAAGCTGCCCGGGCTCGGCATTGCGGATGAGGAGCGCTTCCACGTCGCCGCGGCGCAGCTTGCCCAGTGATCGGCGCAAAGCTCGCTGAAACTCCACCCGTTTGTGCTTCGATTCCCAGGCCAGGACGGGGAGCTGGGTCATCGTGAATACCGGTTCCTTGAATTTCTCGGTCGCCCAGCCCACGGACTCTTCGACCTCGCCGTTCCGGTAGTCGGGGCTCGTGTCGATGAGGCGGGATCCTTGGGTTAGGCCTTGGATCAGCAAATCGGTTTCAGTGCTGCCGTACGTGCCGATGCCGTAGAGGCCGTCGTCCTTGAGATAGGGAAACGGCGCGAATCCTCGCTTGGCATAGCGCGGGTCTCTCCGGAGTGCGACGACATCCGCCATCGCTCCGGGGAGTAATAGACCCCCCGCGAGAAGACCCATGCCACCCAGAAACGATCGGCGCGTTACTCGGCGTTCCGGCATAGGTTCGCATGCTAGCAGACGGCGAACTCGGTCTGGAACGAGTAGTCGAACTCGGTCTGGACCGAGTTCCGTGGCATGGCGTTCGTGATTCGGGGGATAGAAGTGACGGAACGAGATCACATGCTGTTGAGTGAACGACGACGGCGCGTCGCTCCCCGACGAAAACCGAGCGTTCGTCGAGCTCGAGTGACGCAGATTGGGCGCCCGTTGGCGCTAAAGCGTTGCAATTTCGAAGAGCGTCACAGCCGAACTACGTCATGAAGCAATGGCTCGTCATTTGCATCGTGGTTCCGTCATGAATAGACCATTGGCCAGGATTTCGGATGACGACCTGATTCGCCGGCTTAAGTTCTTTGTCCGCGATGAGAGAGGTCGCATGGTTCAAGTCATCGCCCATTTGGCGGAAGGAGAAGCGCGCGGGCTCTTCACGAAGCTGGGCTTTTCTTCATCTCGGTACTGCAGAGACACTCTTCATTTCTCGGAGCACGAAGCCTACCTCCGCATTTGTGCGGCACGCTGTGCGCTTCTTTTCCCAGTGATCCTGAAACAGCTTGCGGAGGGTTCGGTGAATCTGACCACGGTCAGGCTCTTGAGCCCTCATTTAACCGAGGACAATCACCTAGAACTCTTGGCGGAAGCCCGTCACAAGTCGAAATTCCAGGTCAAGGAAATGGTGGCCAGGCTCGATCCGCAGGCACCGGTGCCTCCGTCGGTTTGGGAGCTTCCTCAAGTAAGTCCTCTGGCTCCAAATTTATACAAGATCGAGTTCACCGCAGGGCTCTGTACCTACGAAAAGGTCCGCCAGTTTCAGGCTCTGGTGCGCCATCGAGTTCCTACTGGAGACATTGGTGTTGTCTTTGATGTGGCTCTCACCATGGCGTTAGACGTCGTGACGACGCAGAGGATTGGATCAGGCCCCGGACGTCAGTCGAACTCGGTCCGGAACGAGTCGAATGACGAGGTTCAGCCCGACAATCTGGAAGGGCCGGCAAAGATTCCAGAAGCCTCGGCTCTGAATTCAAGGTACATCCCCAAGGCAGTGCGAAGTGAAGTGTGGCAGAGAGATGAAGGCCAGTGTGCCTACCTGTCTCCGGCCGGAGAGCGGTGTCCGTCCCGGGATTGGCTCGAGTTTCATCACGTGAAGCCCTACGCCTGGGGAGGCAGCGCAACGACAAAAAACCTCGAACTCAGATGCAGAACGCACAATGCCTTCGAAGGCGCCCAGCTGTTCGGGCCCCGGCGGCGAGTTCAGCGGGAGTAGTTGCGCAACATTTTCGCCCCGAGGATGGATAACCTGCCGTGTAGTGGGATGAAATATCCTTGTTCGAGGGATAAGGAACGTGATAGCTTCATCTGCAGTCAACCGACCTTTAATCCGGGACAGAGAGCCCGGAAAGGAGCGCGGCGGTGAGACGAGACATACGTTTTGGGGTGCTCTGCGTCCTGGTCATTGTTGAACCCTTCCTCGAAGGCGAGGAAGGTATTTTTTTGCCCCAGTTCGGCTTGGGAGCGCTCAGGTTTGAGCTGCCAGGGTTCGTTTTCTAAAAAAAGGACCACCCGTTATGCCCCTGCAAGAGAGTGAGCTCAAGGTCAAAGCCAGGATCGCGGATGCCGAGGGGATCCGGCGCATGCTGACCCGCATCTCCCACGAGATCGTGGAACGGAACAAGGGTCCCGAGGAGATCGTGCTGGTCGGAATCCGGCGGCGAGGGGTGCCCTTGGCCCGACGGCTGGCTGACCTCATCCGCGAGATCGAGGGAACTCGGGTTCCACTGGGGATTCTCGACATCACCCTGTACCGGGACGACCTCCAGCTGGTGGCCGTTCAGCCGGTCGTGCGCACGACCGAGATCCCGGTGGACATCGACGGAAAGATCGTCGTTCTAGTGGACGATGTGCTCTACACCGGGCGGACCGTCCGGAGCGCTCTCAACGCGCTGATCGACTTTGGGCGACCCGCCTCCATCCAGCTCGCTGTGCTCATCGATCGGGGGCATCGCGAGCTTCCTATCCGCGCCGACTTCGTTGGCAAGAACGTTCCCACCTCCAAACGCGAAATCATCGCCGTCTGTCTCACTGAGGAAGACGGGATGGAGGAAGTCCAGATCCGCGAGCTGGGTGAGGGAGGACAATCATGAACAACCGTAAAGATCTCCTAGGCCTGGAAGAGGCCACGGTCGAAGAACTTGGCGCCATCCTGGATACGGCGGAAGCGTTTCGCGGGGTTCTCGATCGTCCGATCAAGAAGGTGCCCACCCTCCGCGGAAAAACCGTCGCGAATCTCTTCTACGAACCATCCACCCGCACGCGGTTTTCCTTCGAGCTGGCCGAAAAACGGCTCTCCGCCGACAGCCTGAATTTCTCGGCGTCTACTTCGAGTGCCGTCAAAGGAGAAAGTCTCAAGGATACGGTCCGCAATATCGAGGCGATGGGTGTGGATTTCGTAGTTATCAGGCATGGTGCCTCGGGCGCGCCGCACCACATCGCGAAGAACGTACGCGCTTCGGTCATCAACGCGGGCGATGGCCAGCACGAGCACCCCACCCAGGGTCTGCTCGACATGTTCACCATGCGGCGAAAGCTCGGGCGACTCCAAGGAATCAAGGTCGCCATCATCGGCGACATCGCTCATAGCCGCGTGGCGCGCTCGAATATCTGGGGCCTTACCAAAATGGGAGCCGAGGTTCGGGTGTGCGGTCCCTCCACGCTTACGCCAATGGACGTAGAGAAAATGGGAGTGACCTGGACCTGGCGGGTGGAAGAAGCGCTGGAGGGTGTGGACGTGGTGAACATCCTGCGGATCCAGAAGGAACGGCAGAGTGCCAATCTGCTCCCCAGCCTCCGTGAGTACTCGCTCTACTTCGGCGTAACACGGGAGCGGCTACGCCGCGCGAGCCCCGATGTGGTGATCATGCACCCCGGCCCCATGAACCGCGGCGTTGAAATCGCCCAGGACGTGGCCGAGGATCCGCGAAACGTCATCCTGGACCAGGTCACCAACGGCGTGGCGGTGCGGATGGCGGTGCTCTATCTCTTGAACGGCAACGAACCGGCTTCGCGCGAAGCCGAGATGGCCACTGTGGAGGGATGACATGGAACGCTGGGAAGCAATGCGCGTGACGGAATGGGATTCGAGCCGGCGCGTTCTCGTGCTCTCCGGAGTGGAGGTCCTGAACCCGGAAACCGGCAAGAAGGCACGTCAGGACGTGATGATCAAGGACGGCCACGTACGCCTCGTTGCGGCGGGCGATCATCCTGACGACGCGATGCTTTTTGATCTCACCGGCAAAGTCGTGGTGCCCGGGCTCATCGACATCCACGTGCACCTGCGCGAACCGGGCGATGAGGATGCGGAAACCATCGCCAGTGGCACGGCGGCCGCGGCGCGGGGCGGATTCGTGGCGGTCGCCTCGATGGCCAACACGAAGCCACCCATCGACAATCCGCAATC